>Ga0209536_100003329_pt1 | contig 25868 bp, 24 predicted proteins | sample DeeMarSeWOR28_12_FD_187461 | JGI IMG/M metagenome (GOLD analysis project Ga0209536, IMG submission 187461) | Marine sediment microbial communities from White Oak River estuary, North Carolina - WOR-2-8_12 (SPAdes) (version 2) | ecosystem: Environmental > Aquatic > Marine > Intertidal zone >...
CCAGGCTCATGAGCTGGACGCCCTCCTCTGTATCAGCCTGTGCATACCCGGGAGTGTTCCAGGTTCTGAGGTCCACAAAGATATGCTCATGCGGCAGGATGAATCCCAGTTCAGTGGAGCTTTTCGGACCCAGGGTTGTTGGGATGCTTGCCATAATCTCCTCCATAAATGATCAATTATTTTGGAATGCCAGCGTTTAGCTAGTAATTTTTGACATCATGGTCAGATTGCATGGCTGAATACCCCTGAACTAAATCTTCAAGATGGTTAATATTTCAGAAGAAAACAGTGTGTCAGTGGTATGCTGGGAAACAGCATTCGATCATGTCCTATCGATAATTGCTTCTATTTGATCCATTTGATCATCTGTCAAAGGCCCGAAGGCCATTGCCGAAGCATTTTCTTCAACTTGCTCAACCGTCCGGAAACCCGGGATAGGAATCGTATGCGGGGTACGTGCCCATAGCCAGGCTATCGCTCCTTGGGCTACTGTTCTACCTTCACTGGTCAGGATATCAACGATCGCATTACGCCTAGCCATCCACTCGGGATTGGGTTTTCCTTCCTTGAAATACTTCATCCAGTCCGGGCTTTTTTGACCGCGCACATCATCAGCTGGGATGTTCGTGCCAGGTGAGTATTTTCCAGTCAGCAGCCCCATCGCCAACGGGCCACGGTTTATGGCTGCCTGGTTATGCCGTTCACATAATGCAATCATTTCCGGATTGTCATCCAGCACATTGAGCTGCAGCTGGATAGCCGTGCAGTTCGTACCCTGGACAAAGACCTCTGCCCGTTCAATGAAATCGGTGCTCCAGCCATATGCCCGAATCTTGCCTTCTTCAACCAGCGCTTCCAATGTATCCCGGACAGGCGCGGCCTGTTCAGCTGGATACCCATTATCATGGAATTGGTACAGGTCGATGTAATCTGTATTCAAGCGGCGCAATGATTCTTCGCAGGCTTTGCGGATACCTTGCGGTGTTGCATCCGAGCCTGTTACCTGGCGCGTGGTTTCGTCAAATACAGAATTAAATTTCGTTGCGATCACCACCTGGGGCCTGCGATCTGAAAAAGCGCGAGCAAGCACGCGCTCGCTGTGTCCCGCGCCATAAACGTTTGCCGTATCAAAGAAATTGACTCCTCTATCTACCGCGGCATGTATCGCCCGGATGGATTCATCGTCATCGACTTCCCCCCAGCCGAGTGGTATCTCACCATCCCAGAATGGGCCGCCAATTGCCCAGCACCCCATACCCAATGCACTGACATCTATTCCAGAGCGACCTAAAGCGCGTCTCATGAATAATCTCCTTTGTTTATTCCCCAAAATATGCTGCGGATGGTAAAAGCTCGTCCTGCTACTGTATCCTTCGGCAAATCAATCCCTTGAGAACCAGCCAATCTATCCCACTCACCTGGATACCATGTATTTATCTGCATCATTTTGGTCAAACAATGCATCTATGACTCGTCCATGTTCCGGTTCACTTTGATTTTTCCCTTGGGTGAATCAACTTATTACAAAAGAAATTCTATCACAGCCAATACAATCAATCGGACTCCTCCAATAAAGCACACCCCATTCGATACAACAGCTGGCACATGGACTTTGAACACCTCCGAAAAATATTTATAGTTTCAAATTCAGGAATGCATGGTCGACAAGCACACCAACCCATGTGGATTTGTTGATTGCCAAGTCACATCGAGTGATGCCACTTATATCTTGCAAAATGCAAATTATTATTGACATTATGCAAGATATATGTTATATTGTTGCCATGAACAATCATGGCAACATAAAACTGAAACTGGCAAGGATTGAAAAAAACCTTACCCAGCAGGAGCTGGCAGAACGGGTTAATGTGACCCGCCAAACGATCGGACTGATCGAGAAAGGCAACTATAACCCGACCTTGAATCTATGTATTAATATAGCAAAAACACTGGACCGTACGCTGGACCAGCTGTTTTGGGAGGTGGATCAAAATGAGTACGAAATCCTTCAAACTGGATGAACGTGAAAACAATGTTTTCCGCAACTTGATAAGTGTTCTTTACTTCATCACTCTGGCTGTGCTGATTGCTCTGCAACTATACAGGCAGTTTGTCCTGCAGCAACCCAGGGAACAATGGAATGATATCGCCTTACTGATCACATTTAACGTGCTCTTTCTGATAGGCGGATGGCTGTTTCTCAGTGGGACAGTCAATCTGAAGTCGATAAAAATGCGTTACATATTGATAGGCTACGCAGCTTTTGTCTTGGCTGGCTTACTGTTTACCATTATTAAGTATTCAGTCCTACTGGGCCAGGATGTTGGCCTGGAGCAGGTCTGGGATTATATCCTGATTATCATCCCGATTACCGCTGTTCTGGTGATAGGTTGGGGAATCTTGGGGTATCTGGGCTATCTGCGCATGGAGAAAAAGCTCGAATAATGTGAGCAGGCCAGTTATTTGCGATGTGAGAGTGATCCTTTTCCTTTCATGGCGCCACCAATTTTTCTTATAAGATCTATTGAAACAAAGGTCTATCAAAGTAGGAAAATGAACCATTCCTTGCTTTAGTTAACCCCACCTCTCCCTGTGAACCATAATTCAAAAGGGTTACTTGGAATTATTTGCCACCCCTACCTGGGGAAAACAAATTTATGGGTGCAGGAACCTAAACTGCGTCCCGCCTGTATCAGCAGGACCCTCGACCACACGAATTGGGATCCTCTTCCGGATGGGATTTAATCTGCCGCGTTGCTATGGCTAGAGGATATCTATTATTATCATCTGGTCAAATTGTATATGGATATTATTTCCTATTTGAGACCCTGGAAAGCTTATCCTGGTCAGATTTGCGATTTCTCTCGCTCGCTCAACAGGAATTTTGCTTCGAGTAACTTGTGATACTTGGCTAATAGTTTTTCTTTATCCCCCGACAAAGCAGCCTTGAGTAGGTCTCCTTCAATCTCCGCGACCTCGAGACGAGCATAGTAATCCAGGGTTTCTTTCAGGTGTGCAAGCACAATTTTCCCTGTTAGAACCGGGTGATTATTGGTTACGTTCGCATCAGGGAATGCAATCCCATGCTCCAGCTCAATTTCAAGCCCTTGCTTAAATCCCTCCAGTGAAATTTCCAGCGCTTCGCCCCCAACTAGTTTTTGAATGATTTCGGCCTCTCTTGGCTCGACTTCGGTTGTGGTTAACCTTGTCCAATCACGAATTTTGAGCTGTTCACAAACACGCTGCACTTCTTCTTTCGAAACATATTCGGGGAAATCCATCTGAACCTCCTGGATTGAGCAATACTGTGTTATCGAACCATAGTAATGACTATTGGGAACACGGGTTGGACCTTACCGTTAACAATTATAAGGGGAATCATTTTTAGAAACAAGGAATCCACTGCTTATCACATGGACAAACTTCAGAAATAGTTTGACACCTGCACTGTGGAAGTAGTATGATTTTCGCCGGTTGAGAAACATACCCGGTCGATTATTAAATATTCAGCAACAGAACTGATAATCGGAGATGAACTTTCATTAATACAGGTGGCTAGGGTATGAGCGTTTATCCGTACAGCTTTTAGTAGGACAATTTGTCTACTCCCCCTTACCTACGACATCACGGATACCGGAAATCACAGACCCATCCTGCCTTGATAAGCATTTTGTGGGGGGAAGTGGACAGAACCCAAACCGCGATGATTTTATAAAACAAAGTGCCATTATCTTTATGTGCAAATATTACCCTTTCAGAGGTGTGAAATGAGATTTGAAAAATATAAGTCTATTTATGCTAACGAGGTGAAAAACATTTTCACTAATGTTTTCACGGATTCTGAGGGTGAAGACGAAGGAAGACTCATCGGTGAGTTAGCCTTTGAATTGCAGAAGACAACCCCAAAAGATGATTTCTTAGGGTTTGTTGTGTTGGATGAAGGGAAGATTGTGGGGTGTATTTTCTTTACAAGGCTAAAATTCAAAACCGGGATCAATGCTTTTATTCTGTCTCCAGTTGCAGTAGCAACGAAATGCCAGGGTGAAGGAGTAGGCCAACAATTGATTAATTTTGGCCTTGCCCATCTAAAGGAAATCGGGGTGGAGCTTGTTTTCACTTATGGGGATATGAACTTTTACTCAAAAGTTGGTTTTAAGCAAATAACGGAAGATATTGCACTAGCTCCTTTAAAACTCACATATCCAGAAGGTTGGCTAGCTCAATCCCTTGTTGGTGAAGATATCCAGGCGATTCCAGGGCGTTCAACTTGCGTTGAAGCGCTGAATGATCAGAGATATTGGTAAGGCTTAAGTATAGAGACATATAAACCGCCTTTCGGCGGTTTGTAAATTGTGGGCGCGGAGGGACTCGAACCCACGACCTCACGGATGTGAACCGTGCGCTCTAACCAGCTGAGCTACGCGCCCAAATACAATTCAATCAAGTCGAGTTATTCTACTCCACCCCCATAGCATTGTCAACGCGTTTGTATCCAGGGAGAGTGATTATTTACAGAAGATGAGCCTGGAGGGAAATTCACCAGGCTCACCGTAGAAGTTACCTACCAATAATATTTATTCAATTGGCTGGTTAGAAAATAACTTTAATTACCAGCGCGATGGGAGCAACTACCAGCATAAGGAGTAATCCGATCACCAACAAACCCACAACCAAACCAATACCACCCACCACCAGGCCAACAACCGCACCTGCCAACCCGACCACAAGACCAACAATACCACCGATTATTCCCAGGACTGCTTCGACAAAACCCATGATATTTTTCTCCTTCTAAGATCATTCAACCTTTCTATATCTATATACGCAGCTGGTAATAACAAGTTGCAGTTTTCCCCAAATGTTATGGACATTCAAAAAATTATCTAGACACTCGATTCACAATTCTTGTGCTAACTTCAATCTCAGTTCCGCACCCATTTCCTCTGCTAATCGCTTTTTCTCGAATGCAAGGTTCTCCATCTCTTCAGGATCATTGGTCAAATCATACAATTCGTCGTCCAAATCCTTCTCGTACCCCATGTACTTGATCAGTTTATAACGCCCCTTGATCATTGCAAGAGTACAAATTCGAGTTGGATCTTGCTTGCTGGATAATTTTGCTTCCATTGCGTAAATACTGCGTTCCTCCTGTGTCTCCCCGGACTTTAATCCCGGCAAAACATCACCCTGTAGAAATGCAGGTACTTCACGCCCAGATAAACTGAGAATGGTCGGTAGCAGATCAGTACAACTCGTTGGTTCGAAGATATCAAATCTTTCATCCTGACCTGGAATCGAGATCATCAGAGGGACCATGAGCAGGTCCTGGTACAACGTTGAATTCAGGTGACCCACCAAGCCGCGTTCAAATAGCTCGCCATGGTCAGATGTCACGATTACGATCGTGTTTTCAAGGTTTCCATCCTTATCAAGCATGTCCACCAGGCGGCCGAACTCGTGATCCACGTAAGCCAGGTATTCATCGTATTGTTGGCGTGAGCGGTTGAGCTTTATTCCTGGTTCTCCGAGAGAGAAAGCCAGCTCTGGTTTTTCTGGCCAGTAGCGGCCATCGTTGAAGATGTCGATATAATCAGCACTCGGCAGGTATGGATCATGGGGAGGCCACAGGTGGTAGTAAGCCAGGTATGGCTGCGGGTAAGTCTTCGCCTGTTCGTTGATCCAATCCATGGCATCTTCCAGAAGCAGATGCATCCCCTTGAAATTGTAAGGAATACCGTTGGGGAACCTGCTGTGCAATCTCGCTTCTATACTCTCCACCTGTAAATTTCTCATTCCGTTCTCGATGGTGGAAAGTAGTAGAGAACCCGGCAGGAAGTGATCGGTCCCACGCAGCATCGTTTCGCTCCAGAAGGTAGTCGGGAACTGGTTTGAGGCAACCCTATCTGCATACACCTCGCCGGTCAGGCTGAGTTCGCTCATCGGATGGTAATGGTCAATATCGCCCATAAATTGGTTCAGGAATATTGCAGCTAAAGGATTGTGGGTATACGTGGCAGTGTGGTAGGAAGAATCTATCAGACTGAATATGTTCTGGTTCTGATATTCCCTGGTGACAATCCCATTCAAATTTATCGCCCTATGCTGCCATGGATAGGCACCCGTCAGTATGGATGCAGTTCCCGGGCTGGTGAAATTCCCTGCGGCATAATGGTTTTGATAAACGTAAGCCCGGTCAGCGAAGCGCTCCATGTTCGGTGTCGTAGGGCGTGGGTATCCATGCAGTGACATATGCCGTGCACTGAGCGTATCAAAAACCAGGATCAAGATATTCGGTCTACTATGATTATCTTGTGGAGCATCGCTATATTGACTCGTGAGATGATGAGCGCCTGCAAGCAACGAAATGGAGGCAGCTCCCATCATCTTCACAAAATCACGGCGTGAAATCTGGTTTTCTTGCTTCATATCGGGAATGCACCAGCTAGGAGGAATAAAAGCGCCATGAAATCAAGAAAGAGATACAGCGCGGTCATCAGCGTGAATCGTTCAGCCAACCCAGTCTGTTTAGCAGCATTTACTGGGCGTCGTATCAAGACAAACAGCCCCACACCTGTAACCCCCAGTACCGGAACCCAGGCCCAGGTTGCTTCCTGCATGAACCAGGTATTCACCAACAAGGCAAATCCAGCAATAACCAGCGCTAAGCGCGCGCCCACATAAACAAAGCGTTCCCTGAATAGTCTCCTCGGAATAACTGCTGCCACCAGCACGAGAAAACCGAATAAGATTAGGCTTTCAAGCAGGGTAAATACCAGTGTGAAGGATAGGACACTTAGGATCTGCCACAGGTTGGCTTTGAGAATCAGGCTGGGAAAATTGTACAGGAAGACGATCGTGACCCAGATGTGTAGCGGGACAGTACAAGCCGAAAATACCAACCAAACCTCTTGCTTTTTGGGAAAATGGTCTGAAAATGTGTTCCTATTTTGGATTTCAATCATTAGTGATTTACACAAATATTATCTTCAGAATAACTGCGCTTCAGATTCTCTCGATCAGCAAGATTCACCTTGTTCACAAACAGATATCCAAGTGTTGACCCATGATCGGATTATATCGATGATTTGCTTGCATATTGGATTCATAACAGTTTCGATAGGGCTGCTCACAATCTGTGCATTCAATCTATGAAGGTTTTAAAATTTGAGATTGGAATAGTTCAAGAGAAGGATTATTAATCCTTCCCAGCAAGACCTTGGTGTAGAATTAGGGAAATTTTCCCCGGAGGCAAGCTTTGGCACGGCCGGTATGGTTCGTCGATCTGATCAAAAAAACATTTACCCAACGGTTTTGGTTTGCCAGGCTGACGACCCTGCCGCTGGTGGGAATTGTGGTGGATTATTTATTGTTTGAAGGGGATGATCTTTACTACATACCGGTAAATCGATCGCTGACCATCAATGAACCCATCGAAAATCCTGGTGATTATGTGCTCCCCTCCCAGATAGTGGACCACTTTATTGAATCTGCAAGCCATCTTTGGGTGATGGATTTCTGCCTCTGCCGGGAAAGCAACCAGTGTGTAGATTATTCCCAGCAGTTGGGGTGCCTTTTCCTGGGTGAGGCGGTGCACCAGATTAACCCCGAACTGGGACGCCTGGTTTCCCGTGAGGAAGCTCATCTGCATGTTAAACGCTGCCGGGAGGCGGGCCTGGTGCATATGATCGGGCGCAACAAATTGGACATGATTTGGCTAGGTGCTGGTCCTTCGGAAAACCTGATGACAATTTGCAACTGCTGCCCGTGCTGCTGCCTTTATCAAATTCTCCCGGAAATCACTCCCCGAATTAGCAAGAAGGTGAAGCGCCTTCCCGGGGTTCATGTTTTCGTTAATGAGAATTGCATGGGTTGTGGAGATTGTACCCAGGGAGTGTGCTTTGTGGATGCAATCCAGATCAATGGAAATTTCGCCCAGATAGCAGATTCCTGCCGGGGCTGCGGGCAGTGCGTAGATGTGTGTCCCAACGAAGCGATCCAATTGGTGATTGAGGATGGTCACTACGTAGAGAACACCATCCACCACCTGTCCCAGCTTGTCCAAATTGATTAACGATTTTTAACTGAAATTTGGCTACTTGCCAGCCTGATTTTCCAGCAGCTTCCTATCTGCGATACGCAGTTCTGTTCGCCTGATCTGGATCGCACCCTGCTCAGCAAAACGGTAAAGATGGCGACAGACCATTTCACGGGTTGTACCAATCCGGGAAGCCATTTCTTCCAGGGTTAAATCCCTGGTTTTAAACTCGCCTTCTGCATGGCTAAATTCACTCAAGATCAAACCTGCCAGGCGTCCCATGACGGGTTGAAATGCCAGGTCTTCCAAGATCGCGCTGGCCAGCTGCATGCGGCTGATCATCAGCTGGCACAACTTCCACGACATGTCACCATGCCGGCGAATGATGGGCACCAGGAAATCTCGACTCCATAGGTAAATCCGGGTATCAGTTTTCGCCTGCAGGAGTACCGGCATGGGAGCTGATTCAATGAAGAAGGCTAGCCCCCAAAATATATCGCCTTCCTGCAAAGAAGTTGCACTGAAGGTCCTGCCTTCCAATGATTCTTTCGTGGCATCAATTTTTCCTTCCGCGAGCAAAAAGAGGTAAGGCCACACGTCCTCCTGGTGAACTAGGATTTCCTGTTTCTCGTAAGATCTTTGAATGGCATTCTTTGCGAGATCCACCAGTTCAGCTGTTGAGAAACCACTGAACAGGTCGTTCTTCACCAGGATGGATTGAAGCTGGTTCATTTATCTTCTCCCATAACACGTTACCCATATTATGCCTCGAAAGTGAATATTTCTAAATCATATTCCGAGTAGGATCTGATTTTCAGGCAAAGACCTTTTGCTGGATCCAATCATGCTGGAATTTAATTTAACGCAAAGACCCCCGGCTTCTTTTGTGTTAACTTTCACATATGGGAGTCGTACTTATCCTATCCACAAGTAAATTGGCGATATTCATGAGGCTGATTACATTTATGCTGATAGTCGTTCTATCGACAGCCTGCCAGCCACCTGCGCCTGCATGTCCACTCGGCAGTGTTAATTATGTTCAGCAGAACGAACCTCCCTCCACATCCAGCATGGATACGAGTTCTCCTTCTACCGCCCAGGTGATTGAGATCAATGGGCAGCAATTGCAGGTCGACCAGGTTGTACAGGGGATGCTCTGTGAAGGAAATTGGAGCGGAACGGTTTATGTTCCTTGCCAGGTGCAGGTTTACTCCTGGGAAGAAGACCCCCTCTTCCTGGAGCATTGTGACCTGCGCATTGAACCAGGCACTGTCGTGTATGTAGCAGCTCACAACGATGCTGCCTATTTCCAGGGGTGCTCATGCCATACCGGAGAAATCGATAATTGATTTCTTTTTGATTATCAATCTCAATCAAGAGTGAGTAATACTCGAGGTAAAACACTGATCTAAACCTAGGAGGCAACCTGTGAACACAAATTATCGTCTTGGCGGCATACTTACATCCCTCGCTGCTGTGCTCGGAATTGCAGGTCATTATTTTCTGTTCATGAACTGGTACCGGATTGGTATGGCCGCCGAATCCGCTGAACCAGGTTGTGAGATCCTTTTGAAGTATATCCACCCCGCTCTGGCTGATCTCGGCATCCTGGCCGGGGTGATTTTTGCTGTCAGTGCCTACGGTTTCTTCACCCGCTCCAGATGGGCGTTCGCTCTCTCTGTGATCGCCATCACGCTCGCACTGTTAAGCAGCTGGTTTATCAATGTCCCTTACATGGCAGCTGGTTTACCCCCGGTCTACTTTTCCTTGTTCTGGCCTTACCTGATCGTTTATTTCCTACTGCTGAGAGTTGTAGGGAAAGTATCCTGGAGCATCACCTTTCTGGCTTTGCTTACCGGTCTGGCTTATATCACCTGTTTTATGAATGGTGTATCGAGCACGAGCCGCATTATCACCATAGGTGCCCCACTTTTTGTTCTCGTCCAGCGCCTGCACTGGGTTGCCATGATTGGCTGGGGTGTGGTGACCGTGGGTATCATTCTAAGACCCAGGGAATGGATGCGCGTGGTTGGATTGATATCTGGCAGCCTGGAGCTTGCGGTGGGTATCCCGCTGGCTTATGCTACAGCAGTGAACCTGGGACGCTTCTCCCTGTTTGCTCTGGCGCCAATTGTTAGCTTGATCCTGGTTGTTATTTTCCTCTGGCCAAATTTGTGGGCACGTCTTCCTGATCCACACCGTGGACAAATCCCAGCCTCCGAGCCTGGTATCAGCACGGCTGCTGCAGATTAATTTCTTGGGTGGAGCTTCCCGCCTGGCAGATCATGCTAGGTGAACGCTCACGCGGGGAGCTTCACCACCCCTCCACTGTAATTGATTTCGACTAGGTGATCTGTCCCGGATTATGCGGGATTTTTTCCCGTTAAATTTAGGTTTCCCGCCCCATGACATCCTTGCTCCTCTTCGAGTAGGATCAATCGGTACGATAAATAAATGCGAAAGAAAAGGAGTAACCTGATGAATGAATCTCGTCTCGAAAGAATTTCCCTATTGAGTGGAGCGGTAGCAGTTGTGATCATGATCATAGGCGTGTTGCTTTTCAACTTCTATGAATTCTTGCCTCCAGCAGAGAAACTGGCCAGTTTCCTTCAAACCAATGCTCCTTCTGTTTACACTGGTGGGTATATCTCCGCGCTGTCATCCTTTTTACTGATCTGGTTTACAGGCAGCGTACGTACAGTCCTCGCAGAGGATGAAGGGGGAACTGGCCACCTCTCAGGCATCGCTTACGGTGGGGGCATTGCTGCTGCAGTCGCTTCAGGCATATCGTTTGTTGGTATTTTTGCTACAGGATTGCGAGCTGGTGCACCAGGCGGTATCACCGCCATCGGTGCTATCACCATGTACGATTTTTGGACTCAATTGTCAGGACAGCTTTTCGGCATCTTCATGGCGGTATTTATCTCCGCCACTGCAATCCTTATCCTGCGAAAAGGTATATTGCCAACCTGGTTTGGTTGGGTCAGCTTGATCGTTGCCCTTGGCTTGCTCACCCCATTCGCATATGCGGTCCTCGGATTGGCACTGCTGTGGCTGGTGACAGTAAGTATCTGGCTGTACACGAGGAGCGCTTTTCTCAGGGAGTCAGGAGAAGTCACAGTTCCAGCCTGATCGGCATGAATTTTTCTGAAGAATAGCTGCCGCCTGATCTGGTGATCAAGCGGCAGCTTGCGGTTCGATCGCTGGACCTTTGTAAGAAATTTCAACTCAAACGTCCAGGGTAGAAAACACCGCGCATTATTGATATCTTCCGCTGGTTTAGCGTGATTTTGGCTTAGTTACCATCAATCGGGGATCTACGGGTATAATTCAGCCCACAAATCCGGCCAGGAGACAACTGCTGCCTATGCGCAAACCAGCCACCACTGTCCGGGGGGTGTTCGTCATCATAATCATCCTGGGGGTAGTTCTAATTTCGAATCTCGGCATCCATCGATCGGGAGCGCAAGGAGCCCTCCTGGATGTTCCCACACCTTCTCCCACACCTACAGCCACGCCTTTCCCTCCACAATATTTTCCCCTGGTGAAAAACCTTCATGGATCACTGGAAAACAGTGTGATCATCACCAATGGGCAAGGCTTCGACAACTGTAAGCCTTTATCCATTGAAGGAATGCAGACCTGGTGGGACCACAGCCCATATTCGGCAGTCAACATTTACCTGGGCGGCATCAGCGCTCTATGCCCCTTCGATCAGCTGGATTACGAGTGGTATACCCAGGTCGCCTCCCAGGGTTGGACATATATCCTTACCTGGGCTGGACCCCAGGCTCCCCATGGTTGTCCCGAAGATTGTAAATTCCGCTATCCGATGAGCAGCGACCCAGCCACCGCTTACCTGGAGGGGAAATTGGAAGCCTTCTATGCTGTAGAAGCAGCCACCAACCTGGGCTTTAAAGACCAGCTGGTGATTTATTACGATGTCGAATCCTACTCCGGTGCAGATGAAGAGACAAAGTTTGCAGTAGCCGAATTCATCAGGGGTTGGACCGAGCAGCTGCACGAGCTGGGACATTTTGCAGGTGCATATGGCGCTGCCTGCACCTCCTATATCGTGGACTGGGCCTTCAACGATCCGCCCCCGGATGATGTCTGGATCGCCCAGTGGAATAAGGAATGGGCCTATGACCCGGATGCTACTGTTTACGATACCACCTGCCTGGACGAAAAAGGTCAACCACCAATATTCTGGGCTGATCACCAGCGCATAAAGCAGTACACCGGTCCTCACAACGAGACCTGGGGAGGGCTTACAGTAAAAATCGATAGTGATGTCCTCGATGGTCACGTCAACGCTCTTTATGGCCACCCTCCCCAGAAGAAAACCCTTAACTCAGCAATCAGTCAGCCCTCACAACAGATTGTACTCACCACTACGCCAGCCTTGCGGGATATCCAAATGCTCACATCTACGATGGGTTGGGTCCTGCGTGGTGACCAGCTGCTTTTAACGCCTGACAGTGGGCAAACCTGGCAAGATATCTCCCCAGGTTCCGGTCGACAAACGGAGATATTGGATGTGTATTTCATCAACGCAGAAAAGGGTTGGTCAGCCAACAGGGAAATCAGTGAAGATGGCACTCTATCCCTGGCAATTTACCTCACTGGAGATGGGGGCAAAACATGGCGCAGGATACCAATTAACCTGTTCAGCCCGGATGAAACCTGGGAAATCGGCTCAGCCTCATTCGAGTTCGTGGATGGTGAGGTGGGCTGGTTGGCGTTGAGCCTGAACTCAGGAAACAACTTCAGCTTTGGGCGACTCCTGGCAACCGGAGATGGTGGTTCCTCCTGGCAGGAACGTCATCTGCCGTTAGGTGAACCCGTGTTTTTCCAGGACGCCCAGCATGGCTGGACAGGCGGCGGACCGCTCGACCAGGTCTACTACACACAAGATGGCGGGCATTCCTGGCAACTTGAGAAGTCCAGCGATCCTTCAAATATACATACAATCTCCCCACAAGTTGGAATGCTGCAGATCGATAAGCGTCCAATGGGTACCGTCTTAACGAGCTTGCTCGACAACCAGAATGGCTGGGCAATCATCCAGGAAGGAAGCTGCTCAGGATATAAAACTCGCACAGGTGAACAGCTACCACCAGGTGAAGAGCAACTGCAGTGTGAATCAAGTTCCCGCTTAATGAAAACGAAGGATGGCGGTTCAACCTGGATTGAGATCCAACTCCCAGGTCAGTAACATTGCTTATTCCAGTATGTAATCACAAAGTCAACGCTACGCTAAATCTATCAGGCAGATTTCTCAAAACTTTTCCACCACTAACCCAATATCTGCCTTGCTTCGCCTGATTTCGCTTCAAATTTCAATAGGTAAATTGGGTTTCAATTGGATTGGCTTGCGAATCAACCTAATCGAGGGAATAATATGGTAATATGGGGCACTTGTCTTAAAATTAGCCAGGTCTTTATAACATCCTCGATTTAGATTCAGGGAGTATCAATGAGTGAAACCAAACCCCAAGATGATCAGGAAAAAACAGTCGAGGTGATCACGTATAAAAAACCAGTAAAAAAAACACGAGTGGGGACTTTACGAATGCTAATGCGCATGGCTCTTGGTAGTGCTATCATGGGCCAAGATGAACTAAATAGTCGCTTTCAGGAGAAACAGAGTCAAACCCAAGTCACAGCCGCGGAATTAAATCGAGTAACTCCAATTGAATCTGAGGCTGACCGGGTGAGGTATGCCATCATTGGGGCAATGGCAAATTCGAGCGAATCTTTGCGACGAAGTGTCTCGAAATTGAACCAGGGATCAAATCGTTCCTACGGAAGGTTGACGAAGGCACTTGAACCAATCTCTGGCAGCCGGTTCTTGAAACCGTTCCGCCGCCGCTACGAACGCTTCATAGATCACGGAGATAAACTGGTTTCCAATTGGGTTGCTGTTGGCCGTAGAGAAGAATACCTCGGCCGCCAGCTCACGCAGGAAATCGCCACCGAATCGATCGAAGAGACCCTTGACTATCTCGCGGATAGTCCAGAATTGGACGAGCTGATGGCAGAACAATCGATGGATCTCGTCGACGACATTTTCGTGGACGAAATCCGGGAATCTTATTCGAACACATCACTTATCTTGACTGAATGGTTCAGCAAGGTGATTTTAAGAAAGAAAGGACAGGCTTCGGTTGCACCGACCCCTATCTCAACTGAGAAACCTGATCAACAGCAAGGAAATTGAACCCTGTATCCATCATCATCAGGCAGCTTATCTTCTGGTTGAAAGTGATGCCCCTTGGGTAAAGAGATGTAGGATTCCCATAACAAAGTCCTGATATACAATTTCCAACTCCACATATAGCACAAAATCCTGGTGAAACTATCTCGAACAACATGTCACATTTCTTCGAGAACTCATCCCTCCAGATTGAAATAGATCCTCAATTAGCTCGTTGGACTGTCTCTGCAAGGCATGCAAATAGCGCGCGGCTGGAGGATTTGCAATTGAATTTGGGATTCCGGCGAGGCCGGCATTATAAGAACCTGCTCGACCGCTGGCTGGATTTTGTTATTTCCGAAGACCAAGTTGCCAATTCCCCACATGGTCCTGGGAATCTGATCAGCATTGAAGTCGTCTCAAGCAAGGAAGCCCTCAAATCCACGATCACCTATTTTCTGCCGCAAGATCATCCGCTCCTGTTATGGAAGCTGTCTGTTAGAAATCAAGGTGACCAACCAATACACATCGAATCCATGGAGATTCTCTCGGCCGGGTACATTCACCAGGGACGCAAAGGACCCAATGGAAGGATCAATTTTCCAGCTGCAAGTAGATCAAAACCGCGGACATCTTACTCGTCCAGAAGCAGTTCACATCCCCTGAACCTGGCGTTTTTCTCCAATGGCTGGCAATCCTGGTCACGAACAGGTAGCTACCGGGCAACAGACCAATACCTGCAGACAAAATTAGGCTTCCTGCGTGCCCCGCTGGTAAAAAATTCTCAAACCCCAAACCCTCACCGTAGAGGGATGTTTGCCAGTGATATGTTCGGCGTGCTTGGAGATCATGTATCCCGCAGGGGGATACTGATTGGTTTTCTATCCCAGATGAACCACTTTGGCTCTCTGGAAGCATGGCTAGGAGGTATGTCACCAGCACTAAAAATGTGGGCCAACGGAGATAGCGCTCGATTGGATCCCGGAACAGTAGTGGAAACGGATTGGGCATGCCTCCATTTCATGCATCTTGACCAACCTGACCCGCTGGCACCCTATCTGGAAGCTGTGGCGCGTGAGCATGACCTCTCCCAAGCGAATCTTGCCGATATGCAATCTCCCACAGGTTGGTGCTCCTGGTACCAATTCATGAGCGAAGATTATGTCGGTGACCTGTCTGCGGAAGACATTGTTAATAACATCCGGGCTATTTCTGAATTAAAGCAGCATATACCCATCGATATCATCCAAATTGATGATGGATTTCAGACCCAGATCGGAGACTGGTTGTCTTTCAACCAGGGTTTTTCAGATGGGCTCTCACCTCTGGCTAAAGAGATCCAGGATCATGGTTTTTCACCGGGACTGTGGCTTGCGCCATTTATTTTGCATCCCAAATCTAATCTTGCGCTTGAAAATCGGGATTGGATACTCCGCAATCGTTTTGGTCGTCCCGTCAATGCTGGTTTCTTGTGGAATACTTTTACGCGTGCCTTGGATATTACCCATCCCGAAGCGGTCGATTATATCAGGGAAGTGATTCACAGCGCAGCACACGATTGGGGATTCAATTATTTGAAGTTGGATTTCCTTTATGCAGCTGCCCTACCAGGCAAGTTCCACGATGCCACCAAGTCCCGTGCCCAGGTGCTGCGTGCGGGTCTCGAAATGGTGCGAGAGGCAGCAGGTGATGAGACTTTCCTGCTTGGATGTGGATGCCCCCTGGGTCCCGCCATTGGTCTGGTAGACGCCATGCGCATTGGCGCTGACACTGCCCGGCGCTGGAATCCATATTTCAAGGGGATCGAATCGTTTCTGAAAAAAGAAGCCTCTTTTCCCTCTGCCTTTAATGCTGTCCATAATGCCTTGACCCGCTCCGACCTGCACCGGCGATGGTGGATCAACGATCCCGATTGTCTGCTTCTGCGACCAGAAACACAATTGACAAAAACCGAAGTTGAGTCCATTGCCAGCGTAATTGCCCTGACAGGGGGTTCATTGATCATCTCGGATCATGTCCCTGGTCTTCCCCAGGACAGGATTAATATCCTCAAATCTCTGTTGCCGGTCATTGGCGAACGACCACATATTCTTGATTGGTTCGATAGTACGACCCCCAGGCGGATCCAGCTCGACTTGAATGGTCCCATTGGTCCCTGGCACCTTGTCGCCCTCTTCAACTGGGAAGACTCAGCCCAGGATATTGTCATGCGGATGTGTGATTTATATTTAGAGAGCGGTGATGAGATGGTTGCCAGCGAGTTCTGGTCGGGCCGAATTTACCAGCTGCCCCATGCAAAAGCTGAATTACAAAAACTGGTTTTTGAGCAGGTTCCTGCGCACGGAGTCGTTGTTCTAGCAATCAGGAAACACTTCGCAACTCGACCTCAGTATCTCGGTGGTACCCTGCACATCTCACAAGGCAGCGAGGTATCTCGCTGGCAGCCAGGAGACAAAAACGTGAAATTTGAATTGCAAAGACCTGGGCCATCGCAAGGCAATATTATACTATCTGTCCCAGGACAGATAGTATCCGCGAGTTTGAATCAAGCCCGGCTTTCCTGGCAGCCCGTGGAGAACAGCATTTATTCATTCCATCTGGATTTTAACCACCAGGCAAATATAGAGATCACCTATTCATGAAAAGCGATCCTTCTCTGAAACCATTTTTCTCACCTCAGGGGATAGCGATCATCGGCGCCTCCCTCGATCCCACGAAGTTAGGTTATGGTCTGGTTCGCAACCTCGTCCAGAGCGGCTTCAAAGGTGCTATTCACCTGGTCAACATCAAAGGTGAGCAGTTGATGGGCTTTCCGATTTATCACCACGTCCGTCAGGTACCAGATCCCGTTGATCTCGGGATTTTACTGATACCCGCACAATCAATTCCTGCCATGATCGAAGATTGCTCCCGGCGAGGCATCAAAGCACTGATCATCGGATCGGGAGGATTTCGAGAAACCGGGCCTCAGGGCGCCGAACTGGAACAAAGGTGTGTCGAGATCGCCAGGAGAGACGACGTCAGGCTCCTCGGTCCAAACTCCATCGGATTAATAGACACGCATGCTCCAATCGATACCACTTTCCTCTCGCCGCCAGGTCCCACCCCGGGAGATATTGCATTTATTTCTCATTCTGGAGCCATTTGTTCAGCGGTGATTGACTGGGCGCGCGGTCAGGGATTTGGTCTTTCAAGGCTTGTCAGCCTTGGCAATCAAAGTGATGTAACCGAATCGGATATGCTGGCACCCGTCGCAGAGGACCCCTACACCCGGGTGATCGCACTTTATCTGGAAGGTGTCAGTGATGGCAGGCATTTCCTTGAACAAGCCAGATCGGTCTCGCGCATTAAACCCATCATCGCTTTGAAAGTCGGTCGCTATGAGCGAAGCCAGGCGGCAGTTGCATCACATACAGGTGCCCTAGCTGGCATGGAGAGCGCTTACAACGCAGCTTTTCGCAGGGCAGGTGTGATCCGGGCAGATACGACTGAACAACTTTTTGATTGGGCGCGCGCCCTGGCCTGGTCTCCCCTCCCAAACGGTCCCGCGGTAGCAGTATTAACCAATGCCGGTGGTCCTGGTGTTACTGCAGTGGACGCTCTTGAATCCAAAGGACTAAAACTGGCTGACCTGAGTGAAAACACCAGGGATTCACTACGAGCGCTTTTAAACCCAGCCGCCAGCCTTCAGAATCCAGTCGACATGCTGGCAGCTGCAACACCCCAACAATATGCCGGCTGCCTTCAAATCCTGTTAGCCGATCCAGCTGTTGACAGTGTTATGGTCATCCTGCCTCCGCCCCCCATGCATACCGCTGGAGGAATTGCAAAAGCAATCATCCCCGTGATTTACACTGCCCATAAACCAGTTGTGGTTGCCCTGATGGGTGAAAACCTTATCCAGGAGGCAGTTGAACATTTCCGTGCTGCCCGGGTTCCCGAGTACCGTTTCCCAGAAAGGGCTGCTGAAGCCCTGGCAGTTTTAAATCAGCGTGCGGATTTTCTTTCCAGAACACAAAGCACCCAGGAGGATCTCATCCCTCATTCCATAGATCGTGATTCTCCTCTTGTCGAAAGAATATTAAATTCACAAAACACACCTGGCTTCCTCGCGGATAATGCTGCTTTTGAGCTGGTAAGTGCCTACGGTATCCCAACTGTGCCGCCGATCCTTGCCCAATCCGTTGAGCAGGCTGTAGTAACCGCAAGCGAGATCGGTTTCCCCCTGGCAATGAAAATCGCCTCCCCACAAATCATTCATAAAACCGATCTTGGCGGAGTTCTGCTTAATTTAGACAATCCTGATGAAGTGTCTGCGGGTTATGAAACACTGGTAAAAAACGCTCACGCCAAGTTGCCTGAAGCGAAAATTCTTGGCGTGTACCTGCAACCGATGGTATCCGGTGGGCAGGATGTAATCATCGGCGCAATCCAGGATCCACAGTTCGGCACCCTGGTCATGTTTGGCTCAGGCGGCATAGAGGTGGAGCAAACAAAAGATGTACGATTTGAAATGGCACCCCTCTCACCGTCACAAGCCAGGCAGATGATATCTACAACCTGGGCCGGAAAAAAACTCACTGGTTACCGGGGACTCCCCCCAGCAGATATTGAGGCTGTTGCTGATTCGCTTATCCGGCTTGCTGTGTTAGCCGCAGAATACCCCCGTATAGCAGAGGTCGAAATCAATCCGCTCACCGTCTTAGAGCCGGGTAACGGCGCGTATGCTATCGATGTGCGCGTGAGGTTGCGCGATTAGGTATTGGATAAGCTTTGGATAACCAGGATTAGTTGTTCGAGTCCGAGTTGGAGGGGAGATACTTCTATGTGTTCATCCTTGGTATGTGCCCCATTCCCTGAAGTCAATCCCAGGCAAACCGCTGGATAACCAAGTGCGAGGGGAATGTTGGCATCCGTTGACCCAATATTTAATCGAGGTTCGATACCGACAGCCTGTAAACAGCTGCACGCCAGCTCTACCAGCGGGTGATCCCGGGGAATTTCACCGGCGGGGCGGTTGCCAACAATTTCCATATCTATCCTGACAGGGGGTTTTTCCCATTCTTCGACAGCTGCCTCTACAGACTCAACCAGCTGTGCTAGTGTGTCCACGCTTTCAGAGCGCAGATCTAATTCCATGTGAGCATTGGATGCTATCGTGTTTACGGAAGTACCGCCTGATACTACCCCTACATTCATCGTTGTGCGAGGCGATTCATTTAATGGAATCTCGATCAATTGGTTTATCAGTCCTGCAATTTCATGTATTGCAGATGGTCTTCCATGATCGACCCAGGAATGTCCCCCGGTTGTGACAACATTGATCCGGTAACGCCGGACCCCCAATCCCCGGTGATAGACCTGCCCTAACGCCATACCTTCAAGAACAATATATGCCTTGGCTCGATCTCGAAATCGATCAACAACATGTTTCATACCCCGCAGATCGCCAAGACCTTCCTCCCCAACATTGGCAACCAACCATAAGTCAGATCTCAAATCAACATTGTGGTCCTTGATACTCCACAGCAATCCCATCAACCCCGCCAGGCCAATCGAATTATCCCCAATTCCAGGTCCGTATATTAGGTCTTCAGTCCGATGAACACTCAAATCCGTACCAGCTGGAAACACAGTATCCAGGTGAGCTGAGACGATCACAGGTGGCTCTGTACCTCCACCACGCAAACACCCATAAATGTTCCCAATCTCATCGAGCCCAACCTCATCCATATTCTCAGCTTCAAAACAGGCTTGCATGAATGCCATTCGTTCAGTTTCTTCAAATGTTGGTCCTGGGATTTGTTGGATTTGGATGGCTAAATCGATCACCCGCTTGACAATTTCAAGGTTCATCAAGTGTTATACCTCTCGCACGGATGGCAATAATGCTTCGAATCGTGCTTCAGCGAGGCTGGGTAACGAATCGAGGGCATAAAATGGTCCTTGGCCTTCGATCACTAGCGAGGAAGATATGTTTCCATATACTGCTGCCCGCACAGGATCGAAGGTGCGCCGGTAACCTGCCAGGAAACCTCCACAGAAGGCATCACCTGCCCCTGTGGGATCATAGATGTTTACCGGGTAGGCTGGGATTTCCCACCGCTTGCGAGTTGCCGAATCGTAAAGTAGTTGCCCCTGGTCGCCGCGTTTGATAACGATAATTTCACATCCATACGATGCAAACCTTTCGGCGATTTCCCACAAATCTGAACTGCTACCGCGGTACATTGCCAGAACCTCATCCTCTGATGGAAGGAAAGCGTTGAGACCGGTTACGATCGCACCGATATCATCCCTGAAAGCCGGCAGCATATACCCAGCGTGTGGATCAAGTGCGATGAAAGTAAATCCAGCTTGGCGTAGAATTGCGGGTAACAAACTATGGGACAGGTAATCTAGCGGACAGATATGTGCTGCGGTCGCATCCAGGAACTCGGGGATAAAATCAATGTGTCTCAAAGATGTGGGAGACAATCTTGTACGGCTATCAGGCACGATGCTCTTGACCTGATAGCCGAGTAGAGCTTTCGGAAAGGTTTGGCGGAGAGAAGAAAAATACGCCATTGGATCTTCTTCTACTCTTTGAGTGGGATCGCGGTAAGCATAAAAGGAGCGTAGATCAATCGCCTGATCAAGCACACTGATCCCCCGAACATCAAAACCCTTACGCGAAAATTCAGTCAGCCATTCAAGTGGGAAATCCTCACCAACTCTGGAAACCAGGCCGGGTTTCGGTGATGGCTCCCAAACAGCCAATCCAGCAGCTGCATAGAGCAAATTGCCCCCGGGGACATCCAGGCAAACTTTGCCATTCGGCAGCACAACAAAATCTCGCCTCAACTGTCCGGCGAGAATATTACGTGGCGATTGAGTTTCTATACTTGATTCCACGAATAAATTATACGTCAGGAAAGGAATTAATGGAAATGTAAGCCCATCAATGGACCGTTTGATAAAAAAATCCAAGTATAATTCGACCCATGTTCGTTAGAACCTTCCGGGCATTACTGGTATCAATGCGGCCAAAGCAGTGGATGAAGAATGTTCTGATTTTCACTGCGCTGGTATTTGATGAGAAACTGCTTGATCTACACGCACTCCTGGTAACTATCGCTGGTTTTCTGCTATTCTGCCTGATATCAAGCTCTGTATACCTGCTGAATGATATAACAGATTTCGAAGCAGACCGCCAACATCCGAAAAAGAGAAACCGCCCAATCGCTTCTGGAGAATTAAAAATTTCCACGGCTCGCTGGGCTGTGATAGTAATCTTACTGATCTCGGTCCCGTTGGCTTATTTTCTTTCCCCCAGTTTTTGTCTTATCTTACTTTTGTACCTGGTGTTGAATCTCAGCTACTCCCGTTGGCTTAAACACATCGTCATCATCGATGTCTTTACCCTGGCCAGCTTCTATGTAATCCGGGTGGTAGCCGGATTGACGCTCATCGAGGTAACACGATTTTCACCATGGTTGTATGTAGTGACGACATTGTTGGCTTTATATATTGGTCTCGGGAAGCGGCGAGCAGAATTGACACTCCTGTCTGAAGGGGCACAATCTCATCGCAGGGTTCTCGACGGATACAGCGTGCCGTTGCTCGACCAATATATCACCATTGTTTCAGCAACCACAGTTGTGGCATATAGCTTGTACACCTTTTCCGCGCCCAACCTGCCCGAAAACCACGCCATGATGCTCACTATCCCCTTCGCGATTTACGGTATTTTGAGGTACCTGTACCTGGTCCAAACCAATCACGGCGGTGGAGCCCCGGAAGAAGAACTGCTTTCCGATCGACCTCTACAGGTTTCAATCATCCTGTGGGGTATATCCGTTGTATTAATTCTCTACCTATCCTAAACCTTTATGCCAGCGATCACTGCCACGACTCCCGGGAAGATAATTCTATTCGGCGAACATGCCGTCGTTTACGGTCAGCCAGCCATAGCAGTCCCGGTAAACCAGGTCAAAGCCCGGGCAATAATTTCCCCTGGAATTGGTCAACCCAGTGGCTGGATTTATCTGCAAGCTCCGGACATCGACCTGGAGGGCACCTTGGAGGATATACCACATGATCACCCCTTAGTGATCGCAATAAAGGAAGTTCTCCAAGAGACCGGGATAGAGCAACCCCCTGCGATGATCGTTCGTATAACTTCAACCATACCAGTTGCTGCCGGGTTAGGGTCTGGTGCTGCAGTTTCTGTAGCAATGATCCGCGCCTTATCCGAGTTTTTGGGTGTTATTCTGTCTGACGAACGAGTATCACAAATGACTTTCGAAGTTGAGAAAATTTATCACGGTACACCTTCAGGAATCGATAATTCCGTAATCACTTATCAACAGCCAATCTATTTCTCCAGGGGTGATGGCACGAATAGCCCTCAGATGGAGATCATCCGGGTAAAAAAGCCCTTTACCCTCGTTATCGGTGATTCAGGCATCCCCAGCCCCACCGCAAGTACCGTTGGCGATGTGCGTAAAGCCTGGCAGGTAAATAAGACTGTCTACCAGGAACTTTTTCAAAAAACTGGAAGGATTACCGAGCAAGCAAGGACAGCGATTACCAAAGGCAATAACGAGCTTCTTGGTCCGCTGATGGATGCGAATCAAGAACTTTTAGGGAAGATGGGAGTCTCTTCTCCTGAACTTGATCACCTCATCCATGCCGCCCGTGAAACAGGCGCACAGGGTGCTAAACTATCCGGTGGAGGTAAAGGTGGCAACATGATCGCGCTTGCTTCTCCAGAAATCGCTCATCAAATTGCAGGTGCATTGTCCGAAGCCGGTGCAGTCCGTACTATCATCACAACGGTAGAATAATATACAGGAAGAGAATTGAACACACTGATGAATATTAACCAGCCTGCCCCAGAAAATCTTGTTCTGCTCAAACTCGGAGGTTCCCTGATCACCGACAAGACACGACCACGTACTTTGAGGCGAAACACCCTGGCGAGGTTGGTCAATGAGATCGCGGTTGCACTCGAACGGCAACCAGCCTTACAGCTCATAATTGGTCATGGGGCTGGTTCATTTGCCCACGTTTCCGCGAAAATGCATGGCACCAGGCAAGGTGTCAAGACCCGGGAGCAGTGGCAGGGATTTGTTGAGGTATGGTGGGATGCAGCGGTTTTAAATAGGTATGTCGTCGGAGAATTAATCGAGGCAAATTTGCCTGCTATGGCATTACCACCTTCAGCTGCTATCACCGCCCAGGATGGACAGGTGCACAGCTGGAATTTAGGACCGCTCAAGGCAGCGCTGGAGGCTGGTTTGCTTCCCGTGATTCATGGAGATGTGATCTTCGACTCTTCTCTCGGGGGTACGATTCTCTCTACTGAAGACCTGTTCTCTCACCTTGCGATGAAGATGTCCCCCAGGCGTTTGCTTTTGGCCGGAATGGAGCAAGGTGTTTGGGAAGACTTCCCAACCCGGTCTAGAATCATCCCCAAGATCAACCCACAAAATTTTCGGGACCTGCTGCAGTACATCGGTGGTTCGACAGCAACAGATGTCACTGGCGGTATGTTAGACAAAGTCAAGCAAGGCATCTCGCTGTGCCAATCACAGCCCGGGATGGAAATCCTAATCTTTTCAGGTGATGAGCCAGGCAGCCTGCTGGATGTATTACTCGGCGAGCAACACGGAACCCTGATAACGGATAATTGAGTGATATTACTCCACCTGAATGGGGAATCAGCTGGTTAAGATATAATGGATTTGAATGGATTCCCCCTTAAGAAACTCTGTGATTCGAAAAAGTTGAAATAACCTTTCAGTGGTTAATCTCTCATGTACATAACTCGCGAACAGTTAGAACTCAACGAGCAGCATAACTTGGCACCCTACGGATTACACAGTGCAGACTCGAAGGGGCGCTATTACCCAGAGGATGAACCTCCTTACCGGACAGCTTTCCAGCGCGACAGGGATCGCATCCTTCACACAACAGCCTTTCGCCGCCTGGAGTATAAAACCCAGGTCTTCATAATCCATGAAGGTGATTACTACCGGACTCGTCTGACCCACACCCTTGAAGTGGCTCAAATCGGGCGCACTATAGCCCGCACCCTGGGTGCAAACGAGGATCTGGAAGAAGCGATCTGTCTTGCCCACGATTTAGGCCATTCACCATTCGGCCATTCCGGCGAAGTAGCCCTCGGGCGCTTAATGACAGATTATGATGGTTTCGATCACAATAAGCAATCTCTACGCATTGTAACCGAGCTTGAAGAACGCTACCCGGATTTCCCGGGGTTAAATCTGACCTGGGAGGTGCGCGAAGGTATCGTAAAACATGAATCCGAGTACGATATCTCGGATGCATCCGATTATGATCCAGATCTGCGAGGGCATTTAGAAGCCCAGATTGCCAATGCCGCCGATGAGCTGGCGTATACTGCCCATGACCTGGATGATGGGCTGCGTTCGGGCATGATCACGCCAAGAATGCTCGAAGGGATAACATTGTGGGAGATCCTGGTGGAAAATATTGGTTGGCGGGGCGGTTTGTTGGATGACCTTACCCGCCACAGGTTGATTCGCCGTTTGATCGGTTTGGAAGTTACGGACCTGATTCTTACAACAGAACAATGCATTCGAGAGAATAGCGTCCATTCAGTGGAGGATTTGCAGAAACTGGCATTTAATGTGATCGGATTTAGTGAAGATATGCAGCGCCGCAACCGCCAGATGAAGGATTTTCTATACGCAAATATGTACCGCCACCACAGGGTGGTGCGTATGGCGGTTAAAGCCGAGAGGATCATCACCGATTTGTTTAATGCCTACCAATCAGAACCATCTATGCTTCCCCAACACGTCCAGGAGCTTATCGGAACACACGGTTTGGAACGTACAATTTGCGACTATATAGCCGGGATGACCGACCGTTTTGCATTGCAGGAACACAATAAGCTTTTCGATCCATCATCTCTACCGTAGAAAATCTTAAACACTCCATATCAGCATATTTGTTGAATTGATAAAGATTTAACAGTATAATACGCCCCTTGGAGCAATCTTATGGGTGATGAACAGTATTTAACGATGGAAGGCGCACAAAATTTGCGCGAAGAACTGGAACGCTTGAAAGGTCCCGAACGGGATCAGCTTGCCAAGCGCTTGCGCTCGGCAATTCAAATGGGTGATTTATCTGAGAATGCAGACTACCACGCTGCCAAGGAGTACCAGGCCTTCCTGGAAGGCAAGATTCAGGAACTGGAATTTGTACTCAAAAACGCAGTAATCATCGAAGAGATGGAAAATGACCGCACCGTTGTAGCAGTGGGAACCAAGGTCACCATCCAGGAAGCAGATTACCCTCCGGAAATTTATCACATCGTCGGCGCAAAGGAAGCTGATCCAAAAAATGGGCGGATTTCAAACGAATCACCATTCGGCTCTGCCCTGTTGGGCGGCAAGGAAGGCGAAGTCGTTGTTGCCCAGACGCCTGCTGGTCAGGTTTCTCTCAAAATTGTCAAAATCGAATAACCTTCTCAATTACTGGTTATTTGGATCAAAAAAGCAGTGAGTAATATACTCACTGCTTTTCTTGTATTGATTTGATTGTTTACGCCTTGGGCCAGGCTACCAGCTCTAAGGTAATGCGATCGAAGAAGCTTTC
>Ga0209536_100003331_pt1 | contig 25863 bp, 21 predicted proteins | sample DeeMarSeWOR28_12_FD_187461 | JGI IMG/M metagenome (GOLD analysis project Ga0209536, IMG submission 187461) | Marine sediment microbial communities from White Oak River estuary, North Carolina - WOR-2-8_12 (SPAdes) (version 2) | ecosystem: Environmental > Aquatic > Marine > Intertidal zone >...
CTGGCCAACATTACCATGGCAGTCATTGTGGCCGTTACAACCATCATTGCCAGCCGCAACCTGCCGGGTCTGCTGGAAGTTATTTTGTTGAATCGTTTGCCGATGGACCCCGGGGCGCGGTACGCCTACTCAACCGTCTGCCGATACACGATAACAGCGATCGGTATCATTATTGTTTTCAATACGATCGGTATCAAATGGGCAAGTTTGCAGTGGCTGATTGCGGCTCTGGGTGTCGGCCTCGGTTTCGGGTTGCAGGAAATTGTGGCAAACTTTATCTGCGGATTGATCGTCCTGTTCGAGCGGCCGTTCAGAGTCGGGGATACCGTCACCATCGGCGACATCAGCGGAACCGTTTCGCGTATCCGTATCCGCGCGACGACGGTCGTCGACTGGGACCGCAAGGAGTTGATCGTCCCCAACAAGGAGTTTATTGTCGGTCGCCTGATCAACTGGTCGCTTTCAGATAAATATGTCCGGATTCGGATACCGGTTGGAATCGCTTACGGTTCCGATACCAAATTGGCCGAAGAACTGCTCATGCTGGCAGCTAGGAAAAATCCGCGTGTTCTCTCCGAACCCGCTCCGGATGCCATCTTCAAGGGTTTTGGAGACAACAGTCTGAACTTTGAACTGCGGGTATATATTAACGGGATTGAGAACTGGTACCCAATGCTGCATGAATTGAACGTTACCATTGATAACGCATTCAAAGAAGCGGGAGTAACGATTGCCTTTCCCCAGCGAGATGTGCATCTGGATGCAACTGGGCCGCTGGAGGTACGCGTGGTATCCGAGCCCGCACAACCCCTCAAAACAGACGGGATTGCGAAAGCGCAATAAACGCCTTCGAATTGATACCGTCTTTTTTCCTTTTTTATTGTACATCTTTTCGATTTAGATTAAAGACCAGAGCTATGGATGGCACTCTCAACAGTCGGTGGATATCCGGATTGTTCATGATCTTAATCCCGAATTATAATTGATAGTGTAAGATATGGCTGAATTTACATACTCCAATGTTGAACGCGAAATGGAAGTCTATGGATACGAGACTGTCGTTAAAAGCCATTGCAGGATGTGTCATGGCGGCTGCGGTGTTTTAGTTTATACGAAAAACGCAAAAGTAGTTAAAATCGCCGGGGACCCGGACTGTCCCATTAACCACGGTACCCTTTGCAGTAAAGGCATTGCTTCCGTCCAGTTAGCGTATCATCCGGAGCGTTTAACTTATCCGGTGCGCAGAATCGGCCCGAAAGGAAGCGGAAAATGGGAACGGGTTTCATGGAATGACGCCTTGAACACGATCGCAGAGCGCATCTTATATTATAAGGAAAAATTCGGCGCCGAGTCGATTGTGATGGGCTATGGAACCGGCAGGGAAAACGAGGCCGCAATTTACCGCTTTGCCAACCTTCTGGGAACTCCCAATGTTCTGACGGCAGGTCATTTCTGCTACGGACCGCGCATTGCCACCAGTATCATCACCTGTGGCACTAATGTGGTTGTGGATTATGAAAACCATCCCAAATGCATTTTGGTGTGGGGCAACAACATTGTTATCAGCAATCCTGACGAATATAAGGGAGAGTCGTTTTCGGTGAGCCTGGATAAAGGTGCCAAGCTGATTGTTGTGGATCCCAGGCTGACGCGGATTGCCGCCCGCGCGGACATCTGGCTGCAGCTTCGGCCGGGTACGGATACGGCGCTGGCGTTGGGCATGCTACATGTGATCGTCCATGAAGAACTCTATGACAAAGCGTTTGTTGGAAATTATGTTCACGGTTGGGAGCCGTTTGTTGAGTGTGTCAAGCGGTATGCGCCGGAAAAGGTGGAAAAAATTACCTGGGTTCCGAAGCAAAAAATCAAAGCGGCGGCCCGTCTGTTTGCCACCACTAAGCCGGCAGGAATCCAATGGGGTGTGGCTATCGAACAACAGATCAATTGTGCCGACAATGACCGGGTATTAATGGCCCTAATGGGAATCACCGGGAACATTGACGTGCCGGGAGGACAGGTATTATTCAAAACGCCGAAGATTCGAAACGTAAGCCAGTTCGGTGCGCATAAAATGCTTCCGGCACAGCAGGCGGGAAAACGGCTCGGGGGCGATCGATTCCGTCTGGCCGGTAATTTCGGAATTATTAATCCCAAATGTGTGTGGGATGCCATACTTAAGGAAAAGCCTTATGCGGTGAAGATGCTTTTTTTTATTAGCTCCAATCCGGTGATGACCCGCGCCAATGCCAAGGAAGTTTATCGGGCCCTTGAAACCGTTGAATTTATGGCGGTATCCGATTTCTTTTTGACCCCGACCGCTGAACTGGCAGATATCGTTTTACCGACGGCCACGTGGCTGGAAATGGATTATATCGGCGATTTCTGGAAGCGCCACGGTTATATTTTGCCGCGGCGTAAAGTTATTCAGGTCGGCCAATGCCGATCTGATCATGAGATGTTAAATGACCTCGCCCATCGCGTCGGTCAAGGAGAATACTGGTGGGACACATTTGAAGGTGGTTTGGATTACATCTTAGAACCGTTGGGAATTACCTGGCAGAAATTTAAGAAGATGGATTATATTCGCGGAGAGGTCGAATATCAAAAATATAAAGAAAACGGTTTTTCCACTCCCACCGGTAAGTTTGAGCTTTATTCCACAGCGCTTGAAAAGTGGGGATATGATCCGTTGCCCAAATTCCGCGAGCCTCCTGAAAGCCCGCAGAGCACCCCGGATCTTTATAAAGACTACCCCTATATCCTGATTACCGGCAGGAGATTGCCGGGCTTTTTTCATTCGGAAAATCGACAACTGCCATGGATGCGGGAACTTCATCGAGAGCCGGTGGTTGAACTTCATCCCGAAACCGCGGAAAAACAGGGTATACGCAATGGAGATTGGGTAGTCATTGAATCTTTGCGGGGAAAAATAAGACAGCGGGCAAAGATTTTTGAGGGCATCGATCCTCGAGTTATCGGCGCCGAACATGGCTGGTGGTTTCCTGAGAAAAAGGATCCGGGGCATGGGTGGGATGAATCGAACATTAACATGCTAACCGACAATGCCTATGAAGCCTGTGATTCGGCCATGGGTGCCACAAGTGTCCGGGTGCTTTTGTGCAAAGTATATCCTGAAAATAAGTAAAAATGAAGACATAAATTCGAAATTCGAATATCGAAATTCGAAACAAATTTTAGAAGGAACTTGGGTAATGTTAAAATATTCCCTTATCATCGACCATGAACTCTGCTGGGGATGCAAAACCTGTGAGGTGGTCTGCAAGCAGGAGTTTCATACGCCTGAAGGTGTCAAACTGATCCAAGTTGAGGAAATCGGCCCCCGGCTGGTTGAAGATAAATTGGATTTTACCTTTCATGTGAATGTATGCCAGCACTGCGATGATCCGCCCTGTGCGGACGCCTGCCCCGATGAGGCCATTATAAAGAGAGAGGATGGGATTGTAATTTTAGATGAGAAAAAATGTACGGGATGTCAACTGTGCATAGATGCCTGTCCTTATGACGCCATCGCTATTGATTCCGCAAAAGGAATCGCTCAAAAGTGCAATTTATGTGTTCACAGAATCGATAAAGGGCTTTATCCTGCCTGCGCCGACAATATATGCCTGGCCCACTGTATTGATCTCAGATCAGTTTAGTAGCGGCTCCGTTGCCTCATCTAGTGCCTCAATAGCCCGCGAATTAATGCACACAAAAATATGGATCGGCCGGTTAAGTCCGTTTTCCTGTTTGCCGGTTATATGCGAAACATTTATTGCTTCTTTATCGGCCCCAGCCTCGCTCTCGAGCATGATCCGGGACGATGAAACTGCTTTTTGTCATTTTGCACTTTCTTTATATCCGCACCCATCCTCAAGACAGGCCAAGACGGTGCCTTGCTTTTTGGTGGTTTTTTCTACCAGGAATTTGGCACCACAGGCCGGGCATGCCTTGGCCAGCGGTTTATCCCAGGTGGCGAAGGTACAATCCGGAAATCGGCTGCAGCCGTAAAAAATTTTACCGCGCTTTGATTGCCGTTCGAGGATTTCTCCTTCGCACCCCTTTTGCGGGCATTTTACACCAATCGGTTTTCCCGGACCATTGGAATTTAACGACTGGGTGTACTCACAGCCGGGATACCCGCTGCAGGCAAGAAATTCGCCATACCGGCCGCGCTTTATAATCATCGGCCTGCCGCATTTGTCGCATACTTTATCCGTTATTTCATACGAATTAGACTCAACAGGTTGAATCTTGCCTTTATCATCCCTTACATAATCCTGGGAATAGGTGCAATCCGGATATCCGCTGCAGGCGAGAAAAGGACCGTTTTTTCCGACTTTAATATAAAGTTGCTTGCCGCACTGCGGGCAGGTGAGGCCCGTGGGTATGCCGACGCCTTTGACACTGAGCATTTTTTCTGAAGCAACGTCCAAATCTTTTTTAAATGGATTGTAAAAGCGCGTCAAAATTTCTGAAGACTCGGCTTCCGCCGACTCTACTAAATCGAGATTTTCTTCCATTCTGGCCGTAAATTCGACATTAAATATATCGGGAAAACTCTCTACCAGTAAATCATTTACGATGAATCCCAGCTCAGTCGGTCTGAAATACCCCTTTAAGAGATTTACATACTGCTTTTCGCGAATCGTAGATAAAATTGCAGCATAGGTGCTGGGGCGGCCGATTCCGTTTTCTTCAAGTTCCTTCACCAGGGAAGCTTCTGAAAATCGTGGCGGCGGAATGGTGAAATGCTGTTTTGGCTCCAGTTTTCTGAGTTTCAATGCCGCGCCCTCTTCAAGCTCGGGCAGAACAGGTTTTTTGCGCTGGCTTTCACTTTCTATTTCATCGTCTACGGACATGTAAAGTTTCATGAAACCCGGAAATTTCACCGATGACCCGCTGGCAGTGAATATATATGCGTCGGCATGAATCGATACCGACACCTGGTCAATAAGTGCCTGGGTCATTTGGGATGCCACAAAGCGTTGCCAGATGAGACGATATAAAGTCATTTGATCCTTGGATAGATAGGGTATTAGGTTCTCAGGGGTATGATAGACGGAGGTGGGACGGATGGCTTCATGGGCATCTTGGGCTTTCTTTCGATTTTTGAAAAATCTTGGTTTTTCCAGCATATATTCGTGGCCGAACTTTTCTGCGATTAACTGAAGGGCTTCATCGGCGGCCTCTTTGGCGATGCGTGTGGAATCTGTGCGCATATACGTAATCAGGCCGACCGGCTCTCCGGGTCCGAGTTCGATCCCTTCATATAATTGTTGTGCAATCAGCATGGTTTTTTTAGCAGAAAATCTAAGCTTTCGGATAGCCTCTTGCTGAAGTTTGCTTGTCGTAAATGGCGGCAGGGGATTCTTTTTGATGGTTTTTTTAAGAACTTTATCGACAACAAATTTTTTGCCCTTAAGGTCAGCCAAAATATTATTGGCCGCCTTTTCGTTCGGAATTTTTATCTTTTCCGCATTTCTCTTTACCAGTTTGGCCGTGAACGGCGGAGGGGCGCTGCCTTCGAGATGGGCGGTTATGGACCAATATTCTTCGGGTTCAAAAGCCAGTATGTCGCGTTCCCTCTCACAAATGATGCGCAATGCCACGGATTGAACCCTTCCGGCGCTGAGTCCCCCTTTTACCTTACGCCACAACAAGGGAGATATCTGATAACCAACAAGCCGATCAAGTATGCGGCGCGCCTGTTGGGCTTCATATTTATGGAGATGGAGATTTTCGGGCGATGTCATTGCCTTTTGAATAGCATCTTTTGTAAGTTCGTGAAAAAGTACCCGATGGAATTTTCTTCCCTTTTTTTTGAGGACTTCGGCAGTATGCCATGCAATGGCTTCGCCCTCTCGATCGGGGTCCGGTGCTAAATAGACATCTTTGGCGTCGCCGACGGCCTGTTTTAACGATTTAATTACTTTTTGTTTGCCGGGGATAGTTCTGTATATGGGTTTGAACCCCTTTTCAATATCAATTCCCATCTCTTTGGTGGGGAGATCTTTAATGTGACCAACGGTAGCAGCGATATTGTAGTGGTTACCCAGATACTTTTTAACCGTTCTCACTTTTGTCGGCGATTCTACAACAACCAGCGGTTTCGTCACTGTATATCCTCACTTTAGCAATGGATTCAAACGGATACCCGTTCAAACAAATATTTTTCGAATCATCATATTAATAACGATTTAAATTTTGTCAAAATGATAATACCCATATTTTCTGATTTTCGCATCGCAAAACCGATCATTGATTTAATCGGGCAATCCATCGAATACTTGAGCTTTTTTGATATTGAACTATTTATCTATTAGCGAAAAAAGTTTTCCGGGTGATTGTTGCACAATTCCCTTGAGCTCTAATTTTAGCAAGATGCTCGAAAGTTTTCCAGGCTCCATGAATGTTTTGCGCACCAGATCGTCGATATGCTCCGGATAAGGTCCCAATAATTCATACACCGAAACCTCATCCGGCGAAAGGGATGCAAGCATTTCTTTTGTGGGATCATGCGTGTTATGACTCGCCGTATCTTGAACAGCAATTGCAGCGCCCAGCTCTTCAAGAATGTCCTGGGTATGTTCAACAAGTTTGGCTCCCTGTTTGATCAAAGTGTGAGTACCGATACTTTTGAAAGATTGTACGCTTCCGGGTACGGCAAACACTTCTCTGTTTTGTTCTGCCGCAAGGCGGGCGGTGATCAGAGAGCCACTTTTTTTGGACGCCTCGACCACAACGGTACCCAAAGCCATGCCGCTAATGACTCTGTTTCGGATCGGGAAATTGTGAGCCTCGGGCTCGGTCCTCAAAGCAAACTCGGATACGACCGCGCCATTTTCAGAAATCCGGTGGTAGATCTTCTCATTATCTGATGGATATACTCTGTCCAAGCCACTGCCAAGAACTGCAATCGTTTTTCCTCTCCCCATCAGCGCACCTTCGTGGGCGGCTGTGTCAATTCCCCTGGCCATGCCGCTGACAACGGTAACGCCCAACCGGCCTAAATCCGCACATAGATTTCTTGTGATTGTAAGCCCGTAAGTTGTTGCGTGCCGGGACCCGACCACCGCAATGTTATTCGTCGAACCTTCCAGGGTTCCGTACACGTAAAGATAAGGCGGAGGATCCGGTATCTCGCGCAAAAGCGGAGGATAATGCGGGTCCAGCAGGGTCACAATCTGAAATCCTTTTTGGCTGATTTGGTCGAGTTCCTTTTGGAGATTATCCGATACTTTGTAATTTCGGATGGCTGCTGCCACTCGGGTCGTTACGCCTTCTACCTGAAGAAGTTGCTCCTGGGATGCATTAAAAACGTGCTCGGGGGATGTGAAGTGATCAATCAATCTTTTAAAAAGATGATTTCCAACCCCCGGGACGTTTTTTAAACTAAACCACGGTAGGAGATGTTTCATAACAAACAATTCGTCGGATGCGTCATCCAAAAAAAACCCCTTGCACAAAGGGGAATTTTGATTATGAACTAAAAACTTTAAACCGCTGGGATCCGATTACCGCAATGGTTGCTTGCTTTCTATCCTAATTGAGCGAAAATGGCTGAATTAGGAATTTACCTCATTTGCGTGTTTTCCCCCGTTGCTGCCAGGTCAACAAAATCGGACTTGCCACGTAAATCGAAGAGTAGGTACCGACCAACACGCCGATAATCAAAGCAAATGCAAAGTCATGAATAATTCCGCCGCCGAGAATAAACAGGGTTACAACCACAAAGAGGGTTGTCACAGATGTGAGAACCGTTCGACTGAGGGTTTCGTTAATGCTTCGGTTGATAATAAACGCCATGGGTTTTTTATGATGTTTTTTTATGTTTTCACGAATACGGTCAAATACAATAATGGTGTCATTCAAGGAATAGCCGATTATGGTGAGCAGGGCCGCAATAATCGGGAGTGTAAATTCTTTTTCAAAAATAGAAAATACGCCAACTGTGATGGTGACATCATGGATGAGCGCCACAATGGCACCCATGGCATATTTTAACTCGAGAAACCAAAAGAGAATCAACGTCACAATGAGCGCTGCGATAATGAGGAAGGGAATACTGACATCAAAGATATTTAAGATATAAACCGCTCCAATAAGTGCCGCAGCCATGACAGCGCTGATTAGCCATTTCATCTCAAATCGGCCCGAGATATAAATGGTGATAAACAGCAGGGCATAAAACATGGCAAACAAGGCTTTTTCCCTTAAATCTTCACCGACCTGGGGGCCGACCATTTCCAAGCGACGAATCTCTGCATCAGAGTCAACCGATGATTCTAAGGCCTGTTTGAGTTGCGATGAAAATCCTTCTGAGGTAACCAGGGCGCTTTCGGTCCGAATGAGATATTCATTGGTACTTTTTTCGCCGAATCCTTGCACGGATGATTTGCCAAGGCCGATGGTATTGAGACCGACCTTTATGTCGTCTATTTTTACTGAAGAAAGAAACTTAACCTGGATGAGCGTTCCGCCCTCAAAATCGATTCCTAATTTGGGACCCTTGTGAATGATCAGCGACAGGATGCTGATGATAATAACGGCTATCGACAAATAAAAGGCAATCTTTCGTCTCCCAATGAAGTCCAGGTTGATGTCAGGTTTTATAACTTGCATTGACGTTCCTCTTTATTCACAAATTATATGCTTAGCATTTTAGCTTTTCGGTTTAGTAATATATAGTCAAATATCATGCGCGACAAAATAAGCGCGGTGAACATGCTGGCAATAACACCCAAGCTCAATGTGACGGCAAATCCTTTGACCGGTCCGGTTCCGAACTGAAACAATACAACTGCCGCTATAAGCGTGGTGACGTTGGCATCCAGAATGGTAAGGGTTGCCCGGTCATAGCCGGCATCCAACGCCGCTTTAGGGGTTCGACCTAATGCAAGTTCCTCTCTGATTCGTTCAAAAATGATCACATTGGCATCTACGGCCATGCCGATCGTAAGAATAATGCCGGCGATTCCCGGCAGGGTCAAGGTAGCCTGAAAAGCGGCCAATCCGCCGGCGATCAAAATAATGTTGAGCATCAGGGCAAAATCCGCGATTAGCCCCGAAGCTTTGTAATAGAAGATCATAAACAGGATAACCAGAATTCCGCCGATACACATGGAGATTAGGCCTTTGCGTATGGAATCGGCGCCCAAAGAAGGGCCGACCGTGCGCTCCTCAAGAACAATGACGGGTGCCGGCAGTGCACCGGCACGCAATACAATGGCAAGGTCCCGAGCCTCCTCCATGGTAAAGTTTCCGGTGATTCGGGCCTGCCCGCCGGAAATTTTTTCCTGGATCACCGGCGCAGAGGCGACTTTCTGGTCCAATACGATGGCCAATCGATTATTGACATTTTCTGCGGTTACCCTCTCGAAAATTCGTGCACCTTTTTTGTCAAATTCCAGGGACACATAGGGAATGTTGTACTGCGAATCGATTTGAACCCTGGCATCGGTGAGGTAGGCGCCGGTTAGAAGGGTGCGCCTTTTCAGTAATAAGGGTATTTTTGAGGTGCGTCCTGTTTCAGGGTCTTCATCGACCTCATAAAGAACCTCTCTTCCCGGCGGCACGTCTCCCTTTAGGGCCGCCTGAAGGTTTCCGGTATCATCCACCAGTTTAAATTCCAACAGAGCTGTTCTTCCGATCAGATCTTTAGCGCGTTGAGGGTCCTTGACTCCGGGAAGCTGGATTAATATGCGTTTGTCACCTTGCCTGCGGATATCCGGTTCGGCAACGCCAAATTGGTCAATACGGTTTCGGATGGTCTCAAGCGCTTGGTCAATGGCCAATTTTTGAATATCCTTGGTTTCTCTATCCGGAATTTCCAATGTGAAGACAGTTGTTCCGATATCGGTTGATTTTGTAAGTTTTAGATCCCTGAACTCATCATCGAGGAGGTCTTTGACTTTACTGACCGCTTCCTCGTTTTGAACCCGGGTAGAGATTTTGGTTCCTTCAATACGATCTACGGCCACATTTCGAATTCTCTTTTTCTTGAGACGCTCCTTAATTTCCTGAGCAATACGTTCGACATTGCTTTCAACGGCTTTTTCAGTGTCTACCTCTAGAACGAGATGCATGCCGCCTTGCAAATCAAGACCAAGGTTTATTTCCTTGCGCGGCCATAAAGTCGGCTCTTTCTTATGATTTATTCTCATCTCCAACGTCGGGAGAATGTAAATAAAAGCTGCTACAATGACCGCAAAAACCAACAGCAATTTCCAAGAAAACGTTTTCAATGATCGGTCCTTCTTTTGTTAAACGTTCAATGGTCAACGCCTGTATTGATAAATGGTATCAAACGTTGTTCGTTACTTGATACCTTAAATCATATGAAAGCCCCAGGAAATTCTTTTAATTGTGGGGTGGTCAAACAGTCATATCGCCTGCGAAACCGGAAGCGATCGGAATGCATCCTATTGCAGACTGCCTTTTATACGACTCAACCATTTGACCCTTAAACGATGCTTTAACTGAATCCTATGGGGTCTTTGTTTGTTCGACAACACGTATGTAATGGATCGAAATTTAACCTGCTATTTTTTTTCAGATTGAGTCTGGGACCCAGGCTGAACCAGTGCAGATACATTTCCACGGGCAACTTTGACGCGGACTTTATCGGCAATTTCCACGGTTAAGGTGGCATCATCCATCCCGGTGATGCGACCGTGTATACCACCGCTGGTAATAATACGGTCTCCTTTTTTCAGATTCGATACCATCTGACGGTGTTCTTTGCTTCGTTTCTGTTGGGGGCGGATGAGCAGAAAATAAAAGATGACAAACATTAAAATAAGCGGGATAAAGCCGGTGAAGCCTCCGGCGCCTCCTTCACCGCCACCGCCCGGACTTAGTGCATAAGCGATATCAATCAAGATAAACCTCCTTGCTATTTTGATACATGAAACCGATTGTTCGGTTCAGCAACCCGTATCAGATTCGATTTTTGTTAAGAATAATGGTTCGTATCATGCAAGCATTAAAAATCATGTATGGTGATAACAGGATCAAAAATGGCGCTGATATACTTTAAATGAAAACTTTCGTCAAATCATTTTTTACGCATTGCAAATAATCTGGCTTTCTCCCGGGGCCATGGAACTATCGCCTTCGATCTCTATGGTAAGATCGCGCCTGTGCTCAAGTTCCACAATTTCCTTGCGTTTTTTATTTAAAAGATAGTCGGCAACTTCGGCGGGAACAATTCCTTTTACAGTGGAGATTTCCTGCTTCAATGTTTCCAGGCTCAGTTTTCGCAAAAAACCAATTCCCAGGGTTTCAGGCGATGGCACCAACCCCTTGCCTCGACAATACCCGCACGGATGGTAGCTACCAAATTCAATGGACGGCCGGATGCGCTGCCGGGACATTTCCAACAGGCCGAATCGAGATATCTTGCCGACCGTCGTTCTTGCTCTATCGTCTTTAACATGGAGTCTTAGCTTTCTTTCCACTTCGGCGCGGTGCTTTGGATCTTTCATATCGATGAAGTCGATCACAATAAGCCCTCCCAAATCTCTTAATCTAAGCTGACGCGCAATTTCTTCGGCCGCTTCTGTATTTGTGAGATAGGCGGTTTGCTCCACGGATTTCTCATGGGTCGACTTGCCGGAGTTGACATCTATGGAAACCAGTGCTTCGGTTGGCTCTATGACAATTGTTCCGCCGGATTTCAAATGAACCCGGTTTTCATAAATCGATGCAATTTGGTCTTCTAGCTGGAATTTTGCGAAGATAGGTTTGGCGCCTGTGTAATGTTTGACGATTTTGGTATGCTTACGGGAAATAATTTTTAGAAAATCTTTGACCTCATGATGGACGGCGGCATCATCGACGAGAATCTCCGTCACTGCAGGGGTAAAATAATCTCGAATTGACCGTAATATCAGCTGTCTTTCCTTATAGAGAAGTGCAGGGGTTTTTACCTTCATTACTTTGCCTTTAATGGTTTTCCAAAGTCGCAAGAGATACTTTAGATCTCTGACTAGAAGCGTCTTGGTGCAATTCAGGCCGGCAGTCCGGACAATGGCCCCAAAACCATCGGGTAGTTTCAGATTTTCGACAAGATCTTTCAATCGGTTGCGTTCTTCTTCATCCTCTATTTTACGGGAGATGCCCTTTTTTTCGCTTCCGGGCATCAGAACCAAATATCTTCCCGCCAACGAAATATAGGTGGTTAGCATGGCCCCCTTTTTCATAAGGGGCTCTTTGGCGACCTGAACCAGCAGTTCCTGGCCTCGTTTTACGAGACTTTGAATATCGCGATCTCCCGAGTCGATGTCCTGAAAATAGTCGCTGTGAATTTCATATTTCTGCAGAAATCCTTGGCGCTCAGCGCCGTAATCGACAAAAACGGCTTGAAGACTGGGCTCAATGCGTGTGATCGTTCCTTTGTATATATTGCCTTGAGTGATTTCCCTGGCAGTACTTTCAATATAGAATTCTTCCAATCGGTTTTTCTTGACTATGGCAACTCTGCATTCTTCATGCTCGACTGCATTTATTAAAATTTTCATGCTCATTAAGTTTTATCCTTGCGACCGACGGTGAATGTGATATTTTTCGATTGCCGAATCGCTTTTAATAATTATGTTTTTCTTTCATAAAGTGTGGTTGTTTAAATTGAATATGAAATTGTTCAAGACAAGTCAAATGATTTCTCCCCGTAGATTTACCTCAGAACTCTGTCATATGGGCAACAACCAAATTGCGCAGCGCTGTTGGGTCTCGTTTGGCGAAAAATAATATCCGAAAGTTGATTGGATTGTGATTTTAAACCGGGTGATTCAAGCGGTTGACGGACTGTCTTGTTATTTGTATCATAATGTGGCATGAAACATGCGGCTGAAATGCGACAGTATATTAACGGAATATTTTCTGATTTAAATAGTTGGAAACGGATATTTAATCCGGATAAAATAAAAAAGAGGGAAAGATAAGTAATGGAGCCTAAATACGACCCGAAAAAAATTGAACCAAAGTGGCAGGCCGAATGGGAATCAACCAGGCTTTTTAAGGTAAAAGAGGACCGTGCGAAACAAAAATATTATCTTTTGGAGATGTTTCCCTATCCATCAGGCAATATACACATGGGCCATGTCCGCAATTACTCCATTGGCGATGTGGTGGCCAGGTATAAACGAATGCGGGGCTTCAATGTTTTGCACCCTATGGGTTGGGATGCCTTTGGCATGCCGGCAGAAAATGCTGCAATTGCCAATAATTCTCACCCGGCCAAATGGACCTATCAAAATATTGATGCCATGCGCGCGCAGCTTAAACGTCTAGGATTCAGTTACGATTGGGACAGAGAAATTGCCACCTGCAAGCCTGATTATTATCGCTGGGAACAGTGGTTGTTTTTAAAGATGTATGAGAAAGGCATGGCATACCGCAAGGAATCTTTTGTGAACTGGTGTGAAGCCTGCCAAACCGTATTAGCCAATGAACAAGTTGAAGCTGGTCTGTGCTGGCGATGCGGTCAGCAGGTACGCCAGAAAAAGCTATGGCAGTGGTTTTTTAAAATTACCGACTATGCCGATGATCTGTTGGTATACTGTGATAAGTTGCCCGGATGGCCCGAGAAAGTGATTACGATGCAGAAAAATTGGATTGGTAAAAGCGAAGGGGCTGAAATTCGGTTTCCTATCGAAGACCGCCATGATTTTATTCCTGTATTTACCACCCGGCACGATACCGTTTTCGGGGCAACATTTATGGTTCTGGCACCCGAGCACCCGCTGGTATTTGAGCTTTCCCGAGGAACACCGCAGGAAAGGGAGGTTGCGGCATTTGTGGAACGCATCTCCTTGCAGGATCGATCGGCAAAAAGTGTCGAAGATTATGAAAAGGAAGGCGTGTTTATTGGCCGCTATTGCAAAAATCCGATGAGCCAAAAGCGCATTCCTATATATACAGCCAATTTTGCCCTGATGGAATATGGGACAGGGGCCGTAATGGCCGTGCCGGCGCATGACCAGCGAGATTTTGATTTTGCGAAAAAGTATGGATTGGATATCATCGTTGTCGTTAAACCGCACGACGAAGATCTTCAATCAGAGACCATGACCGAAGCCTATGTCGGCGAGGGCGTTATGGTCAATTCCGGCCAGTTCGACGGCATGGACAATAACACGGCCATGCAAAAAATTGCCGAATATCTTGAAAAAAATGATCTCGGCCGAAGCACTGTTAGCTTTAGAATAAGAGATTGGGGAATTTCCAGACAGCGCTACTGGGGGGCCCCGATTCCCGTCATCCATTGCGATGCCTGCGGCATCGTGCCGGTTCCCGAAGAAGATCTTCCCGTTGTCCTGCCCGAGGAGGCGGATATACTTGAAGGCGGAAAATCACCATTGCCTGAACTTGATGATTTTGTACACACGGCGTGTCCAAAATGCGGCAATTCCGATGCCAGAAGAGAGACGGATACGATGGATACGTTTGTGGAGTCTTCATGGTATTTTGATAGATATTGCAGTCCCGCCTATGATGTGGGTATGTTTGATAAAGCTGCCGTAGATTACTGGATGCCGGTTGATCAGTATATCGGCGGCGTTGAACATGCTATTTTGCATCTTCTCTATTCGAGATATTACACGCGTGTGTTAAAAGATCAGGGATTGCTAAAAATTAAGGAGCCGTTTACTCGCTTGCTCACCCAGGGTATGGTTTGCAAGGAAACGATGAATTGTGCCCAACACGGTTTTCTTCTTCCCGAAGAGATAAAAAGTGAAAATGGGGATCGTTTGTGTCGAAAGTGCCATAGACCGGTGACGTTGGGCCGAGTGGAAAAAATGTCCAAATCCAAAAAGAACGTGGTTGATCCGAATATTCTGCTTGAAAAATATGGAGCAGATACCACGCGCTTTTTTTGCTTGTTTGCTGCTCCTCCCGAGCGCGATCTGGAGTGGAGTGAGCAGGGGGTGGAAGGCGGATTTCGCTTTTTGAATCGCGTATGGCGGCTGGCAGCAAGTGTTATGGATTCGATTAAAAACGTAAAAGCCTTTGATGATAACCCGGATCGTCTCAATGGGAAAATCAGGGAGCTCTATAAAAAAACCCACCAAACGATTCAAAAAGTGACCAATGATATCGAAGACAGGTTTCATTTTAATACCGCCATCAGCGCAATTATGGAGCTGTTTAACATGTTGTCGGACATCAAAATTGAAAAAGATAATGCTCAGCAGGCAGCGGTAATGAGATTTGCCATGGAATCTCTTGCACTGCTGCTCTCACCCATCGTACCGCATTTTGCTGAAGAGTTGTGGGAAGCTTTAGGATATAACTCGAATATTCTTCTGACTTCATGGCCCACTTATCGAAAGGATGCGCTTGAAAAAGATGAGTTTTTGATCGTCGTGCAGGTCAACGGAAAACTTCGAGGCCGCTTCAACGTGGATCTTCATGCGAGTGACGATACCATCAAAGAGATGGCCTTGGCGGATGAAAAGGTCCAGAAATTTATCACCGGTAAAACGATAAAGAAAATTATTGTGGTTAAGAAAAAACTTGTTAATATAGTCGTGTAAGGTACAGGGCATGGCAAACAGCTCAGGGAAAAAGGTAAAGAAAATTTGCATATGTGAAAGCAACCTTTCTTAAACGCTGTGGGCTATGGCCTATACGATTTGTTCGTACCAAGGGGGGCAAGTGTTAACCGGAATTAGAGCAGGTTGGCTGATTTTTCTTTTTGGATTATTACTTTGCAGCTGCGGGTATCATTTCCCGAAAGAAGGCGGTTTTCCGGAAGGTATTGATCTGATTTTCGTAAAGATTCTTGAAAACCGCACCTCTGAGACCGGCGTGGAAAATATCGTCACCCAAAACATAATCAATGAATTCGTGCTGCGGGAGAAAAAAAGTCTGACCGGCAATCCTAACAATGCCGATGCCATTTTAAGCGGCGATGTCTCGCAAATATCAATACAAACGATTGCAGCGAAAGGTAGAGATTCCGCTAGAGAGCGACGTGTTACTGTTACGATAAATCTGAAACTGGATAGTAGAGAGGGCAGAGTGATTTGGGCTGCGAAGGATCTTTCTGATAACCAGGCTTATCTTGTTGGTGAAGACAAGAATGCAACCGAAAAAAACAAGCGGGATGCGATTAAAATCGCTTCGAAACGAATTGCCGAAAGAGCGCTGAATCGCTTGACCGATGATTTCTAAAATGCGGTTTGGCTATGGGACCACAGCGCAATTCATGACAAGAGACCGGCCCTTTACCTCTATTAATCGGGCGTTTTGTGAGCTGCCAACCGGGAGAGACGCGAAATTTTTCGAGCAGCGGTTCTCTTATGGATAACACCTTTTTTGGCCGCTTTATCGATTGCCGACTGGGCAGCTGCAAGCTTGCCGAGCGCTGCTTCCTTTGATGCTTCACCTGCCGCTAAATTCACATCCTTGGTAACATGTTTTATCCGTGTTTTGACCGATTTGTTGCGCAACCGTCGCTTCGTGTTTTGACGGGCGCGTTTTTCTGCTGATTTATGATTTGCCAACGCGGTTTGCTCCTTTTTCCATGTTTTCGTCGAACTGGCTAAATATAAGACTTAATTATAGATGTCAAGTTATTTTGTTTATCGCGATATGTCTGAAAATACGCGGGTGGTTAAAGCGGCCGGAGTGGTCGGGGCGGCCACCTTTGCAAGCCGTGTGCTGGGTTTTATTCGAGATGCCGTTATAGCCTGGTATTTTGGGGCTGGACTCAGCACGGATGCATTTATTGCCGCATTCCGTATACCAAATCTGTTACGCAAACTCTTTGGCGAAGGATCATTGAGCAATGCTTTCGTGGCGGTATTTACAGAATACCTCACCAAACAGGGACAAACGGAAGCCTTTAAACTAGCCAGGTCGGCATTGTGGATGTTGTCGGCTATTTTGGTGGTAATTTCGATTTTGGGAATTCTGTTATCGCCGCTGATCGTCCGCATGATCGCGCCCGGATTTGCGGGGACAGCGGCGAAGCTTTCGCTTACCGTTACGCTTACGCGCATCATGTTTCCCTATGTTTTCTTTATTTGTCTGGTGGCCGTCTGCATGGGAATATTAAATGCGCTCGGTCATTTTGCTGCGCCCGCCCTTGCCCCGGTTCTCTTAAACCTGGCCATGATAGGTGCGGTTTTATTTATCTCTCCTTATTTTGCTGATCCAGCAGCAGGCCTTGCGGTCGGGGTTGTTATCGGTGGCGCAATGCAACTTTTGTTGCAGCTGCCGGTTTTGATCCGAAAAGGCGTAAAATTTTGGCAGAAGACGAAAATTTTTCATCCCGGGCTGAAAAAAATCGGCAAAATGATGCCAGCGGTCATCATCGGCGGCGCTGTTTACCAAATCAACATTCTAGTGGGCACCTTACTGGCTTCTTTTTTGAAGCAGGGCAGCGTCTCCTATCTTTATTTTGCGGATCGGTTGGTTCAATTTCCACTGGGTATTTTTGCGATTGCCACTGCCACTGCGGTTTTGCCGAGCCTATCCCGGCAAGCATCCGCAAAAGATTTTACAGCGCTTAAAACCACCTTTGCCGACGCCGTAAAGTTATTATTGTTTATCACGATACCCGCCATGGTTGGTTTAATCGTTTTAAGAGAGCCAATCATTGCCGTGTTGTTTCAGCGAGGAGAATTTGACGCTGAAGCTACACGCTTGACTGCCGATGCACTTTTATATTATGCTACGGGTCTATGGGCATTTTCGGCCGTTAGAATCGTTGCGGCCACATTTTTTGCTTTGCAGGACACCCGGACGCCCGTACAAACAGCCGTGGTTTCCATAGTTGTCAATATATTGTTTGCAATCATATTGATGAGACCGCTGGCGCATGGCGGTCTTGCCTTGGCAACATCACTGGCTTCGATATTAAATCTCGGTCTTCTGACCAGAGCGTTAAGCGTAAAACTGGGTCGGTTGGGATGGAGAAGCATAACCCACAGCGCTTGCAGAACTGTGGGGTGTTCGGGTATTATGGGGGTTGTGGTTTGGGCGGTTGCCGCAGCCCTTATGCCATCGGAGCCTCAGTCTTTGCCGGCAATGCTGTTGGGGTTAACGGTGAGCATAGGCACGGGACTCTTTACTTATGGCGCGATCTCATTTTTTGTCAGAAGTCCGGAGTTCATCAACATTGTCACACAAGCAAAAAGCAGCATTAGAAAAAGATGACCAGAAAAAAACGTATGCTGATATTCATCACAGTTCTGTTTTTGGTTTCACTGTTTTTTTTCATTATTTTCAGTGAACACGGGCTTGTTGATTTATATTCGCTGAAAAAAGAGCAAGATGCGCTGGTGAAAAAAAATGAACAACTTGCCGCTGAGAATCTCTCTTTAAGTGTAGAAATTGATCGTTTGGAAAATGACCCGAAATTTATTGAAAATGTGGCCCGGCAGGAACTCGGTATGATCGCCGAAGATGAATTGATATTAAAACCCAAACAAATACCAAACCGCTGAGATTCCCATGATTTCAATATCGAAAGAATTTTTACCTGAGTGAAGTTTTAATGGCTTTAGTTCACTTGTTTTAGCTGTAGGATTGCATTGAAATGATTAACAATCATGATTTTTATACCGTTACACTGGCGAAGGTATATGAAGACCAGGGCCATTGGGAGAAAGCAGCCGACATATACCGCTACTTGCTTGAACAAGACCCGGACAGGCAAGATTTTGCAAAAGCACTTGCTGAGAATGAAAGAAAAATGGACACGGCGATTAAAAAAACGTCGAATGATTTGATTCCATTATTTCGCGAATGGATAGATTTATCGGTACGATATAGCCGGTTGCAGAAGCTGCGAAGGTTTAAAAGTCAGTTGCAAAAATCTTTTATTCTTTAGATTCTTTTTTAGATTTCTCACCACCCAGTATATCTGTATCCTTTTCTTCTGAGTAGAATAGTGCATTGACACGCTTGTCAGCGGTCCCTTCGACTTCGATACGACCATCGGCCCGGTAAAGCGTGATTTTTGATCCGGTAATTGAGTTTTTACCACTGGTGACCGTCGAATTTTCACCGGTTAAAACAACGACCATCGTGGCGACATCGTATTCGACCTGATCTGTTTTTGCCACATACTCATCCGAGGTAATTTCTACATCTCCTTTGGCAACGATTCTTTTTATCATTTTTTTGTTTGAGGGCTGTTGGCTTTGGCTGATCAGATCGCCTTCGTAGTAGATTCTCAAGCTGTCAGAGGTGATCACAAAATTTTGCTGGGATGCTTTTACATCTCCGATGAATTCGGCATATTTTTTTTCAGCGTTGGAAATGAGTTTATTTGCTGTAATCTGGATCGGTTCACCGGCAGGCTTACGCCCTTTAGCTGTTTCTTGGTCTTGTGCAAACGCCGAAACCGGCGTAAAGGTCGAACCCACCAGAAAAATTAGTGATGCAATTGCCAAGTTTCGGACCATCGAGTGGATGGTAAATCGACTGAATTGCACGAAATCCTCCTTATATAATCACTCTGAGTTTGTGGGTTTCTCGTAATTTTTGCCACAATTTTTTAATAATAACCGCGGCAGCCTCATCCTCATGGAGTCGATTTTTACCTGAAAGTACACGGCAGGATTCCATTAATTCCCTTATTAGGACATTCCCATTTGCAAACCGTCTAACTTATGGGCTCTCCCTTCTTATCGTACTCGGCCTGTATGCGTTTGAGCATCTCAAAGAACTCTTCTTTGCTAAAGACACCTTTTTCTATCAGAAGCTGCGCAACCGCATCGATCTGAAGTGAATTTGCCAGCAAAAGATCCTTGAAAGTTTCCATCTCGCCGGGCTCAATCTTTTCTGACTTTGCCGAACCTTCCGGGTCTAACGCGGCTCTTCGATCATTACCGCTTCGGCGTTCCAGGCCCTCATGCGGAGCGATTATCCATCTACGATCTAAACCCGAGCGTCTATCTTGGAAATTTTTAAAATCTCGATTCGATTTTTTATCGTCAGCCATAACCCGAATTCCCTAAAAATAAATTTTATTAATTAAGAATAAATACTTTCAAATGCCCTATAATAATATTAAGGGTTTATAATACAAAAACAATCAGGGGTCAAAGAAATTAAAAAAAGGAGAAAGGTAATGGCAAACAGCCGGATCTGCGTTTACATAGCAATCATAACCGGATTAATGATTCTGATGTCCTGTTCTGAAGCAGAGCCGCCCGGAAAAATGGAAGTCGGCGCCAACTCGAATCTTGCCGCGCACTCTGAAGAGTTTCAGCAAGAAGTTATTAACGTTACCGACGGTGTTTATGTGGCCGTTGGTTTTGGGCTGGCAAATTCCATTCTGCTTGAAGGCGATGACGGCGTTGTCATTGTGGATACTATGGAAAGTGCCGAAGCCGCCATACCGGTGAAGACGGCATTCAATAAAATCACCGCCAAACCGGTGAAGGCCATTATTTATACGCATTATCATGCGGATCACATAAATGGTGCCAAAGTGATGGCCGGCAAAGACACCCCTAAAATTTTTTCTCATGAAAGCACTCAGTATTATCTTAATCGAATTGCCACCATCACTCGAGAGACGACCTATCGACGTGCAATGCGACAGTTTGGAACCCTGCTGCCCGAAGGCGGTGTCATCAATGCAGGTATCGGGCCATACTTAAAATTCGATGAGAATAATACGATCGCCCTGTTGACACCGACCGATACCTTTTCCACCGAACGCCTTGAAGTCGAAATTGCGGGCATCAAAATGATTCTGTTACATGCGCCCGGAGAAACTCCCGATCAGATCGTTGTCTGGTTGCCCGAAAAGAAGGTATTGCTGCCGGCGGATAATTTCTACAAGTCGTTTCCCAATCTGTATGCTATCCGCGGCACGGCGTATCGGGATGTCATTTTGTGGGTGAACAGCCTGGATAAAATGCGAAAGTTAAGAGCCGAATATCTTGTACCGTGCCATAGCAGACCTATAAAGGGGGCAGATAAAATCTATGAAGCCCTCACCAATTACCGCGATGCCATTCAATTTGTCCATGATCAGACCATTCGATTGATGAATGAAGGTCTGACGCCCCAGGAAATCGTCGAACAGGTTAAATTGCCCCGGCATTTGGCGCGTCAGCCTTATCTGCACGAATACTATGGTACGGTCCAATGGTCGGTTCGGGCAATTTTCGATGGTTATCTCGGCTGGTTTGGCGGTAATGCGACGGATCTTTTCCCGTTGTCGTTGAAAGACAGAGCACATCGTTTTGCGGAGCTTGCGGGAGGGAAAGAGGCTCTCATCGAACATGCAAAAAAAGCGGTAGCCGGCGAAGACTTTCAGTGGGCATTGGAATTAACCGATCAATTGCTTCAACTTAATCCCGATTCCTCAGAAATCCGAGAACTCAAAGCCACGGCCTTAAATGGACTCGGAAAAACGCAGATTGCTGCGACCGCCAGAAATTATTATTTGACCCAGGCCCTGGAAGTTCAGAACAAACTTCACATCGGTGTGATGAAAATCAACCAAAAGGATATCGTACACAGCTTGTCGCTTGAAGATATCTTTAATGCCATGACAGTTAAACTGAATCCTGAAAAAAGCACGGAAGTTGACACAATTGCCGGATTTCGTTTTCCGGATACGGGACAGGCGTTTACGGTGCATGTGAGACGGGGGGTTGCTGAAATTCGGCCGGAAATTCCTGAAAACCCAGATCTTGTGATCACCGTTGATTCCAATGTCTGGAAAGAAGTTGCCGCCGGCATGCGCAATCCGACGATCGCTTTTTTTAAGGATATGGATAAAGAGGGAGGTCTATTGAAGTTGATGAAGTTTTTGAATCTTTTCAAATGAATGAATGGAAAATGAGCTTTCCTTAAAAAAAATCTGGGCGGCCTTTCACCGCCCAGTTAAAAAGGTGATTAATTTGCGGGCAAATATTGCCCACACCCCGAACATTTATATCGGCATTATTTGAATTAGCTTTAGTATTTTTTTCATGTTTCAGCAAGTACTGGTTTAATTATATCATAAAACTATCTTATCATATGCTTCCTTAACCAACTGCGTCCCGTAATTTCTCTCAAGCCTTCGAACAATGAAATGACCGCGTGCCATATCTTGAAAATGGTCGATGAATATTGTGTTGATCAAAGCACCCCCGACTGCACCAATAACGGGAACAGCCTGAGCTGCTGCTTTCTCGGATACGACAATTCCAAAACGAGTGGCTATGGCGGAGATAAGTCTCACAAGTGCCGGAGCACCTTTTTGACCTAAACCTATTTTGACGATGTGCTGCGCAGCATCTGAAATCGCCTTGGCCAGTGCAGATCTGACAAAAAAATAACCTGTTTCTGTACCGTCATCTTTTAAGGTTTTACCGCCAAGGGCAAATACTTCCAAACAGGCAAGCCTTGTTTCTACCATTTTTATCTGTTCGCCTTCGCTTCTTGCAATGTCTGCAATAGAACGAAGGATGATGGTTGTGGATATGGGAAGTTCGACTGCTAAAGATGATAGGCCAAAAGCACCCCCGCCGGCGCCTGTTGCGGTCACCAGAATTTTGTGCGTAAGGTTCGAAGAAGCCGTCTTTTGCCTGTCATTCATGGTTTTTATTGCGAAATCTAAAGCTTTTTGAAGCGATTCTGTGGCAACCTTCAGGACAATATCGTGCCATTTCTCAGGTAAAAGTTCGAAACCTTTTTCTATGGAGGTGCCAAAAAGGTTTGAGATTTTCGCAGCTAAACCTGGCTCCTCAAGGAGACGCTTTGCAAATCGGAGATCCTCTAAATCATTTTTTGAAAGGTTCATCGTCCTCTCTCCCCAATTCGGGTTCATTGATCGCCTGACTTGATAAACTACCATTTTTTGTTCATCAACGGGATGACTATATCAGCTTTATAATGTACTATTTTCTTCAGAGCAAGACGGTACCGCCGTCCACCATGATTGTTTGGCCGGTAACAAACCGGCTTGCGTCGGAGGCCAGATACAATACCGTTCCTGCGAGGTCGCTCGTCTCGAGATTTTTTTGCAGCGCCTGACTCGATGCAATAACCTGCTTGGCTTTGTCGGACTTGACTCCAAAAAACTCATCGGTCCCCTCGGTCAGGACGCAGCCCGGCGCGATCGTATTGACGCGAATCCAATCTCGCCCCAGCTCGCGGGCGAGACTGCGGGTGATTCCGATGACTGCCGCCTTGGAAGTTGCATAATGAAGCGTGAAAGGCGTTCCGTAAACAGCAGCCAACGACGAGATGTTGATGATGCTTCCGCCGACACCACCCTTCCGCATGACGGGTACTGCTGCCTTGCAGCAATTCCAGATGCCTTTTACGTTTACGGCCATGCAGGCATCCCATTCTGTGTCAGTGATGTCTTCGAAACGCCCGCCCTTGAGAGAGCCATAGAGAGCCGCGTTGTTGATGAGGACATCGATCCGCCCAAAAGCATCGACTGCGGCGTCGGCCATGGCCTGGGTGGATTGTGAATCGGCGACGTCCAACTCCAGGCCGAGAGCTCTGCCACCAGCGGCTTCCACCTCTGTGATTGTCTCCGAGCAATCGCGCTGGTCGGCTGCGATCACGGCCGCTCCGGCCGCGGCTAAGCAGCAGACATATTCGCGTCCGAGACCGCGCGCCGCGCCAGTAACGATAGCAACTTTACCGTTTAAGTCCACTGTGACCTCCTTTCTGTGTTTTAATCTCTATTTATGCAGATCAGTGTAGACTTGAAACCAAGAAACCACGAAAAAATCAACCCCATTTTTTGAATGGGATCGGACCGCGCTAACTTATTGACTTTACTTTACAAAAAAATTATTGTACCTGGTTATCTACAAAGCCCAAGTAAGGGGCAGATTAACTTCCCTCCCCTGGTGGGAGGGACTGAGGGGGGGGGGGAAAAATGGACGTCATTCCGATAACTTGGTCTTTCTGAATAACCAGATTATTGTATTTTCAGAAAAAATTTTACCTTAAATGAACATTATAGGGGTTAGAATTGTCTTTTTAAGAAAAGGCTAATAAAATAGCACGTGCTAAAAGACATTATCTTTCCGGGCATGGGTGGCACTCCCCAGATAAGTATGCTTCGCATTTAACGGGGTAAATACCCATCGATGCCATAAGAAAGAATTCTTGAGTAAGAGTAAAGGCGTTTTATGGTGTAGAAGAAAGGGCAATCTTAGGGAGGTATGCATGGAAGGAAGTTTAAATAAGGTAACTATCGACGATCTTATCCTCAAAAAACAACGGGCAGAAAAGATTACTCGTGTTGTTCTGTGGGATTATCCTACGGCCCGTCTAGCCGATATTGCCGGCGTAGATATGATTTTAGTAGGTGATTCGGTCGGCATGAGTGTATTGGGTTACCCTAATACACTTCCCGTAACGATGGACGAAATGATTCACCATTGCAAAGCAGTTAATAGAGGGCGGGAAAGATGTATGATCGTGGGTGATCTTCCATTTATGGCTTATGAAATTAGTGTGGAGCAGGCTGTAAATAATGCAGGTCGATTAGTAAAAGAGGCAGGAGTGGACGCGATAAAAATGGAAGGAGGGGCCAATATTGCACAAAAAGTTCAAGCAGTCTCTAATTCTGGTATTCCTGTTCATGGACATATTGGTTTAACACCACAAAAGATTAAGCAAATGGGGGGATTTAAGACACAAGGAAAAAACATACCATCTGCCGTCGAAATATTCAAAGATGCGCTCATCCTAGCGGAAGCTGGATGCTTTGCAATAACTTTAGAATGCGTTCCGCCAATACTTGGTAAGCTTCTAAGTGAAAGATTATCATCGGTGATCATTATTGGGGTAGGTGCAGGAGTTTTTTGCGATGGACAAAGTGTTAATTTGTATGATCTAATAGGGTTAACTTTGGGTAAGGTTCCTAGATTTGCCAAGCGTTATGCCGCAATTGGGGATACTATCAGAATGAGCATTGAAGAATTTTGTCGAGAGACTAAAATGGAATTGTATCCAACCAGCGATCATTGTTATGCCATTGATGAAGAAACTGCTTCACTAATTAGCGAAGCCATTAAAGATGTTGATATAAAATGAATTATGGAAATTAAGTGTAAAATCTTAAATGGTTTGATCAATAGTTGCAGATGGTTTGATCAAAAATACGGGGATTTTAAGCGAGCTTTGAGACGAGGATGCGAGCGCTGTATCGAAACATAGAATCCTGGATTTTTTCTATATATCACAACTTTTCAAAAGCCTATTAAAATGCAAATATGTTTACAATACATGTAGTTTTGAGAGTCCCGATTTTTTACGGATACAGCTTTGATATCTGTAACGCTCAGAATCAGCTGAGCAAAAAGCCGAGCAAAGCATTCCGATCAATTATAATATTCCGTCGGCTTTTTGTGTCAGCTGAATTCTGTTGTTATATGGTTTTCTCTTCAAATCTATTCAATTCGACATTCTTTCGGACGTGATGTGGTTTGAAAATGCGACCATTCATTGCTATATAAACACCGGGTACGAGAATCTGAGCCGCAGTGACGGCGCATCCTATATTAAACACTGCGTCGCTATCTCGGAATTGGGCGGGATACATTGAGCCAGTCATTACGATCGTTTTACCTGAAATATTCATAAGTACCTTTGCGGTATCAATCATTGTATCAGTGCCGTGAGTGATAACAACTCTTTCCAATGGGGTAGACTCCACTTTCTTCCTTATCAGCTCACGGTCTTCATCTGTTAAATCGAGGCTGTCTTTTCTAATAATAGATTCAACCTCATAGTCCAGAGCAACATTAGCCCGCTCCAAAACTCCGTTCGCTTGTGGATCTCCAACCTGATAGTCTGATTTCTGGTCGAAGTAAACCTTGTCGATAGTACCACTCGTTGTGTAAATTTTGATTTTCATATCTTAATTAT
>Ga0209536_100003332_pt1 | contig 25845 bp, 19 predicted proteins | sample DeeMarSeWOR28_12_FD_187461 | JGI IMG/M metagenome (GOLD analysis project Ga0209536, IMG submission 187461) | Marine sediment microbial communities from White Oak River estuary, North Carolina - WOR-2-8_12 (SPAdes) (version 2) | ecosystem: Environmental > Aquatic > Marine > Intertidal zone >...
GGGGCGGCTTTCCAGCCACGGCATTTGATTTCGCGGCTGGAAAGCCGCTCCCACATGGGTATCACTTGTACATTCTGGATAACCAGAAAAACTTAATCACGAAAGTACGAAACCCATGTTCATTACGTTGGAAGGCATAGAAGGCTCCGGTAAGACAACTCAGATTCGACAGCTGAGTGCCTTTATTGAGGCGACCGGTCACCGGTGCATTACCACGCGTGAGCCCGGGGGCACCGCCATTGGAGAAAAAATTCGGGCCATTTTGCTGAATCCTGAGAACGATGATCTGTCTCCAATTTCTGAGTTGCTCTTGTACATGGCCGATAGAGCCCAGCACCTAAATTCAGTGGTGAAGCCTGCGCTTGAGGCAGGTAAAATCGTTTTATGTGACCGTTATTTTGACGCTACCGTGGTTTATCAGGGAATTGCTCGGGGATTGGACACGGAACTGATTTACAGCCTGCATAGGCTCTTGTTTGAGGATTTAAAACCGGATATTACATTTCTGCTCGATCTCCCGCCGGCTGTCGGATTGGCCCGCGCCTGGGAACAGATCAATGACGGCATTCGCTCCGGCGGCGAAAGCCGCTTTGAGGAAGAAACCATTGCCTTTCATGAAAAAGTCCGAGCCGGATATTTAGACCTGGCGCGGCTTGAATTGAAGCGCTTCAAGGTCATTGATGCCTCGCAGGATAAGAAACAGGTACAGATGGATATACGACAGACGCTATCCTCGGTTTTAGGCGATTAATTGATATAAAGTTAGTTTAACTTAGGTTGAGCGGTTCAGGGTTCAACGTTCCGGGTTGAAAAATCACAGACAGCTCGTATCAACAGGATCCTTTCTGCATCTGATTATAAATCCCTTTCACCCAATGGGATATGACGGGTCTATATTTTGATTGATATTGTTAATATACTCAATCGCTTGTATCCATTGAACTTTGAACCCTGAACCTAGAACCGCTCAGTTTAGGTACAAAGTTTCTTTTCTGATCAGATTGGCCGCTCCGCGGCCAGCATCTGGGCTGAACCCTGAACCTAGATCCGCTCAGTTTAGCTTTAAGAAAGATAAGAACCCAAAAATAATATTATGCGGTTTTACCGAAAGCTTAAGTAAGTTACACTGGCTTTGAAGATAACCAGATGAATAAACAAATCACGAAAAAATGAAAAGAAATGAAGAATAATTCGTGCTTTCTAAATTTCGAGTTTTCGTGATAAAAAAATCATTATTTGCAAAGAAATTGTAATTTAAAGGATCTTTTGTGTCCCTGGATTTTTAGACGATGAGCCGTTCCATTTTAGATACAATCGGCAACACCCCTCTGGTTGAAATTCGAAAGCTCAATTCCAACCCCGAGGTTAAACTGTTTGCAAAATTGGAATACTTTAACCCGGGGGGATCTATCAAAGACAGGCCGGCGTTGTACATGATCGAGGCTGCCGAAAAATCCGGAGAACTCACGCACAAAAAGACCATCCTTGAAGCGACCAGCGGCAACACCGGTATCGGCCTGGCCCTGGTTTGCGGGGTAAAAGGCTACAAACTTTTGCTGGCCATGTCGGAATCCGTCAGTATCGAGCGCCAGAAAATTTTGAGGGCGCGAGGAGCCGAAATTCTTCTCACCCCGGGACACCTGGGAACTGACGGAGCTATCGAGGAAGTGTATCGTCTCGCCCGGGAATACCCGGATCGATATTATGTGGTGGATCAGTTCAATAATGAAGCGAATTGGCGTGCCCACTACTACGGTACGGCCCAGGAAGTCTGGGATCAGACCGATGGGGCTGTAACGACGTTGGTTGCCTGTTTGGGGACGACCGGAACCTTGATGGGCGCTTCTCGGCGATTAAAAGAACTCAATCCCGAGATTCAAATCATCGGCGTTGAACCGTATCTCGGCCATAAGATCCAGGGGCTCAAAAACATGAAAGAAGCCTATTGTCCTGAGATTTTTCAAAAACAGCTTCTGGATGAAAAAGTCAATATCGATGATGAAGAAGCGTTCGATATGGCAAGACGTCTATCAAAAATCGAGGGTCTGCTGGTGGGGATGAGCAGCGGAGCCGCCATGGCGGCCGCCCTAAAAAAAGTGGAGCAGATGACTGACGGGACGGTCGTTGTCATATTGCCCGACGGCGGCGAACGATACCTGAGCACCTCACTTTTTGCTGTGCGCGACGAAATCGGTTTAACCTTTTTCAACACCCTGAGTAAAACGAAGGAGCCTTTCGAACCGAATATTGCCGGGAACGTTTCCATCTACTCCTATGGCCCTGCTGCTCATGCCCGCATGCATCTGGGTGAAATGCGCCGCTATGTGTTTGCCGATCAACTCCGTCGCTATTTAGAATATCGCGGATACCGAGTTCAGCATATCGTTGCCATCACGGATTTGGACGACAAAACCATCCAGGCCTCCGAGCAAGCCGGAATGGATCTGGAGACTTTTGTAGAAGGCCAAATTGAGCAATTTAAAAAAGACCTATCCGTCCTGAATGTCAGCGCAGCCGAAAAATATCCGCGAGCCAGCCAACATATCGATGAGATGGTGACTCTCTCGCAAAAACTTGTCAGTCGTGGATATGCTTATGAGAAACTGCGCTCATTATATTTTGATATTTCACGCTTTTCAGACTACGGCCAATTATCCGGGATCGATATTAATAAAATTAAGCTGGGCGCCACCGTTGACCTCGATGAATATGAGAAAGCAAATCCCAGGGATTTCACCTTGTTCAAGCGCTCGAGGCTTTCGGAGTTAAAACGGGGAATTTTCACCAAAACCGATTGGGGAAATGTTCGTCCTTCATGGCACATACAGTGTGCGGCCATGTCCATGAAATTTTTGGGCGAAAATTACGACGTGTATGCCAGCAGCCGCGAATTGCTTTTCCCGCATCATGAAAACGTGAACGCCATTGCGAAGGCAGTGACCGGAAAACCACTGGCCCGCTATTGGATCCATTGTGATCGAATCCTAATTGACGGCAAAAAAGTGGATGAAAACGATGCCGGTTTTAATCTGGATGATCTTGCCCGGAAGGGGTACTCAGGACGATTAATACGCTACTGGCTATTTTCAACCCATTACAGAAGACCCATTACGTATTCTGAAAGTCGATTGAAAGAAGCCATGCGCGCATTGAAACGGATGGATCAATGTATTCATACCCTTCAACATATTCGAGATGGGCAACCTTACTCGGATTTGGACCAACTCCTCTATGATATCAAACACGGTTTTACGAGCGCCATGGATGACGATCTGAATATATCAGCCGCGATGGCCGCGTTATTCAAGAGCATTAAAACCATTAACCGGCTTGCTGATGACCGGGGAATTAATCGCGACGACGCGTCAAAAATACTGGAGGCTCTGAGACGCATTGATTCGGTCCTTGGGTTCCTCAATTTTGAAACGGTGAGGTATGAGGTGGAAATCCAACGTTTGATGGATGCGCGAAATAAAGCCCGGTCGGAAAAGAATTGGGGGAAGGCCGATGAAATTCGTGAACAATTGAGGTCGCGAGGAGTTGTCCTGCAGGATCAAAAGATCTATTAGGGGTTGGGGATTTGTATTTAGTGTTTAATGTTGTGTGTTTGGTGTGTCATCATTCGGCCATTTTTAGTCATACTAAACACTAAACACCACATACTAAACCCGAGACACTTGTATGAGACTCCGAAGGTCGATGCCTCAAATTCGATCATATATGCAGCTTAAATGAACGTGGCTGGGGTGAACAGCGAACCGCAGAACCGCAGAATTTCGAATAGCGAATTTCGAAGGATTGAATCGCTGCGCTCTATCTATTGTATTCATAGTAATCGATAGAATGCCTTCCTTCGACATTCGATCTGCCCGCAATGCCGTTAAACGGGTGTGTGTCAACTTTAAGCATTTGATTCATAGCTATCTGACTAACTATGCAGCCCATTTATTTCCCATTTACATATGTTGCGGATTCGGCGGCGGAGGGATTGGCCGCCTGTTTCAAACAAACAGTTGTCTACCAGCCGCTGCCGGATAAAATGCCCGAGTCCATGCAATCCTGGGTGGGGAAGGGAATTCTGAACATCCGAGTGCCAGTAAAAGACGATACTGACGTAATTGAGAAGGCAGCCGCAGAATATATGAATTGGGCGAATTTACATCAGAATGGATCAGCGCTCAAGGCGGCGTTCATCAGCGCTCAAAATAGAGCTGATGCGTTTTCAGATCATTCGTCATCATCACACATTGCAGCTGAAATGAAAGACCGCGTTTATGGGAAAATTCCTTCCAAAGAGCCGCTAAATCTTTTCAGAGCCAGAATTTTTCTTTATCTTGCCCAGCGATATGATTGGCAGCGTCAATCGATTGCCGATGACGTCAAGGCGTATCGTGATCAAGAAAAAGAGTTGATGCAGGCTCTGAAAATGGAAACGGATGATTTGGTTGCGGATTTTAGGCGCATGCCTATAGAAGATTTTTATGATTACGCCGCCGCGATGCCGATCGGCCGTTTGGGCGCCTGGGCGCAGCTGGCTTTAGAGGATTCAGTTGACTCTGCGCTGTTTGTCACCACCAGTCGATCTATCCTGGAAGAGATAATCGACCAGACGCCAACTATCGAAAACGTCTGTGGTTGGAAATCCATACCCCTGTCGACAGATACATCCTGCGAGATGGATGCCCGGCGGGACCAACTGATATCTGATCTCACCCGCATTGCAGAAATGAAATGGTCGGCTTTCGAGGATGGATTCAAGAATCCACCTGAGATGCCGGGTGTTGACCGCAGTGTGTCTCTGGAGGTTTATGTGGTGCCGGAGTGCGATCCCCGTGGATTTTTAAGGCGGTGCACCGGTGTTGAACTGAATCAGGGCGAAAAGCTACCTCCCGACACCCAATATCCCAACACACTGATAGGACTGATTGAAACCTCTCCTATATTCCATCCTTACGCTTCATAGCAAGCGGGTCGGTGTTTTATATGTCAAAAATTGTCAAGAAAGCTTGACTCGATTTTTTAATTGGTATATGGACTTTCCCCTGGTATCTGAATAAAATCGTTTTAGCATGTAAATCACAAGCATAAAGGTACATTGTTGATTTAACCTGTATGGTAGCGGTCAAACCAGATTAGCACTGACGGATGGTACCATCACCACTTCAAAATAATTCATTGAAAGGAGAGTTGAATAATGGCGTTTAATCCTATCGTTGACGAAGAAAAATGTGCTGGATGTGAAGAGTGCGTCGATGTCTGCCCTGTAGAGGTATTCGAAATGCAGGACGGCAAATCCGTACCCGTCAATGCAGAAGAGTGCCTCGGATGCGAGAGTTGCGTCGAAGTCTGTGAAGAAGGCGCAATTACTGTTGAAGAGACTTAGCAACCTTTTCGTTTTTGTCCCTCTGCCCCGGGGAGCCGTCCCGGGGCAGAGGATTTTTTTATTCATACGCCGACGATTCGGTTGGGCCCATCTTATCTCCTATTGATTTACTCCCCAAATATGACGACTGTGAGCCGCTAGCCACATCTCCTGTCCCCGTCATGGTCTGATATACAGCTTGCGCGCTACAACAATCTGTGATAATTGCACTTTTTATGAAGCAATATGTCATCGATGAACTTAGACCGCAGGATCACGAGACACTTAAAACCTATCTGAATGACCATTTTGGGCCTGCAGCGTTGGACGTTATCTACTGGATCCCACTTGATCCGGAGATTCTCACGGACGTTCAGATCGAACACGCAGCCTGCCGTCCGCACTATTTTGTGATTGATCTTGATCAAACCCGCTTATCCTGCGAGCTTTTGGTGCGCACGAAACGCCGAGTGCGCTGCCGCTGCATCGATTATGCCACTGAAAACCAACGCAATTGGCTGATTGATTTAATCGACACTATGTTTAACCAATTGGAAATCAAAATTTAAATTTGATGGGTGACATTATATTTGGACCTTCTCTATGCTACGGACGGCCTACATTATCATCTGTGTGGTTTTGGGAACATTTTTTTTCGGAATCATTGCCATGGGGCTCTCTTTTTTTACCCGGACCGGCAACCCGGTTCATCTGATTGCCAGACTCTGGGCACGATTCATTCTATTCGTCAGCCGAATAAAGGTTACCGTCAACGGGCTGTCCAATGTAGATCCGGCCAACTCCTATATTTATATGTCCAATCATCAAAGCAACTTTGATATTCCGGTGCTTTTAACATATATCCCAGGACAATTCAGGTGGCTTGCGAAAGCCGAATTATTCAAGATACCCATCTTTGGCCATGGTATGCGCGGCGCCGGCTACATCAGCATCGACCGCTTCGATCGTCATTCTGCTTTCCAAAGTATCGATCAGGCGGCGAAAAAAATCAAAGACGGCGTGTCTGTCATGATATTTCCAGAGGGTACCCGCAGCACGGATGGCAGCATTCGGCCATTTAAAAAGGGAGGATTTATTATGGCGGTGGATTCCGGAGTACCGATCGTTCCCGTCATTATACGAGGGACCTGGCCGATTATGTCCAAAGACAGCTTGCGGATTAATCCCGGAGATGTTCATTTGGAGATCAAACAACCCATCGATACGTCCGGATTCACGCGGGACACCAAGGATATTCTGATCGATCGCGTCAGGGCAGCCATCTGCGAGGGATTTAAAGAGGGTTAGACGGATTTGAAAACATTGCTTAAAATAATCCCTCTGGGGGGGTTGGGAGAAATCGGTCTGAACATGATGGTTTTTGAATATGGCCAAACCATGTTTGTGATCGATGCCGGTTTGATGTTTCCCGAAGATTACATGCTGGGGGTTGATTTCGTCATCCCGGACATGGATTACCTTCGTCAAAATCGGTCGAAGATTGCCGCAGTGGTCTTAACCCACGCCCACGAGGATCATATCGGCGCACTGCCCTATCTGATCAAAGACATCAATGTACCTGTTTTTGGCACGCCTTTTACGGTGGGACTTGTACGCCAGAAGCTGGAGGAGCTGGAATTAATTTCAGCGGCGGCCCTGCATGAAATCAACCCGGAAGAAAAATTGCGTTTGGGTCCCTTTGAACTTGAGTTTATCCGTGTTGGTCATAGTGTTGTCGATGGGATTGGAATTGCCATCCATACCCCTTTGGGATGCATTGTGCACACCGGGGACTTCAAAATTGGTTATGGGGCCATCGGAGGGATGACCACCGATGTCAACAAATTCGCCGGGTTCGGTGCAAAGGGAGTTCTCGCGCTTCTGTCTGATTCAACCAATGTCGAAATGGAGGGGACGACTATTTCGGATAAAGCAATAGCTGACACACTTGAACGAATTGTTTCCGACAGTCAGGGGCGTGTCATTGTGGCGCTGTTTGCCTCCAATGTAGGTCGGATTCAGTTGATTGTCGATATTGCCAAGGCCAGAAATAAAAAAGTCGTGTTCAACGGCAGAAGCATTGAGGTCAGTGTCAAGATTGCCAAGTCGCTGGGCTATTTGGAGATCCCGAAAGATTTGGAGGTCGATGTTGAACACGTATCTGATTACGCGGAAAATGAAATCATCATCATTACCACCGGCAGTCAGGGAGAGCCGCTGTCAGCGCTGGCACGCATGGCATCCGGCACCCATAAAAAAATCAGGATTAAGGCAGACGATACGGTGGTTCTCTCCTCAAAATTCATTCCCGGTAACGAACGGGCGATTGGAAAGATTATCAATAACCTCTACAAAAGAGGTGCGGATGTTATCTACGAAAAAATATCGGATATTCATGTCTCGGGTCACGCGTTTCGGGAAGAATTAAAGCTTATGATCAATCTCACCAAACCGGAATATTTCATACCTGTTCACGGAGAGTACCGGCACTTGGTACTGCACGCGCGGCTGGCGCGGGAAATGGGAATCACGCAAGATAAGATTCTGCTGGCCGAAAATGGTCAGATGATCGAAATTGATAAGCGAGGCGGCAGAATCCACGGAAGCGTGGCAACCGGTCGGATCATGATCGATGGCAAAGGTGTCGGCGATGTCGGACGCAGTGTATTGAAAGAGCGGCGAGTCCTGTCAGAGGAGGGAATGGTTGCGATCACCATGGCCTTTGATGAGGAAACCGGGATTATTGTGTACGGTCCCGAGATTGTATCCCGGGGGTTTGTATTTGAGACCGAAACCGGCCATTTGCTGGAAGATGCCAATTGTGTCATCTTGGAAATCGTAGAAGAAATTCCGCCCGAAATACCCAACCGTGTCGATAAGATCCGGTCAAAAGTTAAAACCGCGCTGCGGCAATATTTTTTCTTTACCATCGGACGTCGTCCGGTTATACTTCCGTTTATTATGGAAGTATAGTACATCAAGTATGCATGAAAATTAATGATACCTGAGAGTTGGCAACGGCTGTCGAGATCAGATCGCTAGGTCATACAAGGCAAATATGCGCAAAGAAATTTACGGTATTTTACTTTTTTTTCTGGTTATTTTTACCCTGATCAGTCTTTTGTCCTACAGCCCTGATGACCCCTCGATTAACAATGCCAGGGCCGCCGGAGAGATTCATAATCAGTTCGGCTACGTCGGCGCCCACGTTGCCGGTTTGCTGATCGGGTTGTTTGGATTAGGCGCTTTCTGGATTCCTATCTTACTGTTACTGGCCAGTATTCATTTCTTCGGCAATCATCCCAACCGAGTTAAGGTGTCGACGGTAATCGGGGGTATCATTCTCGTGATTACGACCGGCAGCCTTCTCTCCCTGCAGTACAATGATTACATCCTCTTCGGCAACAAATTTTCAGCCGGAGGATTGGTCGGCACTCCCGTTAAGGCCTTGCTTGTAAAATATACCAATCATGCGGGCGGACTGATTATTATGATTCTGGTGTGGATCATCGGATTTATTCTGGCCACCGGATTTTCCCTGATTGGGTTTGCAAAACGTTTCTGGAGATGGATGAGTGCCGTCCGCGACCGCACCCAAACCGTGTACCTAAAATTAAGGGAACGCAGAGGAAAGGCAAAAAAGCGATCAAGCGTTGATCGGGAAAGAATTACCAAGCGAGCGCAAAAAATCAAAATCAAAACATCCGCGACCAAGCCGATTCAAGCGGTTCCGCCCCCACGGCAAGAAGTCTTTGAATTTATGAGAAGCGGGAAGGGGTATCAGCTGCCGACCTATAATTTTCTGGAATCCCCCGAGCGGCTGTCTTCGGCTTCGGATGCAGAAAATTTGCGAATGCAATCGCAATTGCTTGAAAAGAAACTTGAGGATTTTGGAGTTATGGGAAAGGTCGTGGCGGTATCACCGGGTCCGGTGATTACGACCTATGAATATGAGCCGGCTGCGGGTGTGAAGATAAACAAAATCGTCAATCTTTCCGATGACCTCGCATTGGCGCTGCGGGCAATCAGTATTCGAATTGTCGCTCCGATTCCCGGGAAAGCGGCTATCGGCATTGAGGTGCCGAATGCCACCCGAGAGATGGTGCGATTTAAAGAGATCGTCGCATCCAGTGTTTTTAAGAAATCAAAATCTAAACTGACGATTTGTCTGGGTAAAGACATCGTCGGCAATCCTGTGGTCGCAGAGCTGGATAGGATGCCTCATCTTTTAATAGCCGGTGCAACGGGGACCGGCAAAAGCGTGGCGTTGAATGCCATGATTTGCAGTCTGCTGTACAAGGCCACCCCAGACGAAGTAAAGATTATCATGGTCGACCCCAAGAGAATAGAGCTTTCGAGCTACGACGGGATACCCCATCTCATAACCCCGGTGGTTATTGATCCGAAAAAAGCAACCAACGCTCTGCACTGGGCCGTTCGGGAAATGGAGAGACGCTATGAGTTGCTTTCGCAAACCAATGCCCGCAATATCAAACAATACAATCAGAAACTGGATAAACGCGATGAAGAAAATCGCTCCGATGATCAAGATGGATTTGAAAAGCTTCCTTTTCTGGTTATTGTGATCGATGAGCTTGCCGATTTGATGATGTTGGCTTCCCGTGAGGTTGAGGTCGCCCTGACGCGATTGGCACAAATGGCGCGGGCCGCGGGTATTCATCTCATTCTCGCCACCCAACGACCTTCGGTCGATGTGCTGACCGGCATCATCAAAGCAAATTTTCCTACCCGCTTAACGTTTCAAGTGTCGTCGAAAACCGATTCCAGAACAATTATCGACACCAACGGGGCTGAGAATTTGCTGGGCAATGGTGATATGCTGTTTTTGCCTCCCGGAACGGCAAAGCTGCAACGAATTCATGGGGCCTACCTATCTGAAAGTGAGCTTACGCGAATCGTAAAATTTTTACGGGCTCAGGGGAAACCCGAATATAACGAAAACGTCACTGAGGCGTCGGCTGCCGATACAATGGCTGCTGATGATCAGGACTATGACGAGCGTTATGATGATGCCGTGGCCCTGATCACCAAGACCGGTCATGCGTCCATATCCATGATTCAGCGCCATTTGCGCATTGGATACAATCGTGCCGCACGGATCATTGAAACGATGGAGAAGGAAGGCGTTGTCGGCCCATCGGACGGCGTCAAACCTCGCGAGGTGCTCGTCACAAGCTATGACCGCAAACATCAGAGTTAGATCGTGAAAATTGATCATCAACTCATAGCTGGGATCAAAGGCTTTCTGGCCGAGGATGAAGGAGGTTGCCTCTACGAAACGGCTCTGGAAGCCAGCCGTATAGGACCTTGTCTGGAAATAGGCGGTTATTGCGGCAAATCCACGGTCTACCTGGGTGCGGCCTGCAGAGAGAACAACAGCATCTTATTTTCCGTTGATCATCATCGAGGATCTGAGGAGCAGCAACCCGGCGAGGAATATTTTGATCCCGATCTTTTTGATCCCGCCATTGGCTGTATAGATAGCTTCAAAGAATTTAGAAACACGATTGAACGGACCGGTATGGGGGATACTGTGGTGCCGATTGTGTGCCGGTCGGAGGTTGCCGCCCGCCATTGGGCCACGCCTCTCAGTCTCGTATTTATCGACGGTGGTCATTCTTATGAGTCTGTATACACCGATTACAACGCATGGATGGGACATATTACGCCAGGCGGCTATTTGCTGTTTCACGATATTTTTTTAGACCCGGCAGAGGGGGGTCAGGCACCCTTTCAAGTGTATAGCATCGCCAAAGCGTCCGGCCTTTTTCAAGAAATTGCCCTGGTCAATAGCTTGGGCGCGCTAAAGCGGGTCAAAGATGGGTAGCATGTCAAGCCAAAAAACTCTTAACAACCTCCTATTCGCATATACACATTGGAAGCATAAAATTTTTTAATCACGAAGGCACGAAAATGGATGTTTAAATTGCTTGTCGTGGTTATCCCGAATGCGCCAGTAAGTCACATCGGCGTTAACGGTAACCCGCCTGGCAGACGTGTGAAACTCGCTCATAAGGGAACGTAACAGCAAACAGGGCCTCAAGATCAATAAAACAATGAGGAAAATCCACTCGTGGTAGCCTTGGGTAACGGCCTCACACTGTTTGATGTAACGCTCCCTAATGACCTCAGACAGTCACCCATCCGCCAGGCGGGTCACCGTCAACGCCTATTGCAAGAGACGTCACCTGGGCTTGTGCATAACCCAATTACTTTTTTTCGTGTTTTCCTAATTTCGTGGTTTCGTGATTCACCTTTTTTCTTTCCGCAGATAAATCACGACGCTCTTTCCGAGAACCGGATTTAACAGCCGATCCATAAAACGGGAAAAGACAGGTTGTTTCATGATGTCCCATGTCAGAAATCGATGATACAGATGGACAAGCCGAAGATCTTTTCGATTGGGTCCCAACAGGCATTTCAGCCACCAATATGGCGTGTGCAGACTGTGGGCATAATGCAGCGCCCATTTTTTTACACCGGTGGCTTCCAACTCGGCGATTAATTCTTTTTGTTTGAAAATGCGGATATGACCTCCCTCGGTTTGATAGTAATTCGTTGAAAGAGTCCAGCAAAGGCGTTCCGGCCAGGATCTGGGCACGCTCACAACGAGATCGCAGGTCGGCTTCAGAACTCTGACAATTTCATTCACAGCTATCTGAACTTCGGTAATATGTTCAAGCACCTCAGAGCAAATGACAAGATCGAAAACGTCATCCTGAAAAGGCAGACGAATGACGTCCGCCGCCGCCAGAGCCCATTGTCCGCTGCCGTGTTCACTCAGCTGGTCGTGCAAATTAAGTCGCTTTTTGGCCTCGCAAAGATCATCGAAATTAATGTCGGCGCCGACAGCTGTAACATCATAATATTGATATGCGGCGCATACATGCCGTCCCGAACCACATCCGATATCTAAAACCTTAAATCCCGGTTTTATATCTACCCGCCTGAATTCAACAGTGACCACGGATTACCTCCCGGTAGGTTGCAGCCGTTTTTTCGGCAGCCTTTTCCCAGGTAAAATGCTGTTGGACGCGATGGTACCCAGCCATCCCCAATTGTTTTGCCCATGCGGGGTTATTTAATAGATCCCGGATAGCATTTGCCAAAGCCATGGGATGGGCCGGCGGAACCAGCACACCGGCATCGCCGACTACTTCAGGAAGCGCTCCTCCGGTGGTGCTGATTACCGGAACCCCGCAGGCCATGGCTTCACCGACCGGGAGTCCGAACCCCTCGTAGACCGAAGGTATCACGGCGACGGAAGCTTTAGCATATTGGTGCACAAATTCTCGATCGTCAATTGGGCCGGTGAAATGAATGACGTGACCGATGCCCAACTTTCGGATGATCTTGACAATGTCGCCGTCTTTTTTTGGAGTTCCGACGACGATGAGGTTGACATCCCGGTTTTTGGATAATTCGGCGACCGCCAGCAACAGGAAATAGAGCCCTTTCAGAGGCGTGTCGGCACTGTTGGTCACAATAATGCGATTTTTTTGCCTTTCAATCCCGGGAATGGGGTAAAAGAGCTCCGTATTAATGCCGTTGGGTATAATACGGAAGCGTTCCTGCGGTATGCCAAAGTCTCCGCTGATGTCTGCTTTGGCAGAATTTGAGACCGTGATAATGCGCGCAAGCGATCGAGACACCCGTTTTTGCATCCCGATACATGAATACCAGCGCCACTGCTTCATTTTCTCCCATGCGGGTGACACCGCCCGGATAGCAATCTCGCGGTCTACTGTTATGGGGTGATGAATAGTGGCTATGGTCGGTACGAGTTTGCTAAGAGCCCAAATACCGTAAGAAAGGCTCTGGTTGTCATGGACGATGTCGTATCTGTGGTGCCGGCTTCTTAACACGTTATATGCCCGCAATCCAAACGTGAAAGGTTCTGGAAACCCCATGGTCGAAACGCCGATCCATTCAATAAAGTTGATCGGGTTTATGAGTTCCCTGGCGGAAGGGATCCTGAAGGGGTCTGCGGGATTGTACAGGTCTAGTCCCGGTAAGTAAATCAAAGGGATATCATCATCAATTTGCGGTTGCGGCGGGCCGCAGATGACCTCGACGGTGTGGCCAAGATCTTTGAGTGCGCGGCTTAAATTTTTAAGGTATACCCCCTGGCCTCCGCAATGAGGATTGCTGCGGTAGCTCAGCAGGCAAATTTTTAGCCTTGATCGGTTTTCCATAGGTGCCCTTCAATTACAATCACGGATTTGACTTCGTCAAGAGCTATTTGCAGGCTAAAAAGCCCGAATTGACCGAATGCCACTAAAGTTTTAACCCAATCCGTCGATATGACATCTAGTATGGAGAATCAAATAAAAGAAAAAATTCTCTTTGTAGATGATGAAGAGAGTATCTTGAATGTTGCCACCCAGTTTTTTGAGCGACAGGGATACCAGACTCTGGCAGCCAAGAACGGGATTGAGGCACTCAAAATTCTTGAAAAAGAAAAGGTGGATTGCTGCTTTACCGACATTAATATGCCGGAAATGGACGGGCTTGAGCTTGCCGAAAAGATCAGGATGGATGACAATACCATGCCGGTAATCGTTATGACCGGGTACCCGTCCCTGGAGAATACGATCCGGACGATGAAAAACGGTGTTGTTGATTTCTTGATTAAACCGGTCAATCTCAAGCAGATGGAGCTTTGTGTGCAGCGGGTATTGAGACAACGCAGGCTTTTAGTGGAGAATATTTTACTAAAAGAGGAAGTCAAAGGCAAAGAACGTCTCGAAAAGCTTAACCAGGAATTGTTCTACAAAGTAGAGGAATTGCATACCCTCAATAAAATAATGAGCAGCTTCACCAGCATCGTGTCCACCGCTGATATTTTTTCACGGGCAGTTGATATGGCGCTTGAAATTACCCGCGCGGATCAAACCTCATTTTACGTGATAAATGAGACCGTGAAATTGCCGATTGAGGTCGCTGATGCAGGGGGCACCATCAAATCGTCCAATCCCATTTCACAACCATGCCGTCAACCCATGCCGCAAGCTCTTGGATCTGCGGACTCATCCGTATCCCAATCCGCGTTTTTCGATTTGATTTTGGAGGTTGCGGCCGATGAGATACCATTGCTAATTTCGAATAACAATGGAGCCAAAGGATTGCCGAAGAATCTCCTGTCTCTGATGGCGGCACCGCTGAAAATCCGGGAAAAGGTGTTTGGCGTTTTGACCGCTTCCATTCACCAGGGCGACGGACGATTTTCCGAGAAGGATCTGTATTATTTATCCTTCATGACTCAAAGTGCCGCCCATGCGATTGAAAATTTAGCTCTGTATGAAAATATATACGAAAATTTATTTGCTACCCTGTATGCTTTTGTAAACGCATTGGAGGCCCGAGATCTCTACACTCGTGAACATTCCAGCAGGGTGACCGGTATTTCACTGATCATCGGAAAACAACTTGGGTGTTCCAAGGAAGAGCTCGATGTTCTGAATTTTGCCGGTCATCTTCATGATATCGGTAAAATCGGTATCCGAGACGATATTCTCTTAAAACCCGGACGCTTGACTGCGGAAGAATTTGAAAAAATCAAGGAACATCCGGTTATTGGCGCCAACATACTTAAGCAGCTCGGAATGTGGGATAATGAACGCAAGATTATTCGATGCCATCACGAACGATTTGACGGTACCGGATACCCTGACGGGTTAAAGCAGGAGAAGATTCCTTTTCTGGCCCGCATCCTCTCGGTGGCGGACGTGTATGACGCCATGGCATCCGATCGAGCCTACCGCAAACGGATGGAAGAAAAGCTTATCCTCAAAATTATCAGTGACGGTGCAGGCACTCAGTTCGATCCTAACGTGGTGACGGCATTTCAGAAAGTATACAATGACGGCAAAATTTCACGCTACATGAAGACCGGTCACTTGGACGATGAGTGCCGACATCATCAATCATACTTGCAGACGTAAAGAAAAGAATCCGGGTTCGACCTGCCCGCCAGACCCTTGGCAAATTCGCACAAAGCCCGCAAAATTGAATTCAATCACAGGATCGTCATTTCTCCCTGATAATGTTACGTGACAGGTGAGTATGCGATGTTCTACTGTTGATGGTATCTTTTTTTGCAAGACCTCATGTGCATTTATAATCCAGACCAATCAGATAAGGATTTTAGCTCTTGTACTAACTCGTTTAATTTTTTATAATATTTTTATTGGGATCGATTAGTCTTTTTTGGTTCCCTGCATAAACCGGGATTTCCGCTCTGCCCGGGTTGTGTTGAACAAAATTACGGTGAGGTATCCAATGGGAATGGACGAAGATTCAGACGAAATAAAGCACACACAGGGTGATGACAGCAAAAGAGGATGGCGTAAAAAATTTGTCGACCAGGTCCTCGGTGATGATGAATTAAAGCAGAAGCTTCTCGATGGTTCTGCCGATCAGGAGCAAATAGCAGAAGAATTGGAAGAGGACTTTATTCCTCAAGATGATCGGGAGAGCCAACTTGAAGAGTACTATTCCGATCAAATGGAAACTGCCCGCAAAGTATTTGAATATTATAAAGAAGACAACAGCCTTGAGAGCGAATTGAAGAGAATTAAGTATCGTTGGGAATTTATGAGGCGCAGTCCAGATTACATCAGCGTCTTTAAGCAGGAAAAGGAACTTGCAAAAGAGGAATCCCCTTCCATTAATCTTTTCAAAAAATATGAATTTTGGAATACATTCGGCCTATTCTGTTCAGAATTGCCGGATCCTAACCTTTCATTTGAAGAACTGCAAGCCGGCGAAAATCACAATATTTTCAATGAGCCTTTTTTCCGAATTAATTTTATCCTTAAAAACTCCAAACCCGAGGCAGGAATTTCATATTTTACCTACTTAGACGGTAAAATCGATTTTAATGAATTCAATAAACTGGAGTTTACGATCGATTTTTCCAAAGTGACATCCATCGACACCATCAAGGAATTTGTCAGCAAATTAATCGATGATCACTGGACGAATTATTATAAACGCGTTGGGCACAGGAAAAAGTCCCGTGAGGCAGATGATTATGAGCTGATTTTAAAAGTGGGAGAATTGAGGGACAACGAGGGATTGACCTACAACAAAATAGCTGAAGAAATTTTTCCTGAAGCGGAGAATTCCAAATCTGCGCAAGGAAAAGTATCCCGATACTATAAACGCTATCAAGCCCTGATCAATGGGGGGTATCGAACGCTGTAGAAATTGATCCCAAAACCCTTGAGCCGTATACAGAAATTATTGGATTTTAACCATCATTTTATTGTTCCACTATTGCATTATTCCATAGGGGTGGTACGAATCCAAATGCCATTATAATAAATTTAATTTCTTAGAGTTATACGAATTCTCAGAGGTTTAAATTAGTGCTCTAAAGACAGGTATGTCTATAAATGTGGACATATAGTTATAAAAAAGTACACACAACTTTATAACTATCAAATATTATTTTAAATACTACCACGCATGGCACTTCGAGTAGTTGCTCCCACAACACCCGTTCTTAATCGATCGCTCGCATATTTTTCTCTGCAGGCGGAACTTTTGCACTCCGATTTTCTCTGGTCATCCATAACGCAGCGGCGTCATGCCCTTTTGATTTGCGATTATAACTAATCAATTAATTTTAAAGAAGAAAATAATTTTAAGGGTCATATTACGTCTGATTCTCACCGATGAGAAAATTATTACACAATATTATTACATTAATTTCCTTTCCGAGATCGTCGACATAGGGTTTGTATTATCCGATGTATTCATACCTTACTGATTTAATTTTAAATAATATTTATTAAATTTTATTAACAAAAATATTTATTCTGGCATAAGCTTTGCTCAATCCTTAGTGAACTTGCCATCGGGAGGTTGGGAAGGTGTCTATCCATCGATTGAAGGCGGAAGCTAGGTTTATTTGTCCAATCAACACTTCCATATTCGCACTCGATTAAAATAAAAAAAGATTTCCTTCATCGTAAGATAAGCCGTAAAAAGCCAAATTCAGAAGTATCTGGATGCGGAAAACCACGGATCTCAGATGGGATAGCTGGGTTGCCTGGAAAAGCGGAGCCCGATGTTTACGCTTTCAAATTACCGTCCAGGCCGGTGAATAGGGTTGGGTGGCCACGGTTGTGGAACATAATGATTACAACTTGATTCAACTCTCATAAAACAAGGAAAAAATATGCAATCAAAAGAAACAGCCAATTCATTTCTTCGAGTTTTTCTTCATATTCTTTTCAAGAGGAAAATATTTATCATTAGTTTTTTTGCTGCAACTATGTTGATTGGTGGGATCGTTGCAGCTCGAATCGAACCTACCTACATATCCGAATCTCAAATTATGATTAAAATGGGGCGGGAGCATGTTTTCGTTCCAACAAGCACAGAGGTGGGCGGAAGACCCTTTCTCAGTTTTAGCAGTTTGGAACAGATTAACTCCGAAATTGAACTGATCAAGAGTCGCCCACTGATCGAGAATGTAGTTGAGGTTCTCGGACCATGGACAATTTACGAAGATCTCATAGAAGTTGGAGATGATGATATTGATGATGGTGGTGAAAATGATATTAGCCTTCCCAAACGACTGGTCAACACACTCTCCGAATTGCTGCAAAAACTATTTGGTAGTGAGCAAAAACAAAGCCTGGAAGAGCATCTTTCCGGTGAGCGACACGACTTGACCGACCACGAAAAAGCCGTCTTACGAGTACAACAGCAACTTGATGTCCATCCAATCAGAAATTCTAGAATTATCGAGATCACCTTCAAGCATACAGACCCCGAAATAGCCGCCGTTGTCGTAAAAAATTTAGTTGCTACTTATCTCGAAAAGCGTCCTCATGTGCACAAAAATCCTGAATCCTATGAATTTTTTCAGGAGCAATCAAATTTGTTGAAAGCCAGAATTTGGGAAAACGAAGAAAAGCTGAAAAAATTTAAGAAAGAACACAATGTGGTCGACCTCAAAGAAGAGCGGTCTATCTTGCTCCAGGAAAAAGCGGACCTCCAAGCCCGATTGAATGAAAGTAAGAGTGAACAAGTAGAGACCCAAAAACGCATCAGTGAAATTTCAGAGCAACTGAAAACTACACCTGAGAAAATCAAACAGGGAGAAACAGCCAACCTTAATGCGCTGTTGATCAATACATTGGAAGAACGATTAGTCGCATTGGAGATTAAGGAAAGGGAGCTTCTTACCAAATATACGGAAAACAACCATTTGGTGCAGGATGTTAGAAAGCAACTCAAAATTGTTCGAGACAAATTAGCTGAACAGGAAACCAAACGCTATGACTCGTCCAGCTACGGGCCCAACTCGACCTATCAGCGCTTAAAAGAAGATCTTTTTAGAAATGAAGCAGAGCTGGAAGCGATTAATGTTAAAATCACGTCTCAAAGCACTCATCTTGCCGAATACGCCGAGAGGCTGGACAATTTGAGCGCGGTTGAGAATACAATCAAAGAACTTCAAAATGAATTAGAGGTCGATAAAGATAATTACCAACTCTATTTGACAAAACACGAAGAGAGCCGCATCTCCAGTGAAATGGACTCCAAAAATATAGCTAACGTGAGCATCATAAAACCGGCGCAACGGCCTCTTAACCCGATGGGTAATAAAGCTGTTTTGTGTCTTGCCATAGGGTTTTTAGTTGCTGTTTTTGGAAGTGTTGGGCTAGCCATATTTTTAGAATTCTTAAATGAAGATCTCGAAAGACCTGAAGACATCGAAGAGCTGCTTGGCGCACCGGTTTTGGCCTCAGTACCCAAGGAGAGACATTAAATATTATGTACAATAAATTCTTTGGATTTAGGGACAAACCATTTGAAGTAACGCCGGATCCAAAATTTCTTTACCTTACCCGGCCTTATCAAGAAATACTATCTGCGCTTATTTACGGTATTCGTGAACGACGAGGGTTTATAGCCATTGTGGGTGAGGTGGGAACCGGCAAGACCATGATGCTTAATGCTATGCTGGACAGGCTTGGGCACGATACGAAGGTAGCGTTTATTTTCAATTCCGATCTAACCTTCCGGCAAATGCTGATTATGGCCCTTTACGATCTGGGGCTTGTGGAGCCGGAAGAAAGTTTGTCGAAGGTGAAGGCCATTCAGCGCTTGAATGAATTTGCCATAGACCAGTTAGAAAGAGACGGCAATGTTGTCATTGTGGTGGATGAAGCTCAGAGCCTGAGCCATAAGACCATGGAAAACCTGCGTATGCTTTCGAATTTGGAAACTCGCAAACACAAATTGGTTCAAATAATACTCTGCGGTCAACCTGAACTTGACGCCAAGCTGAGCAAGCCTGAATGGCGGCAACTGGTGCAACGGATCAGTCTTAAGCGCTATTCAACCAACCTTGGCGAAGAAGATACCTATAAGTACGTTCAGCACCGACTAAATGTGGCAGGATACGAGGGAAAGCCTCTTTTTAATGACCAAGCCCTTGAACTGATTTGGAAATATTCAGAAGGCATTCCGCGGAAAATAAATGTTCTATGTGACAATGCACTTCTGATCGCATACGGTTTAGAAACCAAAGAGATTAACGCAGACATTCTTAACGAGGCTATTAATGATTTGAGTTGGAGCCCTTATCTGGACAAAACAAAACCACAGGATTTGACTGCAGAAGAAAACCAGGATGGTCCTTCGGAAGTTGAGGAACCGATTACACAGGATAGTCAAGATCCAAGTTTGGAAACTACCATCAATCAAGCGCTTGAAGAGGCGGAGGCTCAAAATTTGGAAGAACCTGTCATGCCGCCGATAGACGAGGCGGAAATTTCAAATTTTGGGGAGGAATTACCCGCTTTATTTGAAGAGACACATTATGAGGAGGGCGAAGAACCATTTGGTGACCCGCTAAGAATCAAGATGCATCGATCGCGTTCGACGTTAATTGCCGGGATACTGATTCTGGTATGTCTTGCCGTCGCAGCCTGGTTTTTCATAGTTAAATCAGATGTAGACTTGGGTGCTATACTCAATCTGGATGATAAAAACCGTCACAGCAAAGAAATGATTAATACTGAAAGATCGATTCCTGTAGAGAGATCTTCTTATCAAATCGCAGACAAAGCAGTGGCGTCAGCGAGCGAGCAATTCAATGCGTCAATAATCTCAAAACCCAAAATCGAATGAGATTGAATGCGATATGTTAACGGCGCTGCATGATTATCGAAATCAGTAAATGCCATCGAACCAGTCAAAATAAATTAGGAAATCATCATCATGGCCAAGACCCTTGAAGCTCTGTTAAAAGCAGAAAAAGAACATAAAATGAACTATTTGAAGCCTGTCCGGCAGGCCGAAACCGCATTGGCACCGCTGTCTCTTACAAGGGACTTAGTCCAACCCTCTCCTGACTGGTGTAAGGAACTTAAAACCAGACTTCAGACGCAATTTATGAATACCAAAATTCAAACCATGTTGTTTACGAGTACGGCACACGGAAGCGGATGCTCCAGCACAACTGCCGGATTCGCAACTAGTTTGGCCAAAACATTTCGAAACAGGGTACTTTTAGTCGATGTCAATATGAGAACTCCCGGGGTGCATAAATTCTTCCAAGACGACAGTACCGTTGGTCTATTCGACTTATTTTCAAAGCGTGGACCCAAAATAGAAAAAAAGATGGCGCAAAATCTCTACGTTATTACATGTAACCAAAATTTGACCGAAGAAATAGACGGTTTTTTTGGGTCCGATCGCTTTTTGGACTTCCTGTCCAAAATGCGTGAAAATTTCGATTACGTGATTTTAGATGGTCCCCCCGTGCCCGCATGTTCAGAGTCCTTGGTTATTGGGGCAAAGGTGGATGGGGTGATCTTAACCCTTGAATCCGGCAAGACAAGACGCAGTGTGGCGCTTAAAGCCAAAAAAGAGATTGAAGGGTCAGGGGGTAAATTTTTAGGCGTGGTTCTCAATAAACGCGAGTATTATATCCCCAAATGGATCTACAAGCGATTATGACAATTTTGCTGAATATAAAATTGTAACCACTTTGAGCTCAATCGATCCGGTTGGTTAGCGTATGAGCGTGTAAGAGAGACTATCTATTCTTACTTAACTAACCAAACATAAACATAACTTATTTAAACTTCATGGGGGGGATAACCAATGAAAATTGAAAAAACTGTGGGTACGTTGATGGGGTTGATTTTTTGTTTAATCACAGCTTGCAGCACAACTCCGGTAGTAGAACCTAACGCAGCAGTGCCGATGACTCCGCCAGCCCCAACGTTGCAGCCGTATTCAATTCAGCCTGGGGACGAGCTGGATGTTAAATTTTTCTACAATCCCGAGCTTAACGAAACCGTTGTTGTTCGACCTGACGGGATGATTGCGCTGCAGCTGATAGATGATGTGAAGGTTGCCGGGTTGAGTCCTTCAGAGCTTGATGCGCTTTTGACAAAAAAATACGCCAAGGATCTGAGAAAACCTGTCTTGTCTGTGATAGTACGCACATTTACGTCTCAGCGGGTATTTGTAGGCGGTGAGGTTGTGCAACCCGGTCTCGTTGAACTGGCGCCAGGCATGCACCCGGTTCAGGCGGTATTTCAAGCCGGCGGTTTTAGAGAGACTGCCAAACCGGAGGCCGCGATTGTTATCCGCAAAGGGGAGGGGAATAAGCCTATTCCGGTGCTTTTGGATCTTAATGGCGCTATGTATGGAGTTGGTCAAGGAGCCAGTTTTGAACTCCAGCCCGATGATATTGTGTATGTTCCTAAATCTACCATCGCCAAAGTCAACAAGTGGGTAGACGAATACATTCAGGGGATGCTGATGTTCAACGGCTGGTCGTTTGGTGTAGGCTACGAGCTTGACAAAGAAAACAAGTGGAGTGTTGGTTTCTAATATTAGCTTTAGGCGTTGGAAGCGATTAATAACATAATGGTTTACTTAAAATATAAGAAAAGCGTCAACACCTATTGACGGTAAGCCTTTGGCTACAATTCAGTTCTTTGAAAATGGGACACCGATTGGCACAGATCATCGCAGAAGTTAAAAATGGGAGTTCTATACGCGCCCAAGCAGAAGTATAGCTATTCGTCTAAACTGTGTTCATCTGTGTCCTTAAAAAAATTATAGATGCGATTACAATTGTGTTCGTTGCGACAGCAATGGGGCATTTGAAAACGTGTTGACTCCACATAATGGGAGATATCGCTTAACAGCGGCGGACAGGGATTTGGCAGACTAAACAGTCCTGGTTTTGATGTGCTGCCTGGGGAAAACAGAAAACTAATGTTGGCGGCATGAACTTTTCTACTACTAATTTGAACACAAGACAAAGAAGAGCAGATTACTGCATTATTAAAGGTGCATGTAATCGACCAGGCGGAGCTATGCCCAGTTAGGTCTACAGAAATACAAATAATTTATCCATTAATTCAAAAGCTCAACATATGGAAATATTCCAAATATCATATCAAGCGAGGTAGTTTAGATGACATTTAATTTTCATCTGAAAAATTTCTTTTCATTCAACCAACGTAAGCCAGCAGGAGCCACCAACAGCATTCTTTCAGAAAAAGCCTTTCAGCGGATTCTGCTCCGAGAGCGCGCTCGGACGGATCGTTACGGCGAAATGTTTTCCCTGCTAATTTTCGATACAGGGAAGTTCAACGGAAAACAAGCGAAAGAATTTGCCATATCCAATATTATTTGCCAGCGGGTAAGACCCACGGATGAGGTGGGATGGTTCAAGAAGGCGCGCCTGGGTGTTATCTTACCTAGTACACCTTACAAAGGTGCCTTAAAACTCGCTAATGATATTTGTCAACAAATCCTGACGAGGGAGCGAGCTACTGCAGTCTTCCAGATATTTTCCTATCCGGCTGATCGGTTGGATAAAATTGATAAAAACTCAGAGCTTCGATTTATGGAACCGAATGAATGCGTCATCAAGGGATTTTCGGAAATTCAAAAACATAATGGAAATGATGCAACTATCTTTGATTGCAACCGATCAGCAGAAGGATCGAAACTGCTGTTCTGGCAGCAGATGCCGTGGTGGAAACGTGGAATTGATATACTGGGTTCCCTTTTAGGTCTTGTGCTTATGGCACCATTGTTTTTGACTATAGCCATCTTTATTAAAATCGTGTCACCCGGTCCGGTTTTCTTTACTCAGAAACGGATCGGATATCTAGGTCGGCCATTTACTATGTTTAAATTTCGCACCATGAGAGTAAATGCCGATACAGCCCTCCACGAAAATCATGTCACGGAACTGATTCAAAATGGCAAACCTTTGGAAAAAATGGATGATCAGGATCCGCGAATATTTCCGTTAGGCAAATTTCTGCGAATTAGCGGTATAGACGAACTCCCGCAACTCATTAATGTCCTGCGCGGCGAAATGAGCTTAGTTGGCCCTCGTCCGGAGCTGCCGTGTTCACTTCAATATTGCGAACCCTGGCATTCTCGACGGTTCGATACCAAGCCGGGTCTTTCCGGGTTATGGCAAGTCAGCGGTAAGACCTCAACAACGTTCAATGAAATGATGCGGTTGGATATCAGCTATGTAAATAAGCGATCGTTTTGGCTTGATATGGTCATACTACTGAAAACATTTCCAACGATACTGTCCGAAGCGAGAAGGTGATGGTAGATGAAGATATCGATAGATAATAAGAAAATTGTGGTTACAGGCGGAGCCGGATTTCTGGGTTCACACGTTGTTCAGAAGTTAATCGAAATGGATTGCCATGTCGTGGTTCTTGATGATTTTTCAAATGGAAAAGCATTTCATTTAAAGCCGTTGGCGCACCATCCCAAAATGGAAATTATTCGTGGCGATGTGACGAATATTGACGATGTTCGAAAGGCGTTCAACGGATGTCAGCTTGTAATCCACCTTGCTGTGCTGTGTTTGCGCCAATCCATAAAAGAACCTCAGCGGGTTAATGACGTCATCGTAAAGGGAACATTGAATTGCCTGGAAGTTGCGAGGGAAAATGATGTAGAATTATTTTTAAACTGCTCATCTTCTGAAGTATATGGAAGTGCCAACTCTATCCCAATGAATGAGCAGCATCCGTTGCATCCTGAAACCCCTTACGCTTCTGCTAAAGTGGCACAAGATATGTATGTTTACAGTTATGGACGCACGTATGGGTTGCCTTGGACAACCATTCGACCGTTCAATATGTACGGTCCCAACTCTCATTGGCAAGGACATCGCGGGGAACTCATTCCCAAAATGATCGTTCGTGCCATGAATCAACAACCCCTGGTTGTATTTGGAAACGGATCTCAGACAAGGGATTTCGCGTTTGTCCAAGACGCAGCTAAAGCGGTGGTTGCTATTGTAAAAACCCCCGCCAGCCGCAATACGAGCATCAATTTCTGTAGCGGATCCGAGACGTCAATTCGACAAATTGCAGAATTGATCTGTAATTATTTTGAGCTGGATCCCAAAGAATATATTCAAACCCAGCCTCCGCGCCCAGGCGATGTGCAACGTCATTTCGGTGATAACTCCAAATTTAGAGAGCTGATTGGGTTCGGTCCGGAAGTGGGCCTCTCGGAAGGTATCCGCAAAACCATAGAGTGGTTTCAGTCCTTGCCGTTCTCACCAGAGGAGTTGATCAGTCAGGAAGCGTTGAGAAGCTGGGAATAACGTATGCTAAACGGAAAAACGTTTGCTATAACCGGCACCACCGGAAGATTAGGCTGCGAAATGGCAGATCGACTGGAAAAATTAGGTGCCGATGTTCTGCCCCTCGTGCTAAAGGGTTATCCGCAACACCCCAAGAGAATACCGTGGACAGCCGGCCGGGATCCCATCGTTGTTAAGGACGGTGGTGATCTAAAAAATATCAAATCACCCGATTATGTAATCCATTTTCATTGGTTGGTTGACCGAACACTACCTTTTCTTGATCAGCTGCAGTATGAGCTTAATTGTGGCCTGTATCAGATTGCCTATTTTTGGGATTGGCTAAAAGACACCGGGTGTCATCGATTTGCGAACATTTCTTCGACAAAAGTCTACAGCCATTTAAACGTAAATCCGATTTCTGCTGAAACTGACCCGCGGCCCATATCACCGTACGGTCTTGCCAAAATAGCTGCGGAACGATTTTTAGATGCTTATTTTTATGCGTGCGATTTTTCTGTAGTCCATCTGCGATTGTGTTCAGTGGCATCCTTTGGGGAGCATCCGTTTCAGATTTTGAGCCAGCTGTTTGACAGCGCCTATAGAAAAAAATCGATTCGGGTCAATTCCGGCCACAGCATGAACCTTCTATATATCGATGACGCTGTGGATTTGATTATAAACGCAGCTTTGCATGCCGACAAGTTAACTTACGTGTTAGCACCGCCATCGATTGCTGTAGATGAAATTGCCACACGGTTTGAAAAGATTTCAGGAAAAAAACTAAACGCCGAATATATCGATCTGAACCCCGGCATTGTAGATCCCGTATTCCAATCGG
>Ga0209536_100003333_pt1 | contig 25843 bp, 17 predicted proteins | sample DeeMarSeWOR28_12_FD_187461 | JGI IMG/M metagenome (GOLD analysis project Ga0209536, IMG submission 187461) | Marine sediment microbial communities from White Oak River estuary, North Carolina - WOR-2-8_12 (SPAdes) (version 2) | ecosystem: Environmental > Aquatic > Marine > Intertidal zone >...
ATTCATCCTAACCGCGTGGTGTTTAGGGAAGACGCTTCTGGTAAAGCACACACGATCTTTGCTCCGGGCGGAGACCGGTCAAGAGCAGTTGTTAAAATGGGCATTATTACCATTTCTCGGATAGCTACTCAAATTATAGCTGTTTTTTCTTTAGATAGAGACTTAGATAGTCAATTTGAGTTTTTTAATGATGTTAGATTTTTTCCAGATAAAATATACAAGTTCTTTTCCTGCTAAATCTGTCGGGTATATCCTGTTGAGAGACTGGAGGACCTATATTTACAAAACCACGGACGGTGGTTCAACCTGGACGCTTGCGCACCATTTCAATCCCGATTCAATCGGATTTGAGATAACGATCAATGATATTGCCTTTAGATCCGAAGAAATTGGTTACGGTGTTGGCAGATTCTGGTCACAGGATTCCGCCGGCGCTTGTATGATGGAGACTTCTGATGGCGGCAGGCATTGGGATTTTTTGTGGACACTGCTTGACAAAGGCGAAATCTACTATGAACTGTCTGCACTCCATCTGGTCGATAAGACGATCTGGGCTGTCGGGCCGAGAGGATTTCTCGTAAAAATTTCGCCACCTGATTCCTTCCGGATAATTGAACCAAAAACTGATCTGCCATTAAATGATGTATTTTTCAGTGATGCGCAGCATGGCTGGATTGCAGGCGGTTACTGGTCAAATGAGGATGCCAGGCCCATTTTACTAAAAACAACCGATGGGGGAAACACTTGGAATATAGACAAAAATGTGCCCTATCTGGTAAATGAAATCTTCTTTAGAGACAACCGGCAAGGCTGGGTGGTCGGATCCGACAGCACCGGCCAGGGCATTATTCTTGCCACCGGCGATGGCGGAGAGTCCTGGTCGATTCAGGCTGATCATTTGCCCGGATCGCTGCACGGTGTGCATTTTATCGGTGACACCGGCTGGGCCGTCGGCAGTGAAGGTATTGTATTAAAGACCGATAACGGCGGAAGCAGCTGGATTGATGGCCATAGCGAAATCGTTTATCCGCGGGCATTCCAGTTACACCAGAATTATCCAAATCCCTTTAATTCCAATACAGTCATCAGCTGGCAGCTGGCAGTCGGTGATCAGGTGGACCTAACGGTTTATAATGTACTCGGTGAGAAAGTGGCTACTCTGGTTTCAAAACGACTGCAACCGGGAAATCACCGTTACCTTTTCGACGGCAGCACGCTGGCCAGCGGCATTTACTACTATGAACTCACAGCCGGGGAATTTAAAGCAGTCAGGAAGATGATCCTGCTGCGCTGAAGGATGGGAACCTGTGCGGAACTTATACGTCAAGATAGGTCTAATCTGTCTTATTTCTCTGCATGTATGTGGACAGTGGGAATTCTTGAACAGAGGGATCAAGGGTGAACTGAATGCAATGGATTTCATCGATGATCAGACCGGCTGGTTTGCCGGGGGCAGAGGAATCTTAATGGCAACCACCGACGGCAGAGCAACCTGGACAGAAATCCCTCAGCCAAAGGCATTCGATTTCATGGGAATTGATTTTGTAAACACCCTGGATGGATGGGCCACAGGCTGGGATAATGATCAGGACCAGGCGGTTATTTTGCAAACCACGGATGGAGGATATACCTGGACTGTTCGGAAAGAGGTTAAAGATGCGAATTTAATTAGACCACAGGTACTCGATGACAGCATTATTTTTGCCAGCGGTATTTACCTCTATCAGCTGACGGCCGGCGGTTTTATGGAAGTGAAAAAGATGGTCCTCCTCCGATAGCATTAGGTAGCAACGGGCAGATTAATGCTAAAATACCCTAATATATCCGTCATCTCAGATTAAGCGTCTTTGTCATTCTCTTGATTTTCGCAGCCTCTGTCTTAATCCAAAGACCGGAGTATTCCTGGCCAATTTTTTTGGTATTTATGACGGAGTTACTGATTGGCTTCAGGTTTAGAATTGTGAAATTGTGTGTTTGGGGATTGGATCAAAGTGCCCAACAACCGGGTGGTTAATACCTATTTCTCAACCTGCTATATTACATTGCTTCTAATGATTATTTTGATTGGTCAATGTATGCCGGGTCTGTGTTCGACCTGCTTATTATAAATTTTCCCCAGTGAATATATACCGAACAATTCACGCTGGCCGTATTTTAAACAGTTTTTTTTTACAGTGCTCACGGTACATAGACCGTTGAGTTTTTGTTAAGCGTGAATGTCTTTGAATTATACTGACCTTCTCCTATTTCAAAAGCGATCCGGTACCTCCCTTCGGGAAGTTCCACCCGGCGTGAACCGGTGCCGGTAAAAACAACCTGACCGTCCATATCATAGATCAAATACTGCGTATAATCATACAGCGTTGAAATTCGCAGCATATATAGTTTATACAACCGGACATTCCCAAGGTCCACGTCATTGTTTAATGCAATGGTATCAGTGTAACTCTGATATCCCGGCAATTTAAGATCCAGAACAACCGTATCACCGGTTAGAATTTCAAATGTATCCGGTGTCTGCGATGTCTGCAGGCCGTTGAGCCAGATTTCCGCACCGGGTGGTTCCGACTGTACGGTCAGAGTTTTGACATCCAGGATAACGGGGATAGTGAGCGTTTCACTCTCGGCCGGTTCCAGTACAAGATCAGTACGGAAATAAATTATCTCCCGATCGAGGATTTCGACACTATATTTACCAGCCGGCAGATTATTCAGTACTCCCGGTGCCGTTACGGTATCCGCGGCGCCGGAGGGAGATCTGAATCCCAGGCTTACCGAATCAATGGTTTTTTCAGGCGCAATCCGCAGCACGATCTGCCCCAGCTGATGCATATGATGCCGGTAATATATCAAACCTGCTGCACACAAAAACAACTCCAGCATGGCAAGCTGAAAATATCCGTTGGTGAACAGCGAACCTTCAGACCTGGCCAGATTGGAGCCGATTCCGGTGAATAGTAATCCCAGGAAAAGCAGCAAGGCAATACCAGCCACCCATATATTATCCTTCACCAGACCGGCAGCTTTGAATAAAATAGCATTGTCAAAAATGGCGATAAGTAAAACAGTAAGCAGCGTGGCAACCAGAAAAAATACGGTAAGAATCAGACCAAATTTTTTCATAATATTTTATTCCTCTAAGAAAATACAAACTGTGCATTGGACTCGAACCAGCGCGAACTGGTTAATATTTACAAAGCTATCCAACGTTTATGGGAATATCAAGAAAATTGTTATTCATTCAATATTTTTAGGGCACAAAATACAAAGCAGCTGTTTCAGTATCGAAATCAATAATTACTTTATCATTTGTTTATTTTCCTTGCACTTCATTCGTTTTTTTATATATTTTTCATGTATCTCTCCCTGTTATGCAAATGAACCTGAAATCTATCTAAGTAAATACATTGTCAGATAATCGATCGGGATGATATAACGGCAAAATGCAGACCAAGTGACTCAGTTTTGTGAGAGAATCTTGATGATCGGTAAAATAGTCTCACACTACAAAATCATCGAGCGGCTCGGTAGCGGCGGCATGGGAGTGGTTTATAAGGCACTGGATCTGGACCTGGACAGACTTGTCGTACTGAAGTTTCTTGCCAAAGATTTAAGCATTGACATCAATGCCAAGAAACGTTTTATACGCGAGGCGAAGGCGGCATCAAAACTGGATCATATAAATATTTGTACCATTTATGAAATAGGTGAAATTCCATCCGGTCAGATCTTTATTTCTATGGCTTACTATGAAGGCGAAACTTTAAAAGAGATTTTGAAACGGGGGCCGCTTGAGCTTGAAAGAGCACTTGATTTTGCCATCCAAATTTCGCAGGGCTTAGATATTGCCTACCATTTTGGGATCATCCATCGTGATCTGAAGCCTGCCAATTTAATCGTAACCAGGGAAGGTATTGTAAAAATAATAGACTTCGGGCTGGCTAAAATGGCTGAAGAAGGAGATCTGACTCAAAGCAGGACCTCTTTTGGAACGACCGCTTATATGTCGCCTCAACAAATCTGTGCTGAACGGCTGGATACCCGAACCGATATCTGGTCTGCCGGTGTGATCCTGTATGAAATGCTCACCGGCCAGGTTCCGTTCAAGGGGGATTATGAGCCAACGATCATCTATTCTATCTTAAGCGAGCAGCCTCAGCCAGTATCCCTAATAAAAGCCAATCTTCCGCCAGAACTCGATCAGATTATTTCCACGGCAATTGCCAAAAATCCAAATGATCGTTATGCCACACCAGGCGCACTCAGAAATGATCTTGAAAATTTAAAGGCTGGAAAGCTGGAAAAACTTTCCATCAATTTTCCTAGAAAAAAATTCACACGATTCCAGTTGGTTTATAAGTACTCTGTGGTCTTAGGTAAATTTAAAAAATTAAGGCTATTGGCGGCAGCCGCTATGATTGTGATTATATTGTTTTCAGCATTAATCATACATTTCAATAAACCTCAGGTCGTGATGAACACGATTGTTATTGAAGACGTAACAGTCAGGGGAGAACGAACCGATCAGGAGTCAGATATCGCAAATATGCTGAAATATCTGTTAACCGATGCCCTCATGCAATCAAGTTATAAAAACGTATTCGACCGCAATGAATTCGATATACTCAATCCGGATGATGAATCGGAGACAAGTCTAAAGGTTACGATAAATTATTTAAACATCGGATTTGATTTAAATGCCCAGATAATTAGGCCATGGCTGGTATATTTTTCCCGTAAAGAGGATCTGAATTTCAGGATTTACGATCCTGGTTATCTGATATCCGAAGTTGTCCCTGAGATTTCTACCAGGCTCCTGAAATATCAGAAGAAAAAGTCGTCTTTTACCACCAGCTGGGATGCTTTTACCAATTTGTATAAGGGAGAACATACCTGGAGAAGACTGGAGGTCTCTAAAGCAAAACAATACTTTGAAAACGCAATTGAGATTGATCCCGGGTTTGTCCTGGCAAAATTAAGACTGGCATACACGCATTCATTCGAGGCAAACTACGGGCAGGTCCGCAAGTTAGTAGATGAAATATCGCCCTATACAGGTCTTTTAAGTGTTACCGACTCCTTACGTGCTGAAGCATTAATAGCCCGAACTTCGAATAATAATCTGAAGGAGATCGAAATATTACGTGCGATATATCATAGGTTTCCCCTGCGCAAAGAAAATTCATATGAGGTAGCCGAAGCATATTTTCTCATTTGCGACATTCCCAATGCGATTAAATATTATAATAAATCCCTGGCAATAGACACCAATTTTTCACTTGCGCACAATCATCTTGCCTATTGCTACAGCCACAAAGGGGAGCACGAGAAGGCACTTCATCATTTTCACCGATACCTTGCGCTGGATGGAACAGCGAATGCTTATGACAGTATGAGTGACGGATTCATGGCTGCAGGTCTTCTCGATAGTGCCGAAATTTCTATAAAAAATGGTATAGCGGTTGACTCCACGATTTCATTTCTTTATTGGACTCTGTTCGAGATCTACTGCCGACAGGGTCGTATAAATGAGGCATTATTTACCGCAGATAAGTATATTTTTCATTCGTATAGCAATGATGCGCAGGCAAGGGGTTATTTTATGAAAGCTTACGCGGAATTCCTACGGTATAACTATGACCTTGCCTATGTAAATTGTGAACAGGCGTTGAAATTATATGATGCAGAGGATGTTTTTTCAAGAAATCATGAATTGCACTGGTTGGTGGCACGGTTGTACCTGTGTACAAATTATAAAAGGAATTTTTCCGATGAGTTGGCGGAATTTAAGAGGATTATTAAACAGAATAATATCAATGCCAATAATTATCGGCGGAGTGTTTACAAATTTTATTTACATTTAAAGGCCTGTTCAGCGGCAAAAAAAGGTAATTTATCAGAATTATTGGATACCATTAAAGAATTCGACGGTCCGATAAGATATAAGGTGTCTGATCTCGTTTCACAATTTGATCTGGCCTATTTTAACACCTGTTTCGCAGAGCTGTTGATGCAAAAACCCCTTGAAAGATATGATCTGGCTGCAAAGAGGCTTGAAAAGGCGCTTGCCTACAATCCCAATTTCGCTCTGGCTTATTATCAACTGTATCAACTCAATAAACTGCGGGGTGAAATCGCCGAATCCACAGAACACGCAAAAAGGTTCCTTTATCTTTGGCGGAACGCGGACCGCGATCTGCCACAAATTGCACAGATCCTGTCCGGCATGCCGTAATTATGAACGGAATAAGGCAAACAGAATAATAAGGAACGGAACTAAAATTTCAGCCACCCAGATACACATATATTTTATCAACAATCAAAAATAAGGTTTTATGCGCAATGCCGATTATTTCTCCGGCAATCCGCCGCTATGAACCCGATTTTTGCCGAATAAATCTGACGATATGATTATTGTTGATCTTGCGGCCATTAGTCGGTATGTTAGGAATAATTTTTCGATTAAATATAAGTAACATGCAGATGATCAGGATTGGCTGGAGCTTAGCCGGCTGCTTACCGATATGCTCAATGGCAGCCGTTTCCGTGGCAATATCCTTGGTTTGTATTGAGCGACCGGATATATTGCAGAATATATTATTATTTATTCCCAAGATCTCTAAAATTTATGAACATCGCGACTACTGATATTCACGGTTGAAATCTGAACAATATTTTGCAAATTCAATAGCAAGGCAAAGAGATCTTAGAAGCGCATACCTGGGTATCATAATAAATTCATATAACTCTTAGGTTCATATGTCTGAGAAATCATTAACAGCATGCGTATTCCTGATAATTTTTACGATTTCCGGCTTATCAGCAGATGCAAATAGAAATAGCAGGCAGGGAGTTATTGCCTCGGTTGATACGCAAATCACAGTTCTGGACATCAATGATTTTGTGACCAAGATACGCAGCGATGGTTATTTTGCGACCGATGATATTTACTATTATACCTGGGAAAACGGTGTTTTCCCAAAAAAGCGATCTTGGTCGACCATCTATACCGAAGGATTTATCTGGGGCGGTAGAGTACATGACGGACGTAACAACATTTACTCCGTGGGTGGTACCACCTATCGCTGCGGCCTGGTACCCGGTTCAATACTTGGTCAGGCCACAGGTCAGCAGGAAGATCCGAACAGCTCAGACCTGCATGTATGGCGTGTGCGACGCGACTGGCAAATCGCTGATTTTGAGGAGGAAGCCGGTGAGTCGGGATACTGGCGCACACCGGATCAGATCAGACAACAGTACATGGACGACTGGTATGGCTGGCCGGTTGCCAAAGGGGCGCCGTTCGAAGATATCAACAAAAACGGCCTATACGAACCCGAGACCGATATTCCCGGCATACCCGGTGCGGACCAGACGCTGTGGCTGGTAGCCAACGATCTGGATACAATGGTCACCCGTTCGCTTCACGGATCCTACCCGATCGGCCTGGAAGCGCAAATCACATTGTGGGGCTATCAACAACCAGCTGGAGATCCCTTTGGGGATATAACCTTTCGCCGCCTGCGTCTGATCTATAAAGGTGCAGATTTCACCCCGCCTGATGCCGTCATAAGGGATATGGTTCTTTGCCAGTGGTCGGACCCTGACATTTTTGATACATCTAATAAGGCAGGTTGTGACAGTTCCCTGGGAATGGTATATGCATACAGCGCCCCTTACATCGATCAGACGGCTGTGGGATATATTTTACTGGCCGGTCCGCTGGCAGCTGCTTTAAGCGATACCGCGCAATTTGATTTTACGGAGAAATATAACCATCTGAATTTGCCGGTTTCATCGGCCTTTGTTACCGGCCACGATGATGATCCGGAATTTGACGACTATCTTGGAACACTGCAGTGGTATCAGCTGCTGCACGGTCTTCAACCGGACGGTGCAACCTGGACCGATCCGACCGGTGATAGGATTACCAAATTTCCATATGCCGGGGATCCGGCGACCGGTGTTGGTTGGATAGATACCGTATGGCAGGATCGGCGTGTGGGGATTAATACCGGACCGTTCACTATGGCTCTGGGTGATACCCAGGAGATCATCTCCGCTGTGGTCGGCGACATTTTTACCAGGGCGGTCCCGGCCAAAACCCCGGGAAGATCGATAAATTTCCTGAAAAATAAAGCTATGGCAATAAAACCGTTCCTGAAAAACCGGGTAGCCGTATATGTGCTGGCGGATACACTGGCCATTAATGATCTCGTGCGTCCCGGGCAAAATGTTGACCTAACCGCATACACCTTACTGTTTTATAATCAAGACCATATCGAACGACTCGAATGGTCGGTTATGGACAGGCCTGCCGGAAGTATATCAACACTTAAAAACACTTCCGGATATTCCAACGCTCTAACACCCGACGAGCCGGGAACCTTTCACATCCGTGCCACCGCTACGACCTTGCTGGGATATACCGCATCGTACGATTTAACGATAACAGCTTCTGACAACCTGGGACCGGAAATCAGGCTCAGCCTGTCTCCCCATCAGATAACTTATGGCGATAGTGTATTTGCGGATGCTTCCGCAACAGCCGATCCAGAGCAGGATCATCTATATTTTTCATTTAATCCCAGATTCGGCGGTTATAAGCAAAACGGCGCACAGGCGTGGATTTATCCAATGTCGGCAGGTATGCTTCCGGTGCAGCTGACTGTCGATGACGGCCATTTTTCCTATCAGGCAGAGGATTCGATCATTGTTATGCCCTTTACGGATGACATATCGCTCCGCTACACCTATGTTGACACCGCATGGCAGGCATCCGGGAATTGGCTGGAAGCAGATATCCAATACTATTTTCACCAGAATACGCTGCTGACCTGTCTTTCTGACACCAGCGACGGGCGGATACTGGCTTATCGTATTTATCCGGACGGGATATTTCCGGCCGGTGAATTGGCGATCAGTAATGCAGTCGGGATCATCGGCCGGCAGTATGATTTACTGATCGTCAGGACAAGGGGAGAGGCGGTTTGGTGGAGCGGGCCGATCTCGATTTTCCGGATCACACCTGACTGGCAGGTGACGCCGCTGATCGAAAATTTTTATCCGGGTAATTTTGAAGTTTCCAACAGCATCCTGATGGATGATGCTTTATATATAGGTTCCTGGGACGGCCCTTATTATAAGTATGATATCCGGTCCGATCCTGCAGAACCTAAACTACTCGCGATTTCTGAAGATAAAATTAACAATCCGATGATCCTCAATGATCAGTATCTTGTTGATGTATCAGGAAATATTTATAACCGCCGTGACCTGTCATTTGTATCAGAACTGGAGTTGCCAGGACATGGGGATTTTTTCAGAATCCGGGCTGCCAAGGATGGACTTGTTTTTGTCACGGAGTTTAATATTGACCCCGGAAAGCTATTCATTCATGACATCACGGATATTCAAAATGCTGTAAAATTATCCGAGATAAGCATTACCGCGCCGGATCTGGGAATCTACATCGACAACTTTATATTAAATGTTCAATATGTCGCAGATAAAATTCTTGCTGTTTATATCAGTGGCGGTTTTATTCTCTATGACATTACTCATCCGACGCAGACGGTGCAAAAAGGATCTTTTTTTGGGGGCTATTCCGGTTCCTCGGCAGGGAATGTCAGCATCAGCGAAGATGGTGGCCGGTATTATGTGCACGGCTGGTCGCACTACTGGAAACATTGCATTTACAGCGGTATCAATGCGGTCGTGCTTTCAGATAGAACGCAGCGCAGCGTTTCCGCGTTTCAGCTCTATCAGAATTTTCCCAATCCTTTCAACTCCTCGACCACAATCCCTGTTTTTTTATCCCAGCCCGGAAATGTAAAAATTGAGATTTTCAATATACTGGGTCAGAAAATCAAAACACTGTTGAATGCAAGTCTGACGGAGGGCATGCACGAGATACCCTTTGAGGCCACCGGATTGCCCAGCGCCCTGTATTTTTACCGGATGCAGATTAGTTCAAATACTGTCGTAAAGAAAATGGTATTACTAAGATAGTATCATATAACTATATAATAGATTTTTTACAGGATTGGCAGCATAAATTTATGAAGTAATGATAAGCTGTTAAAAAGTGTGAGTATGGATAAAGTTATAGATTAAATATTGAAATTAATATATTCTGAAGGATTCACGTTTGCTGTTATCTTGTTATCCTGTCGATAAAAATGGTGCTGTGGTCATATGATACAAACTTACGATAAGAAATTATTTCACAATTGCAGCTGATGTGATAAACGAAAAGATTGAGATTATTAGCAGATTTACCAGGATACCCGATAAAAATGATAATTCCTACATGCTGGTCAACAACGATTGATGGTTTCTATTTCCGGCCCGGATCATGCTCAATAATAGTACCCCTGAATATCCAGGTTGGTCAATCCGGATTTTTTTGCCCAGTCGACCGCATCGGTGTATTCCTTGCGTGTAATTCTGCGTGAAATTTCCGGATATTGCATTGCCTTATACATCGGCCGGTATTGTGACATCAGGTTAAGGTAGGTATCCCTGGGCAGATTTTCGGCTATCCATGTAATTACGGATTTAGTCCCGCTGACATTGCTTGGCATTACCAGATGGCGGATCATGAGGCCGCGATACATCAGCCCGTCACCTGCCGGTTTGGCCACACCTACCTGGCGATGCATTTCAAGCAGTGCGCGCTGGGTGACCTCGACATAGCTATCCGCTCCGGACGAATACTTTGCCGCCATCTGGCCGTTGGCATACTTGAAATCAGGCAGGTAGATATCTATTGCACCATCAAGAATTTCCAGAATTTCCGTCCGCTCCCAGCCGCAGGTATTATACACCAGAGGTATTCTTAAACCTTTCGCCGCTGCTCTATCGACCGCCAGCAGGATATGGGGTGAATAATGTGTGGGGGTTACAAAATTTATATTCGGGCATCCCATTTTTTGCAGCGCCAGCATCATATCAGCAAACTCCTCAATACTTTTCCCAGATCCTGCCCCACCCTGGCTGATCTCCCAGTTTATACAGAACACACAGCGCAGGGCACAATTGGTCAAAAATATCGTCCCTGAGCCGCCATTTCCCACCAGCGGCCTTTCTTCACCAAAATGAGGATGATAGGACGAAATTTCCAGCTGAGCGTCAGCCTGGCAGAATCCGTGCTCGCCTTTAAGTTTATTTACCCCGCACATTCTCGGACAAAGTTCACAGTTTTCCATCAATGACCATAATTTTTCTCCACGCTTCTTCAACTCGCCGCTGTTATGCAATGTCAGATATCCGGGTTTTAAATCCCCGTCCGGTCCATTCATGAATCGGAAACCAGCACCCCTGAGGAACGGTGCAAAGCCGGCAATGGCTGCAGATAATATGGTCTTGATCATATCCCTTCGCGATTTTAAATGCATTTTAAATGACCTTTTATTTGTTTGACATCATCTGATAAATCCAGCGGCAACGGCTTACCGGTCGCTTACGTATTTATTCTACTGAGCAGAACAGATAATTGCAAAAAGCAAGATTACAATGTGCTGGCCCTAATCATTAATCCAGCCGCAGGCGAGCAGTTCCGCTGCAATATGCGCTTTTCCGATACTCATCGGATAAGGTAAACTATATTGATAACGGTCCGGATGATTAATCCGTTCCTGCCCTAACTTTTAAAACACCAGCATGTCTGGCGGATACAGTGATATAAACTAAACACATAACAATGGGATGGCAAGCAGATTTTTCAGGCGATCAATACAGGGTTGATCCGGTTGTTTCTTTGGTATATGGTATGCAGCCGCCCGGGGAAGGCGGACAGGAAATCTTCAATCACCTAAAACCATGTTTCAGCCGGCAAAATTTAAAACATAATGGTTAAATTGGCTTTTAAATTTGTTATATGGAAGTTGTGTATCATTTGACTCCGGATTACGGAATTCAGTCCACTGTACCTGGTTTAATTTTCCATCCGGGCCAGCATTTTTTTGGCAGTTTTTTCTCCCGGCTGCAAAGCTAAAACTTTGCGGTACAGCAAAGCCGCCTGACCTTTATAACCCTGTGCATACAGGATATTGGCCAGTGACAGGCTGGAAGAGATATTACCGGGATCCAGCCGTATCTCCTGTTCAAGTTCATTTTTTACCAGATTCAGCACATCAACTTCATCATATTCCTTTCCCAGTTTGGGATAATCGAGAAAATAGACCGGGTCGATACGTGCGGCCCATTTATACTCCTCCAGGGCCTGATCATAGTTCTCCTGGTTTTCATAAAATTTAGCCAAGACAATGCGAGCTTTAGCCAGGTAGGGATTGATCTGAAGCGTTTTAGTATAATACTGGTATGCGCTGTCGAGTTGCCCCATTTCCTGATACGTCAGTGCCAGATTGAAGGCAGCTTCATAAAAATTATTTCTGGCCAGCTGTGCAGTATAAAAACATCTGATCATTTCGTCATAAATCCGCTGTTTCTTGGCATCGTTCTTTTTTTTATTTTTTTCAATCTCAGTCTTATTTAATAGTCCGTACAACTCAAGAAATTCGTCAATATACTCATCCAATGCCGCACGTTTGTAAATTGTAATGCCAATCATAAAATTCGCTTCCGGATCATTCGGATAGTCAGTGAGAATTTTCTTGAACTGCTCAAATGCATGCATAAAATTATGCAAGCGGTAATAGCTCTCCCCTAACCGTTTGCGTGCTTCGATATGGTCTGGTTCCAGTTCGAGAGCCTTGTTATAATTTAAAACAGCCGGCCGAAAACGGTTGGTTGCATAATAAACATTTCCCATTTCATAATATCCGCGGCTGAACATCGGTTGTAAATCTATAACCTGGGAAAAATATTCAACAGCCTGCGAAAACTGCCCCATTTGAAATGCACAACGACCCGCATAATACCAGCCCCGGTAATCAAACGGGCGCTTTTCCTTATAGATATCAAAATCTACCTGGGCGTTATAATAGGACCTGTTGTGCAGTTGCGTCAGCCCTCTTCCCAAATAGGCTAGTTCAAACTGAGGAAAACTTTTAATAATATAATCAAACTGGGATTGCGCTTCTTCGTACATTTTCAGATTATAATACGCTGTTCCCAAGTTATAATGTGCTCCCCAGAAGGAGGGATCCTCACTGCACGCTGCTTTAAAGTAGCGGACTACCGCGTCCATATCCGGTGTACCCCGTGCGTTTTCGATGTACCCCATACAAAAGTTTTTGAAGGCATTCATCGAGCTGGTCGCACGCCCGGCAAATCTTTCGGCTTCGGTTGATGTCAGGTAAACATCGGTCAGCCGGATGAACTTTTCAGCCACATTGTCAACAACCTCAAAAAGATCATTATAGTCTGTTTGCTTATGATCGGAAGCTATCCGTACCCCGCTGAAAGCATGTCCTATGGAAATATCAATTTCAAGTATGTCTTCATTCAGGGTGTATGCTCCGCCGATGCTGTAATCCAGAGATACCGGCACGCCGTCGACATCAGCAACCGCACTGTCACTCTGCACGAATCTGACGACGGCCTTTTGGTCAATCAGTCTGAAAACCGGTATATTTGAGAATTTGCTGGTCAGTAAATATTCCACACCAAAACCGAGCCAGTCCGTTTCATCCTCTTCTGACCTGTTCTCAAAGGGCAAGATACCTATATTTATGCTTCTTTGCACGTATCTGACGGCTTCCGGCGCTCTAAAAACATCTCTTGTTGCGACCTCGTCGGTTGCCTTGCCACCGAATTTTATCTCCGGCATCAACAGCCTTCCCTGGTCCAAAATCCAGTTCATTTTTCGGTTTGTGGTTAAAAAGCTTTCCAGATCAAGCTGATAGGATTGATCGACATCTAAATTTACGGTCCCGCCACTTTCAAGCAGCAGAGTCAGCACTCCTTTCTGTGAAATATCGTCGTCTCTGAGCTGCGATTCCTCGTCCAATAAAAATTCATTAATATCGGCGGGTAAAATGTAATCCATTGTCCCGATATAAGTTTCAACCTGAACCGGATCATATTGCGATTTCGACCGGTTGTTCAGGCTATTATTTTTAAGAGCCAGAATTCCGCTGAGCACACCCAGACTCGCGACAGGCAACTGGCATTTTTGTTTATTCCAGGATGTAATCATACCCTGTCTTACACTGAGACCTGCGCGGTAAACAGGTTGCGAATCATTATAATATATCAGGATCAGATCATAGCTCTCGGGCCAATTAAACGGATTAACCATTCCCCAGATGTTCAGTCCGTTCTGGATTTCATTCGCGGATGCATATGCAGAATAATCCATGTTTCCACTGCTTACCGCCTCATATTTGAGACTGTAATTGGATACGCCAAAATCCCGGAAAGTCTTTTCGATCATCGGAAAAATAACCGCTCTTTCGATTTCCTGCGCAGGATCTATCGGGCTTTCCAGACCTGAGTCCGTTATATAAATAAAATTGATGACATTAATCTTGATCGTTGCACCGTTATCAATCTCTGCTTCGGCAGCCTCAGAAATGCCCGGAAGGACCAAACCAGTCAGAATGAGCATCGTAAAAATATACACATTATTATGAAGCTGCCTGCAAAATATGCGCAAATTGAATGACAGGTCCATGTTTACCACCCCATTTATAGATAAAACAATATACCCAGTGCGTTGAACAATAATTAAAACCGATCAACCATTGTTGCATCATCTGCGCATAAAAATGCGCTCTTTATATAAGAATAAATCAGCATTCTCTAAGCGAGTATTAGAATGATTGAGCGGCAGATACGACTATATTTGTCATAATAATACGGTGATAATTTATCAGACTCGTGCTCTAACGCACTTTCCAACGGTTTTTTTTTATAACCGATTTTGAAATATGATATGGAAATACTGTTAAAAAAGTAGCATATTGGGGTGTAAAAGACAAATTTATTTTACCCCAAACGGCGGGCAGAATTCATTTATTCACTTCTGCAGAATATCGATTGGTCTCAACATCAGGCAGGGTATTGACAACATGCCTTGTCTTGACCTTGTGCTTAGACAAATGATATCATAAGAACAAATATGAAATGTCACCCTGCATGGGCGGATTCTTCCCTGCTGCCACATCCGGATATAAAGCCAGGAAGATCCCTACCCTCCGAAGGACTCACCAAAGGTGTCCTTCGGACCTTTGGAGCAGGATAACTTAACATCTGATCAGTTCATATTAAAAGGTAAACACGTGGTCAAGACAATACAAATGAATATTTTCCAGCACATAAATACATTTAATGCGGAATTTACATTCCCGGGTTCAATCAAAATGGCCCGTCGCATACTTTATTCACTGCTGATATATCTCCTTCTCGCTGGATGTACTGCCGGAGAAGAGCAAACAAAGCCGAATGTTATCGTTCTGATCGCGGATGATGCCGGATACCAGGATTTCGGGTGTTACGGAAATCCTTATATCCGGACGCCGCATATCGACCGGCTGGCGGCCGGCGGTCTTAGAGCAGATAATGCATTTCTGACGTCACCGCAATGCAGCCCTTCCCGGATCAGTATTTTAACCGGAAAATATCCGCATCAAACCGGTGCGGAAGATCTGCATGCTCCCCTGCCAGCAACCGAACGAATCATCCCGACATATCTTAAACAAGCAGGTTATTTCACGGGATACCTGCTAAAAGGACATTTCGGACCATATGGTGAAGAGCAGTTTGACTGGTATTCTCGCGATCTGAACGACTTCACTGTATTTTTAGATCAATCCGGAGAGCATCCGTTTTTCTTGTGGGTCGGATTCACAGACCCGCACCGTCCTTATGATAAAGGTGTGATCGCTGAGCCCCATAGTCCTGAAAAAGTAATCGTCCCTCCTTACCTGCTGGATGACAGGGCAACGCGCTCGGATCTGGCGGATTATTACGATCACATCACCCGTATGGATAATCAGATCGGCCAATATATCGATATATTACGTGAGCGAGCTCTGATGGAAAATACGCTGCTCATTTTTTTCAGCGACAACGGAGCGCCCTTTCCGAGAGCCAAAGGCACATTGTATGACAGCGGAATAAAAACGCCCATGATATTTCATTGGCCTTCAGTCATAGGCGAGGGTTATGTTTATAGAGATCTGGTGAGTGTCATCGATCTGGCGCCAACAATTCTCGCAGCCGCTGGTGTTGAACCGCCCCAAATTATGGAAGGACGGAGTCTGCTAAATATTTTATCGGATCCATCAGTAACCGGACGAAAATTTGTATACAGTGAACGCAACTGGCATAATTGCGACGAACACATGCGCAGCATCCGGTCCGAAAGGTATAAATTTATCTCTAATGCCTATATCGGCTTTCCTCACGGGACACCGGCGGACATCAGTGCAAGCCCCTCCTGGAAAAGCCTCAGGGAGGCTTATGATACCGGTATGCTTTCGCCTGGCCAGGCTCTGTTGTTCAAAGCTCCCCGACTCCCAGAGGAATTATATGACCTTGAAAATGATCCATACGAACTCCAGAATCTGATCACCGATCCACGGTATACTGAAATCGCGCATGAATTACGCGAAAATTTGGCACTCTGGAGAGCCGCCACCGGCGATTTCTCGGCGGAGGAGAGACGGCGTCCGGATAATACGGACCGTTACAGCGGGATTAAATTTGATCAGAAAAAATTACCCCCCTTTTTACCGGATTCACTTTCGGATTAAATCCGATAAATCTGAATAGATTAAGATTATACAATTAATCCATTTGCCGGTGGATATCCTGTATCTTTACGCCGCATTGTTCGGCCCATGCCAGCCAATTCTGATGTAATTTATAGGCGACTTCGGTATTAATCGTGATCAGATCGTTCAATTCTGTCCGGTCATCCGATAAATTATACAGTTCCCACGGCTGGTCTTTTTCCGCGATTAGTTTCCAGCTGTCCTCACGGATGGCTGCGCTCCCGAGATGTTCCCAGCAGTAGCCTGTTTGCTCAGTGTCCGGCAGGCCCTTAAAAACCGGAAGCAGGGATTTGCCTTTGGAAGCCCTGATCGGTTTTTCATGGAAATTATCCGGGTATTCGATCCCTGCAATCTCCAGGAATGTCGCCATGATATCGATAATATGGGCAGGCTGATGACTGATTTCACCTTTTTTCTTTATACCCGCCGGCCAGGCGTGCAGCGGCCAGTGGGGGGCCATATACGCCAGATAAAGGAAAAAAGGCTTATTCCCGGCTCCATGCTGTTCCAGCATGCGAACCGCACAATCGGTGAGCGCATCGGTCATGTACCAGCCTTCGGCCGGCGGCAGATATTCTTCATTCCCCCGTGCAAAATGCCGTACAAGACCAGCCTGCTTGGTTCGGCGGATATCGAAATAGTGTGCGGCGCCGCTGATCAGACCATAGTAGTCATGAAATCCACGATCCATCGGTCACTGCGGGTGCTCCTCGCCCACATGCCATTTCCCTGACATCAGGGTGACATACCCGGCATTGCCGAGGACTTCCGCCAGGGTAACACATTGATCATTCAGATAGCCCTGGTAAGGACCCGGTTCCGATTTGCCGGGTTCTCTGGAAATCATGCCGCCGATCCCGGTTTCATGGGGATAGAGGCCGGTGAGCAGCGAAGCTCTGGTCGGGCAGCATCTTGCTGCGTTATAGAAATTGGTGAAACGTATTCCCTCATGCGCCAGAAGATCGATATTCGGAGTGTGTATCTCGGATCCATAACAGCCCAGATCCGAAAAGCCAATATCATCCGCCATAATCAGGACAATATTTGGTCTGGAGTCACCGGTATCTGTACATGAACTGATTGTGATGACACAAAGAAGTAAAACAATAGATGGGGTAATTATAACGGGAATATGATCAAATATCCCTGCCATGGTGCGTCTTTTTTATTAAAAATTACCATGAGTGTTCCTAATTCTGAAACATCGGGTTATTGGTCTAAGCTATGAATACCCTGATCGCCTGATATCCTAGAAATATCCCGATCACAATCAATACAATACCCAGACCATAGATGATTTTATCCAGTACAGATGTTTTTATTTTTTCCCGGTATTTGATTACAAATTTTGTCAGAATATGCAGCCAAAGGTATGCGCCGACACCAACCCCGAGTGCAAATGTCAGGCTCATAAGCACAGGTGTGACCTTTTCGGCTGTCTCTCCCTGACGATCGGCACCGGATTCAGAGCCGGAACTTTCCATCTGGTCGAAATCCGTTCCGGTTATTTCCGAAACCGACTGAATGTTTTGATTCAGAATGATATCCAACCCCCCGATATTCAAACCTATAGAGGATACGAAGGACAGTGTGATGAAGGATGCGATAAACCAGTTCATGAATATGGTGGGATTCGTCAGATTGATTACAATACCTGTTCTCAGGCCTCCGCGGTTTTCATATTTATCCGTAACGATCATTTTTGATTCAATCGATTCCAGATCTATTTTATGCTTTCTGATCTTAATTCCCACGAAAATGACAAACACCGATCCGATCAAAAGAAAATATGGCAGCAGCGGCTGGTATAATTCATACAGAGATGTGATTCCATAAACCACGATAAATACAAAAAAAGCCTCAACGATGGCTGCGCCCAATGCTGTCCTCAGGCAGAACCGCACTTTACCCTGAAGCGCTTTTGATATCAATATCACACTGATCGGCCCGGCGATCGGCATGGAGTAAATGAAGCCGGTGATCGCGCCAACCAGAAATAATGTGAGAATAATTTCCAACATTCTTGAAAACCTTCCCTGATAAATATAACCGGAAAGATACTATAAGTTCCAAATATATCAAATATTGTCATATAAGTATATAGTATTATACCGGCATCGTGCAGCCGTGATCAATTATGATTGGAAATTCAAATATATCAAGCTTAGATCATGGTCTTCCCCGGAATGATTATCTTAAAATCAACCTGTCTGATTTCTTGAATATATAATGCAATCACGAATTCTTTCGGCAGAACGACAGAATAAATATTTAAGGGTATTCAGATATTTCTGACTGATTGAACCGGTAATATAAAGTCGTGCCGTTCAGATACATAATGTTTACCATTCAGCCCGGATTCTGGTGAAAAATGACCGGAGGGTTAAATCGGTTTATCTATTGATCGAATAATTGGGAAACAGGTGTGCGCTCCCGAAACGGGATCGTTGGGATAAGAATCATCCCCCGTTTAATCCCTTCACTGCTACAAGACAGACCCACAAGGCCGGTATGATGTGAAATTATTCCTCTGATATTGACCTATATTTGATTACATAGTAAAAACAGCACATATTCTTCATTCTGAACAAGAATGGCCCTAATTCTTTTTGTTTATATGTCGAAAATTAATGTCGAATCACGGAGGTCGTGCGGGGATTACGATAGTAATATGGAGACATTATATGAAAAGTATGCGTTCATTTCTCTTGTTCTCGATTATTCCTTTGACGCTTTCAGGTCAATGGGTGCAAACAAATTTAAATCCGGGTCTCGGTTATTGTCTTTTTTCAAACGACACCCTCATCTTTGCAGGCACCGACAACGGGGTATACTATACCGATGATGCCGGTGATCCATGGTTCGGTATCGGACCTGACGACCTTGTCTTTTCGATCATCACTACCGGCGGGCGAATCATTGCCGGTAGCGGCGCGGGTCAAGGCATATGGCTGTCATCGGATCTCGGGAAAAACTGGACCCATTCCACGGGAATGGACAACCAGTCGGTGAATGCACTTTGCAGGAACAGCAGTTATATCTTCGCCGGTGTCTGGGCGGGAGGGGTTTTCAGGTCCGATGATAACGGCAGCTCGTGGCAAAAAGTCGGTCTGGACGGAGATGCGGTTGAATCCCTGATCTCGGTGAATGACACCATATTTGCCAGCGGTATGGGAACCACGGGTGCCCGGGTTTATTTTACAGCAAACAACGGCGATTCATGGGATCACCGGGAGCTACCCTATCCAACCTCCAGGGTTCACTGTTTTGCTGAAAAAAACGGCCAGATCTTTGCCGGGACGGATGGTGGTTTATACTCAAGTAAAGATTCCGGGAAAAGTTGGGTATTTGAATATGGAGTCACATTCGACTCCACCGGTGGTGTTTCGGATGTGAAAATGTTCAGGGAATTACTCGTTTACGATAAATATCTGATTGGTGCGATCATGTTCAACAGCATCCGGACATCTGCAGATAATGGTAAGAGCTGGCAGAGCTTCAATGACGGATTGATCTCAGACTGGACCTTTGAGGGTCTGGCTGTTAAGGATTCCTACCTGTGGTCGCTGAGATCGATGTTCGGAAATGCATACCGGAGACCGGCCTTCGATCTGGTCACGAATATCCGGCAAAACACGGGTGTAATTCCGAATGAATATTCTTTGGATCAGAACTATCCCAATCCGTTTAACCCTTTTACGGTTATCAGCTGGCGGCTGGCTCGTGGCAGTCAGGTTGACCTGACTGTGTATAACCTGCTGGGTGAAAAAATCGCAACATTGGCTTCAGGATACTTTGCGGCAGGCACTCATACGTACCGTTTTGATGGCAGCGATCTTGCCGGCGGTGTCTATCTCTATCAATTGACAGCCGTGGAATTCACGCAGGTGAAAAAGATGATCCTGCTGCGATAGGGGTAGTGTGGAGTGAAAAACTAGGCTCTAGGTTATTATTTTCCAAGTTAACTGTAACAGCAACATACGGATTTAGCTATTTTGGTGGTGGATACTGTTCTCCGTTCTCTATCGTGCATCAATTATTTTTGTTTTGAAGATTGGCCGCTGTTTCGCATTTATTCCTTTATCAGGTTTAACTGACCGGAATTTGGAATTTTTGTGTCAGTGATTATTCTGTCGCGGTCTTTATAATCATCAGTACTTTTACTCTACCCGCAATATTCTTTTCATCAACAAATCCGATCGCACCTTGTAACTCAGCGATACGCTGCAATAAATCATCCCCTGTCTTGAAGATTAGCGGAGGATCGGATTTCCCGGAAAGCATACGTTTCATCCAGACCGATTTCACGCGGCTGCTGTTCACGGCAATAAAATCATAAAATTTATCATGCACACCTTGCTCATCGTTCAGATCACATACGATGATCGGTGTTCCATCAGGCCAGAAAGTCATATCCCCCGTATAAATATCGCGCAGCTGTGCAGAAGTTATACTGTCACTGGCTACATCCTGATGTGCAATCACGGCAATCTGCGCTTGCAGCCGGTTGAGTCCAAGGGCGGTCAATAAGATAAAAAAAATGATTGTGTACTTCATGATCTTTCCTGCCCATATATGCTAGAAGAAAACCGACCCGGCCAGCATCAGAATGCTTCGATCCTGTTCCACCTCTACAGGTACCGCGGAATATAATCTGGTATGTTCTTCGATGTCCATTTTCAGATACTGCGCTTTAAGTATCACGCTGTCATTAATATGCCATGCCGCACCAACCGTTGGAATAGACAATTTCCCGCGGGTATCATAAATTGTGACTGTCGGATTAACAGCAGCAACCCACGGAAAATAAATCTCTGCGGCTGAATAAGAGATGTAAAGATCGAGCTCCTTCGTGGCATTCAGAAGAAGCATTCCGTAATAAAATTTACCGTCAAAACTGAATTCTCTGGTTACATCGTTTACCGGTTCACCATCTCTTAATACGGTTAAATAATCCTCATCCTGCATGAGCTGAATAAATTCACTCTCGATATATACCGTTCCGACCTGCAATGAAAAGTCAACACCAAGACGGTGGCGTGGCATCCGGTTAAATTTGAAATCATAAGTATTGTAATCCATAAAAGAATTTTTCTTATCACTGGTTAAGGAAATCCCTGCTTTAAGATCGAGCCATCTTAACCCGAACCTTCCACCAAAAAGGAATGTATTGGTTGTATCGTAACCGGACGGGGCATATACCCCTGATTCACTGATATTGGGGCTGTTTCCTGTATAAAATGCATAGTCGAATTTAATATCCCTATGTTTAAATGTACCGGAGACCTGCAGCCAGGCACGGGAGGGAACAAAATCTTCAATAAAGAAGAAAAAATCCTTCAAAGAGGTTTCATAAACAAACGGACGGAAAATGTATGGCAGCAGGGGCGTGCGGTTTTTGATCTCATTCAGATTATTGAATGTCGGGATCAGCAAACCGGCCTGCGTGCCGAATTCATCGCTTGGTTTATAGCGGATCCAGACTTCCTCAAGATTGAATGCACCCCAGTTCTTGTAACTGGAGAAAGAGTTGGTGAATTCAAAATTGATAAATGCCCGCCAGTGATCGGAGATATTCTTACTCAGAAAGAGGTTCAGATGCTGAATACTGAAGGTATTTTGCGGCGGCAGCCATTCACTTTCAATAACTTCCGGAAAATTTGTCTTAAAATCCTGTTCTGAAAATTGCATGAATGAAACCTGAAAATAGCCAAATATATTCAGATCATCCGGTTTTGTCTGGCCAAGTACTGTCGTGCAGGTGACGGTTATGATGATTAAGCATAAATGGAACCTATTCCTCATGCCAATCCTCCTGAGATTTTAGACAAATCCGTACAAATTTAGATGGACTTACGTTTGATAAGTAAAAAAGTTATATCATCATTTGGGGGTTGTTTTTCTGCCCATTTTTCACCGGCATTTATAATTTGATCGATAATTTTTTCTGCGGCCTGCTTCGCGGATTCCAGATAAATGTCCTTGACCCGGTTGAGGTCGAATTCCCGGCGATTCCTGTCCATCCGCTCGAGTATACCATCACTCATCAGCAGCAGCATATCACCGGATTCCAGTTCAAGCGCGTGTTCCCGGTACTTATATTGCGGGAAACTGCCCAGGGGCATGCCCTTGGTTTTAATCTCTACGACCCGGTGCTCAGATTGGCGATACCATAGCGGGAAAGGCATTCCGGCGGAGGCGAGCCGGATCTTCCGCCCTTCAAGCACGACAAACGTAAGGGCCATAAACATCTGTTTTAATCCCATCGCTTTGACAGCGTAGGAAGCATCCCTGATAAATTGCACCGGCTGTTTGTGACTGCCGATCGCTTTGAAAATACTCTTCGTCGCAGTTACCATAGTACCGGCATGCAATCCATGTCCGGTTGCATCACCGATAACAAAGATATGCATATGATCAGCTGCCAGATAGTCATAATAATCGCCACCCACCTCACTGGCCGTCTGCATTCGCGCAGCAATTTCATATCCGGGGATCTGCGGAAATGATGCGGGGAGCATTGACAATTGCAATTCGCGGGCCCTGTTCAACTCCAGAGCCTTGCGCTTATTCTCGCTTTCCAGCGCCCTTGCCTCGGCCTGAGCCATCTGTAATTTAAGCAGGTCGGCTTCCGCGCGCAGCTTCTCCTCCTGTTCGGCTTTCTCTTTAGCCGATCTCAATGCTCCGGTCATTTTGTTGAACGAAACGGTCAGGTGACCGATCTCGTCATGGGCGGATTCGGGTATCTGGATATCCAGTTCACCGGCCGAGATGCGTTCCACACCACTGACCAGCTTCTTGAGCGGCAGGATGATTGAACGGACCAGAAACACAGCGATTATGATCGATATTAATACGGTGGCGATCAGTACGGCAATTGTTAGTGAGCGCATGAAGGTGTACCCTTCCCTGGCTTCGCTGGCTGCGGCCATGGCATCCCGGTTATTAAGCACAACCAGGTCCACTAATTTCCGGCTGAAGAGGTTAAAGGCTTCCTGCGCCTGATTATCCATCAATTCCAGCGCTTCTTTTGTTTTATTCTCACCGGAAAGCCGGAAAAAATTAAAACTGATATCCTGATACTGCTCCCAGTATTTGTCAAATTCGTTATATAACTCAGCCTCCTTATCCGCTGAGGTATGGCCGACTAATGCTTTATTTCTTAAATCAACATACCTGTCAAGATTTTCATTGATGCGATCGATCAGCTGGATGATCTGGCGGGCCAGTTTATCTTTTTGATCATGGTCAGTGCTGATCGCATGCTGCAGCTGCAGGGTCCGTAAAAGTGAGGTGCTGATATTGATATCGGCAATTGCAGTGGCACGGGGCATCCAGTTACCGGAAACTTCATTGACCTGTTCACTGACTGTTGCCATGTTGCGTATGGCAAATACCGACACGGTGGTCATAAAGGCGAAAATGATCCCAAAACCGATAAACTGTTTGGTGCCAATACTTAAGTCGCTATAGCGCATACATTCTGAATGTTAAATTCGTAATCCAAACTTCAGAGAAATATACGCAATAAGTTATAAAATTGTTAAATTACAATAATAATTTGACCCGGAAATGCAAATACAAGGTATGTTTCGGCTCAACACCAGACAAAAATCCTAACATACCAGTCAAAGTCCAGGTCACCTTATTCAGAAAATAATATTTTATTTTGGATATAATGATATATCAGGATCTTGGAATTTGTCCGAAAGACTGCCCTGATTTAATGGTGTGAGACTTCTGAACAGTTGTTTTTATTATCATTCCTCCAAGGGAGTGGCTTTGCCACGATCCCGATTTAATCGGTAGAAGGAATCGCTTAACTTCAATTTTCGCGCAAGATTGTTTGCTCCCCGCACTAAATCGTGGTCCTCCTGGCGAAGCCACTCCTTTGGAGCAATCACAGCAAAAAGTCTTATTTTTCAGAAGTCTTGGTTTTAAATCCGGTGATCCAGATTTGTAATTTAGTTTAAGGTACCGGTATATGAGGAGTTTATCGAGTAACTGAGAGTTCTCTTCTACTCAATGAGTTGGATAAAGGTATGGGCATTGATCAAACTGTGTACACTATAAAATTTTTCAATTTGATAAATAAGCCGAAGAAACATCCTGTTAAATATATATTTTACATATCTTTATCGGTTTAGTCCATGCCACCCTGATCACCGATCAGCACCCACTTGTTCCCTTGCTTCATGAGAATATCGGTCCAGCGTCCGCTTTCCGGACTGCGTTTTCCTTCTTTATTTTCAACCAGCTGAGAATAATAGTAGTGAACAATTGCCACGTCCCCAAAGATATTGATGGATTGCGGGGAAAGGTCCATAACGACGGTCTTTGAATTCTTGTAGGATTCGGAGATCCATTTTTTTACCGATGCTTTGTCCATCGGAAATGCACTGCGTTTGCTCCAACCGATATAATCATCATGAAAATAGCTCAGGAATCCTTCCAAATCCTGCTTGGCATCCAGATCCCAATAGGTCTGGATATTTTTCCAGACTTCCTGCTGGGCGGCTGACCATTCCTGGCCAACGACCGGCATGGCGGTAAATACCAGCACAAGACCCAGTATTGCATAAAATATACCTTTACTGTACGCTTTCATAAAAATCCTTTCTTTAAATTAATAACCACGTAAACCGTTTCTGACAACAAGTACATTATATAGGTGTTACTTCGGCTCAAATGAAAAAAATAAACGCTAACCACGGATATCTTTCAACGGATCAATTAAATTGGTATGCAAATAATTAATAAAATTAAAGAATACCGAATAATGTGCATTTCAACCTGGTTTTTCGATAGTTTATTCCTGCAGTCATTAAAATAATTTTACCGGTTGAATTCAGAGTATTGCATCACGTAACAACAGCAAAATCAGATTGGCCGTTTTTGATCCTCCCCTGGCATTGGCCCGGTCGGGGTATTTTCCCTCATTAATGCATCAGGCAGGATCACGCCGGATGGCTCATCCAAGCCGGTTGGCGCCACGCCTGCCCGTCCGACTGCCAGGCGGGCCTGCCCCCGGAGATTAGGAGTGGATCAGCGCTGCTATTTCAGATTCGGTCATTTTTTATCCATATCGCATAAAAATACGCCATGATCAGGCCAGGATAGACAGAACGTTCTTATAACCGGATACTATTACGGGAAAT
>Ga0209536_100003334_pt1 | contig 25843 bp, 23 predicted proteins | sample DeeMarSeWOR28_12_FD_187461 | JGI IMG/M metagenome (GOLD analysis project Ga0209536, IMG submission 187461) | Marine sediment microbial communities from White Oak River estuary, North Carolina - WOR-2-8_12 (SPAdes) (version 2) | ecosystem: Environmental > Aquatic > Marine > Intertidal zone >...
TGCGCATTGTCTTTATGCGCCACCAAAACAGCGTCCGCAGTTTCTACTATGATCAAATCCTTGATACCCACTCCCGCCACCAGGCGATGTTCCGCATGAATATAACTATTGTTGACATCGTGGTGCAGCACATCGCCACGGGTGATGTTGCCATTGCTATCCCGCGCGCCCACTTCCCATAATGCCGACCAAGCGCCCACATCGGACCAGCCGGCTTGCAACGGTACCACCGACCCGAACGCTTCGCCTGCGCTAGGCACTGTCATTGTGGCCACGTGTTCCATCACAGCGTAATCGATAGAGTCGGAAGGACAGTTGGCAAACTGTGTTTTGTCGATGCGAAAAAAATCCAGATCTTTCACACCCTTGTCGAAAGCTTGTTGGCAGGCATGCAAGATATCCGCGCGATGTTGCTCTATCTTTTTCAACCACACAGAGGCTTTCATCATAAACATGCCGCTGTTCCACAAATACTCTCCGGAGCGAAGATATTGCTCTGCGGTGGCTTTGTCGGGTTTTTCCACAAATTGCGCAATGGTGTGAGGCACATATTTATCCGCGCCCGCCGCTGACTCTAATGGGGAACCTAGTTTAATGTAGCCATAACCGGTTTCTGCACTGGTTGGCACAATACCGAAGGTTACCAGGGCATTGTTTTGCGCAAGTTGGTAGCCTCGTTTTATCGCGGCGTGAAAAGCGTCTGTATCTTGGATCACATGATCCGCGGGCATCACCATCATAACAGCATCGGAACTACTCTGTGCACATTGTAAGGCTGCGAGGGTCAACGCCGGCGCAGTGTTGCGGCCAATGGGTTCCAGAATAATGCTCTGACACCGGGTACCGATTTCCCGCAGTTGTTCGGCCACTAAAAACCGATGCTGTTCGTTGCAAATGACTGTTGGGCTGTTGACTGTCACTGCAGAGGCGCTTAGTTCCAAGCCATTCAATCGCATAGCGGTTTGCTGCAACATGGAATGATCGCCAGTCAACGGTAATAATTGTTTAGGATAATGTTCTCTGGACAGCGGCCATAAACGGGTTCCAGAACCACCGGACAAAATGATGGGTTGTATGTTCACAATTTTACTACACCACTAGTTTAATTTATCTAAAAAACTACTATATACCAATTCGCGTCAAAATTACTATCAGCAAATTCACTACCTATTTCTGCTCCCAACAAACGGCAAATGGAAACCAACGCGCAATCGCGTTGGTTTCCATTATATGTTGTACTACAGTCTAAGCTCGAACTACTTAGCGTTAGTCGTTTTCACCATGACATTGGCGCGATTTTTCTCCACAGTTTTTTCACCAATACCTTTCACCAACACCAAATCTTCAACGGTCTTAAACGCACCATGCTCTTTGCGGAAAGCGACAATGGCCGCGGCTTTGCTCTCCCCCACTCCCACCATAGCTTCTGCGATCTGCTCAGCACTGGCTGTGTTGATATCTACCGGTGCAGCGAATGCGGCAACAGAAGTTAGTGAGAGCGCTAATGCGATGATGATGTTACGCAGAGTTTTGTACATGTCATTTCCTCCATACGGTTTAACTAGTAATATTGATTTGCGTGTGGAGAATCATATAACGGCCAAACTCACGCCGCATCGCAATGGTTCACAAAATTTCTGTGCATATTACCTTTAGTGCCTGCAATGGATCAGAGGCTTTGGTGATAGGTCTTCCTATTACCAAATAGCTCGCCCCTGACTGCAGCGCTTCCTTCGGAGTCATAGTACGTTTTTGATCGTCCTGGGCGGCACCTTGCGGGCGTACGCCGGGAGTCACCAGCAGAAAATCCCCCGCCAGCTGCTGGCGCAGCTGAGTGACTTCTTTAGGGGAGCAGACGACACCATCTATTCCAGAATCCTTTGCCAACCTGGCTAACGACACAACGTTGTCCGCAGGGATCCCGCGCAGCCCGACTTCGGCGATATCTTTCTCATCCATGCTGGTTAATATAGTAACTGCAATCAGTTTCGGGCGCTTGGTGAATTTGTCGACGGCCTCACGCGCAGCTTGCATCATTTTTTTACCGCCTAGCGCATGCACATTGACCATCCAAACATCCAGCTTGGCGGCCGCTTCGCACGCCTTAGCCACGGTGTTGGGTATGTCGTGAAACTTTAAGTCTAAAAATACCTCAAAACCTTTTTCTTGCACAGATTCGACAAAGTCCGGGCCTGCAGCAGTAAACAATTCTTTACCCACTTTTAAACGACACAGCTCGGGCGATAACCGGTTCACTAACTGCAAAGCTGGCTCAGCTTCCGGGTAGTCTAAAGCCACAATTATTTTGGGATCCTTAACTTTTGTGTCGATGTTCATTATTCACCTTCTATACCTTGGATGGGTTTGGTGCTATTCCACGTTCTGCAGGTGGGGCACTGCCAATGCAATGTTTTGCCGGTGAAGCCGCATGTGTCGCATTTATAAATGGGATAGCGATCCACCAGTTTAGTGGTTAAGTCTTTTAATATCTGCAGATTTTCTCTCGCCGGACCTTCGCTGCTGACCAAATTGTATTCGATCAACCGGTCCAGGCCTTTCACAGAGGGCTTATTCTTCAGATAGTGGATAATGGTCTGGGCGGCGGCATGTTCTCCGTGTTTCAAATTTACTATTTTCGCTAATGCCAGCAGCGCCGAAGTACCCCCTAGTTGATTCAATACATGTTGTAGGTAATTCTCCATTTCATCCATCAATCCAAGTGCTTGATGGCATTCAAACAGCGGCTCGATGACTTCCGAAACAAACGTGGGATCCTGATATTCCACTTGCTTAAAGACTCGAATGGCAGCTTTATAGTTGTTAGACTCTTTTTCGATTTGTCCGGTGAGGATAGTGGCGCGCACACAATTTTTATCGTTCGTGATAGCACGTTTCAGGGTTTTTAGTGCTAACTTTTTCTCGCCCCGGGCAGTGGCTATTTCCGCCAATTCGCAACAGAATTGCGCCGACACTGCACTCATGCGCTTACCGGTAGCGGCCTCGATTTTGCGGGCAGTGAGAATGGCTTTTTCCCAATCCCTTTCTTGTTGGTAGATGTCAGATAGGTGGTCCAGCGCCGAAGCACGATGAACCCGGTCATCCACTAATTCCAAAAACAGATTTTCCGCCCGGTCCAGGAATCCCGCGCGCATATAGTCTTTACCTAATTCCAACAGCGCTTGCGCGCGTTGCTCCTTGGTCAATGTGGGCCGAGCGATGAGATTTTGGTGGATACGGATGGCACGGTCGCCTTCGCCACGGCGACGGAACAAGTTTCCAAGAGCTAAGTGGGTTTCCACGGTTTCGCTGTCCACTTCCAGCATTTTCACAAAGACGTCTACTGCTTTGTCGGGCTGTTCGTTGAGCAGATAGTTTAAGCCGGTAAAATACTCTGCCGACAGCTCCGAACTTCCGGCGGAATTCGATTGCGAGTTACCCCGTTTTGCCACCCACCAACCGGAAATAGCCGCCACCGGGAGCAGCAGCGCTAAGAGCAGTTCGAAACTCAATGTTTGTCCTTAAGAGGTAAAGCACGCAAATTAGCCACTTCTTTTTCGATCACTTTGACTTCCTTGTTTTTCTTCAATAGATCGCGCTTTAAGCGAATCACAATACTCAACATGGCAATCACGCCAAGAACGATACCTATTAGAATGCTAACTAAAATAATCCAAGGCAATTCTGGTTGAAATTTAAAAAAATAATAACTGAGTTCTACTTTTTGTGGATTTTGCAGCGCAAATGAAGCTCCAAACAGGAAAACTATTAGTAATACAACAATAGAAATAATTCGTTTCATATTTATAAATTTTAACTGTTTTTTGCTGGCGGGGCTGTTTTTTTTATTGTCTGCGGCTACTAAAAAAAGCGACCATAACAAAAAAACGGTATTGGTGTAACTACCAATACCGTTTCATTCGTTTTATTTCAATGCCACTACCGAGGAAATGGCTGCTTCATGTCAGGCTCAGGGTTGTTGCGCATGCTGCAACGGGGCTTGAGCCGCTTGTTGTTCCTCGTTAGCCGATGCTTCATTGTCACCAGAAACATCATTGTTCACGTTGTTCACACGCTCGCGCAATTCCTTCCCAGGTTTGAAGTGCGGTACATATTTACCAGAAAGTGCCACCGCTTCGCCCGTTTTAGGATTACGTCCGATCCGTGGTGGACGGAAATGTAAAGAAAAACTGCCGAATCCACGAATTTCGATACGGTTTCCCGTACTGAGTTTTTGCGCCATCTGCTCGATCAATGTTTTTACCGACAGCTCAACATCCTTATAGGGCAGATGCGGTTGCTTCTTTGCGATCTTCTCGATGAGTTCCGATTTTGTCATCCTCGTCAATCCCCAACATCTCTTGTTGTTCGGTAGGCCCCTAAGGGCGGTTTGTTGTCACCACCCTTAGAAGATTACCTCATCCAAAGTAACAAGTCACTGTTTTATAAAAATAAAATTGAAGCACTCAGCGCAAAAAATAGTGGTATTAGCCTTGATCTTTGCCTTCCATCTGCTCTTTGAGCAAATCGCCCAGCTTGGTGGTCGCGGCTTGATCTGCGCCTCGGCTGTAATCTTCTATAGCTTCGGCTTCTTCAGCGCTATCTTTAGCTTTTATCGACAAGTTTATGCTGCGGTTCTTTCTATCCACGCCTAAAAACTTGGCTTCAACCTCATCACCTACTTTCAACATCGTGCGGGCGTCTTCGACGCGATCACGGGCGATTTCCGAAGCTCGGATATAACCTTCGACACCTTCAATCAAGCGTACGGTTGCACCCTTGGCGTCCACCTCGAGAATGTCGCCTTTGACGATACTACCTTTGGGATGCTCGGCAAGATAGTTATTAAACGGATCTTGCTCCAGCTGCTTGATGCCCAGCGAAATTCTTTCCCGCTCAGGATCGATCGCCAAAATCGTGGTTTCGATTTCATCGCCTTTCTTGTAATTGCGCACGGCGTCTTCGCCGGGAACATTCCAAGAAATATCAGACAGATGCACTAAACCGTCGATACCACCATCTAATCCAATAAATATGCCAAAATCCGTAATGGATTTAATGGTACCGGAAATTTTGTCTCCCTTATTGTGGGTGGTGGCAAACTCTTCCCAAGGATTGGGGCGGCACTGTTTCATACCCAGTGAAATCCGGCGACGCTCGGCATCGATATCCAACACGACCACTTCCACTTCGTCCCCCATTTGCACGATTTTGCCGGGGCTGACGTTTTTGTTGGTCCAGTCCATTTCAGACACGTGTACCAAACCTTCCACACCTTCTTCGATTTCCACAAAACAACCGTAATCGGTGAGATTGGTTACTTTGCCAAACATGCGGGTACCCACTGGGTAACGGCGGGTGATATCTTCCCACGGATCCTCGCCCATTTGCTTCAGGCCTAGAGAAACACGGGTTTTATCTTTATCGAATTTCAGTACCTTGACGGAAATTTCGTCGCCGACGTTCACAATCTCGCTGGGGTGTTTGATGCGTTTCCAAGACATATCGGTGATATGCAGCAAGCCGTCGATACCGCCCAAATCAATGAAGGCGCCGTAATCGGTAAGGTTTTTAACGATACCTTTAACGACTTGGCCTTCTTGCAAGTTTTCGATCAGCTCTTCCCGCTCGCCAGTGCTTTCTGCTTCCACCACCGCACGGCGTGATACCACTACGTTATTGCGTTTTTGATCCAGCTTGATGACTTTAAATTCCAGCTGTTTGCCTTCCAGGTAAGACATGTCGCGTACTGGACGAACGTCGACCAAAGAACCTGGAAGGAATGCGCGTACATCGTTAATTTCGACCGTAAAGCCGCCTTTCACTTTGCCACTTATGATACCGACGACGTTTTCGCCGGCTTCGTGCGCTTTTTCGAGTTCTATCCAGGAGCGGGCGCGCAGCGCTTTTTCCCGCGATAACAGGGTTTCACCAAAGCCGTTTTCGACATACTCGAGAGTAACTTCCACTTGATCGCCGACGTGAACATCTATGTCACCGTTTTCGTTGTAGAATTCCGACGCAGGAATCACACCCTCGGATTTTAAACCGGCGTTAACAACCACAAAATCCGGAGTAATATCTTCGACGGTACCCATTAATATGGTACCGGGGGCCATTTCAGTTTTATGCAAACTTTCTTCAAATAGTTGGGCAAAGCTTTCAGTCATGGGGTTTATGGTTACGTAAAGTTGGCGCTTCTCTAGGGTGATTGTCTTGGAATTTGACGCTGATCAGCGGATTATGAAGACAACCTCTACAAAGAAACGGCTAGCCACTTTGGTTTATAAACACCATTTAGTTTATAGAAACCATTGAGGCTAATTAACAAACGCCCGGGCTGTCAGTGACAACTCAGGCACCTACACAAAAAATACAAACTTAGTAAAAATGCTCAAATACTAAGACTTGGTGCGATTTTGATAGAGCTCGAGAACACGAAGTGCGGCTTGTTCTGCGGTGATATTCGAGGTATCTAACTCGACGGCATCTTCGGCCGCAACCAAAGGGGCTGCGCTACGATTGCTGTCCCTTTTATCGCGCTCGGCGATCTCTTCAAAAAGGTCGGAAAGATTAACACTAACACCCTTTTCAATCAACTGGTTATAGCGTCTTTTTGCTCTTTCTTCGGCCGATGCGGTCAAAAATATCTTTACTTGGGCATCTGGGAACACCACGGTGCCCATATCCCGGCCATCGGCGATCAATCCGGGGAGCTGGCGAAACGCTCTTTGTTTGTCCAGCAGCGCTGTTCTGACCTTAGGCAAGGCGGCCACTTTCGAGGCGGCCGCCCCACTGGTTTCGGTGCGGATTTCGTTGGTGACGTTTTCTTCATCCAAAAACACCTGGATTTCCTCGTCCAGAGCCGATCCACTAAAGCGAATATCCAATTCCAATGCCAGCTTCGCCAAAACGGGCTCATCATCCAGAGGCACGTTTTGGCGTAGCGCTTTCAATCCCAGCAATCGATACAGGGCGCCGCTATCGAGAATTTGCCAGCCAAGACGATCCGCCAACAGCCGGCTGATCGTGCCTTTGCCGGAAGCAGTAGGACCATCGATGGTGATCACAGGCGCTTTTCTTTGAGAGTCGTTATTGATGGAAGTATTAGAGTTCATGTGCTTACTAAAGACATTCATTGCTCGGAAAGATTCAACCCGCAGGATCTGGCCAAACCTACAAATCCCGGGAAAGAGGTGTTCACATTGGCGCAGTCATCGATGTGGATGACACCGCCGGCCCGCAATGAGGCGATGGCAAATGCCATGGCAATGCGATGATCGCCATGGCTGTTAACCCGGCCACCGTTTATTGCCCCCCCTTGGATGACCATGCCGTCTTCGGTAGGCTGGGCGTCAACACCCAAAGTGGTTAATCCATCGGCCATCACTTGAATGCGGTCGCTTTCTTTAACCCGCAGCTCCCGGGCGCCGGTCAACACCGTTTGGCCTTGCGCACAAGCTGCCGCGACGAATAGCACCGGAAATTCGTCTATGGCCAATGGCACCTGGGCTTCCGGGATATGGATTCCCCGCAACGGCGCAGACTTGATGCGGATATCCGCCACCGGTTCACCACTTACCGTTGTTTCGTTGATAACATCAATATCGGCGCCCATTTGCCGCAATATGTTGATGACACCGATGCGGGTGGGATTGATGCCTACATGCTGCAACAGCAAGTCTGACCCATTGGCGATAGAAGCACCCACCATAAAAAAAGCCGCCGAGGAAATATCCGCCGGCACATCCAAGGTTGTGGCGGAGAGCTTACCTCCGCCACGCAAACATACCGTGGCGCCGTTACGTTCCACCGAATAACCAAATCCTTGTAACATGCGTTCGGTATGATCGCGGGTGGGAGCCGGTTCGGTGACACAGGTTTCACTGTTCGCATACAGGCCCGCAAGCAATATGCAAGACTTCACTTGCGCACTGGCCACTGGCATTGTGTAGTGAATTCCGTTCAATTTATGCCCGCCTTCGACAATTAACGGTGCGGTGCCGGCTTCGGTAGTATTTATGACAGCACCCATCTTAGCCAACGGTTCGGTTACGCGGCGCATGGGACGCTTGGTGAGAGATGCGTCCCCCAACAATTCCGATGTAAAAGACTGCCCCGCCAACAAGCCCGCCAGCAATCGCATTGAGGTGCCGGAGTTACCAAGATCAAGCGGCTTGTCCGCCTCGCGCAACCCATGCATGCCAACACCATGAATGCGCACATGCCCGTTATCGGGTCCTTCTATGTTTACGCCCAGGCTGCGGAATGCTTCCAAAGTAGCCAGGCTGTCTTCACCTTGCAAAAAACCTTTGACCTCAGTGACGCCTTCTGCCAAAGAGCCCAGCATAATGGAACGGTGGGAAATGGATTTATCACCCGGCACGCGAATCTTGCCGCTAAGTGCGCCACCTGGGCTGGCTTTAAAAGTTGTGCTCATCGTTTTTATGCTCATTAAAAAAATATTTAACCACGAAGGCACGAAGGACACGAAGAAATAAAATTTTATAAACCCTTCGTGTCCTCGTGCCTTCGTGGTTCTGTTTATGATTCCATACTAAATTGATCACGCGCTTTTTTCGCCCTCGTGAACACCTGCAGCAAATAGTCGCTGTCTCCCGCTTTTATCGCATCACGCAACCGTTCCAAATCGGCCATAAACAAGTCCAGCATAGCCACAATGGATTTTTCGTTGGTGACACAGATGTCGTGCCACATTTGCGGATCACTGGAAGCTATGCGGGTGAAATCCCGAAAGCCACCGGCAGCATAGCGGAAGATTTCGATTTTATCATCCATGGTCGCCAAGGCATCCACCAACTCAAATGCCAACATATGTGGTAAGTGGCTGGTGGCCGCAAGTACGTCATCGTGATGCTCCACGCTGGTTTGCTCTACCAACGCGCCTGTGTCTTGCCACATCCGGCGAATGATTTTTAACGCCGCTTCGTTGGTGTTATCAAGCGGCGTTAGCACAACGCGGCGATTTTCGAACAATTCCGCAAACGAGGCTTCCACTCCAGATTTTTCCGTTCCCGCTATGGGATGCCCAGGCACAAAATTTTCCAAGGCATCTCCAAATACTTCCCGGGCCGCTTTGACCACAGCTCCCTTGGAACTGCCCACGTCGGTGATTATGGTTTTGGAATTGAGATACGGCTTTATACTCTGCAACACTTCCAACGTCTTACCCACCGGAACGGCCAAAACAATCACATCGGCATCACGAACGGCTACAGCAATGTCAGTTTCGTATTTATCGACGACACCCAGTTCTAAGGCTTTTTGTAAATGCTCAATGTTTCTGCCATAGCCAACAACTTGGCCGACCGCGTTCGCTTTCTTTAACGCCCGGGCTAAAGATCCGCCGATTAATCCAACACCGATTATGGATAAGCGATTGATCAAAAGTATTCCCTTATGCGTGACAAAATGTCATAACATTGGCCAGCACTTTTAAAAAACGCTCATTTTCACCAGGTAATCCCACACTGATACGCAAATGCTTGGGCATACTATAGTTGGCTACCGGTCGTACTATGACCCCATTTCGCAACAAGGCATTATAGATATCAGCGGCCTCGTCACCCACCTCGACACAAATAAAATTGCCACAGGATGGGATATAGTCCAGACCCATGGTATCGAAACCGTGTTGCAGGTATTTCAATCCTTCGCAATTGACCTTGATAGTTTGCTGCAAATAGTCTTTATCCTTAAGCGCGGCCACTGCGGCGGCTAGCGCCAAATGATTCACGTTGAAAGGTTGGCGTACACGATTCAACAAATCGGCAATCCCTTCATGTGACACGGCATAACCCACTCGCAAACCAGCCAAGCCGTATGCTTTGGAAAAAGTGCGCGTCACAATCAAATTAGGGAAGCGTTGCAACCAATTCAACGCGTTGGGGTAGTGTTGCAGTTGCATACATGGATCACTGGCGTATTCAAAATACGCCTCGTCCACCACGACAATCACTTTACGCGGTACGTTTTCCAGAAACTGAATCAAATTGCTTTTATTTACCCAGGTACCAGTGGGATTGTTGGGATTGGCGATAAAAACCACCTTGGTGGCTTCGGTGACCGCCGCCAACATAGCATCCATGTCATGCCCCCATTGCTTAGCCGGTACTTTCACCGCTTTTGCATTAATCGCCTGAGTAACAATAGGATATATGGCAAACGCGTATTGGGAAAAAATGATTTCATCATCTGCGCTGGCAAACGTTCTGGCGATCAGCTCCAGCACGTCATTAGAACCGTTGCCTAAAGTGATTTGTTTCGCGCTCACTCCCAAGTGCTGCGCCAAGGCCTCTTTTAACGCAAACCCGTTGCCGTCCGGATATCTAGCGGTTTCTAATAGTTGCCTTTGAATGGCTTCTAAAACCAGTGGACTCGGGCCCAAAGGGTTTTCATTGGACGCTAGCTTTACGACTTCCTTAACGCCGAGTTCGCGTTGCAATTCCTCTATGGGTTTACCGGGTTGGTAGGGTTTTAGCGCTTTGGCGCCCGGGGAGGCCAGGTCAATAAAATTATTCACGGTACTCTACTCTACGATGTTATTGCGATTGTTAACTCTGCTTCACAAGACCGCTTTGGGGTAAGAACCCAAGATTTTTAACATTGACGACTCTTGTTCTAGTTTATGCAGCGCTGCCGCGATTCGTGGGTCGTCAGCATGCCCGTCAATGTCGATAAAAAACACGTATTCCCACATACCGACGCGCGAAGGCCGTGATTCGATCCGGGTCAACGAAATGTTGGTTTCGGCAAACGGTTGCAGCAACAACCATAACGCCCCCGGCTTATTGCGGGCGGAAACCAAAAGAGTGGTTTTGTCGGCGCCGCTGGGCGGGGTGGGATTTTTTCCGATCACTAAGAACCGGGTGGTGTTATCCGGATCGTCTTCGATGTTGGCTTTTACAATGGTTAAATCGTACAGCCTTGCCGCCACTTCGCTGGCGATGGCCGCTGTCCCGGCTTGCTCGCTGGCGATTCTAGCGGCTTCAGCGTTACTTTTTACGGTAATACGTTCCACACCCGGTAAATGCGTGTCCAGCCATTCCCTGCATTGGGCAAACGACTGTTGATGTGAATAGACGGTATTGATAGCTGCAAGGTCTGTGTTCTTGCTCAACAAATTTTGGTGAACCCGAATATCCACTTCGCCGCATATTTTTAAGGCCGAGCGCATAAACATGTCCAGAGTATGGTTAACGACGCCTTCGGTGGAATTTTCCACCGGCACTACACCATAGTCCGCCGTACCTGATTCCACTTCACGAAACACCTCATCTATGGCCGCCATCGGCAGAGTGGAGACGGAATGGCCGAAATGTTTGAGCGCCGCGGCTTGGGTGAAGGTGCCTTCCGGCCCCAAATACGCTATGGTCATGGGCTGTTCCAACGCCAGGCACGCGGACATGATCTCGCGAAACAAGCGCGCGATTTCTTCGTCGCCGAACGGCCCTTGGTTACGCTCGATCACACTACGTAGCACTTGCGCTTCGCGCTCAGGACGGTAAAACGCCGTCGCACTACCCGATGCCAGTTTAGCATCAGCCACTTCCTTGGCCACCAACCCGCGCTCGCTAATGAGTTGCTGGATTTTTTCATCCAACTCGTTGATGCGTTTACGCAATGCTTGCAGTTTTTCGCTTTCGCTCATGCTTTTTACTACTTTATGTCAACAGCTGCGGCAATGATTGGCTTATTTATAGCGTACGTACCGCCAAAACGCCTTGTATAGCTGCAATTTCATCAATAACATCTTGGGCGATAGGTTTGTCCACGTCAGCCAATGTGTAAGCCAAATCGCCCTTGGATTTATTTAGCATATCGATGATATTTAACCCGGCGTTTGCCATGGCCGTAGAGATTTGCCCCACCATATTCGGTACGTTAGAGTTCACGATGCCAATGCGGTATCCTTCCGTGCGCTCCATCATGACAGTGGGGAAATTCACAGAATTAACGACCGTGCCGTGTTCCAGATAATTTCGCACTTGGTCGGCCACCATAACAGCGCAATTGTTTTCCGCCTCTGCAGTGGATGCGCCTAAATGAGGCAAGGTAATCACTCGTTCATGATTCTTCAATAAATTACTGGGGAAATCGCACACGTAAGAGTGCACTTGACCGGCTTTGATTGCCGCCGAGACCGCCTCATCGTCCACAATCCCGGCGCGCGCGAAATTCAAGATCACCACATCTTTTTTCATGATCTTTAAACGTTCGGCGTTAATCATATGGCGTGTCGCATCCACCAAGGGAACGTGAAACGTCACATAATCGGATTTGGATAGTAGATCCTCTATGCCGGAAGCTTTTTCCACTTCGGTTTTCAATTGCCAGGCGCCTTCCACCGTAATGTTGGGATCATAGCCTATGACGCGCATGCCCAAAGACGCTGCCGTGTTGGCGACCAAACGGCCTATGGCCCCCAGGCCGACTACGCCCAAGGTGCGTCCGGGTAATTCGAAACCGGCGAATTTTTTCTTTCCGGCTTCCACTTGCTTGTTGATTTCCTCATCGCTGCCATCCAGGCGACGACTGAAATCCCACGCTTGGCAGATGTTACGCGACGCCAATAACATGCCCGCCAACACCAATTCTTTCACCGCATTAGCATTTGCGCCGGGAGCGTTGAAAACCGGAATACCCATCGTGCTAAGCTTTTCCACCGGGATGTTGTTAACCCCTGCCCCGGCCCGGCCCACTGCTTTCAATGTGCTGGGAATCTCCATATCGTGCATTTTATAGGAGCGTAACAAAATGGCATCCGGATGTTGGATTTCCGATGCGATTTCGTATCGGTCCCTGGGCAGACGCTCCAGCCCCGCGATAGAGATGTTATTCAGTGTCAGAATTTTAAACATTAGCCTTAGCCACCTTAATGATTAACCGTTGCGTTTTTCGAAGTCGTGCATGAACTCAATCAATGCATCCACACCCTCTTCCGGCATGGCGTTATAAATACTGGCGCGCATGCCGCCCACGGAACGATGGCCTTTTAAGGTCACCAAACCATTATCCTTGGCTTCGGCGAGGAATACGCTGTCCAAATCCGGATTGGCCAGCGTAAACGGTACGTTCATCCAAGAGCGGGATTTGACTTCCACGGGATTGCTGTAAAAACCCGAGGTATCGATGGCGGCGTAAAGTTTATTGGCTTTACGTTCGTTGATTTGCGCCATGGCGTTTAATCCGCCTTTGCGTTTGATCCATTCGAATACCAGTCCGGCGATATACCAGGTATATGTCGGAGGCGTGTTGTACATGGATTCGTTGTCGGCGTGGATTTGATAGTTAAGCATCGCCGGGACATTGTTACTGGCATGACCAATCAAATCATCGCGAATGATAACCACCGCCATACCGGCGGGACCGATGTTCTTTTGCGCGCCTGCGTAAACAATGCCGTATTTAGATACATCAACAGGACGGGATAAAATGGTCGAAGACATGTCCGCCACCAATGGCACATCGCCGGTGTCGGGGATATAGGGAAACTCCACACCCCCAATGGTTTCATTGGGGCAGTAATGCACGTAAGCCGCACCTGAATTCAACTGTAAATCGTTTTGTGCCGGAGTAGTAGTGAATTTATCCGCTTCAGTGGTGGCGGCGATATTGACTTCACAATATCGTTTGGCTTCGCCAATGGCTTTTTTCGACCAGGCACCAGTATTGATGTAGTCGGCACTGTTTTTCCCGTTGAGCAGATTCATGGGAATCATGGCGAATTGGGTGGACGCACCTCCTTGCAAGAACAACACCTTATAGTTGGCGGGTATGGCCATGATTTCGCGCAAGTCCGCTTCGGCCTTTTGCGCAATAGACATAAACTCTTTGCCGCGATGGCTCATTTCCATCACCGACATACCCGAACCCTGCCAATCCAACAACTCAGCCTGCGCTTGTTCCAACACTTCCTGAGGCACCGCAGCCGGCCCCGCACTAAAATTGTATACTCTAGCCATGGATCAAACTCCTTCTTTAAGTATTAGTTATTAGAGCGAACATCGGTTTTTACTCTTGCCCGACTGGCCCTTCTTCTTCAATTTCTTCGGACTCTTGTTCTTCGATGCGTTCAACACCCACCAATTTCTCGCCACCGCTCAATCCGATCAACCTTACCCCTTGGGTATTGCGCCCTTGCACGGATATTTCCGCCACCCGGGTTCTGACCAACGTTCCACCGTCGGTGATCAACATGATTTCATCGTCATCTTTTACCAAGGCGGCACCGACGACATTACCATTACGTTCATTCACCTGTATAGACACCACGCCTTGACCGCCTCTGCCATGGGCCGGGTATTGGCTAACATCGGTGCGCTTGCCATAACCGTTTTCTGTGGCCGTGAGGACGGTGCCTTCATCAACGATGATCAGCGAAATGACTCGTTGGTCCTCTTGGATTTTCACACCGCGCACACCGCCAGCTGTCCGGCCCATGGCGCGCACGTACTCTTCGTTAAAACGAATGGATTTTCCGGCGGAGGTAAATAACATGACGTCTTTGCTGCCGTCGGTAATGTCCACGCCTATTAGCCGGTCGCCCTCGCGCAACTCAATGGCGCGAATCCCGTTGGCGCGGGGCCGGGAAAACTCGATCAACGGCGTCTTTTTCACCGTGCCGCTGGCGGTGGCGAAAAAGATGAATTCATCTTTGGCGTAGTCGCGGATGGGTAAAATGGCGTTGATGCGTTCTTCCGGCTCCAGCGGTAATAAGTTAACAATGGGTTTACCGCGGGACATGCGCCCGGCTTGGGGTAATTCGTAGACTTTTTTCCAATACACTTTGCCAAGGCTGCTGAAACACAAAATGGTGTCGTGAGTATTGGCGATAAACAGTTTGTCAACAAAGTCTTCGTCTTTGATAGTGGTCGCCGCTTTACCCCGGCCACCGCGGCGTTGCGCACGGTAGTCACTAAGCGGTTGAGCTTTGGCATAGCCTTCATGGGACAAGGTGACCACAACGTCTTCTTCGCTGATCAAATCCTCGATATTCAAATCCAGTTGTGACATTTGAATTTCGGTGCGGCGTTTGTCTCCGTATTGCTCACGCATCTCGACCAACTCATCTTTAATCACCTGCATGAGGCGCTGTGGGTCTTGCAGGATTTCGATCAAATCCTGGATCTTATCCAACAGCTCTTTGTATTCTTCAAATATCTTGTCTTGTTCCAAGCCGGTTAAGCGGTGCAGCCGCAAATCCAGAATCGCTTGCGCTTGTTCTTCCGACAAACGATAGCCATCTTCTCCTAAACCGAACTCCTTACCTAAACCATCCGGGCGGGAGGCTGCCGCCCCGGCGCGCTGCAACATGTCCACTACCACGCCCGGTTGCCAGACGTTTTCCATCAAGCCTTTTTTAGCTTCGGCGGGACTGGGCGAGGCTTTGATCAAGGCGATGATGGGATCGATGTTGGCCAGCGCCACCGCCAAGCCTTCCAACTTATGGGCTTGTTCCCGGGCTTTACGTAAATCGTAAATAGTACGCCGGGTGACTACTTCGCGGCGGTGATCTATGAACGCCGATAGGATTTGTTTTAAGTTCAGCAACCGCGGCTGGCCGTTGACCAGCGCCACCATGTTGATGCCGAACACGGATTGCATTTGGGTTTGCTGATATAGGTTGTTGAGCACCACCTCGCTGACTTCGCCGCGGCGCAGTTCGATTACTATGCGCATGCCGTCTTTGTCGGATTCGTCGCGCAGTTCAGTGATGCCTTCGATTTTTTTCTCTTTGACCAGTTCGGCGATTTTTTCGATAAGCCGTGCTTTGTTCACCTGATAAGGCAGCTCGGTGACCACAATACGCTCTTTACCTAAGTTTTCGGTTTCCACTTCGGAACGGGCTCGAACGTAAATGCGTCCCCGGCCGGTGGCGTAGGCTTCGCCAATGCCTTGGGCTCCGTTGATAATCCCCTGCGTTGGAAAATCCGGACCGGGGATATACTCCATCAAACCGCGGATATCCAGGTTGGGATTGTCAATAAGCGCCACACAACCGTTGATCACTTCAGTGATATTGTGCGGCGGAATATTAGTGGCCATACCTACGGCGATACCGGAGGAGCCGTTGATCAACAGGTTGGGAATGCGCGCCGGCAGTACGGTGGGTTCTTTTTCCGACTCGTCGTAGTTGGGAACGAAATCGACGGTTTCTTTATCGATGTCGGCCAACAATTCGTGGGCAATGCGTGACATGCGCACTTCGGTGTAACGCATGGCGGCTGCCGCATCACCGTCCACCGAGCCGAAGTTACCTTGACCGTCAATGAGCATGTAGCGCAACGAAAACGGCTGCGCCATGCGCACAATAGTGTCGTATACCGCTTGGTCGCCATGGGGATGGTATTTACCGATGACGTCACCTACCACGCGGGCGGATTTTTTGTAAGGTTTATTCCAATCGTTGCCTAATTCGCTCATGGCAAATAAAACCCGGCGATGCACCGGTTTTAAACCATCGCGCACATCCGGCAAGGCCCTGCCTACGATTACGCTCATCGCGTAAGCGAGGTAGGACTGCTTCATTTCTTCTTCTATATCGAGGGGGAGAACTTCTTTAGCAAATTCGGCCATTGAGGTTGGGTACGCTCCGTTTGTGTCTGTATTTTTTAATCTTTCTCAACAATGTGAGCTGGTAAAAGAACAACACACATAACCGCGCATACTAACATAGAGCTCTCCCCCCTTGCATCTAAACAATCGCTAATGAGAGAGGATATGTGAAAGTCTGAGGGGAAATGATGGTGGAAATTTACGACTTTTCCATCATGGCCAGCATTTTTCCAGTGGTTGGCTGTAATACCACACCTTTTTCGGTGACGATGGCATCCACCAACGCGGCCGGGGTGACATCGAACGCGGGATTCCACGCTTGCGCCCCATTGGCCGCCACGGTTTTACCGCTCATAGTCAGCACTTCTTGCGGTGAGCGCGCTTCAATGGGAATATCATCGCCACCGGCAATATTTAAATCCACCGTGGATGTGGGCGCCACCACCATGAATTTAATACCGTGATATTTTGCAGTGACAGCCAGTTGGTAGGTTCCGATCTTATTGGCCACATCGCCATTGGCCGCGATTCGGTCCGAACCGACGATAACCCAAGACACTTTGCCTTGCTTCATTAAATGCGAGGCAGCGCCTTCTACGATCAATGTCACTGGGATATTGTCTTTAACCAGCTCCCAAGCGGTCAACCGTGCCCCTTGTAACCAAGGGCGGGTCTCGTCGGCGTACACGCTGGTAAGCTTGTTGGCCGCATACGCTGAACGGATAACGCCTAATGCCGTACCGTACCCTCCGGTTGCCAACGACCCGGTATTGCAATGGGTCAACACACCACACGGTCCTTCAATTAATTGGGCGCCAAATTCTCCCATGGTCTTGTTTGCGGCAATATCTTCTTCATGGATGCGCTTGGCTTCATTCAACAGATTGGAGATTGGTTCGACGGGATTTTCCACGATCACTTTGCGCATGCGTTCAATAGCCCACATCAAATTCACCGCCGTGGGCCTGGAGCGCGCTAACGTTTCCAGATCAGTTTGAATATTGGTCTGCCAATTATCCGGGTTTTTTTCTAGATGGGATTTTGCCGCAATCACCACACCGTATGCGGCGGTAATGCCAATGGCGGGAGCTCCTCTGACCACCATATCCTTAATGGCCTCGGCCACCGCTGCCACATCACGGCATTCCAGATAGGTTTCTTGGTCGGGAAGAAGACGTTGATCTAATAACTTTAGAACATCGTTGTCCCATTGTACGGCGCGTATCGTGTCTTGCATGGGGCGATATTACAACAGGATTCGATCTTAAGTGGAAGTGCTTTAATTCCACTCCCGATCGCTAATTGTCAAATTTTTACGACAGAAAATCTTAGAGAATTGAAAAGCTTGCCAGCGACATGTGTTGGGCGGTACCCTTCGTACCACTATGCAAAGAAATCCGCAAACTATTGACTTGCTCGTCCACGCTCGTTGGATCATTCCCGTAGAACCCTCCAATACGGTATTCGACCATTATGCTATCGCCATTCACGACGGCCGTATCGTTGAGCTGTTACCCAGCCATGATGCCAAACAAAAATACCAGGCCGACAGCGTCTACGATCTCGACCACCACGCACTTATACCCGGATTAATTAATGCTCACACGCATGCTGCTATGGCGCTGTTCCGTGGTTTGGCCGATGACTTACCCTTAATGGACTGGCTGCAAAATCATATTTGGCCAGCAGAAAGCCAGTGGGTTAACAGCGAATTTGTGCATGATGGCACCCAGCTGGCGGTGGCCGAAATGATTCGCAGTGGCACCACGTGTTTCAATGACATGTATTTTTTCCCCGATGAGACTGCGCGAGTCGCCGACAGTGTGGGCCTGCGAGCGGCGGTGGGTTTGATTGTGCTGGATTTCCCTACAATTTGGGCCAGCAACGCCGACGAATACATCCATAAAGGTTTGGAGGTGCACGACCGGTTCCGAAATAATCCTTTAATCAACACTGTGTTCGCCCCCCATGCCCCGTATACGGTTTCCAATGCTCCCTTAGAACGGCTCGTGACTCTGGCTGAAGAACTGGACATTCCTATTCATATGCATGTGCACGAGACCGATCACGAAGTGTCGCAAGCTCAGCAACAAACCCAGCAACGACCGCTGCAACGCCTCAACGACCTAGGCTTGGTATCACCACGACTATTAGCGGTGCATATGACTCATCTCACTGATGAGGAAATCGCGCAGTTCGCAGCGACCGGCGCCCATGTAGTGCATTGCCCCGAATCCAACTTAAAGTTGGCCAGTGGATTCTGTCCGGTACACAAACTTCAACAGGCTGGTATCAATGTGGCATTGGGCACCGATGGTGCGGCATCTAACAATGATTTAGACATGCTGGGTGAGTTAAAAACCGCCGCGTTATTGGCAAAAGCTGTTTCCGGCGAAGCCAATGTGCTGCCCGCGGCCGATGCGCTGCGCATGGCCACCATCAATGGCGCCAAAGCCTTGGGATTGGACAACAGCATAGGCTCACTGGAACCGGGCAAAGCCGCTGATATAGTGGCGATACAGTTAAATGAGATCGCCACCCAACCTGTATATAATGCCTTATCGCAGATCGTCTACGCCTGCACACGCCATCAAGTTACCGATGTTTGGGTTGCCGGTAGACAATTGCTTAAAAACCGCACGCTCACTACGCTAGATGAAAACGCGGTGATCAGCAAAGCGAAAGTTTGGGCGGAGAAAATTTATGCCGCGGATAAACATTAATTCGTAGCGAATAAAATCACAGTTGTTAATCCATTCGACATCCCAATATTAGACATCATGGCCGGTCAAACACAAAGTAACGAGAATCCTCAGAAAAACGTTCACCCACAGGAAATCGCCAAGTTCGAAGCCCTGGCTTCGCGCTGGTGGGACCCTAGCAGCGAATTCAAACCGTTGCACGATATCAATCCCTTACGCTTGGACTATGTGGATCGCATCGGCTCGCTGGCGGGAAAGAAGGTCCTGGATGTGGGCTGCGGCGGAGGCATATTGTCCGAAAGCATGGCCATGCGGGGTGCGCAAGTCACCGGCATTGATATGGGCGAAACGCCTTTGAAAGTCGCCCGCTTACATGCTTTGGAAAGCGGCGCTGCTGTGGATTACCAACTCATTAGCGCCGAGGAGCTGGCCGCACAACAACCTGGTCATTACGATATTGTCACTTGCATGGAAATGTTAGAACACGTGCCCGACCCAGGCTCCACCATTGCCGCTTGCAGTGCCTTGTTAAGGCCAGGCGGTTGCGCGTTTTTCTCCACCATCAACCGTAATCCTAAATCCTACTTGTTTGCCATTGTCGGTGCCGAATATGTTTTAAACTTATTACCCAAAGGTACCCACGATTATAAAAATTTCATCCGTCCCTCCGAGCTCGAAACCTGGACACGCGCGGCGAATATCAAACTCAAAGACCTCACTGGGATGAGCTACAATCCGTTTACGCAACAATACTCATTGGGTAGAGATTTGAGTGTTAACTATCTGGGTTATGGCATAAAAGAAGAGGATTAATAGTTAGCCCCGAATAGATGACCCATAGTACTAGTTTTCGCAGCGTATTATTCGATTTAGACGGCACCTTGGCCGATACTGCGCCGGATTTGGCCAACGCTTTAAATAAAGTGCTAACGGAAAATAACCGCCCGCCACTACCGTTGCAAACCATTCGTTACGAAGTATCCAATGGCGCCTCCGCGTTAATCAAACTGGGATTTAACATCGATAGCAGCGATTCGCAGTTTGAATCGTTACGATTACGATTGCTGCAACACTACGCCCAAGCTATCGCCGCGGAAACCCGGTTATTCGATGGCATGCAAGAGGTGTTAACCATGTTAGAGGATTTAAATATCCACTGGGGTGTGGTGACTAACAAACCTTCCAGGTTCACTCATCCCTTATTGGACGCCCTGGCCTTATCACCGCGCGCCGCTTGCGTTATTTGTGGCGACACCCTGGAGAAGAAAAAACCTCACCCTGAACCTATACTTCATGCCTGCGATATCGTAGGCTGTAAACCTCACGAAACAATTTATATAGGTGATGCCTTGCGGGATATCGAAGCCGGTAAACGGGCGGGGACGAAGACCTTAGTCGCGTTGTTCGGTTATATCAGCATGCAACAGCAGCCACTGCATTGGGGCGCGGACGGACTGATTGATACTCCGCAAGAAATTATTCATTGGATGTTAAACTACAACCCAAACTAATGGACATTACTCTTGCCGCAGAACATTTCCACTGGCTCATTGCCGCAGGAGTGAGTGCTTGCGCTGCGTTGATCACAGGCCTGCTGGTGTATTTGCGCGCACAAAAACACATAGCCGGCTTGCGAGACCAAAACACCGCGTTGCAGGTCACCCTGGAAATGGAACGCAAAGCGGCGGCAGAAAAACAAGCCGCCATGGATAGTGCCCGAGCGCAATTGAGCGAAACCTTCAGCGCCTTGTCCAGTCAAGCGTTGAAACACAATACCGAAGAATTCCTAAAACTGGCCCAGGAAAACTTAAAACAATTTCAAGTCAAAGCCCATAGTGATTTATCCGAAAAAGAAAAAGCCATCGAAAATCTTGTCAAACCCATCAAAGACACTTTGGAAAAAACCGAAAAACAAATTCGCTTAATGGAACACGAGCGCAAAGAGGCCTATGGCGCTCTCACTCAACATTTACACTCCATGGCGCAGACACAACAAGCTCTACAAGGCGAAACTCGCAACCTAGTCAAGGCGCTAAGCAGACCGGAGGTGCGTGGCCAATGGGGAGAACTCACTTTGCGGCGCTTGGCGGAACTGGCGGGCATGGTGGAGCATTGTGATTTTTTCGAACAAGAACACACCCAAACCGAAATCGGTGCATTACGGCCCGATATGATAGTGCGAATGCCGGGCAACCGGGAAATTGTGGTGGACGTCAAAACGCCATTGGATGCTTATTTGCGGGCGATGGAGGCCAGTGACGATGCAGACAAGGTCAGAGAACTGGAAAAACACACAAAAAATATTCGCGAACGGATTCGTGAACTCGCCAGCAAAGCGTATTGGAACCAGTTCAAGTACTCACCTGAGTTTGTGGTGTTGTTTATACCGGGCGACCAATTCTTAAGCAGCGCCTTGGACCAAGATCCCAACTTGCTGGAAAACGCCATGCAGCAAAAAGTCATTTTAGCGACACCCACCAGTCTAGTCGCTTTATTGCGGGCGATTGCGTATGGTTGGCGTCAGGAAGCATTGACGGAAAACGCCGAATATATCCGCCAAATAGGTGATGAATTGTATGGCCGGTTAAGCACGTTCGCCGATCACCTCAATAAATTGGGCAGAAGCCTCGCGGGTTCGGTGCAACACTTCAATAAAGCCGTGGGATCGTTTGATTCCAGAATTCTCCCCAGCGCTAAGAAGTTTAATGAAATGGGCATTAGTGCCAATAAAGATGTAGACCGTGTGGAGCAAATTGAAAGCTCCACACGCAGCTTGGAATCACAGCCGGAAACGCCCTCAGAGGTAAAAGTGTCCGAGCGGCGATCGGAAAAACAAAAACACACCGACGATGCGATCTTCTAAAAATAATATACCAAATTATTTCTGCTCTTCCGGTTCTTCCAATTTTTCACGCAACGCTTTCTTCACATCTTTGGTAGCGGTGTCGGCTTTTTCTTTTGCTTTTTCCGTTAGTATCTTTTGCTCTTCGGAAAATGGATACGCCCAAATCGGTTGACCCTTGCCAATGTTGACACCAATCCACAGTCCCACCAACAATCCAATCACCAGCCCGGTTATTAATTTTTTTAACGCCGCCATATACTATTTCCTTAGATTGACTCAATTTAATTACAACGAATCGCAACCGCCAAAAGTATACCATGACAACCATTGAAGCTCATGACATAAATCAAGCGTACCGACATTGTGTGAAGCCAGCACACAGTCGCTATGAAAACTTTGCCGAGGTGTTAGCCTATTTGCCGATATTCGCCAAATCTCACAACTAGAGTTATTGTATTTGATCAACAAGATTCATATGAAAATACATCACAAATGCAAAATAGCCCTGCTCTCGTTGAATGATTTCCACATTCAACGCTTGAAAACGATGTTGCAGGAAGATGCTCTTTTGGGAATAAAATCACTTGGCGCCGCGAAATGTGGTTGCACAGCGTGATCAACGGCAGTTGCGGGTGTTACAGTCACTTGATTTAACAAAAGAAACCTGTTTTTCGCGGTTGCCCCTGCAGGTCCTCAGCTGGTTGTTTTTGAGTTGGAATACACCATGGCAAAAAGGCAGTGCAATAACAAACCCACCGGTTAATTTATGTATAAACCGTTTTATGTATAATAAAGCCTTACCCAAAATTACCGCCATACTATGACTCCAGAGGAATATTGCCAGCAAAAAGCAGCCTCCAGCGGTTCGAGTTTTTATTACAGCTTTTTGTTTTTACCCGATGAACAGCGCCGAGCGATTACCGCTTTGTATGCGTTTTGCCGCGAAGTAGACGATATAGTGGATGAATGCATTGATGAGCACATTGCCCGGGTTAAACTGCAATGGTGGCGCGACACTATGCAAAATACCTATACAGGCAATCCAGAGCATCCGGTACAACAGGCTTTGGTGGCTGTCATAGAACGTTACCGCATACCTTTAGAATACTTTTTGGAAATCATCGACGGAATGGAAATGGATTTGGATCTGCACCGTTACCCTACTTTTAAGGAATTGAGCTTGTATTGTTACCGGGCGGCCAGCGTGGTCGGCTTAATGGCTGCGGAAATTTTCGGCTATCAGGACCGCGGCACGCAAAAATACGCTTACCATTTGGGAATGGCGTTTCAGCTTACCAACATATTACGTGATGTGCGGGAGGATGCCGCCAGAGGCCGGATATATATTCCTTTGGATGAATTGAAACAATTCAAGGTCACTGAAAACGACATTCTGCAAAACCAAACTTCGCCCCAAATGCGCGCGCTGCTGGAATTCCAGGCGCGACGGGCACAAGATTATTACAACCAAGCCTATTCTTTATTGTCCGAACATGACCGCTACGCGCAGCGAACCGGTTTAATCATGGCCGCGATATACCAACGGCTTTTAAAAACCATAGCCAATAAAGATTACGATGTGATGGGTGGACGTATATCGCTAAATCCTTTTCTCAAACTATGGCTGGCGTGGAACACAGCGCGCAAAGAAAAATTACGCCACCAGAAATACTTACAAACCTGTGAAACACTCTAAGCAATCTTGATTCGTTGTTATAAAAAGTGCCTCAGACTGACACACCCGTAATTATCGCTGGAGCCGGCTGGGCCGGTTTGGCCGCAGCGGTTGAATTAAGCCGGTACAACATCCCGGTAACCGTATTGGAATCGGCGAAGCAAATCGGTGGCCGCGCTCGCCGGGTGCCGTTTAGTAGCGAGTCAACTGAGGGATTTAGCGGTGCAACCGAACCGATCAGCGTGGATACCGGTCAACATTTACTGGTGGGCGCTTACGAATCCACTTTATCTCAGCTGCGTACCGTAGGCGTTAAAGAAGAGAACGTATTTAAAAGAATTAACTTATCATTGGCGTTGATGCGCGGGTCGAAAAAAACTGTGCATTTAAAAACCGCTAATTTACCGGCACCGCTGCACTTGGCTTGGGGATTGGCGACCACACGCGGCCTGACAGTGAATGAGCGGTTCAGTGCCTTGCAATTTTACCGTCGTTTGGCGCAACAGGATTTTACGCTGCCTGCGGATGAAACTTGCTCGGCGTTGTTTATTCGCCATCGCCAACCTCAAAACGTCATTAAAACTCTGTGGGAACCTTTGTGCCTCAGTGGCTTAAACACCCCTATCGAACAGGCATCGGCGGAGGTGTTTCTGCGTATGCTGCGGGAGACTTTCAACCACACCCGCCAGGATTCCAATTTACTGTTGGCGCTACAAGATCTCAGTACGATATTTCCCGATCCGGCCATGGACTTTATTGAACAACAAGGCGGTAGTGTGCAACTGGGCCAGCGGGTGAAAGAGTTGCATATCAATCACGGCAGCGTCACCGGCCTGACCCTTGAAGACCGCTCGTTAAAAGCCCGTCACCTCATCTTGGCCACCCCTTATCAAGTGACCGCAAAACTGTGCCAAACCAATCCTCTCACAGCCGACCTTGGAGACACTTTAGATCAACTGCGATCCAATCCGATATGTACAGTATATTTACAGTATCCAGAATTCATCTCATTACCTCATGAGAGGTTAGGCCTGGTGGATACGGTGTCCCAATGGGTGTTCGACCGTAAAATCTACGGCCAACCCGGCTTGATGGCAGTGGTTATCGGTGGCCCGGGTAAACACATGAATTTAAGCAATGAGCAAATAACGCAGACGGCACGATCCGAACTGGCCCAACACTTCCCGCATTGGCCACAGCCTAGTCATAGCCTGGTCATCAGGGAAAAACGTGCTACGTTCCATTGCGCCGTAGATATCAATAAAATAAGACCGCCCAATAAAACCCCGGTGCAAGGATTATGGATCGCCGGCGACTATACTGATACGGGACTGCCGGCTACGTTGGAAGGTGCCGTACGCAGCGGCATACGCGCTGCCCGCGGCGTCATGGATAATCTCGATGAATAAACAACGCCGCAAGGTGTTTACCGCAATGATTATAATGAACAGGAACAACGATATATGAGTCAGTACAAGCCAAACCCGAACTTGCTGCGTGACCGCATCATTTTGGTTACGGGAGCCGGCGATGGCATTGGCGCCGCCGTGGCTAAAGACTTTGCCCGTCACGGAGCAACCGTCATATTATTGGGCCGCACGCTGCGTAAACTTGAAGCCGTATACGATGCTATTGTCGCCGCCAAAGCTCCGGAGCCGGCCATCTACCCTATGGATTTGCAAATCGCGCAACTCAAAGACTATCAATTGCTGACAAAAACCTTAGCCAAGGAATTCGGCCGATTAGACGGTTTGGTGCATAATGCCGCCGTGCTGGGCACACTCACCCCCATAGAGCAATACGATCCGCGCCAATGGATACATGTATTACACGTCAACTTGAATGCGCCGTTTTTACTCACTAAGGCGTGTCTGCCGTTATTGAGAAAAGGGAAAGAAGCCTCACTAATATTCACTACCGCCAATGTCGGCTTTCGCGGACAAGCCTATTGGGGAGCTTACGCCGTATCCAAAGCGGGTAATATCAATTTAATGGAAATTCTGGCCGAAGAATTGGAAGTGAATACGGATATACGCGTCAATTGTG
>Ga0209536_100003335_pt1 | contig 25836 bp, 43 predicted proteins | sample DeeMarSeWOR28_12_FD_187461 | JGI IMG/M metagenome (GOLD analysis project Ga0209536, IMG submission 187461) | Marine sediment microbial communities from White Oak River estuary, North Carolina - WOR-2-8_12 (SPAdes) (version 2) | ecosystem: Environmental > Aquatic > Marine > Intertidal zone >...
GACGATTGCCAGCCCGGTTATCGATGTTACGGAGGCAGTTGTGTGTGGGATCCCGAGTGCACCACCGACGGGCAGTGTCCGCCGGGATACCGGTGCATCGACTTTGTCTGCACGGAGCCGGAGTGCTGGAACGACTGGGACTGCCCCGTCGGCTACCAGTGCATCAACGGCACCTGCGTCGAGCCGGAGTGCTTCAGCGACCAGGACTGTCCCGCCGGCGAGCTGTGCGTGGATGGCCACTGCATACAACCGGAATGTTACAACGACTGGGACTGTCCCGAGCTCCATCGCTGCATCGACGGTGAGTGCGTGTACACGCCCGAGTGCTACAACGACGGGGATTGCGATCCGGGCTTCCAATGCATCGATGGACGGTGCATGTACGTGCCCGAATGCTGGAGTGACTGGGATTGCCCTCCCGGTTACAGCTGCATCAACGGGCAGTGCGTGTACAATCCGTGCGATCCGGACATTTTCGAACCCGACAACGACTGGCAGAGTGCCACCCTCTTGTTCCCCGACAGGATCCAGACCCACTCCATCTGTCCCATCGGCGATCAGGACTGGTGGACCTTCACGGTGGACGAGCCCACCAACTTGCTGCTGGAGACCTCGGGTCCCTCTGGCGACACCGTCATGCGCTTGTATGACGCGAACCTGTTCGAGATTGCCTACGATGAGAACGGTCGCGAGCTGGCTCGTCGTTGAGCACCAGGATGAGGGCTGGTGATGTGGACGCATCTATTACTAGACGGGACGAAGATGCGCGTTGAGCTCGTCTACTGCGGCAAGCCATCGGCTCGCATCGTGAACACCAGGCACAACGAGGAGCAAGGCGTCATGGAGTGTGACATCGAGATGCCTATGCCGAACGTCAAGATCACGGTCGAGAAGCCTGATGGAGGTGTGCAGGTCTACGAGAACGGGAAGCTGGTGGAGTCATATCGAGACGACGACCGACCAAGAAGTCTTCGAGACCGCCAGCGGATGTTGGTGGAGCAAGAAAGGCAAGGCAAGGATGACTGAGATTTATCACAAGGATCAGGAGCGGATAACGTTTCATGTCGATGAGGAAGGGAAGAAGTACGCAGAGATTCTCGGGTGGACAGTACAGGACATTGATCCCGATGAAGTTCGGATGGTGTACAGAGTCTCTGACGGAGAGGGTGGGCTGAGAGAAGTTCCCATCGAAGTGTTCCACGACTTCATCGCCAGCCATGGCTTTGACGGGACGCTGGAGGATCTCAAGGTGCACGAGAAGGTTCAGCTCTTCATGGCGAGACTCTCAGCAAAGGCAAGGCGGGGTGGGCTATGAAGAACACCCAGCAACGATCGAGAACGAGGTCAACTCGGCTGGCTACGCAGACTCCCCGACTCCAGGAGGAGCTGAGGTCGATACCTCGCGCACCTACAGTCTCGACAGTGGTGACCTACCGGCGGGTACCACTGACAGCCATTACCTCGTCCTCAACGGCCTCGCCTACCACATTACGAGAACCCGTGATGACAACCTCATCACCTCAGATATTCTTCCTACAACCGATCGCCCCAACTACTGCTCGTTATGAACGATGAGGTTGCTATGAAGGAGTGCCGCGGATGCCTCTATTGGGGCGACGAAAACATAGCCGGCGAACGTCAAAAGGTCGAGCACCGCGCCTGCCGCTGTCCCAAAATCATCTATCAGTGGGGCGAATTCGACCTCGAAGAAGGCGGCGCGGTTTATAGCGACTACGAGGGTTATAGCGCTGATTTCGCAACGACAGCGACGTTCGGCTGTCAACTATGGGAACCGAAAAGTGAAGATTGCTGATGTTGAAGGACTAACAGTCAAAAAGGAAGCACACGTTCACGAAGCGACGCACGTCACGAGCACAGACAATACCACGTGGGAGGTGTGCTGGTGCGGTGCTACGAGAAGTAGAGATCGTCGAGGAACCCTGTGGTGGTCTGGCTGGCACACGTGCGAGCTTTGTGTCCTACCCTGGGTCCTCAAGGAATTGCGGGGTCAGAATGAGCAAGAGAGGCGATGAGCCTTCTTCACCGCGAAGAAAGAGGGTGAGTGATGACTGACGACGCTCAGGAAGAGATCGATTTGCACGGACACAGTCTCATCTTGTGGTGCTATGGATGTGCAAGGAAGTTCTGGAGCGATGATGTCAAAGAGCTGGTGCGCGAGGGGTGGTATGACCTCTACCTCGAGCACGTCTCCTGTCCTGCCTGTGGGCCGCATCTCGTGAACGCTGTGCTTGGAGACATAGTGGACGAGGAGGCATTGGGCGAGACCATCGATGAGCGAGTGCGCGGGTCACAGAGATGGCTTCGTGCCCTAAGGAGATAGGTTGAGATGAAAAGATATAGCCCTGATCTTGTGTATGGTCTTTATGGTGACGCACCTGTTGAGACCATGACAGAGGACGAAGATGGTGAATGGGTTAGCCTAGCTTCTGCCATAAAAGAGAAAGAATTGGATTATGAGAAAGGACGCAGAGCAGCACTGACGTCAGTTCTTTCTCATGTCCTGCGGGAGCTTGATTATTGTCTTGGTGAAGCTGATAGGCTGCATTGGTTGGTTGTTGAACGGGAGGCAGCCATAGCAGCTCTTCGTTCAGTGTGTGAGGATTACGGAGATAATGATTGGAAAGATAATTTGCATCTCGCTGATATTATCGAGAAGCATTTAGAGAGGCACCTAGGGAAATGCTGAACTTTGATGAAGATCGATTGACTCAAGCGAAGATAGATTGTGCTCGAGACGAAGGGTATGCACAAGGGAAGCTTGAAGGAGTTCACTGTTTGGATGATTTGATAAACATGTTGATGAAAGTAGTAAATTCGCGAACGTCAGAAATAGAAATGCTTGCGTGGGAAAGCAGACTTCCTGATTATGTCATGAACGAAGTAGAGATGTACTGTTCAGGAGAGATAGATGATGATGTCGACGATGAGCTTGTTGTTGCTGAGACAGTACTTGCTAACCAGACTGGTTCATGGAATTTCGTGAAGGGTATTCCGAATGCAGTGTGTACGAAGTGCAACAAAACAGTTCCTATGGTTCGAGAAGATGGCAAAAAATTCTACCACGTACCAGAAGGCTGGGACTTGGAAGAGTTCACGAGCAACCTGTGTTGCCCTGACTGTGCCAAGCCTTATGAGTACGATGAGAATATGAGATATATCGGATCGAGAAAGAGGTGAGTGATGGATGACAAAAAGAAGCGCAATGCAATCATCGGTTGTTTTGTTTTCATAGTTACATGGCCATTGATATTTCTGTCGGTATTGTGGAAGGCCCAAGTGTTGTTGATGATGTGGCGTTGGTTCATTGTTGAGAAGTTTGGGTTACCTGCTATTGGGATACCTGTTGCGTTTGGAATCATTTTGATCATCAGGATGCTTTTTCATGATGCCGATGAAGTTGCAAACAAAGACGATAGTATGCTCGAACGGTTATGGACTGCAGTTGTTATTATGTATGTACCACCAACGATAATACTTGGTGTTGGGTGGTTAGTTCATGGGTGTATGTGATGAGCTTGTATTTCTGCACCAAGTGTGGCTCGGTCATAGAGGTTGTGTTCGACTCGTTGAAGTTCGGTGAGCTTGGCGAGGAAAAGTTGTACTTCAAGGTGAAGCCATGCAATCACTGTATGACCAACGAGGACAGCTTGAAGGAAGACCTCCAAGCAAAGTTGGATAAATCCGAAGCATGGGCCAACGAGTGGTATGACCGATTCTGGGAAGTGAGCCATATACTGAAGATGCCTGGGTCACCAGGTGTGAATGATGTGTTTGATGAGCTGCGTAAGGTAACTGGTCAGGAGAAGGTCGAGGTTGCACGTGTGAGCGATGATGCTCCCCTGGTTGTAATGATGTGTCAGTGCGGCCAGACTCTCGACGAGGATGGTATCTGTCCAGATTGTGGGATGGGAGGTATCACACCATGAGAGAACTCGTAATCGTGACATTCGAGAAGCTCAAGGATGGGAGCTACAAGATTGGGTACGTGAAGAGATGAGGAGCGATGACTAAGAATCAGAAAGATCGACTGACCTCCCTCCAGCAAACCCTATATTGGCAGAACAACAACATCGATCCCGAAGATAATGGACCTACAGCCCAGCAAGTGAGTCGACAGCTCGAAGACCTGTTGGATATCTTACTTGGCGGGAAGTACCTGAAGTCACCGTGGGAGAAGGAAGATGGCTGAGCCGGAAGTCATTACCAAGAAATACGTGTTGATGTTCACGAGCGAAGAAGAGTACGAGAATCTGAAGTGGGCAGTCCAGAGCATGGGTGCTGAGATAGAGATACTCGCGTGGGAGAGTCAGCTACCTGATCACTTTCCAGATGGGTGGGCTGATGAAAACATGATGCTGACTTGGGATGACTTGGATCGATTTTCTTCAGGTGAGGAAGACGACGCATGGAAGGAAGAGTGAAAGAAGATGTACCTGTGTGAAGACTGCAAGCGATTGGTTGGTCCGAACATTCCTGAGTGTCGAGCACCGAAGGGATTCAGAGAGGACGGCAAGGGAATCACAGGTGAGATTCGTCTGTGTCCGTTCTGTGCACTCGAGCGTGCGAAAGTCGACAAGGATGACGATATTTCTATCATGGTGCGTAAGTCGTTCATGAAGGACGGGAAGACTGTCGTGAATCGATCGGATGTTAGGGAAGATGGCTGACAAAGGAAAATACAAACTTGTCATTGCAGGACAAGAGATGGACTTCAACACAATCGAGAGCGTGGACACCCTCTCGGACTCCCCGATGTATTTGATTGAGTCAAACGAGGTCGACGAGATATTCGAGGATGTTTGTATCATCAGGGATCGAGCATTAGTTGACTTCAACTACGTGTGGGAGATGGAGTACCGAGACTGTGGGTGGATCGGCAACGAGAGAAGCAACGGTCGAATTCTATACACTGAGAAGTTCAACGCAGACCTGAAGGTTACGGACTACGTGTTCCATGAGTATGACCCGGACTTTGTGAAGCAAGAGCTGATTCATTGGCTCGCGTCGATGCTCAAGAGTCTGTACGAGGACATCAGAGAGAACAGCATCATCGACGAGCGCATACACTTCAGCGAATGGAAAGAGAAGGGTTATGGCTAAGAAACGAATGATCTCCATGGGGCAGATCAGCAAGTCTTCACTGAAGCGTCTCGAGGAGTACGTCGAGAAGCAGAAGCAAGGCGATACGAGCGGGGTCATCGTCATTGAACCAGTGGAGGACGAGTGGAAGCTCGTACTCGAGTACCTCGCAGCTCTTCCGTACAAGGACACAGATCCTGGCATCTACAACTTGAATGAACAGGAATCAAGAATGACGATTAGAATTATTGCGGATTGGATTCAAGAGAAGCTCGACGCGGGCGGGCTCGACCTTGATGAACTTGAAGCGCTAAATACCTACCGATTGAAAAAGTTGTAAAACGGTTTTACAGCTTTCCCAGATAATATACGTAAAGGGAGGGAATCAGCATGGCTATCACACCACAGGTAAAGATCCGAATGACGAGCGAGTACCTGGAGTGCTTGAACAAGCAACAGGAACTCAGGATGAAAATGCGAGAATCAGGAATCGACATTGATGCGCTCGAGCGTGTGGTCGGTCTTGACAATGGAGCACCGCCTCCGGTCAATTCGCAGAGCGAGGGACCGTTGAAGGTCAAGCTCACGAAGACAGGAAGAGTTTCTCCAGGTGAGACACTTCGTGTGCTCAGGATGTGGATCTTCCACAGGTGGACACGAGGACAGCGAGTTCAAAATTACCAGTTCCGGAACAAGGGTGAGCCGGGACATAGTTGTTCGCCGTCGTGTGTGTCTGCTGGGTTCAAGCAACTCGAGGCTGAGGGAGTCGTGAAGGGCATCAAGGAAGGCGAGTGGGAGGTACAGTGATGTATTTTGTGCGTTCAATCCATGAGATGTCAAAGGTGTATGCGTTCGATGCTGCATACGAGCTAGGGAGTATCGTACTTAAGATGAAGCAGGTTGAGACTATGACTGCTGAAGAAGTTGTAGACGTAGTCGAAAATTTGCAAGCAGCAGAGATTCCGATTGAGGAATATACTGGGGAGACGAAGCTGAGCGGTGGATTTGAGATTGAGTGGATGCCTGCCTTGAATTTCTTTGCGGTTGAGAGCCACTGGGAAATTTCGACGTTGTAGGAGAGATCATGGAAGAGCTTCAGAGAGTTCATGACATCATGACGATCATCGAAGAGAGATCGGATCAAATTGCAGCTCGAGTAAGGATCGATGGTAAATGGCAGAATCTTTTCTTGAGTGAGATGCCCGGAGATATTGCGATTAGGGAAGCGTTCAAGTTCATTCGACGAGGAACGATTCCACTGTTTATGCCAAGACCAGAGTTTCCAGATGAATGAGGTTTCACATGTCATTGCCAAAGTTTCAATGTACCAAGTGTGAGCAGCCGTTCTCGGGCGGACCTCCGTGGTTATGCTTGCAATGTGGAGAGAGCTTCGATCACTACTTCTTGCTCAAGGTCACTGCGAACGTCATGGACGACGATGGGAGACCGATGGAGGTGCTGACGATCGAAAAGATCAACGATCGGTACGAGTGGAGGAACGAGGGCAAGGTTCTCGTCAAGAAGTACGACAAGATCAAGGCAGCAATCCTCGCGATCTCTGTCTTGGCGATGCAGAACAGGATGAAAGAATCCGAAGCTGCCATGATGGTTTTTCGGGCAGTGTTCAAGGAGGAGTACGGTGACGAACTCATGGAAGACTGGGAACCTAAACGAGCTGGCGATCCAGATAGCGGAGTGGAGAGCGAGGAAGGGATTCAAGACCCCGGACGGGATAAGCACTCCTGAGAAGCGCACGCAGATGATGGAGAAGCTGATGCTGGTCGTCACAGAAGTTGGCGAGGCAGCAGAAGCTGTCAGACACGAGGACGTCAAGAACTTCGTGGAAGAGCTTGCAGACACAGTCATCCGAGTGTTCGACATTGCAGGCATGATGGACGTGGACATCGCAGGAGCAATCTCGGACAAGATGGACTTCAACGAAGAACGCCCGCACAAGCACGGGAAGGAGCTGTAGCATGACCGTCAAGACGAGGAAGCCGAAAGCGCCAAAAGAGCAGAAGAAGACCAGGAATGTCAAAAAGGACACAGCAAATATCATCACAGACTGTCTCAACGCATTCGTGCATGCGACGGTGCAAGTTGCGTATGTGTATGTGCAGGGCGACTTGACCGAAGCGCAGATGCTGAAGAAGATCCGCGCCGCTGAGAAGGATGTTGCCAAGGCGAAGATGATCATCTCGAAGATGCGTGTTTCTATATGGCGTGACGAGATGCTCAAGCAACTCGATACGCATGAGCGCACACTCGAAGAGAAGTGGAACCTCATTGTTGAAGAGGACGATACAGATGATTCTTAGGCTTGCACCAGGAGGAACTCCGATTGATATTGCTCTCGACAACACAGAGACTGAGATTCGTATTGAGTATACTGAAAAAAGAATGTTGAGAATTGAGGGGACAGTCGTCGACGAGCATGATGGAAAGACTCATTTCATGAGCACGTATCCTAAAATCAAGGAAGAGCAATGAGAACCCAGGAAGATATCTATGAAAGGCTGTGTATGATGCTCGAGGATAATCGTCAGGACCCACTTGGGTTCAGACGAGAGAGCTTGCTCGAGTTCACAACACACGAAACGCTGAATCGAATTCTGGAGGAGTATCCTAACAAGATTCCAGAGATTCCAGATTCCGATGAATGGATACCTCTCGAACTAAAAGAGAATATTGTTCATAGTAGGATTCGTGACAGAATAAACATTGAACGTAAGAGACCTTCACGTAGGTGGAAAGGACCTGACATTTTAGATCTTCGAGCCGCACATCGAATTGAAGCTTATGTGTGGTTACTTGGAGATGATAAAGCTCTTGAGCAATTTGAACGACCAAGAGCTTTTATTGGCGATGTCATGATTGGATATTTTATGGATCGATATAACTTGGCTGGTACTGACGCTGACGAAGAGGAGGTCAGATAGGGGGAAGGAGGCTGAGCAACTTGAAAGTGAGAGTGATTCATGAGGCTATATCAGGCATGTGAGATAATTGAACTTCGACAGAGAATGTGGTCATCGGTGATATCTGATGAGCCATACGAGCTTGCACTTATGACTAAGCAGTATGCTGAAATATTCATGAGTATGGCAAGTGGAGCTAATAACAGAATCGACAGGAAGATCGGTGGAGTTGTATCTAGACTAACAGATATTGCAAACAAAACCATGGATGGAGAGATAAATGCGAATCAGTCGTTCTTTTTGAGTTGTGCATATGTTGATACATTTATACTCAAAGAGTTGCAACCGTATATGCAGAAAATGTATGGAGAGACATTTGTACCTTGTTCGATTTGGGCACGTGTTATTGTCGGTGAAGCGTGATGAAGGGTAAAGATATTTGGCGGTATGATCGTGTAAGAGTCATTCGTGGTGAATATATTGGAAGAGAAGGAGTTGTTGTTAGTAGGAAGCCGGGCAAGGGTTTGGCTATGAAGATTCAAGTTACTCTTGATAGTGACAAAGGAACGGTTAGGTCCAATACATTTACGTTTTTAGTTTCGGACGTTGAGTTAATTGCTGCTTGTGCAGATCATGCTCGTAAGATTATCCAAGTTGTCCATGGAAAAGACGACCGGTGATTGCGACTTCTTGTCGTACCAATGCAGTGAGGCTGTCCTGAGTCTCGAAGACAATCGACTCACCTTTATCTCCATCCAATCTGACTGGAGAACCCAGTGCTACATGCAATTGAATCAGACATGCTCCAGCATCTGTTGTAAAGTTTAGTTCACCTAACCTTCCGAGTTGTGCATGATCTTTGAGTGATACCCCACCAGTGAAGTCGAAGATATCGTATGCTGTTACAGCAGCAGTTTCTTTACGTTGTAATGTAAAGAGGCATCCATTTGTAAGGGCTGCAAGCCCTCCCCACCCATCGATATCGATTGCGGCATCATCAAGAATTGTCAATGTGATATGGTCAATCACATAGATTTGTCCAGCAGGTGCCCTAGTGAAGTAGACATCAGCAGTTGTTGACATGTCTGTTACACCGGTACCATTTCCGACCGTGTCGAGAAGCTTGAAGAAGATTTCGTGTTCTGGATCTCCGAGCAATCGTTGTTTAGCTGCTTGTTCCATTCCATATGGCAAAGGCATTTGTTACCTCCATTAGCATATCAAGTCTAACGCATCAATATCTTGATAGGCAAGCCTTACTGAGTTGTAAAACGGTTTTACAACATCAGTTTGATGATTTCTATTATGTTATGAGGTACAATTTTTGTGAATAGGAGAAACTATGCCTAATATACCTGATGATTTTCTTCGTGGTGGAGCTGGATTGAATCCAGGTGCAAGGCTTGGATTTAGACCATCATTAAGTGAAATTATGGTTGCTCTTGCTGCTCCGCGCGGTATGACGCTTTACGTGGAGAAGGATGTTATAGTTAACAGTAATGTCACGAGGGATGGAAGCTTGTCAGCTCCATTTTCAGATCCTCGAGATGCAGTGCTCGCTGCAGCAGAACTTAATCCGACATTTCTTACACCTGTGACTATCAAGCTTGGTCCAGGAACATTTGATCTCGGGGATGATTCACTTGAGATTCATACTGACTACTTGAGGCTCGTTGGCGAAGGTGAAAACGATATAACGATAATTCTCTCGAGCGAAGTTCCACTGGTTCTAACGAATGCAACACCGGCTTCTTACGCTACTTATCACTCTTCAGGTACATATAGTGATCTAGTAAATCAGGGAGACGCCGGTCCGCGGTCGTTTGTATCCAGAGGTATAAAGTATCAAACAACACATGTTTCAGGAAGGACGATTGAGTGTCTGGGTGTGAAGGGTGATGCGTCGTCCACCACGACGGATTTTGGATACGACTCCTCCACGTACCAGGGAATTATCTTCGACGGTATGGTGGTCCTCGGGAATGCCGGGCCATACTTATATGCGCGCAACGCTGGAGTGATCGGTCTCATTAATTGTTACGGTGGGCTGCGGTACGACTTCATCAATTGTGGGTATGTCGAGTCTCAGCTTTCTGCGGTTCCTGAGCCACGGTTTACGTATGACAGCACGGACGTGAACGGTGAGCCGGATGGCGGGCTGTGGGGCTACTTTGTGCGCTGCTGTTATCAGATGGGCGACGTCTACGCGAACGTCGAAGCTACGGTGGATGTTCATGACACAGCGCTTGATGATGTGTATGTGGACGGCGCGACGGCGAGTGTGACGCTGAAGAATTGCACAGTCGACGACATCGACATCGACGGCACAGGTGCTGAGGTTACGATGTGGGGTGGTGTCGCCCACTGTTCCAATACCGGCGTCGCCATCGAGGGTGGGTGCTCCTTCACAGCTCATGGAGCTACGTTTGCTGGAGCCAATGGCGACGTCATCAAGGCAAGTGGAACCGGGGATGTGTTGTTGAATAACTGTTATGTCGGCGGCGACGCTACTAACGGCGGCGGCGGCGGGACGTTCGTGATGAACGGTGGGCGTGTGATGGGAACGCCGACGGCGATCACTCATACGCAAGGAGACATTGGAACATGATCAGCCCATTGCGAGGCGACGTCATCAAGGACATGTACGCTCAGCTCGGAGACGAGCCAGAGGATGGAGTGTACGAGGTTGTCGTGAACCGGTGGACGTATCAGGTCGAAGTGCGTAACGGCAGGATTCGGTCACCAAAAAAATTGAAGGTATTCAGGAAGCCGAAAGAACAGTAGAGGATATGATGGTAGAGAATAAAAATGGAGAGAAGCCGATCTGGAGAACAACGAAATTCTATTATGCTTTGATGGCATTGGGTGCATTTCTTGCACTTGCATTGTCTGGCACCATGGTATTTACTTCGGAACAAACGATTGATTTTATTCTTACACTATTTGGTATCAATGTCGGTGCCCACGCACTCACGAATATTTCGGCTGTTATTGGGCAGTTTTTTGGTAGGAATGAAAAGGTTGTTGAGCGAGAGATCGTTCATGAGGAAGTTGAAAATAAGGAGGAGTAAATGGCATGGGAACCTTGGTTTATGGGTGACAAGGTAGAGGTTGATGATGAGATTGACAAGATTCATGATGTTCCTACTCGTTCCCTTCCTTATGGCCTCCGATTGCGAGGAGATGAGGTTGGAGAGTCTAGATCACGGGCTGATGTAGACGGAGATGGGAGAACTCCACCCCCTAGTGCTGCCTTGGACCGTGATAGGTAGTGATAATATCGAACATCGAACATCATTCCACAGTGCGATAGACAAGGTCAATGGGTGGTTTGATGAGGAGATGTTTGTCGGTGAGATCGATCAGGATCGATTTGATGAACTCGAAGCGATGAGTGAGTCAGCTAGGATCGGAACCATCATCGTCTATGAAGGACCAATCAGCTCGTCATCGTGGGATGATGGGTTGGATTTTGATGATGCTGGAGGAATTGCCGAACTGACATGGGACGACAGCGGTGGGATTGTCTTTGTCAATATCGTGATCAACGTGGACTACGCGTACAATGCTGATACAGTTGAAGATGTCTTGTTACATGAGTTCGGACATGGATTAGGACTTGGGCATGACGAGGATAGTCTTGATCTCAATTCTTGTATGTCTAGCCCTCCACCGTTTGATTGTGAATACACTCAACATGATATAAATGAAGTTATTTTTCCTTAGATGAATATCTCTGAATATTCAGCAATAGCTTTCCAAGCACCAGCACTTATTTGAGCTTCACTCCAACCTATCATCGCTCTGATGTCGTACTCATCCTTCACAGATGCAAAGTTATGAAAGTGGTTTTTCATCTCGTAGTAATTCAATCGAGGATAAATTTGTTTGCCGTTTTCATCACGTGCGAACTTGTATGTTCCATATGATGGAACGATGATATCGAATCCAAGTGCTTTGTACATTGCCAGTCCACGAACGATATCACTTAGCTCTTCATCATAGAGTTGTGGGCTACCAAAGTCACATTCTTCGAGTGGATTAAACCCGTCTTTGAATGCAAATGCTCCCCATGGGAATGTAGGATGACCAACTGGCAATCCATATGAAGAGAAGCCGATTACTCGATATGGATTTGCAGAGATGATTGTCCAGAATAATGCTTTTGCTAGAGCAAAAACAATTTCCATATCTTCATCATCTCTATCGCCGTCATGATCTTCGTCTTTCGCTTTCAAGCCAAGCTCTGGATCAAGTAACCATCCCATGATAGCCTCGACGGATGCTTGTTCCATCATGTGAACAAATTCAGCATGACGTCCTTTCCATGGGTATCCCCATAGAAATGTGACGATGTTGCGGTTGACTAGTTCATCTGTGATTCGTTTGCACATATCGATGGAGTTGATTCTTCTGACAGTATGTTTTCCTTTTTTGAAATCCTGCCATACTGCTCCGATAGCTGCCCATTTGATTCCATGATCAGCCATTCGCTTTACTCGTGTCTTGTAGTTGTTTTTGTTGAGGGCACGTATGTATAGCCCAAGTCCTCTTGGTGAGTAAGGTTGTCTTTCGTGAATTATAGGCATGTTTATTTCTCTTTCTTTGGCATTCTTACTCTTGTGACAACTTTTGGTTTTCGTATCTTTATTTTAGGTTTTGCTTCAATTGGTGGACGTTTGTATTTTTTCCTGAGTTGGTTGTTGTTGATGTCGAATTCCTCGACGAGTTGGAAGTGCAGAATCTTGGTTGGTCGATCGAATAGGCATGCCATACGTTCTGCTGTTTCCAAGGAGTAGCAGTTCGAGCCAAGTATCCATCGATCACTTAGACCTTGATAGTAGATATTCCACACATCTATTGGGATATTTTGGAATGTAGGCCATAGTGGTCTGTTTGGGTCATCGACTTTGCTCATCTTACAAATCTTTCTGTACGAGTAGCCTGTCGATATATTTTTCTTGGCTTAGACCTAGAGCTGCAATTGCTAGGCGATGTTTCTTTGTGTGATCGAACTCGAACATCCAACTGTAGTTGGGGACAGACTCGCGGTAAGGAGTCCAGAAGTATAATGGGCAGTTGACTATTGCACAATCAACCCGTCCTTTTTCACTACCTGGTTGCCAATAGTCTCCACAACATCGAAAGCATTTTGCTCTTATTATCTGTCGCATTGGAATGCGATATTTTCCATTTCGATAGTATATATTCCGAACAAATGTGTTTGGATCGTTTTCTAGACCCATCTCTGTGGCCTTCATAATCATGCTACGATTCCATTTTCCGAAGAACCACTCAAAGTTTGGATTTGTTCCTTTTCTATATGGCATACGAATGTACAAAGGACATCCTTTGATTTTACAGTCGTATCTTCCGTCTGCGAAGTTATTGGTGCAATCGAAGCACTTTGCTCGACACGCTTCGGACATTGATGGTCTTGGCGAGTTAGTAGGATTCCCCATTTTCCCATTCCTCATAGATATCATTGAATATGATATCTTCGATATCTCGTGCTGCTTTATCTGTTATTGTGATACTTGTGAGTTTTTCGTATGCGATCTGTATTTGTTTGAATGTGTCTGTATTACCACCATGGTCAGGGTGGTGTTTTTTTGCGAGTTTTCTGTATTGTATTTTTAGTTCTTCCTTAGAGTAATGTGGGCTCAGCCCTAGTATCTTCCTAGCGTCTGTAAAATTTATTTCTACCATTAAAGAAATTATATAACCCCTGATAGTTTCTGGTTAGAGATATGGAAGACGCAACGGGTTGCAGTTTGACTATCCTGTTGGACTTTAGTTAATTTCATTTTTGGGCAGTTATCTCGGTCTCCGTCAAATATGCAGCAAGTGCATAATCCCCCTCCAGGCGTCGACTCTTTGAACGCCCATGTCACCGGTGGCTTTGTTGGCCTCCTTATTCTCATTTCATTCCTCCTCGAGTTGCAGATTACACTGCCGCTTGTAAAACCGTTTTACAGCTTGCTGATCCTTGAACCATATTCTCATACGTCGGTTGAACCAGGCTTCCGATTCTCGGTGTAGTTTTAGATGTTGTTTTGCGATGATTGAATAGCACCCTGGGCACACGGTTACGTGCATTCCACCTGGATGTGCGAACATAATCTTAGATGTGCGTTCAAGACATAATTCACATGTGTCCATGCGTACAATTATATCTGTATAATTTGAGTTTGATTATTAAGGTTGTATAGTAGGTATGAGATGAGAGTAAGAAGACCAATCGTGGAAGATGTTGAAATTGACGATGCCGAGGATTTTGAAGAAGAGTTAGACGACGAAGAATCGGACAGTCAATACATTGTTCAACCACAGATTATACGTGGTAAAAAACGAAATGTGTATGAGTCAGAATATCTTCCACCGTTGATTAAGTTTCCTGCACATCTTCCACGAAATGAACAACGTCCTTGGAAGAGAGAAGCACTATTGTATTTACGTGCATTTCTCGCAGAGGGCTTATCTCGTACTGAAATCATGGAACGTATGGGTATTGAGAGTACCAAGGTCTATGACAAGTTAGAGTATCGTCTCATGGAAACTGACGGTGCTCGGTTTGTACAGATGGGTACTGCTCATCGTTACTATATTCATTCGTTGCGCACTGAGCAGCTTGTCAGGGAGCTTGATCAGTTTGTTCGTACTCATATGAAAGATGACCCAAGGAAGTCTGGTGTTGTCGGTGCAATTAAGGCGAAGGCACAACTCTATAAAGATATGATTGTCATGGGACAGGAACTTGGCATCATTGACAAGCGTGCGAAGGAACTTCGAGTTCTCGGTGAGATTAATCTTGGTGCACTTCCGAATGAAGAGCTTCGTGAATTGCTGGAAAAGCGACTTGAGTGGTTTCAGAATGTGATGACTTCACCACAAAAACTTCCATCTGCACATGGAAATATTTTGGAGCGGTCAGTTCGACAAATCGAGGAAAATGATGTCGTTGATGCCGAGTGGGAGGAAGAAGAAACGTCGGAAGCACAAGAGGAGGATCGACCCTAGAAAGAATCCTTACACTATAATCACTCCTGAGTATGCAAAATATATGCATCCATCAAGTGTGACGATACCAGGGTTAAAGGATAAGCTTATCGATGCAGTAAAGGAAGCTGACGAAATTCAAACTGAGATAATTCGTCGGGCGGTCATGGTTGAAGACCGACTTGATGTTCTCATGAGGCTTCTTGATCTTGATGTTCGAGCACATCATCAGACTTATATAGATTTTTTCGATAGGATCAGAAAAAGAGGCAAGAAGTATGGAATGCTTCTTGGTCCTCGTGGTTCAGGTAAATCAACTGTATGTGACATCTGCTATGTCATTATGCGTGTTTTGCAGGATCGACAAATTAATGTTCTTATTGCTTCGAGGACGAATGATCAGGCTAAATCATTTCTTTCAGCCGTCAAGGGTAATCTTGAGAAGCTAGAGAAACTTGGAATCTTTGGAAAGCTTGTCGGTGATAAATGGGACGAAACTACTGCGAGTGTGTATGGTCGTGAGCCAGTACAGAAAGAGCATACATTCCATATTGCTGGTGCTGATGGTGCAGTTGTCTCGAAGCATTTCGAGATAATTATTTGTGACGACCTCATTGAAGAAAAAAATGCGAAGACTGAGACTGGACGAGAAACAGTACTTCACTTTTTCTACAAGTCACTTTTTCCATGTTTGAAGTCAGGTGGGGAACTTCGTGTACTTGGTACTCGATATCATCCGGAAGATTTGTATTGTCATCTTGAGTCACAAGATCCGAACTTTAAAGATACAGTTTTTATCATGCCAGGTGTTTTCGATAAGGACACTGGTGAGTATGTAGATCTTGTTCAAAATGATGATGGTTCATTTTCGCTTCCAGAGAATGCAACTACATGGGACCCAGAGGGATTTTCAGTTGATGAGCTACTTGCGCGTCGTCAAGGTATGCCACATGGTGATTTCGAGGCGCAATATCAGAACAGAATTGAGTTTCTTCGTGGAGATTACTTTACATCTGATTGGTTTCAGTATTATGATGAAGACCCAGCGGCATTGGTCGAGGAGTTGGACCTGGTTGTTTGGATGGGGGTTGACCTTGCCGTTTCTCAAAAACGATCAGCAGATGAATTTGCAATCGTCGTTGTTGGCATAACTCGAAAGACTTTCGAGATTTATGTGCTTGATTACATTGCAGGTAGATTCTCATTCAACAAACAAAAGCAGCACCTCAAGGATATGTTCGATATTTGGGACCCGGTTCGGACATTTGTTGAGTCCAATGCGTATCAGGCAGTCCTTGAGTCAACCGCAGCAGAGGAATTTCCTGATGTTCGCACAATGCCTATTTGGACAACAGAGGATAAAATTACTAGGGCTACTGCATTTCAGCTTTATTATGAACGGGGACAAGTATTTCACAGAAAGAATCGTTCAGCTAAACTAGAGACTCAGCTAACTGGATTCCCACATGTTAATTTGAAGGATTTATTTGATGGGTTGTATATTGCAGTGTGGGGTGCAATGAGGGGTGGACGTAGAGCTGGTCGTAGGAAAGAAGAACCAGGGCTATTTGGAGGCTGAGATGCAGGATAGCGCAACACTCAAGAAATCAACTGAGGTCGTCAAGTCCGTTCTGAAAACGACGATCATCAGACCCTCGATCTACGAAGAGGAGAAACAGAAGCAAGCTCAGCAGGTAGATGCTAGACCTGAAAGCAAGGCGATGGAAGAAGATCCATTTGCCCATAACTATGATCGCTACCAGGCTATTGTCCCTCCATTTGATCTCTATACTTTGAGCCAGATGCCAGAACAAGCTGGTGAGATGACTCCAGCGCTTGATGCAATGAGTGTCAATATTGAGAAGCTAGGACAGCGAATTGTCCCACGACCTGGTGTTCAGGCAAGAAATGAAGAAACTCCTCCGGATATTCTTGGGCAGATTGCTATTGTCAGGAACTTCTTTGACAATGCAGTTCTTGACCAAGAGGACGTTTGCATCGAGGAGCTTCGCTCGAGAGTTCGGAAAGACCTCGAGACGACGGGCAATGCATACATCGAAGTCATTCCGAAGCTGAATGAGCCAAATGTACCAGCAGGATTGAAGCATCTTCCGAGCTGGACCATGCGTATTCGCAAGCTTGATGAGGAGTCGACTAAGTACGAGGTTCCTAGAGCTATCCAGGACAAGGATGGTAATTGGTCGATGAAGGACTTTCCGACCTCGAAGAGGTTCCGAAGGTTCATTCAGATTCGTGAGTCAGGCGCTCGAGCTGTGTATTTCAAAGAGTGGGGAGATCCAAGGTCGATTAGTTTTGAGACTGGGTTGGTTGCCAAGCGAGGCAAGTTTCGTCCGGAGGAAGCTGCACATGAAGTCATCCATCTGAAGCTTTACTCAACACGTAGTCCATATGGACTTCCGAGATGGATTGGTCATCTCTTCGCGATTTACGGCACACGAGCTGCGGAGGAGATCAATTATGTTACGTTCGAGAACAATCAGATTCCTGCATTGGCATTGTTGGCGACGAATGTTGCTGTGACACAGGGTTCTATCGATAGGATGAAGGAGTTTATTGAAGAGCGTGTCCAAGGCAATAAGAATTACGCGACCATTGTTCTAATCGAGGGTGAGCCAATTGGCGAGGGTATGCGTGATCCTGGTGCTATGAAACTGGATATCAAACCACTCACTGAATTCCAGCATAGTGATGCGATGTTCCAGAACTATATCGCTATGAATAATGCACTGGTGCGACGGTCATGGCGACTGCCACCTATCCTTGTGGGATACTCAGATGACTACAATCGCGCGACCGCGGAAGCTAGTTTGAGACTTGCTGAGCAGCAGATCTTTGCGCCTGAGCGGAAGACAATGGATACGGTATTTACGAATACTCTTATTGCACGTCTCAGACAGCCATCGGTTATGTTCAAATCGAACACTCCGAATGTAACGGACAACTTCGAGCTGACGCAGCTTCTTGCAACTGCTGAGCATAGTGGTGGGCTGACACCAAGAATTTCTAATCAGATTGTTGGAGATGTTCTTGGGTCGGATATTCCGGAGGTTGCTTCAGAAGTCAATCCTGATCTTCCATTTACTCTCACGATGGAACGTGAAAGAGCTAAGCTCGAGTCTGAGTTTCAACCGCTGGAACAAACTAAGTTCGTTAATAAGTCTGAGGCAACGGATCTGTTTGTGACGATTATCGAGAAGAACAATAAAGATGATTTCCTTTCTGATCGACAACGAGCTACAATTGCAAGGTTTCTACAACAGCTCGCAAGCGAGTAAAATAGGAATAGAGTTGTAAAACGGTTTTACAACTGGAGGTTGGTACATGGCAGCGGCGAGCGAAACGAGAAAAACCATTTCTACTTCTGCTCTTAGTGAAGGTGGGCAAGCATCGCCGGTTCGATTTCCGAATAGTTTCCTTGATGATGAAGACAAGCAACCTGAATTTGCGATGCGAATCACACAAAAGCAAGCTGATAATGCATTTGCTGGTATTAAGAAGGTTTTCATCTCGGACAGGCAGATAGAGAATTCTCATGAAGAACCTCTTTACTTGATGGTTGATAATGATATTGTTGGCGCAGTAAAGTTTGGTTATTCATTTAATATGGATGAGGATACGTTTTCATTAACTAAGTTGCACCATACTGAAGACGAATATAAGAATGACTCATTTGGGTATCGGGTCCAGAATATAGCAAAGTTTGATGTTCCAATTACTGTTCTGTCCCAGTCTGATGATACATTCGTTTCAATTCAATCTAAAACCGTGAAGGGTGTTGTTTCTGATGTACAGATTTGGAAACAGGCTAAGGTAGAGGAACGAATCATTGGGGCTGCAGTGTTAGTTCCTGGCAGGACGGATCTTCACAAAGAAAAATATGATGAAGAGACTGTAAGGAATGCGGCTCATTTCTTTCTTGAGAATTTTCGTAAAGATGATGATCATGGAATTGATGTTGACCATGATGGGATTGTTGATTTTAATTCCATTGTTCCAGTTGAGAGCTATGTTCTTGATAGGGAAATGACATATGAAATTGAGATTCCAGCCATTGACGTAGCGGATTCTGAGACTGAAAAAAGTTCGACGATGAAAACAATTACGTTTCCGAAAGGAACGTGGATTATGTTTGCACGTGTGATTTCTGATACACTTTGGAATAGAGTAAAGCTTGGAGAACTCAAATCGTGGTCGATTGCTGGTCTTGCAACGGTTCGTCAATTGAGTAAGATTTTGAAAGCAGCTTGATAGATTGACTTGCTCAATAGGTTAGAGAGCGGTTATAACTTGTAGGTGGTCTATTATGTCTGAAGAAGTAACTGAGGAAATTGAAGATGAAGCTGAGCGAGAGTTGACGAATATGAGACCTAAGAAGGTTTCACTTGTTGCACTTGGAGCAAATAACGAACAATTTTTTGTTGCCAAATCTGCGAAAGACGAAGGCTCGAAGTCAGCAGCGCTCATTACTGTAACTCAGTTTCTTCAGGCGACTCAAGACAGGGTCAAGGGACTCTCTGATTGGGTTTCCAAAGCAGAGATCGATGATGAGCAGACTGAAGTTCCGGAGGTCATGAAGTCGTCGCTCGCGACGATGAAGAATTCACTGGCTTCTGTAAAGGCAGCGCTCGAGGGGAAAGAAACTCTCACTGAGGTAGCGAAAGTTGCTGGCTCGGTTCGTGATAAGTCAATTACGATTCTCGATGCGCTCGATGGAAAGCTAGTAATGACCATCAAGAGTCTCGAGGAGAGTGATGATGGAACTCTTCCTGTCGATTTCGTAGAGAAGCTTGATACGCTTATCTCGGATTTCGAGTCAGTTCTTGAGAAAGCTGAGGAGATTGAGGATGCAGTTTGGACAACTGCGTTCATCAACGATCTTCCAGATTCGGCTTTTCTTTACATAACCCCTGGAGGGGAAAAGGATTCCGATGGGAAGACGGTTCCGCGCACGAATCGGAAGTTCCCATACAAGGACAAGTCAGGAAATGTTGATCTCCCTCACTTGCGGAATGCTGTTGCGAGAATTCCTCAGTCTAACCTTTCAAAGGATCTGAAGGATCGCTTGCAGGCAAAGGCGAGGAGGATTCTGGCAGAGCATACTGAGAAGTCAGAGGAGGAAACGATGTCCGAAAAGAGCATCGCAGAAGCGATTATGAAGTCCGCTGATAAAGATATCGAGCTTGTTGATGAGGAGGTGAAGAAACAAGTTACTTCCGCAAAAGCAAAGCTGGATGAAGTTCTTGGAGCACTTGCGATTTCACCAGATGATGCTGAACGAATGGATACGTGGGATCTCAGGAGTTCGCTTGCCGAATCTGTTGGAATTCTTATGAGTGCTGCGAAGCTCGAGATGATGCTTGGTTCATCAACTGAAAAGTCGGTTGATGATAAGATTGAAAAGAAGGAGACTGAGATGTCAACAGAAGAGGAGACGACCAAGACGGCGTCGACCGAAGAGGAAGACAAAACGACGGAGAAAGCCGTCGAGGAGACTCCTCAGAAGGAAGACGTTTCACAGGGGACTAATGAGACTCCTGATCTTGCAGCGACTATTGCTGCGGCTATTACTTCTGCTATCAAGCCATTGGCAGAGAAAATTGATGGCGTGACAGAACAAGTGCAGAAGAATGCCGAGCGGGTCAAGGAGACAACTGAGAAGGTAGAGAAGATGGAACGTGCTCGCAATGATGCGAAGGGTGGTGACGTCGAGGAAACCACGAAGATGGCATCGACAAAGGAGCATGGTGAGAGTACATTCGCGAGTATCATGCCTGAACATCTTCGCGGTGAGTTCAGGCATGGTGAAAAAATTGAGGAGTAGCCAGCCGTCGCCTTTGGCTGGGTCGGATATATAAAGAGAGGATTTGAAAGATGACTAAAAGGATGACCAATGAGCAGATCATCGAGAAGGCGGTCGTTACGACAACTGCGCTGGCGACGGCTGGAAAGTTGAGTCCGGTTCAATCTGACCAGTTTATTGATTACGTAATTGATGTCACGATGCTCAAGGGAGCTGTTCGTGTTGTTCGATTCCGTAACGAGACCATGCAGATTGACAAGATTGGTGTTGGTGCTCGTGTTACTGTACCGAAAGCCGAGGCATCGGCTCCACAAGTTCGTCGTGGTGTTACCATCACGAAGATTGAGCTGACTCCGAAGGATCAGATGACTCCATTCGAGATCTCTGACAATTTCCCGGACCAGTCAATTGAAGGTGAGCGAGTCGAAGATACCGTGACGAGGCTCATGGCGACTCAGACTGCGAACGATTTGGAGGAGCTGACCATCAATGGTGACACTCTTGGTCATGCTAGGATCGAGAGTGAGTTGATCAGTGGTGGTCATGCGTCAGATGTTATCAAGGATAGCTTCATGGCGCAGTTCAATGGCTGGTTGCGTGTTGCTGACACTGGGAATGTCTATGATGCAACCGGTTCGGATATCAGCTCAATCATCTTTTCAAGGATGATCAATACTATGCCGGTCAAGTTCCGTAGGGTTCGTCAGAATCTTCGGTTCTTGGCGTCGCTTGACCATGAGCAGCTCTATCGTGAAAAGGTTGGTGCACGGCAGACTCCAGCGGGCGATGCTGCAAATCAGGCTATGGCTCCTATTACTCCTTATGGAGTACCGCTTGTTGGAGTACCACTTCTTTCGGCAGAACCAATCGTTGTTGAGCATGTTACTATTGGTGCTCACTCTGACAGTGTGACCTTGAGGTATAAACCGATTGGTACGACTGTTGTGATTACCACGAGCACTCTCGGTGCAAGTGCTGAGACACCGCTAGTTGAGGATACTGACTATACTATCAATAGGACTACAGGTGTCATTTCGACAACTACTGCTGGCGCATTTGCGAGTGGAACTTTCAAGGTTACCTACTACAGTCAGGGTCAGATGCTTCTCACTGATTACCAGAACTTGATCCTGGCTATTGGTCGGGATATCACTATCGAACGTGATCGAGACATTTTCAAGGGCACTACTCAATTCGCTATCACCACGCGCCTTTCAGTCAACATCGAAGAGGTTACTGCACTTGTGAAGGGTATCAACATTGGCCTCAACTAGTTCTTGTTGTAAAACGGTTTTACAGCTCGATTGGAGGAGGTAATGACTGGTACTAAGAAAAAAAGAGTGCGTAAACCGAAGAAGTCTGCTGATGTTTCGGAGGAAACTTCGACAGTTGACGAAATGGAGAAATCGACAACTGATGATATTGTACCTAATAAGGTTGTCAGTCCATCGAAGGATAAACCTGTTAAAGAAGTTACGTCTCCTGAATCGATGCGAGCAGATGTTACGCTCACTGAATGTGCTTCGTTGACGAAGTATGGTCGTAAGTTCATCAAGGGGCGCACATTTACCGCATTTGGGAAAGAGCAGATTGATTTCTTCAAGGCTGATAATCGGTTTAATGTTGTCGAGAAGTGATTCTTGTTCATTACAAGAACGGCATTACTAGTAAGCTTGATCCAACGGACGAGCTTAGTCTACGCGCGTTAGATTCTCCTAAAGTACAATCTCAGATTCGTAGGGTTGCCATTCTAGATGGGTATGGTCATCGTGTGGATCTCCCTTCTTTCAAAAATGGAATTAATCGGATTTGGATAGAAATCGTAAGAAATGGTGATGAGATTAGAGGTGAACGCATTTGTGTTATGCGTAATAGGGAGATTTTGAAAGTAACGATGTATTATTCTGATGGTCGAGTTGTTCTCGATATGTGATAGGAGTGAACATGCCAGATAAAAAGAAAGATACTCTGTCACCAGTCGAGACTGCATCTATTCTTGGTCGAATAGATGATAGAACTGGACAATTGATCAATATTCACATTCCTAGAGTTGAGAAGATTGCTACTGAATCTAGGAATGAAGTTATTAAACTTGGAACAAGGGTTTCAGTACTTGAGAATATTGAACCTCACGTGTGCGATGAGAAAGTTCGGCAAGCCAGACAGGATGATGATATTGCTGACGCAAAAATTAATAATATTGATCAGAAAGTTCAATTAAAAGGACTACATTTATTTCGGAATTATTTTATTGGAATTATTGCAATGGTTGTTGTTTTGGTTAGTGGATTTGCGATAGTAACTCGTTCGATAGAGGCAACTAATACAACAAATATTGATACCAATAGACATGACATAGAACGACATGAGAAACTTATTCATGAGCTTCCACGGAAAATTGATATCGAGCAGATAGTAAGTAAAAGTGCAAAACAAATTCCAACAAACGTAATTGATGCTCAAAAAGCACTTCCTGAACCTGTTCCTACGGCAGATTCAGTTGAAGATGATTTGGAAGAACTAGTAAGACGTGGGAAGATGAGCAAAATTGAAAATGCGTGGGCCAGGAAAATATTAATTCGAGTTCGTAAACGTGAGAATGGTGAGCATTGAATTATGTAGTATGATTGTATGAGATACTTGTATGTTGTGAGGACGTAATGGTGACACTCGTTGTTCATTGGAGCCACAAGGCCGGGATTTGTGCGGTTGGTGAGCGTATGTCGTGGCAACTCTACGATTACACAGCTCGTGCGTATGATGTCGAGCTGAGGGTCGTCGACGAACTGCATGAATGTACGATCGATGGAGTGCCACTCTACGGCAGCCTGAGCGACGCTCTGTCCGGACTGAGCGGGCAGGTCGTCTGTCTGCACAAGGATGAGTCTCCAGAAGGCACACCGCTCGAGACGTTCGAGCATCCACTGGAGGCGGTCTACGTCATCGGGCCGGACTATGCGGGTTACGTCGCTCCAGAGGGTGCGCTCGATGTGAGCATCACAACGCCAGGGCCTGAATATGTGGAGCTATGGTCACATGTAGTGGCCGGAATTGTGCTTTTCGATAGGACCGCGAAACAGGCGAGCTGATGGCAGTAAACGTTACATCGCAACTATCGACTCTCGACTCGTGCGAATCGGCGTCGTGGACCGTGCACAACATTTCCGGATCCATGGGATCGCTCGCTGCGATACAGGTCTCGGACGAGGAACAACCACCGCGAGAGGGGACGTACTGTATTGGTTGGGACATCGACGCCGAGAACGGCGGATACTACTATGGCTTTTCGTCGACCGACTATTCATCGAAAATCGTCTATGTATGGGCCTGTGTATGGACGGCGGCTCAGCTTGAGGTGTTGGCTCCAGGTGGTGGTTCTCAATCCGGTGTCTACATCATCGCGACGGACGGCACGAATTTTGGATATTGGCACGTCGCTGGGAAGGACACCTATACGGGTGGGTGGCGCTGTTTCGCTGCGGATCTTTCTCGAGCGCCCGACACGAATAGCGGCTCGGCTCCGAACCTCGCGAATTGCACGGGGATCGGGATAGGATTCAATCATCTGGCGAAATCAAAAGCGGCACATAACGCATTCGTCGATTATCTAAGGATCGGCGACTCCGGCTCCGGGCTCAAAACCACGACGGATTCCAGTTCCGTCGCTGATTTTGCTGACATTTACGCTGGCGACGACTCGATCGCCGTGGGCATCCTGAGAACTGACAATGTCACATTTGCACAGGGACCGCTGAATTGTGGAGATAACACGAGCGGAGATTTTGAATTCCTCGACACCGGGAAAATCCTGCTCTTCGAGGCCGCCGATGTTCCGAGCGGTCACTACGGGATCACGGTATTGGCGAACAGCGGTGGAACGATCAAGTTTCAGCTCGGAACAAAATCTGGTGATCGCGGAATTCAGGGGTGCACGATCGAGGGTGTTATTCCGTTTTCGATGGATTTCACAGACACTGACATCGACGAGCTAAAGCTCTATGATACGACATTTAGAAATGCGAGTACTATTGACCTCCCACCCAATGCTTCAGGTAGAGAAGTAATTGACTGTAGGTTTGTTGGTTGCGGTCTGGTAACTCCTGACACATGTGTTATCGAATTTTGTAATTTCATTGAAGCCGACGCAACAGCAGTGGTCATTAGCTCGATATCACATAACCTCAGTGATTCGGGCTTTATCAATTGTCCGGTTGCGATCGAGATTGACGCCGAAGGAACGTTCCCATTTTCAAATGTCGAGATGTCTGGCTGTACAACCGACATTGAAAACAGTGTGAACGCCGTAAACGAGGACAGCTACGCGTCTACGAATCGAGACGGGGATACCTCTATCAGCGGTGGGCTAACGAACGACGCAGTGGGACAGGCGTTCTATTGCACAACCGGGGATGATCTGGCGAACGTCGAGGTGATGCTGTCGAAGAGCGGCTCGCCCACTGGAAACGCATACGCTGTCCTATACGCGGTCACCGGCACACCAGGTACCGACGCCACGCCAACGGGTTCTGCCTTGGCGACCTCGGATGCGTTCGACGTATCAACGCTCGATGGCACGCCCACCCTGACGAGAATCCAGTTTTCTGGGGACGAAATCTACACGCTGTCGTCCACCACATGGTACTTCATCGTAATCAGGTACGAGGGGGGAGACGCTTCAAACTACATCCTCGTTGGCGATGACACCTCGAGCCCAAGCCACAGTGGGAACGCCGCCGTGCAAGCGGTCAGCGGTGATGCATGGACTGCGCAGAACGGGAAGGACTTGATCTTCTACCTGCGCACGGGTGGGATCGTTATCGTCCAGAACACAGGTGGGAGTATCGCGTCGCACACCGAGACAGGTACACCTCCCGGCTCGACCACGATCGAGAACACGACCGCGCCCACGGCCCGGCCGACGCCGATCTCGATCCCGAGCACCCGGGCGGTGAGGAAGATCGCCATGACGTTGATCGCGGGACCCGAGTAGAGGAACGC
>Ga0209536_100003336_pt1 | contig 25835 bp, 21 predicted proteins | sample DeeMarSeWOR28_12_FD_187461 | JGI IMG/M metagenome (GOLD analysis project Ga0209536, IMG submission 187461) | Marine sediment microbial communities from White Oak River estuary, North Carolina - WOR-2-8_12 (SPAdes) (version 2) | ecosystem: Environmental > Aquatic > Marine > Intertidal zone >...
CCTGGCCACCACGAGCGGTGGCAGCGGTGGCGGCACCAGCATGCCTGCGCATACCAACTACGAAGATGGTGTCGGCCACGCTTCGGGCAACAACACGCCATACAGCAGCGGTTGTACGGCCTGTCATGGTGCCAACCTGCAAGGTGGCTCGGGCCCGTCGTGCTTCAATTGCCACGGCGTGGAATGGAGTGAAAGTGCGCCCAGCGGCAGTGGTAGTGGCAGCACTAGCACTAGCACGCCACAAGGCAAGTACCAGACCTACTGCCAGAGCTGTCATGGTACGCGGTCCAATCCGGGGCGTGACGGCTGGGTGGGTGGCTCTTCGGCCTACCGCATCTGGCGCAACATCTACAATGAGAATGACATGAACTATCTCATCGACATTCTCACCAACCAGGATGTCAACGACATCGCTTGCTACCTCGGCGGCACGAGCTGCAGTAGCGACGGAGGTGAGCACGACTAGCCTCTACTGGTTGTTCGAGTATCATCAACCCAACGCGGGGGCCTTCGGGCCCCCGTTCTATTTGGGCGGGCATTCATTCGGTGCGTCTGGATGGTCTTGATGCGTAGCCCGGACGAAGTCCGGGGCAGCGGCTTGTCGACGTATGCCAACCGCGGCCGTGCCGGGGTGCCTGAGGCTTCCGATCGCCTCCCGGATTCCATGCCCTGCGGGCATTGCATCCGGGCTACGTTCTCGTTGTTCAAGCAGCGCTGCCTCCGACGCCAAGCATCCCTGACTCCACGCTCTATGCGCGTTACGTCCGGGCTACGGTACATGCGGGCATTGTGTCCGGGTTGGGGTTCGGGGCGACACCGCCGTAGCCCGGACGAAGTCCGGGGTAGGGGCTCGTAGACGTATGCCAATTGCGGACGTGCCGGGGTGCCTGAGGCTTCCGATCGCCTCCCGGATTCCATGCCCTGCGGGCATTGCATCCGGGCTACGTTCGGCGGCGTTGGGTCTGGGAGGCGGTTCGAGCGACAGGTAGCCCGGACGAAGTCCGGGGAACGACGCATCGAGGCCAACGAGTAGCCCGGACGCAGTCCGGGGAACGACGCATCGAGGCCAACGAGTAGCCCGGACGCAGTCCGGGGGAATGAGTTTGTGCGTTGATTCTGAGCCGAGTTCCGGCGCTATCTGAGGTCACCTCGCGCTGGCGTCTCATCGCCAACCACGGCATTCGACGCCACGATTTGGGCATGGTTCGTTACAGGAGAAACCGGCTTCCGGGCGGGACCTATTTCTTTACGGTCACGCTTCACGATCGCAAGAGCGCTGTACTCACGGATCACATCGACCTATTCCGCAGTGCTGTTCGTAACGAGCTTAGACACCGCCGCTTCTCCATTCTTGGGGCAGTGATCCTGCCCGAACACCTGCACATGATTTGGCGCCTGCCACCGAACGACAGCGACTACCCGCGGCGATGGCAATCGATCAAGGCCGGGTTCACGCGAGGCCTGGGCGAGCGTGGAGTCCACCTGGAATGCGGCAACGGAAATGCGTACCGCCTGTGGCAGAGTCGGTATTGGGAACACACAATTCACGACGAGGCTGATCTCCGTGCGCATCTGGACTACATCCACTACAACCCGGTCAAACACGGCTTGGTTGATCGCGTTCGGGATTGGCCGTTTAGCTCATTTCACAGTTACGTGCGCAGAAGCCAGCTGCCGCTGGATTGGGCTGGAACCGGGGTTACAAACCAACATGCGGGATTTGGTGAGTAGGAGGTCGCATGCTGTCAGACACTCCCCGGACTTCGTACCCTCGCGGGTACTGCGTCCAGGCTACGGGCGGCGGCTACGTATCAATGTAGCCCGGACGACGCGCTAGCGAAATCCGGGGAAAGGGCGGGTCATGATGCCGGCTGTGTCGATGCGTGTTCGGCGCCGCTCCCGGACTTCGTACCCTGACGGGTACTGCGTCCAGGCTACGTGCGGTGGCTACGTGTCAATGTAGCCCGGACGACGCGCTAGCGAAGTCCGGGGAAGGGCAGGTCACGATGTCGATGCGTTTAGCGCGGCTCCCGGACTTCGTACCCTCGCGGGTACTGCGTCCAGGCTACGGGCTGCGTTCAGGCTACGTGCGGTGGATACGTATCAATGTAGCCCGGACGACGCGCTAGCGAAGTCCGGGGAAGGGCAGGTCACGATGTCGATGCGTTTAGCGCCGCTCCCGGACTTCGTACCCTGACGGGTACTGCGTCCAGGCTACGGGAATCCGTGAGCGGGAGGGCTGGTCTCGGTCCGCGTTCCTCGTGGCGCCTGGTTTCCGTCTTTATCGCTGCAGCGGCTGCTCGGACATGGAATAGTCCATCCCCTGCATATGCCCGAACCCAAACACGTTCACTTTGTTCGCGCCGTACTGGCTCGCTACCAGCACGACATATTCGAGCTCGAAACCGGGCGCAGCGTACTTTTGGAAGAACTTGACGTTGTCGTAGTCCACTGCGACATCGGTGGGAAGATTGATGCTCTCAGGGTCTGAACCCGGGCCACCGAAGTACAGCAGGACCTGGCCCTCTGGATTCAGAATCTGCACATTCTGGAAGGCTGCATCGACGACATATATGCGGCCCTCATGATCAATATCGATACCCTTGGGACGAGCGAACTGGCCCAATCCCGTGCCGATTCTGCCGTGGCTGCCCACGAACACGCCGTCGAGCGTGAACGATTGAACGCGAAAATTACCCGTGTCAGAGACATAGACAATGCCCTGCGGCGAGATCTTGATGTTGGTGGGGTAAAAGAACTCGCCGTCGTTGGAGCCAACGCCACCGAACGTGAACAGCGTCTCACCGCTGCGCTTGTCGAGGACATGGACTTTGTGACCCGCGAGATCGGTGACGTAAAGTTTGTCCTCGAGGAGCGCGACGTCACCCGGCTGGAACTGGCCGGCCACACCATAGGCGCGGACGTAGTTGTCCAGGCGGTCGAATACGAGGACCTGCTTGCGCTGGGTATCGGTGATGTAGCGGGTGCCGTCCTCATCGATGGTGATGTTGATCGGCTTTACCATGTGGGCACTGCCGGTGCCGCGTACACGACGAAAATCCTTGCCGACCAGATCAAACACCACGTAGCCGCCACCGCGTGTGTCGATCGCAAGTAGCTTGCCGTCATACATTGCCACCCCGTAGGGCTTGCTGAGCGCATCGATTTTCTTTTCATCGGTGCCGACCACGAACTCGCGAAAGCTGGATTTCTGCTCGACATCCTCGGACGTCGAAAAACTGGTCAGATGTTGGATCCGGGGCGGGTTGGGAAGGCTGGGGTAAAAGACCGGTCCCTGCGCGGTCTTGTCCGGTGCTGTGGCGCAGCCGGCGCCGAGTACTAGCAGAATCAGGGCAAAACTTTGAGCGCTGGTGCGCCAGGCGCGACCGATCAGCGGCGTTGTCATGCTCAAATTGTCCTCGCTTACTGGGGTTGGAAACGACTGGGTGTTGTCAAAGCGCGATTTTAGCGCACCGCGACGCTCGTGCTAGACAAAAAGATAGCCCCGGCATCATCACGACGCCGGGGCTATCGGGTCACCTTGCCAGAGGAGATCTGGCGCTTACTTGGTGTGGCAGGTCAAACAGAGAGCGCTGCCATTGATGGCGATCTTCAACAACCGCGGGCCATTGGTGAAGGTGTTGTGCACATCGTGGCAGGAGGAGCACTGCACCTGGTCGCTGATCAGCAGCACCTCCTGAATCGTACCTGTCCGCGTGTCGCTGCCTCCGCCGATGGTGATGCTGCCCGTGGTGGGATTAGCCAGGGCGCCGTCGGTTGTTGCCAGGGCTGCATCATAGGTGAATGAAATAGGATGGTCGTCGCTCAGGTCACCGCCTAAGCCAACCACCGCGCTACCCGTCATGAACGTGCCGCCCGTGAAGCCGCCGAAGCTGTCCAACGCAACTGTTCCGTCGTGGCAGGACAGGCACAGGATCGACGAGCCCGCTGGCTGGCCGATGTCCGTCGCATCCAGGGTTCCTGAGGAGTACAGCGTGAACTCCTGCTGCGTGAGCTCATGGTTCCATAGCGGGGCGTTCTGCACGGTGGTGTCTGCGTTGTGAGGGGTATGGCAGGCCACGCAGATCTGGCCGCCAGACCATCCGGAGGTACTAAAGTCGTGGGCCGAGCCAACGATGGTACCGCCGAACGCTTGGCCGCCAACGAGGCTAGCGAGCAGACCGCTCAGGCCTACCGCGCCGATTTTCCAGAGAGCTGCTCTTTTGGTCTTCATTTTCTGCCTCCAATTTCAACTGAATTCAAATGTTTACGCGCACCTATTTAGTCCCGATGACGACCGCGCTCTGACTCCCTTCCGTGCGTTGCTCGACCGCCTTAAAGAGTACCCCTCGTGCGCTCCTCCTTGGGGCCTATTGTCCGCGTAGCGCCCCTTGTTACATTGATCTAAATCAGTAAAACCTCCGGTGCCGTGCTCGCATCGTGTCGGTCTGGGGCGGCGCTGTGGCCCCCGCCTTCGTGAATGGGCTAACATTCTGAAAATCGGCAACATTCCCAGGTGTTCGACCGCAGCCTTCGGCCCTTCCGAATCTAGAGCTTTGTGTCCGGGCCGAGCTCGTCGAAGCACAGCGTGGGTGGCCGGTGATGCCGGTCAATCAGATGTGACAAATTGTGGTGTTGGGGGAGGGCGGGGAAGACAACGCGGCGCGCCGGATGCGGGCCGCGTTGTGGTAACCGGTCTGCCGATCAGTTGTTCTTGGCGCCAGCGTCAATCCAATCCGATAGGACGGTGATTTCGCGGGTCGAAAGCGGGGCCTTGCCCTTGGGCATGTTGATGGACGAATGCGCCTGATGGCTCACCAGCGTGACCAGGGTGCTGGAGACGCTCGACCCCGGCACCACGACGGGACCGTATTTCGTGCCGGCCATGAGCCTGTCGTAGCTGGACAAGTCCAGGCCGCTCTTGGCAAGCCCTTCACCGTCACCGGTGTGGCAGGCGACGCAATGCTTATTGAGAACAGGATACACATCGTGTTTGAAACTCGTTTCCTTCGCGCAGCCGCCGAGCACGGTGGCAAGGGCCAGCAAGGCAACGGGTGTATGGATTCTGGCGCGCATGACTCTCCCCTTCTCCGACTCTTCTATTTCTTTCCTACGTATAGTCCGTCCGGTTGCGGCTGTCCAGCGTGCAGACCGCGCTAGCATCATAATCGAATTTGCCCAGTGGGGCGATATACAAGCAGTGCTTATTCGACACGCGGCCTAGTCGACGACCGGTTTGGCGGCCGGTTTGTACAGCCACATTTGATAGACCGAGATCAAGACCATGGCCAAGAACGAGATGCCCATCAATGCGCCGCTGATCAAAACCACCCACGCGAAAGGCGCGAAAATCTTGGTCAGGTACCACGACAGAATGTCGGCGAGGATGGCCAGGAAGGGGATCGCGATGATCGTACACTTGATCCACGCGGGTCTGAGGTGCGCATGCACGAAGATCATGGTGACCAGGAAAAAAATGAACGTGAGGCCGAACAAGTGGATATGCGAGACGCGCACCAGGGTGAATACATCCATACCCGTGTCGAGCTGAACGGTTTGCATGGTCTTGGCAAAGTTGGTGAGCTCCGGAATGTGCGGGTTGCTACCGTCATGGCAACGCAGGCAGCGTTGCTCGAAGATCGGCATAATCACTTCGTCGAACTGCGCGCGGCTGGGATCGCTGCGCACCCAGGCGATAATGGTCGCTGCCTCTTCCTGCGGCAGCATGGCGGCCATGGCGCCCTTGAGCGCGGCCTCTAGCTCCGTGTCCTGCTTGCTGCCGCTATAGGCGATGATGAGATCATCGACTGACAGCATCGGATTGCCATCGCGGCCGGCATGCGAGGAAAAGGTGTGAATCATCGCAAATAGGTAGCCGACTGCGAGCGTGAGCAGCGTGAGTGAGTAGGCCACGCGCATGCTGAGGGGGAAGTCGAGAAAATGTGGGAAGCTGCTGCTCCTGTCTCCAGTGCTCACACGCGCTCTCCTTTGGTGATTCGGTTTCTTAATATAGGTCTTGCTGAGTACTGCGGTTTGTTATGTGTCCTGCTTTAACTCAGTACTCTGCTTAATTATTTTTCGCGCCTTGGTCGATCCAGCGCTTGATCAGGGCAATCTGCTCTTTCGGTAGCGGTGCGCCACCGCGCGGCATGGCGACTGGGTCATGCCCATACTCGAGCATGACGACCAACGTCGATTTGCCGCTGTGACCGGGGTCGACGATCGGGCCAAACTTGGTGCCTTTCATCACGTCATCGTAGCCCGCAACACTGAAGCCAGTTGACTCATAGCCCTGCGTGCCCGGCATATGGCAGCCTTTGCAGTGCTCATCCAAAATCGGTTTGACGTCGGCGGAAAAGCTGACGCCGCGCCCACAGCCGCTCAATGTCAGTGCGGCTACCGTGAGTGCACACCCGAGAATCGTCACGCGCAACATGGCTCTTGCTTCCTCCTCAACTCTTGCGTTGGGAACACTATTGCCCCAAGCTCAATCTACTTACCGAACCACCTAGGAATCTTGATTTATATCAAACAAATTGTGGCTTTTACACCCGCTTCCGTCGTTGTGCGGCATATTTTCGACAGGCGCGGGCCGCTTCGGCCAGGCGCCGAGTCAAGGAACTGAGTTGAGCCCGAGACGATGAAGACCGTAGTAATAGGCGCCGGTATTTCCGGTCTGGCGACAGCTTACGCGCTGCGTGAACGCGATCCTGACGTCGACGTACAGGTTCTGGAGGCCAGCGATCGGGTTGGCGGCAAGGCCTTCGCCGACCGCACGCAAGAGGGATTCCTCTGCGAAAGCGGTGTCAACGCGTTTCTCGACAACAAACCGCGTACGTTGGAATTGGCCCACAAGCTCGCCCTCGAACCGGTTACCAGTTTCGATGCCTCGCGACACCGCTTTGTCTATTCGGCGGGTCGATTGCACGAGTTACCAGCCTCGCCGCCGGCGTTTTTCAAGTCCAATTTGCTCAGCGTGCCGGGCCGGCTGCGCATCATCGGCGAGATGCTGGTGCCGCGCGGGGGCGCCGCCGACGAGAGTCTGGCGCAGTTCGCGACGCGCCGGCTGGGGCGCGAGGCCTATGAGAAACTGATCGATCCCATGGCGACCGGTGTGTTTGCCGGCGATGCCAGCAAACTCAGTCTCAACGCCTGTTTTCCGCGCATTCATGAAGTCGAACAGCAATACCGCAGTCTTATCCTCGGGCTGATCAAGCTGCAGGCGGCCGCGCGCAAGCAAGGCCGCAAGGACACACCCGGGCCGGGCCCGGGCGGTAAGCTCACCTCATTTGTGGACGGCATGAGCGTCATGACCGATGCCTTGGCTGCAGCGCTGGGCGAGCGGGTCAAGGTGTCCTGGCCAGTTGAGGCCATCAGCCGGGTCGGTGAGCGCTACGTGGTGCACGCAACCGGATTGCCTGACATCGAAGCCGAACGCGTTATCGTCGCGGCGCCCGCGCACGCACAAGCGACAATGCTGGATGCCCTGTCACCGGAGATCGCTACGCTGCTGGCGGCCATACGCTATCCCTCGCTTGCCGTGGTGTGCTTCGGTTATCGGCGCGAACGTGTTCAGCACCATTTGGACGGTTTCGGTTTTCTGATCCCCTCGAGCGAGCAGCGCAAGATCCTTGGCACGTTGTGGGACGCATCCATTTTCCCCAATCGCGCCCCCGAGGGTTACGCGCTGCTGAGGACCATGGTCGGTGGCGCCCGCGCCTCCGAGCTGGCGCTATTGCCCGAGGATCAGATGGTCGACCTGGTGCGCCGTGAGCTCGCCGCGACAATGGGTGTGGACGCGAGTCCTGAGTTCGTTCGCATCTACCGTCACGAGCAGGCGATTCCACAGTATGCGGTTGGCCATAGCGCTCGTTTGGCCGAAATCGACCGCGTGCTGCAGCGTTTTCCCAATCTGATTCTGACGGGCAATGCATATCGTGGCGTGGCCTGGAACGATTGCATTGCCAACGCCTATGCGCTGGCCGAGCGCCTGGTCTGAGTCGTGACGACTGCCGCAACCCTTTGTCAAACTCCCATCGAAGTAACGCCCCACCGCTGCGACCGCGTGGCCGTAACGGCGGGGCGTGCGGCGCCGGGTGGGCGTCGAATGGGGTAGGCTGCGGAGTCTCCCGTCATCCACGCTCTTAATAACGCTTCTGTCCGAACGTCGGAATAATGCGATCGAATCATTCGTGCCTACACGGTGACCAGAAATGCAAAAGGGGATAGCCGAAGCCATCCCCTGCATTGACAGAATAACTTGATAGTTACTTGATGCTCGAATAGAAGGCGGCCAGGTTGGCGATATCGGCATCGCTCAAGGGCTTGGCCAGCATTTCCATCATGGTGTGTTTGCGGGCGCCGGACTTGTAATCATTGAGCGCCGCGGCAATCGCGTCGGCGGATTTACCTTTCAATGCCGGATTGCTGCCCGCGCCTTCGCCACTGGCGCCGTGGCAGCCTGAGCATTTGCCGGCCAGCGTCTTGCCGGCGTCTACATCACCACCCGCTTGCGCCATACCGGCGGCTGACATGGCCATGGCTGCGCTGAGTGCTAGAAATCCAAATCTCTTCATGATTGCTCCCCTCGTCGTGCAGTTGTGTTGTTGTGCGGCCCTGGTGGAGCCGGCTTCGTCTGCGCCGCGCCCGATGTTTGCTGGCGTCAGCTGTGCCGATACTAGCCGAGATGGCGCGGTTCGTCAGCTGGTTAGTGAGGCAAACAGCACCGGCAGCTTCTCGGGCAGCCGATCGACGTGATCGATGACGGTGTAATGATTGCTACCGAAGATGCGCTTCACATAGGCATCGGCGTTGGGATCCAGACTCAGACAGTAGGTCATGACGCCTTGCGTGTAGAGTTCCTCCACCGCTTTCTTGGTATCGAAGCGCAGATGTTGCGGATCTCGCTCGTCGATGTCAGCGGGCTCACCGTCTGTGACGATGAGCAGCAGTTTGCGCTTCTCGGGCTGGCGCAGCAGGTGTTGGCCCGCATGGCGCATGGCGGCGCCCATGCGGGTGGACAAGCCGCCGCGCATGCCCGCCAGCCGTGCCTTGGCGTCAGCGCCGAAGCCTTCCTTGAAATCCTTGAACCGATAGTACTGCACATCGTGGCGGCCGTCGGAAGCAAAACCGTGTATCGCGAACGGATCGCCGATGCCGTTGATCGCCGTGGCCACCAACGCGCAGGCCTCGCGGGTCAGCGCCAGCACGGACTTGTCCGAGCCCTCGACGGTTTCATTCGTCGACTCCGACATGTCCAGCAGAATGACCACGGCCAGGTCGCGACTCTTGATGACGTGGCGCATGGTGATGCGGGGATCGGGATTGCGCCCCATGCGGATATCGACCATGGCCTCGATGGCAGCGTTGATATCAATCTCGTCGCCGTCTTCCATCTTGCGCTGGCGAATCACGCCCTCGGGGTTGAGTTTGTCGATGATCTGCTTGATACGGTGGGTGACCGGTTTGTACTCCAGCAGAATCTTGTCGATGTCTTCCGGGTCCCCTTTACTCTGGCGCCGCTCATAGACTGTCGACCAATCCGGGCGGTGGAGTTGAATTTGGTAGTCCCATTCCTGGTAGTGAAAGGGATCGGACACCGGTTCCTTGCCCCACATCTGGTTGTAGCTCACGCCCTCGTCTTCGTAGGGGAAGAACTCGGTGGCACAGATCCAGACCTCCTGAGCATCATCGCCAGCCAGCTCGCAATCCACTTCGTTGGCCATTTCCACCGCGCTGACATATTTACGCACCTGCTGCTGACTGGTGGCCATGTACTCGATGCCGCGCTCCCAGGAGAACTCCTCGAACTCCCAGATGAAGCGGTTGTCGTCGCGATAAGGGATACGGATGCTCTCGAGGATACGCAGGCTGGGTACATCGCGCCGTTCGGCAAAGATGTTGAACAGCTCGATGCCGATGTGCCAGGAAAACTGGTTGTTGTGCTTGTTCTCCTCGATGTTCGAATGAAACTTCGCGCTTAGCGCGTTGAGTTGTTCGTCGTCGGACTGCACGCTGGCGTCGAGCAGCATCAGCGCGACGAGTTCCAATGTCTCAATTGTGGGGTGCTCGACCTGGCCGGGGTAGTCGCGGTCGAGCAAGGAACGCCACAATTTGCGCAGACCGGGGAACGCGTGCATGGCGCAGTACTCAACGCGCGCATCCTCGGCTAAGCCAATGAAGAACATTTGCGCCGGGCTCAGCTGCTCGGCGGAGATCGCACTGCTGCTATAGCTCATGTGGGCGGCCATATGCGCCGCAATGGACCGGTAGAGCTCGAGACCGCTGACATCGCCCAGCGGATCCACGGCGTCGTGCAAGTGCAGGACGTGGCCCTCAATATAAGGTTTGAAACTGGCGTTGTCGGCGGCCGCCGGGCGCAGGAAGAAGTCGCGGCCCCACAGGGCGCGCAGATAAAAATTGAGCTTGCGCTGGGTGTCGATGAACAGGGTGCCACGCCGTTCCTTCTGCAACACAGCCAGGCTGTCTTTGGTTTCCAGATTGAAGTAGGCGATCAGGTTGTTGAAATCGCGCCGGTAGGCTTCGGTACCAAAGTTGGCCCAGCGGCGCAGACCGCCCAGAGTCAGCTTCGACAACAACTCGTCAATGTGTTTGAGCATTGGGCGCAGACCGCGCGGGGCTTTCGCGGAGAGTTGATGAATCAAGTTCAGGTAGCTGCGCAGCAGTTGCGCATCGCCCAGGCGTCGCGCCGCGGTCGGCAAACTGGAGAACAGCAGGGCAATGACTTCACCCGAAGTCATTGACGACAATTTCATCGCCGCTTCGATAACATCGCGAATCACATCCTCGCCAACTTCCTCGACGACCAGCGGCATTTCCTCCAAGTAGGTAATGACCAAATCGTGCCCGCGGCCGAGCGTGCATAGGCCGCGTCCGCCTTCCATATACTCCTGCAGGCCTTGCGGGGACATGATGCGGGCCGCCTCGTGGAAGGTGGCCTCCAGGGTGTCCTGAATTTCCGGCGCGGCTTTCTTAAAGCAATCGCGATAGTCGTCTAGGTTGATAGTCATCGCTGTCGTTGCCTCGATCCTGTCAATTCATTTGTCAACCGCGCAGGACGCGGAGAAAACCCAACAGGATGATCCGTGTGCGCCGTGGTTCATAACATTGAACAGTCTTTTCCCCGCGGGCCCCGTGCCCTCCGTGGTTCAAGCCTTGTCTCTCACGGCCATCGCCACCGTATAGTGTTTGCCCTGTTTGAGTTTGTCGTAGTTGCCGAAGATCTCTTTGCAGTGACGCTCTATGAAGCGGCGCAGTCCCGTCACGGTGACGACGTACAGCCGCCCGCCCGGTTTCAGATGCGCCAGCGCGTCATGGAGGATGATCTGCAACAGTTCTTTGCCGACCTTGGCCGGGATGTTGGACGCCACGACATCAAATTGCCTGGTTGCAATCTGACCAAATCCGTTGCTCAACATCACTTCACAATTGGCCAGGCTGTTGCGCTCGGCGTTTTTACGCGCGTACTTGACGGCCACGAAATCCTTGTCCACCAGCAGCGTGTGCCCCGCGGGCGCCAGCTTGGCCAAGGTCAGGCCGATTGGGCCATATCCGCAGCCCAGGTCCAGACAATCGTCGCTTTCGTTGATCTCCACATGCTCCAGCAGCAGCCGTGAGCCTTCATCAACCTCCCGCGGCGAAAACAGGCCCCAGGTCGAATGAAACACCAGCCTGTGGCCACGCAGGGTCTGCTCGAAGACGATGTCCTCACGCAGGCTGTCGATGTAGGTTGCGTTCTCCACCATTTGCACGCTAACCACGGAGCACACGGAGGGCACGGAGAAAACCCTGAATATGTTTGGCACAGGCCGCAGATGTCCCCCGCTCTTCGTGCATACCGCAGCAAGCGGGCGTCACCGTGCTAAACAAATGATCGTTCTCCGTGATCTCCGTGTCCCCCGTGGTTCATCCTTAGCCAAAGAACGTATTCACCGCCGCGTCCAGGGTGTCACGAATGTCGGGGTCGTCGGTCAATGGGCGCACCAGCGTCATGCCGCATGCTGCGACGGGTTCGATACCCTTGGCAATCAGGTTGCCGGCGTAGACCAGCAAACGGGTCGAAATGCCTTCGTCCAGGCCGTGCCCTTTGAGATTGCGCGCGCGGTGTGCGATCTGCACCAGCTTCTCCGCAGTAGCCGTGTCGACGCCGCTTTCCGTGGCCACGATCTCAGTTTCGATTTCGGCGTTCGGATAGTCGAAATCCAATGCGCCAAAGCGCTGCTTGGTCGACTGTTTCAGATCCTTCATCAGGCTTTGATAGCCGGGGTTGTATGAGATTACCAGTTGAAAGTCTGGATGGGCGTGAATCAGCTCGCCCTTCTTGTCCAGCGGCAGGGTGCGCCGATGGTCGGTCAGGGGGTGAATCACCACCGTGGTGTCCTGCCGCGCTTCGACCACCTCATCCAGATAGCAGATGGCGCCGATGCGCGCGGCCGTGGTCAACGGGCCGTCGTGCCACTTGGTGCCGTCCTTGTCGAGCAGGAAGCGGCCGATGAGGTCGGAGGCGGTCATATCCTCGTTGCAGGCCACCGTGATCAACGGTTTGCCCAGTTTCCACGCCATGTACTCGACGAAGCGCGTCTTGCCGCAACCGGTTGGGCCCTTCAGGTTGACCGGCATGCGCGCTGAATACGCCGCCTCAAACAGCTCGACTTCGTTGGCAACCGGACGGTAGTACGGTTCCTCGCTGATTTGGTACTGCTCGGTGTTCGAATCACTCATAGTCTTCTTTCCCAGAAAGTTACTAGCCGCGAATCGCCAGTTAGCTAGCAACTGCTTCGGGCGATTTTGCTAGCAACCTGCTGCCAGCCACTCGCTACTTAACGAAAAACCCCTGACCGGCATGCACCGGCCAGGGGTTTTGTACAGGTCTTGCCCTGGCCTCGGCTTAAACAGGCTTGCCGCGGTAGATCACCATGGCCGCGCCCTGCGACTGGGCGAAGTTGTCATAGCCTACCAGGCGTACGTGGTTGTTGGGGTGCGCTTTGTGGCAGGCATCGGCTTCGGCCAGAATCCGGTCGACGTCCGTCTCGCCGAACATCGGCAGCTTCCACATGTACCAGTAGTGGTCGAAGGCATTCTCCGGTTCGGTGTGCTCGATGGCTGGGTTCCAGCCCTTGCTGACGATGTATTCGACCTGCTTGCGGATCCCGTCCTTTTTCATGGCCGGCAGGTACGAGAACGTCTCGAACTTGCGGCTGGACACATCGGTCAGGCTCGATTTGTAGTCTTGCATTTCGCTCACGGTGATTGCTCCAAATTAAGTTGTTGAATTCGATCTTGTCGAATTTGTTTGGGCTCTGGAATTCAGTATTGAGTGGCGAGTAGCTAGGGGTTGCCTAGCTACTCACAACTCGTCACTTGTGAGACACATCCAACTTGTCAACGGTGTCGAATTCGAACTTGATTTCCTTCCAGGTTTCCATCGCGGCTTTTAGCTCAGGGCTGTGCTTGGCAGCGGCGGTGAGGATTTCCTTGCCTTCCTTCTCAACGGCAACACCCTGGTTACGGGCTTCGACGCAGGCTTCCAGCGCGACACGGTTGGCGGCGGCGCCGGCAGCATTGCCCCAAGGATGGCCCAGGGTACCGCCACCGAACTGCAGGATGGAATCGTCACCGAAGATGGTGACCAGCGCCGGCATGTGCCAGACGTGGATACCGCCGGAGGCAACCGGGAACACGCCGGGCATGGAGCCCCAATCCTGGTCGAAGAAGATGCCGCGGCTGCGGTCTTCCTTGACGAAGCTGTCACGCATGATGTCGATCCAGCCGAGGGTGGCCTCGCGGTCGCCTTCGAGCTTGCCGACCACGGTGCCGGAGTGCAGGTGGTCGCCACCGGACAGACGCAGGATCTTGGCCAGAACGCGGAAGTGGATACCGTGTTTGGGATGGCGGTCGAGCACGGCGTGCATTGCGCGGTGGATGTGCAGCAGCAGACCATTGTCGCGGCACCAGTTGGCCAGGCCCGTGTTGGCACAGAAACCGCCGGTGATGTAGTCGTGCATGATGATCGGCGCGCCAAGTTCTTTGGCGTGTTCGGCTCGCTTGTACATCTCTTCCGGGGTCGGCGCGGTGACGTTCAAGTAGTGACCCTTGCGCTCACCGGTCTCGGCCTCGGCCTTGTGGATGGCTTCCATGACGAAGTCGAAACGCTGACGCCAGCGCATGAACGGCTGCGAGTTGACGTTCTCATCGTCCTTGGTGAAGTCCAGACCGCCACGCAGGCACTCGTACACGGCGCGGCCGTAATTTTTGGCCGACAGACCCAGCTTGGGCTTGATGGTGCAGCCAAGCAGCGGACGGCCATACTTGTTCATGATGTCACGCTCGACCTGGATGCCGTGGGGTGGACCGCCACAGGTCTTGACGTAGGCAATCGGGAAGCGCACGTCTTCCAGGCGCAGGTGACGCACGGCCTTGAAGCCAAACACGTTACCGACCAAGGAGGTGAATACGTTGACGACCGAGCCTTCTTCGAACAGGTCGATGGGATAGGCGATGAAGGCGTAGAACGACTCGTCGTCGCCGGGGACGTCCTCGATGGCGTAAGCGCGGCCCTTGTAGTAGTCCAGGTCGGTCAACAGGTCGGTCCACACCGTAGTCCAGGTACCGGTGGAAGACTCTGCGGCTACAGCGGCGGCGGCCTCTTCACGGGGCACACCCGGCTGGGGGGTGATCTTGAAACACGCCAGGATGTCGGTATCCAGCGGGGTGTATTCGGGCATCCAATACGTTTCGCGGTATTCCTTAACGCCCGCGCTATAGCTCTTTACTGCCATGGGTTTCTCCTCATCGAGACCTGGTGAATGTGAAGACGGTTGTTGTTGACTCTCCGCGTGCGGGACCACCTATATAGCCCAAAGTTGCGCCCCTTGCTTGGCTGCCCAGCTCTAGCTCAGCCCTGGCAGCGAATAATCCCGTATTCAGTAGGGGTACGCAGTATAGGGGTATTGTTCATCAAGCAAACTAAATCTTAATAATTGAAACCATAAACATATACTTATAGGATGTCCGCATGCGCCTGACCCTCCGCCAACTGCGCGTTTTTGACGCAGTCGCCCGCCACCTGAGCTATACCCAGGCCGCGCAAGAACTGCACCTCACCCAACCGGCAGTCTCCATGCAGATCAAGCAGTTAGAGGAGAATGTGGGCCTGCCGCTATTCGAGCGCTTGGGCAAGAAGATCTTCCTGACCGAGGCGGGCAAGGAAATGCACGGCTACAGCCGCAGCATTGATGCCCAGCTGGCTGAGGCCGATACGGTTGTCGAAGAGCTTAAGGGTGTGCGCCGCGGCCGGCTGCGGATCTCCGTGGCCTCGACGGCCAACTATTTCGCCACCCGGCTGTTGGCGGCGTTTTCCAAGGAGCACCCCGGCATGAGTTTCAGCCTCGACGTGACCAACCGCGAGTCACTGTTGCGCCAACTGGAGAACAACGAGTGCGACCTCGTGATCATGGGTCGTCCGCCAGGGAACATGGATCTGGTCACCGAAGCGTTCATGGACAACCCTCTGGTGATCATCGCGTCGCCGGATCACCCGCTGGTCGGGGAAAACAGTATTCCCCTCGAGCGCCTGCGGCAGGAGACGTTCTTGCTGCGCGAACCCGGCTCTGGGACGCGTATCGCCATGGAGCGCTTCTTTGCCCAACGCGGCGTCACGCTGACGACCGGCATGGAAATGACCAGTAATGAGGCCATCAAACAGGCCGTGGAAGCCGGCCTGGGACTAGGCATCGTCTCGATTCACACCATGGAACTGGAACTGGAGGCCGGCCGCCTGGCGGTGCTCGAAGCCGAGCACTTTCCCATCCTACGCCGCTGGTACGTGGTGCATCGGCGCGGCAAGCGCCTGTCGCCAGTGGCCCAGGGTTTCAAGCAGTTCGTCCTGGAGCGTGCCCGCGAATACCTGCGCCTGCCACGCTGAGCGACCCGGCGGCGAACTCGTCGCCGCGGCTGCGGTCGGATTGCTTTGACAGGGTGGTTGCCGCGGCCTACATTCAACGAGTCACCATCGCCCCAGACAGGAGCCCATTGCCGGTCCGACATCATGTTGCGTTTGAAACGTCGACATCGCCGCAGCCTGATCATGGGACTGCTCGCCCTGCTCACCCTCTCATGGGTCAGCCTAGGTTGCTACGGCTGCGAGTTGGGCAACGCGGCGGCGTCCGCGGCGGGACAGCACGCACAGCACGCGGACGGCGAGAGCAAGGCTTGCCACGACGAGGTCTCCAGCGCGCCGTGTCCACATTGCGCAGCCATGGGGGGCGAGCACAATGCAGACGGGGGTTGCGACAGCACGATGTGTGCGCTGTACAAGGTTACTGCCGACGAGCAGGTGGGCTGGTCACCGGCCAGTGCCGATCAGAGCCTCGACTTCCATCCGCTGTTATTGGGCCACGCGCCCGCGCTCCTCGCCCCGCAGACGGCGGCCGCGCACCCCATCCGCATCATTTCCTCAACGTACCTTCCTGTTCACCCAACGACCGCATTCTGTGTTCTTCTGATTTAAGCCGCCCTGGACTGCGTTTTCTCTCGGTTTGCTCCCAGTCCAGGAGGTATGACGATGTACGCATTATCGCGGCACCCCCAGGGTGCGCTGGTTTCACCAACGAAGTACTTGCTCGGCGCGCTATCGTGTTTTCTAGCCTTTGCCGCTGCAGCCGACGAACCGACCCGCGCGCTCGGCCTCGACGAGGCGGTGGCTATCGCCGTGCAGACCGATCCGGTCGCCGCGCGATTCGACGCTCTGGCTGAAGGTCTACGGGCCGAGTCGACGGCGCGCGGACAACTCCCCGACCCGCGCGTTCGCTTTGGCGTTCTAAACCTGCCTACCGATACCTTCGAGCTGGACCAGGAGCCGATGACTCAGGTGCTCGTTGGTGTGCAGCAGATGTTCCCACGCGGTGACGCGCTGGAGAATCGCTCGCGCCAGGACCAGGCGCTGGCCAGCGCCGAGCGGGGTAATGCCGAGGACCAGCGCCGCAAGGCCGCGCTCGCTGTACGCACTAACTGGCTCGAGCTCTATTACTGGCAGCGGGCGATCGAGGTTGTCGGCGAGAACGAGGACTTGTTCGCGCAACTTGTCGACATCACCCGTTCCCTGTATGCGGCAGGTCGGCAGAACCAGCATGACGTCGTGCGCGCGGAGTTGGAGCTAAGCCGACTCGCCGACCGTCGCACCCAGTATCGCAATCAGGCCGATGTGATGCGCGCGGAGCTGGCCAAATGGATTGGCCCCGAGCACGCCGCCAGGCCGCTTGCTGACGCCTTCCCCGACCTGGCGGCCGCCCCCGACAAGGCGCAGCTGCAGGTGCAACTGGCACAGCATCCACAGCTGCTCAGCTCGGAGGCACAAATCCAAGCCATGGAGGCGAAAGTGTCTCAGGCGCGTGACCTCTATAGCCCGGAGTGGGGCCTGGACCTGAGTTACGGCTGGCGCGACGGGACCAATGCCGATGGCAGCAGCCGCGCCGATTTCGCCTCCGTCATGGTGGTGATGGACGTACCTCTGTTCACCGGTCAGCGCCAGGATCAGGAGCTGGCCGCACGTCAACGCCAGGCCGGTGCCGCCCGCCTGGCGCGCGACGACCGGCGCCGGGAGCTGCTGCGCACGTTGGATGCGGACTACGCGACCTGGGAGCGCCTGGGTGAGCGGTTGTCGCTGTTCGAACAGGCCGTGCTCCCGCAAGCCCGACAGTATGCGCTGGCGACCCAACAGGCCTATCAGAACGATCGTGCCGATTTCCCGACCCTGGTGCGCGCGCGTATCGATGAGCTGGACACGCGCCTGCAGACCCTGCGTCTGCGTGTCGAACGCGCCAAGGCCCAGGCTCAACTCACCTACCTTGCAGGAGAACAGCCATGACCGCGCGCACCCGTTTGTCTGCAGCCGTTTCCTGGTCATTGCTCGCGCTGCTGGTCGGCATGGGCGCAGCGCTGTCGCCGCCGGCAGCGGCCGAGCAGAAGGAATCGGCGCTGGAGCACGCCAGGAAACACCTCGATCCGAAATACGTCTGCCCCATGCATCCGCAAATCATTCAGGACAACGCGGGTACCTGCCCAATCTGCGGCATGGATCTGGTCGAATTGCAGCAGGACAGCACCGAGGTCGATAGCGGCGAGCGCAAGGTTCTCTACTACCGGCATCCCCACAATCCGTCTATCACCGCGGACCAGCCGATGAAAGACGAGATGGGTATGGACTATGTACCGGTGTACGACGACGGTGGTGGCGCAGCCGTAAAGATCAACCCGGCTGTTGTGCACAACATGGGCGTGCGCACCGCCGTCGCCGAACGGGGCCGGTTGTGGCGACGCATCGACACTGTGGGCTATGTCGGTCTCGACGAGAACAAGGTCAGCCACGTGCATCTGCGCACCGAGGGCTGGATCGACAAACTGCGGGTGAAGTCTGAAGGCGAACGCGTGCGCAAAGGCGACGTGCTGTTCGAGGTTTATTCGCGCGCGTTGGTCACTGCTCAGGAAGAGTATCTACAGGCACTGGCCGCAGGTGGTCAATCGCTGACACAGGCTTCCCGTGAGCGTCTGATTTCACTTGGCGTCTCCGACGATCAAATCCGCACGCTGGAGAAGACGCGGCGTGTCGAACAACTCGTCAAGGTCTACGCTCGCCAAGATGGCATCGTCTCGACCCTCAATGTGCGCGAGGGGATGTACATCACGCCGGCAAACGAAGTCATGACCCTGGCCGATTTGTCCACGGTGTGGATCTTGGTTGAGGTCTTCGAACGCCAAGCCGATTGGGTAAGAGTCGGTCAAGTTGCGGATGTGCGTCTGTCTTACTTGCCCGGACGCGAGTGGGAGGGCCGTGTCGAATACGTGTATCCCAGTTTAGAGCCCAAGACGCGCACGCTGCGCGTGCGCCTGCTGTTCGACAATCCCAATGAGGACCTCAAGCCGAACATGTTTGCCGACGTGCACATCTACGCCGGTCCCAAGGACGACGTTGTGATGATTCCACGCGAGGCGTTGATTCGCACCGAGAACGAAGCGCGAGTGATTCTGGAGCTGGGCGAGGGCCGCTTTGCCCCGCGCAAGGTAGTGCCTGGAATCGAGTCGGGCGACTTCGTCGAGATCATTGCCGGCCTCGATGAGGGCGAGCGTGTGGTGATTTCGGGTCAGTTCTTGATCGATTCCGAGGCCAGCCTCAAAGCGAGCCTGCTGCGCATGCGCTCAATGACCAGTGAGTCCGCGGCGGTGCAATTGATCAACGGCACCGGTGTGCTCAAGGCCCTCATGCCCGAACAAGGCAAGCTGAACATGTACCACGACCCGATCCCCGCCATCGGTTGGCCATCGATGACCATGGACTTCCGCTTGGCCGACGGCGTGTCGTTGGAAGGACTCAAGCCCGAGGACAAGGTGCGCTTTGATCTGCGCCAGACCGAGGACGGCTACGTGATCCAGCACATCGAACGTCGCGACGGTTAGCGGGGGCCCGGTATGATTACGCGCATTATTGAGTGGTCGATCAAGAACCGCTTCCTGGTCCTGCTGTTGACGCTATTGCTCGTCGGTTGGGGAGTCTACTCGCTCAAGCAAACGCCGCTGGACGCCATTCCCGATCTGTCCGACGTTCAAGTCATCATCAAGACGACTTACCCGGGCCAGGCGCCGCGCGTGGTCGAGGATCAGGTCACGTATCCGTTGACCACGGCGATGCTGTCCGTGCCCGGCGCCGTGACGGTACGCGGCTATTCGTTCTTTGGCGATTCCTACGTCTACGTGATCTTCAAAGACGGCACTGATTTGTACTGGGCGCGCGCCCGCGTGCTCGAGTACCTGAGCCAGGTCGCACCGCGCCTGCCGCCGCAGGCACGTCCCGCACTGGGTCCGGATGCCACCGGCGTTGGCTGGATCTATGAATATGCCCTTGTCGACCGCAGTGGCCGGCACGATTTGGCCCAACTGCGCTCCATTCAGGATTGGTTTCTCAAGTTCGAGTTGCAGGCGGTGGCGGGTGTCTCCGAGGTCGCCACCGTCGGGGGCATGGTCAAGCAGTACCAAGTGGTGTTGCACCCCGATCGGCTGCGCGCCTACGGCCTGACCTTGTCCGCCGTGCGCACGGCGATTCAGCGCGCCAATCAGGAAGTCAGCGGCTCGGTGATTGAGATGGCCGAGGCTGAGTACATGGTGCGTGCCACCGGCTACATCAAGAGCATTGACCAACTTCAGCATGTACCCCTTGGCGTCAACGCCAGCGGCACGCCATTGTTGCTCAAGGATGTCGCTGACATTCGTCTGGGGCCGCAGTTGCGCCGTGGCATCGCCGAACTCGATGGGGAAGGTGAGGTGGTCGGTGGCATCGTGGTGATGCGGTGGGGCGAGAATGCACTGACCACGATCGAGGGCGTCAAGAACAGGCTCGAGTCACTCAAGAAAGGTTTGCCCGAGGGTGTCGAGATTGTCGAGACCTACGATCGTTCGGCACTGATACTGCGTGCGGTCGACAATCTGCGCGGCAAGCTGATCGAGGAGTTTCTATTGGTCGCCTTGGTCTGCGCCGTGTTTCTGTTTCACCTGCGCTCCTCGCTGGTCGTCGTGCTCAGTCTGCCTATCGGTATTCTGGGTGCGTTCATCATCATGCATCAGCAAGGCATCAACGCGAACATCATGTCGCTGGGCGGCATCGCCATTGCCATCGGTGCCATGGTCGATGCCGCTATTGTCATGATCGAAAACGTACATAAGCACATCGAGCGTGAGCCGATTACCAACGAGAACCGCTGGCGGCTGATTGCCACGGCGTCGGCCGAAGTCGGACCGGCGTTGTTCTTCTCGCTGTTGATTATCACGCTCAGTTTCCTGCCGGTATTTACGCTGGAAGCCCAGGAAGGTCGACTGTTCGCACCATTGGCTTATACCAAAACCTATGCGATGGCGGTGGCCGCGGGCTTGTCCATCACCTTGGTCCCGGTGCTGATGGGCTATTTCATTCGCGGGCGCATCGTTGCCGAGCAGCGCAACCCAATCAACCGCGTGCTGATGATCGGCTATCGCCCCTTGCTGCACGGCGTGCTAAAGGCACCGCGCACCGTGATCGTCGCGACGCTGGTGCTGACGGTAGCGGGATTGTGGCCCTATACGCAGCTGGATACCGAGTTCATGCCTGCCCTAGATGAGGGTGATCTGCTGTACATGCCGACCACGTTTCCCGGGCTTTCGATTGGTAAAGCGCAGGAGTTGTTGCAGCAGACCGACAAACTCATTCGCACCGTGCCCGAGGTCAAACGAGTGTTCGGCAAGATCGGACGCGCCGAAACCGCGACCGATCCCGCACCTTTGACCATGATAGAAACCACCATCCAGCTCAAGCCCATTGAGCAGTGGCGCCCCGGCATGACCCTGGACAAGCTCAAGCAGGAGTTGAATCGCGTGGTCAGTATCCCGAGTCTGGCCAATACCTGGGACCCCCCGATCAAGATCCGCATCGACATGCTGTCCACCGGCATCAAGTCCGATGTGGGCGTGAAGATCGCAGGACCGGATCTTGATGTCATCCAGGGCATCGGCGAGCAGGTCGAACAGGTACTCGGCAACCTGCCCGGCACAGCCAGCGTGTTCTCCGAGCGCGTTGCGGGCGGCCGTTACATCACTGTCGACATCGACCGCGTTGCCGCCTCGCGCTTTGGTTTGAACGTCGCCGATGTGCAGGAAGTCATCAGTACCGCGGTGGGTGGCGTCAATGTTTCCGAGAGCGTCGAAGGATTGGAACGCTATCCAATCAACGTGCGCTATCCGCGCGACGCGCGTGATTCGCCCGAGAAGCTGGCCAACCTGCCGATCGTGACACCCAATGGCGCGCGCATCCCATTGGGTGAAGTGACCGATATCCGCATTGAAGACGGTCCGGCCATGATCAAGAGCGAGAATGCGCGCCCCAACGGGTGGGTCTATGTTGAGATCGGCGAGCAAGGCCTGGGCTCGTACGTGCGCGAGGCCCAGCAGCTGGTGCGCGATAAGGTCGAGCTGCCGCCCGGCTATTCCATCAGTTGGTCGGGCCAGTTCGAGTACCTGGAACGTGCGACCGAGCGCTTAATGGTGGTCATACCGTTGACGCTGGCCATCATCGTGCTGCTGCTCTACATGAACTTCCGTAGCGGCGCCGAAGTGGCATTGATGGTTGGCACTCTGCCGTTGGCGCTCGGCGGTGGTTTCTGGCTGATCTATCTGCTGGAGTACAAACTATCCGTCGCTGTCGCCATGGGGTTCATCGCCTTGGCCGGCGTAGCAGTCGAGACCGCCGTGGTGATGTTGCTGTATCTGAACCTGGCCTGGAACGACCGTCTGGCCAAGCTGGCCCATCCGACGCCTGAGGATCTGCGCGAAGCGATTGTCGAAGGTGCGCTAATGCGGCTGCGGCCCAAGCTGATGACCGTGCTCACTATCATCGCGGGTTTGCTGCCCATCATGCTCGGTAGCGGTACCGGCTCTGAGGTCATGCGTCGCATCGCCGCACCCATGGTCGGCGGGATGATCACGTCGACGCTGTTGACCCTGCTGGTGATTCCAGCCGTTTTTCTGTTGTGGAAGCGCAGGGGATTGGAGACCAGAGAGAATGGTTGAAACATAGCCTGGACCCAGCGGCAGCGAAGTCCGGGGAATAGTGGGGAAGCGGCGTGAGTTGAGTGAGTGAAATAGTTGACTGGATGGGTTTGGGAACTACGGTGTCACTCGACCACTCAACTTGCTCTACTGGCATTCGCCCTCCGGCGTTAGAATGCAGTCACCTTGTTTCAATGGTCCTGGTGCCCCATATCACCAGGATGCCGATGTGAATTCCCAGAAGGAGTAGCTGTTATGTACGGTTTCACCGTGAAGGTTTCCGACAAATTCGACGACGCGGTCGCCCGTGTGACCGAAGAGCTGAAGAAGGAGGGTTTTGGTGTTCTCACCGAGATCGATGTCAAGGCGACGCTGAAGGCCAAGCTCAATGTCGACAAGCGCCCCTATAAGATCCTCGGCGCCTGCAACCCGCCGCTGGCTCATCAGGCACTGGAAGCCGACCCGGACATTGGCCTGTTGCTGCCGTGCAATGTGGTCGTACGCGAAGACGAGGACGGCAGCGTGACCGTTGGCTTCATGGACCCGTCCTCGGTCCTCAGCCTGGTGGACAAGCAGGGCGTAGAGACGCTGGCCGCGGAAGTGAAGTCCCGCTTGGAGCGCGTGCGCGACGCCCTGGCCGCCTGAGCCATATCCTCCCGCTGATCCCGCGCGGTTGCCCAGTCCGGCACCGCGCGTCACATCCGCTGCCGGGCTGTCGGTAACGGCAGTTAAGCTTGAATTCATTTTCTCGTCCTACCCTTTACAAGTAGGAGACGCAGTGTGCCAGGGGGCGCGCTCGGCGGGTCTCGCACGCATAGGGGTAGTGGCGTCATGTTGCAGTTTGTCTGCATGTTGCTGGGTGCTGTCGTGCTCACAGGCACAGCCCTGGCGGCCGACCCAGCCGAACAGAAGTCCATGCCGGAGGCTGACACGCATCGAGGCGGTCAGCCACCACCCACCCTGCAGGAGGTCCTTGCAGCGGCCCTGCATCGAAGCCCATACCAGCAAGTGCTCGAAGCCCAGCGCACGCAGGCGCAGGCGTTGACCGCCCACGGCGACCGCCTCTTGGGGGACGTCCCGGCACTGGCTCTGCTCTATCGCACGGACCAGGTTGGCAGCGACGACGGCCTGCGTGAATACGATGCCGCGGTGGAGCTGCCGCTGTGGCGCTGGGGACAGCGCCATGCGGCGCAGGCGGTGGCGACCCATGCCACCCAACTACTGGCGGGATCCGAGGAGGCCTGGCGGCTTACCGTCGCTGGCGAGGTGCGCGAGAGTATCTGGGAGGTGGCCCTGCGCCAGAACAATCTGGTGCTCGCCAGACAGGAGTGGCAGGCAACCGAAGCCACTGAGCGGGATGTTGCCAAGCGGGTCGGCCTGGGCGAACTCGCGCAGACTGACCTCATGCTGGCCCGCACGGACACCCTGACCCGCAAAGGCGCCTATCTGCGCGCCGAGGCTGAAGTCCTCCACGCTCAGCAACGTTACGCGACACTGACCGGCCTGGAGCGTTTGCCGCGCAAACGCGGCGAGCAAGTGAGTGAGCGCGCCACGATTGTTGCGGAGCACCCGTTGCTGGCCCAGGCACAGGCGGGCGTTGCTGAAGCGCGGGCGCGGCTGGACGCGATTCGGCAGAAAGCCACGGGCAATCCCCAACTGCTGTTGGGGGGCAAGCACGAGCGCGCTGCCATCGGTGAGGACTACAACGACAGCCTCCAGCTCGGTTTGCGCCTGCCCTTCGGGACCCACGCCTACTCCGGTGCCGATATCGCTGCGGTCCAGCGTGATTACGCCGAGGCCGCCGCGGAGCGCGATCAACTCGTGCGCGAGCTCGGGCTGGCATTGCATGAAGCCGAGCACAATCTGGAAACGACACAAGCCGCGCTCGACATCGCCGTCGAGCAGAATCAGATTGCCCAAGAGCACCTGCGCTTGGCGAAGATCGCATTCTCTGTCGGAGAGTTCGATCTGGTCGGGTTCCTGCGCGTGCAGAACATCGCATTTGCCGCCCAGCGCAGCGAGCAGGAGCTGCGCATCATGCGTCAGCTTGCCGTTGCTCGCTACAACCAAGCCGTGGGGATTTTGCCGTGAGACCAACCTACCTCGCTGTGTTGGCCCTGCTTGCACTGTCGTCGGTGCAGCAAAGCCATGCGGCCCATGAAATTGCGGTCAGCGCCGAGCAGATCGAGCATCTCGGCATTACGCTGGTCAAGGTGGCGCCCGCCACGACACTGATGACCGATCGCGTTCCGGCTCAGGTCGTAATCCCGCCGGAACAGGAGCGTGTGGTGAGCAGTCCGCAGGCTGGATTGATCACGAGTCTGCGCGCGGCACTCGGCGATGACGTCAAGCGCAATGATGTACTCGCCCTGCTCGAGAGTCCGGATCTGATCGCGCTGGAGCGCGACTACCTGCAAGGGCTCAGCGCGCTGCAATTGGGCGAAGCGGATTTGAAGCGCGATGAGCAGCTCTTCAACGAAGGGATTATTGCCGAGCGCCGCTATCTGGAAACCAACAGCCGCTACCAACAGGCGCGCGCAACCGTGGAAGAGCGACGTCAGGCCTTGCTGCTTGCCGGACTGGATGCGCAAGCGGTGCGCAAGCTCGAGCAGACTCGCCAGCTCACCAGTGCGTTGGTCGTGCGTGCGCCGATTGCGGGTGCCGTGCTGGAGCAGATGGCGGTTGTGGGTGAGCGGGTTGACCCAGCGGCACCACTGTACCGCATTGGTCAGCTCGAGCCGCTTTGGCTTGCGATTCGGGTGCCCTTGGACCGCGTCAGAGGTGTGGTCGCCGGTGCCGAGGTCAGCATGCCATGTCCCAAAGCTACTGCCGTTGTGACACTGGTAGGTCGCAATGTTGATCCAGCTACACAGACCGTGTTGGTCCGCGCGGAGGTGAGCGGTGGCGGTGATTGCCTGCGTCCGGGGCAGTTCACCGAAGTGCGCATGGCGCTGTTTGGCGTCGACAAGCAGTTTCGGATTCCCAGCAGCGCGTTGGTCAGAACCGGAAACACGACAGTGGTCTTCGTGCGCACGATCGAAGGGTTTCGCCCGCAGAGCGTCGAAGTGCTCGGCCAGGATGCCGGCTTCGCTGTTGTGCGCAGCGAGCTGACCGGCGACGAGGATGTTGCCGCGAGCGGCATCGCAGCGATCAAGTCGGTCTGGCTTGGCGGGGCTGAGTGATGCTGGCTCGGCTGATCCAGTTTGCGCTAGTCCAGCGTCTATTCGTGCTCTTGGGCGTTGCGGTGATCG
>Ga0209536_100003337_pt1 | contig 25833 bp, 20 predicted proteins | sample DeeMarSeWOR28_12_FD_187461 | JGI IMG/M metagenome (GOLD analysis project Ga0209536, IMG submission 187461) | Marine sediment microbial communities from White Oak River estuary, North Carolina - WOR-2-8_12 (SPAdes) (version 2) | ecosystem: Environmental > Aquatic > Marine > Intertidal zone >...
GGAGAGGTACCGAAGTGGTCGTAACGGGCCCGACTCGAAATCGGGTTGTCGGTTAGTAGCCGGCACGTGGGTTCGAATCCCACCCTCTCCGCCATTTTTCCTCTTGTATTTCAATATGTTATATTTTATATTTCTGCCAAGAATTACCTGAATAAGGAGGTTGTTATGCGTGATGATTTACGCCAGGAACTGACCGGTTGGGGTAAGGTTGTATGGGGTGATAAAATATATAAGAAAATTTATTATAAAGTTATAATTGAAATAGAAAGCCCCGATGATGATGAACCTGATATCTATGGAACCCTAAACGACAAGCGGGGCGATAAGTTGGATCTTTCTGATTTTGTGGGATCACCCGAGGATATCATTCTCCATTTGAGTGATGACCGATATTTAAAATTAGTGTTTTTGGATGACAGCGGCGAGTTTGAAGTCGATGGCGGATTCAAAAAAGAGTAAGCAGTCAAGTTCAAAGTTTTCCTTTTTTCCAACAAGTTGAAATTACCATTGGAAATGGTTAAATTGAAAAATTAGTGTTTGTTTTTTGTTTGTATAATTTTTCTGAACAGAGTATTAACCAGCGGCGAGAATAACCGGGGTGAGTGGAGAGGTGACCGAGTGGCTTAAGGTGCACGCCTGGAACGCGTGTGTACGCAAGTACCGTGAGTTCGAATCTCACCCTCTCCGCCAGTCTTTAAGGAAGTCTTAAGTGTGATAGCCAGGTTCTGCGCAACAAAAACTCGCGAACCCCGCCAGGTCCGGGAGGAAGCAACGGTAGTGAGTAATTTTGTGTGTTGCAGAATACCTGGCTATCCTTTTTTCTGCCCATGTCATATTTAGTATTAGCAAGAAAATGGCGACCACAGACATTTGAAGAAGTTGTCGGGCAGCAGTCGGTTGTCCGGACGCTGCAGAATGCCATTGACCGAAATCGTATACCCCATGCCCTCATTTTCAGCGGTGTCAGGGGTGTTGGCAAGACAACCCTTGCCCGGCTCGTTGCCAAGGCTCTCAATTGTCAAGAAGGCCCGACAAAAACTCCATGCAACAAGTGCGAGCATTGCAGAGAGATCACGGTCGGCAATGCTATTGACATCCATGAAATTGACGGGGCTTCAAACCGAGGCATCCAAGAGATCAGGGAACTGAAGGAAAATATCCGTTTCTTCCCGACCAAGAGCAGATACAAGATCATTATTATCGACGAAGTGCACATGCTCACCACAGAGGCTTTCAATGCTTTGCTGAAGACCTTGGAAGAACCGCCGGCGCATGTGTTTTTCATGTTTGCCACCACGGAACTGCATAAAATTCCCATCACCATTCTTTCCCGCTGCCAGCGTTACGAACTGCAGAAGGTCTCTTCGCGTGAGCTTTTTGCTTTTTTCAGCAAAATTGCCAAGGAAGAGAAAGTCAGTATCTCTGACTGGGCATTAAATATTATCGTCCGGGAAGCAGGGGGCAGCGTACGGGATGGTCTCAGCCTTCTGGACCAGATTTTTTCCTTCGGGGGCGAAGATATAACCGATGAGGATGTCATCGAGGTTCTCGGCCTGGTTGACAGCCAGGTTATCAGTTCCATGGCGGAGGCAATATTAAGCAATGACCTTGCCAACGGTCTTAAAATGCTAGATGAAACTTCTTCTTACGGCGTTGACCTGAAAAGATTGGCTAATGATCTCCTCTATTATTTCAGGGCGCTTTTAATCTGCCGGATCAGTGCAGAACCGGAAAAACTTCTGGATGTCCCTGATCAGGAGTTTGCCGAGATGCGTCATATTGCAGAACAGCATACGGTCGAGACCCTGCAGCTAAATTTTAACATGCTGCTGAAGGGTGTTGAGAATATGCAGTATTCCGCCCATCCCCGCCTGGCCTTTGAAATGGCGCTGATCCGGGCTGCAGAAGCAGGAAATGTAGTGCCGGTGGCAGATTTGCTGAGCAAACTGCAAAGTATGCAGTCCGGTGGTATGGTTTCATCTTTGCATAACGGGATAACGCAGCGGGAATCAGCCCAAAAGCCTGCTGGCAAAACGGAAGAAAAAATTGTTATACCTGAAAAAACAGACAGTGCTACGGTTCCCGTAAAGCCCGGACAACAGCGAAAAAAAAATGGTAAAGCAAGGAAAGCTGAAGAGCCTGCCAAGGCAAAACAAGTTGTAAAACAGACCCCTAACCAGCAGGCCACAGAAAAAAGTTCTGCCCCAGATACTATCCAGCCTCCCACCAGGGAGGTCCGTAAACACTGGGATGAATTTATTGACTATGTGATGGACAGAAAGAAATGGATGGCCCACACCCTCCGTCTCTGCTCCAATATTCGTGAGGAAGGCACGGATCTCATTTTGAAGTTTGATGATCCTTCTGATTGCAAGATGCTGCAATCCAAGGAAAATCTCAAATTTCTCACCGAATTTTCCCAGGATTTTTTCCAGAAAGAATTTAAAATAGGCATCAAGATCAGGGGCGCAGATTCCAAGGGCATTATAGACCAGGAGGAAATCGGTCCTCAGGAAGAAAGGCGTGCCTTGGCTAATGACCCGCTTGTGCAAATGGCCACCGAAGTTCTCGGAGGCAGGGTGGTAAATATCAGGACAGGGCCGCGGAGTCGTTGAAATAAGGTTTAAGGATGCAAGGAATCAAGAGGAAAACTTCAGTTTTGAGTTAAAAATAAGAGTTCGCTGAAGCTCAGCGAGAAAAGCTAATCAGTTTTTGATATACAAGGATTTTATAAAATGGACATGAGCGAGATAATGCGGCAGGCTCAGCAGATGCAGCAAAAGATGAGCCAGGTTCAGAATGAGTTGGCCGGCCGGACAGTCACGGCTTCAGTCGGAGGAGGCATGGTTTCCGTAACACTCAATGGCAAAAATGAACTGTTGTCCGTGCATATTGATAAAGAGGTTATAGATCCTGCAGAGCAGGCAATGTTGCAGGATCTTATAGTTTCTGCTGTAAACGAAGGGATCAAAAAGGCCCATGATATGGCCCAGGCCGAAATGCGTAAAATCACCGGGGGTATGAATATCCCGGGACTTTTTTAGGTACCGGAGGAGGGTGATGCAGGTTGTTCCACCAGCACTGGAAAGATTAATCCAGGATTTAAACAGGCTGCCGGGCATCGGCAAAAAAACGGCAAGCCGTCTTGCCATGCATATCATGCGAAGTCCTGCCGAGGAAGCCAGGAGACTTTCAGCCGATCTGGCAGAACTGCATACAGCTGTCAAACTCTGCTCCAGTTGCTTTGTTTTTTCTGAAACCGATCCATGCAGGATCTGTTCAGATCCCGGTCGCAGTAAAGAAACAGTCTGTGTTGTGGAGGGGCCGGATGATTTGTTAGCCATTGAAAAAACTAGAGCCTATCAGGGGCTCTATCATATTCTCCACGGCGTGTTGGCCCCGATGGACGGCATAGGGCCTGAAGAGATCAAGATACACGAACTTGTTGAACGTATCCGGCGTGATAAAATCTCAGAAGTATTGATTGCTACCAGTTCAACCGTTCCCGGGGAGGCGACGGCATCCTATATTGCCAAAATTCTGCACGCGGAGCCGGTGAAAGTAACAAGGCTTGCCTGTGGAATCCCCATGGGAATGGACATCAAATACGCTGATGAAGTAACCCTGGCCAGAGCTATAGAAACACGCCAAGAATCAAACTAATTAATTTGTATGTTTATGTGATATTTCCTTGACAGGAAAGGGAATTGCTGGTAATTGGTTTGCGTTTTAGCTGGTCAATACAAATTCTAACAAGCGATTTGTTTTTTGAAAGAAAAATGCCGGTAAATTTGGTTGGTTATGTAGGCGCGTAGCTCAGCGGGAGAGCGCTTCCCTGACGCGGAAGAAGTCGGCGGTTCGAAACCGCCCGCGCCTACCAGATTTATCTTGAGGCAATTGGATTAAGCGTAGGCTTCGCTGTGGTGGGGCTGCCACAAAGGCTTGTACCTGGCGAAGCCTTCTTGCATCTTGAACAGGCTTTACTAGACCCGGCACGCTATTTGATCAATTTCATCGTATGGGGCTTTATCAGAAAATAGTGAGAAGAGATACGGTACGGTTTGAATAATGTCTGAGATAACTGTCATACTGCCAGAACGGGAAGGAAAGAAGTTTGCAGGTGATGCGTCAGTGGCTGATGCGCTTGCTGAACTGCTTTCAAATAAACAGCGGAAGCAGACTGTTGCCGTTGCTGTTGGTGAGACTCTGGTTGATCTTTCAACACGGCTCGACAGCCTGGGCCAGGAAACACTAGAGATGCGCCCGGTTTTAATATCAAGTGATGAAGGCCTTGACATCCTGCGACACAGCACCGCTCATCTCATGGCCAAGGCAGTTCTGGATCTATATGGCCCCGGCGTCAAAGTTGCCATCGGTCCGTCTATAGAAGATGGCTTTTACTATGATTTTGAAAGGGAAACCCCATTTACGCCGGAAGATTTTAAAAGCATAGAAGCCAAGATGCAGGAAACCGTAAAGCATGGGCTTCCTTTTACAAGAAAGGTACTTTCAAAAACTGCGGCAATAGACCTGTTTGCAGAGAAGGGCGAACACTACAAGGTTGAACTTCTCAAAGAGATTGAAGCTGATACGGTCAGCCTCTACCAGCTTGATGATTTTGTAGACCTGTGCCGCGGCCCCCATGTACCAAACAGCAGTTGGCTGCAGGTTTTTAAACTGATCAAGGTTGCCGGTGCTTACTGGCGGGGCGACGAGCATAATCAAATGTTGCAGCGTCTGTACGGCACGGCCTTTGATGATAAGAAAAGGCTGAAGAAGTACCTCAATGATTTGGAAGAGGCCAAAAAGCGGGACCATCGAAAACTTGGTAAAGAGCTGGGCCTTTTTACCATAAGCGATCAGGTCGGGCCCGGCCTCATCCTCTGGCAGCCTAAGGGCGCGTTATTGCGCAGGTTGATAGAAGATTACTGGAAGGAAGAGCACTACAGGCATGATTATGAATTGCTTTATACGCCACATATAGCCAGGCTCGACCTGTGGAAGACCAGCGGTCATCTCGATTTTTACAGTGAGAACATGTATTCTTCCATGGCGATTGACGAGGTGCAGTACCAATTGAAGCCAATGAACTGTCCATTTCATATAGCCATTTACAAGTCTCAGATGCGGAGCTATCGGGAGTTTCCGCTGCGCTGGTGTGAATTGGGAACAGTTTACCGTTATGAAAGAACAGGAGTTCTGCATGGGCTTTTGCGGGTCAGGGGATTTACCCAGGATGATGCTCATGTTTTTTGCAGGCCTGACCAGCTGGAAGAAGAGATTTTTAATATTCTCGACCTTAACTTGAATATTTTGGCAACCTTCGGTTTTGACCAGTATGATATATATCTTTCAACCAGGCCTGATAAATATGTCGGCAGCGAGGAGCACTGGCAAAAAGCAACAGATGCTCTGAAGCAGGCCCTGGAGAAGAGAGGACTTGCTTACCAGATTGATCCCGGGGAAGGGGTGTTTTACGGGCCGAAAATTGATATAAAAATTAAGGACGTCCTGGGGCGCTCCTGGCAGTGCTCCACAATCCAGGTGGACTTCAACTTGCCGGAACGCTTTGAAGTCAGCTATATTGGCGAAGACGGCAAAGAACATCAGCCGATAATGATCCACAGGGCGTTGATGGGCTCTTTAGAGCGTTTCATTGGGGTGCTGATAGAAAACTATGCCGGGGCTTTTCCCATCTGGTTGGCACCGGTGCAGGCACGCATTATGAATATTACAGATGCCCAGGGCGATTACTGTGATAAGGTCTACCAGGAATTGCGCGGTTCCGGTGTCAGGATTGAAAAGGATCTGCGGAACGAAAAATTGAATTATAAAATAAGGGAAGCACAGCTGGCAAAAATTCCATATATGCTGGTAATAGGTGAACGTGAAGCTGAGTCAGGGACTGTTACGGTACGGGAGAGAAGCGGTAAAAACCTGCCTCCCATGTCAGTGAAAGATTTTGCTGCAAAAATAAAGGATGAGTGTGCTGCGGTGCTGGGATAAATTTCCGGGGCACTGATTCAGTATGTTTTTATCAAAATGATAAGTAAGGAGGTATAGTATTAAAAGGAAAAGCAGGCAACCAGTCACCAAACGTGAATTGAAAATCAGGTTGAATGAAGATATTCGGTACGAAAAGGTACGGTTGATCAGTGCGGATGGCACCCAGTTGGGAGTTATGTCCAGTCGGGAAGCCCGGGAAAAAGCCTTTGAAGAAGGGCTTGATCTGGTTGAGGTTTCCGATTCAACCGATCCTCCGGTCTGCCGCATAATGAACTATGATAAATACCGGTATGAGCAGAGTAAGAAGATGGCCGAAGCACGAAAACGGCAGACTGTTGTTGAGGTCAAGGAAGTAAAATTCAGACCCAAAACAGAAGAGCATGACCTGAATTTCAAGATTAAAAATATAAAGAAATTCCTGGCAAATAAAAACAAAGTGAAAATCACCCTGCGTTTCAGGGGAAGAGAAATAGTCTATGCCCAGAGCCAGGGTGTTGAAGTGTTGAACAAGATTGCCGAGGCACTTGGTGAGGAGGCCACAATTGTTCAGCAACCAACAATGGAGGGGAGACAGATGGTCATGTTTGTTGCCCCGAAGAGTTGATGATCATAAAAGAAACTTTCAGTCATCAACAAGGCCTAAAGATTTTTTTAGATTAAAGACATAATCCCTGTTGGCAGGGTGGAGGCGAGGCTGACAACAGGGAAGGGCATTTTAATAATCTTTTTGTTGAAAAAATAACGAAAGAATAATACGTTAATTAACATAGTTGATAAATTTTATAGTGTTTAGGGGGGTGAAGTTATGCCAAAAATGAAAACAAATCGCGGTGCTGCAAAGCGCTTTAAGGCAACCGGTTCCGGAAAGATTGTGCGAAATAAAGCCTATGCCAGCCATATTCTCACCAAGAAAACGACGAAAAGGAAACGGGGGTTGAGAAAATCTGGCCTGGTCGATGACACAAACGTTAAGGGAATTAAACGGATTTTACCTTACATGTAGTTTGTCGGTTTTAAAATTTTTAATTTGTTGAAACAGAAAGAGGTATTTACATGGCACGTGTAACACGCGGCTTTAAAGCACGCCGCAGAAGAAATAAAGTCCTTAAACTGGCCAAGGGTTTCCGGGGTGGCCGCAACAGACTATACAGGACAGCTACTGAAGCAGTTGATCGGGCGCTCAGTTATGCCTATCGTGACCGGAGGAACCGGAAACGCGACTTCCGCAGACTCTGGATAACCCGCATCAGTGCGGGGGCAAAACAGAATGGCACCAGCTACAGCCAGCTGATGGGCGGTTTAAAAAAGGCCGGGGTGGAATTGGACCGCAAGGTGCTTTCCAACATGGCTATCCTTGATCCCAACAGTTTCTCCCAGGTTGTCAAACTTGCAGTCCAGTAATTTTTTGACCTGCTGAATACCCGAGATCATGGAGCAAGATCTACGCCAACTCCAGGCTGAAGCAGAAACGCTGCTTTCAACCCTTGAAAACCTTAAGGACCTTGAAGAAGTCCGGATTCGATACCTGGGGCGCAAGGGTTTGTTTACCAATCTCCTGCGCCAGCTTGGCCAGGTCTCTGCTGAAGACAGGCCCCGCTTTGGTAAACTGGCCAACGAGATCAAGGAAGAACTTGAGCAGAAGTTCGATGCCAGGAAATCGGCGTTAGCCGCAAGCGCCAAAGGTGCGGCAGCGAAACGTTATGATTTGAGCCTGCCGGGGCGCCTGGTGCCATTTGGGCGATTACATCCTGTGACCCAGATCATGGACGAGGTCTGCTCAATTTTTGTCGATCTTGGCTTTGCAGTTGCTGAAGGTCCGGACGTTGAACTTGATTATTACAATTTTGAAGCCCTCAATATTCCCCAGCATCATCCTGCCAGGGATATGCACGATACCTTTTATATCAACGACTCTATCCTGCTGCGCACCCATACTTCTCCCATGCAGATCCGGGCCATGGAGATGGAAAAACCGCCTCTGCGCATCATAGCTCCCGGCAAGGTCTATCGCTGTGATTCAGACATCACCCACACCCCGATGTTTCACCAGGTGGAGGGGTTTTTGGTTGATCGCAAGGTTTCCTTTGCCGACCTGAAAGGTGTTCTGACCGTGTTCTGTCAGAAAATGTTCGACCAGGAGGATATCAGACTCCGTTTCAGGCCGAGTTTTTTCCCGTTCACCGAACCGAGTGCAGAAGTTGACATCGGCTGTGTCATCTGCCGGGGCGAAGGCTGCCGGGTCTGTAAGCAGACGGGTTGGCTTGAAATACTTGGCGCCGGCATGATCGACCCTGAAGTGTTCAAAATGGTTGATTATGATCCGGAGGAATTCAGCGGTTTTGCTTTTGGGCTGGGCATTGAAAGAATAGCGATGCTTAAATACGGTATCGATGATATCAGATTGTTTTACGAAAACGATCTGCGTTTTCTCAAACAATTCTGAACGATAAGTGCCTATAGATGAAAGCAGGGCGCCTGAGTTCCTGCTTAAATGTTAATTTATTGTACTCATATAAATCTTCATGAAATTCACCCTGAACTGGTTAAAAGAATACATTGATGTTGATCTGCCTGTTGCAGTTGTGGCGGACAAGTTGACCATGCTCGGACTTGAGGTGGATAATGTTACCGAGTTGTACCAGGACCTTGATGCCATAAAGGTAGCAAGGATAGTCAATGTCAGGCCGCATCCAGATGCCGATCGCTTGACCCTGTGCGATGTTGTTCTTGATGCGGAGGAATTTCAGGTCGTTTGTGGTGCTCCCAATGCCAAGGTCGGCCTTTTAACAGCAATCGCCCTGCCTGGTGCCATCCTGCCTTCAGGAATGAAGGTCAAGAAAGCCGCAATCCGCGGCCAGGAGTCCTCGGGCATGCTCTGCTCGGAAAAGGACCTTGGAATAAGCGAAGACCACAGCGGCATCATGGAACTGCCGGTAACCGCAAGTGAAGGGCAATCACTGCCTGATGCACTTTCCCTGCGGGATACTCTCATAGAAGTTGACTTGACACCCAACCGTCCCGACTGCACCAGTGTTATCGGAATTGCCAGGGAGATTGCGGGGTTTACCAACCAGAAAATAAGACAACCGGTGAACAATGAGCTGCCCGATTTAACCGGCGAAGGGGTTCCATTCTCCGTTGAAGTTCTGAACCCTGAAGACTGCCCCCGATATGGGGCAAGGCTGCTGAGGAATGTTGCCATCGGCCCCTCACCCTGGTGGTTGAGGAAAAGACTTCTCTCGGTGGGACTTCGGCCCATCAATAATGTTGTGGATATAACCAATCTAGTCATGCTGGAATATGGGCAGCCCCTGCATGCCTTTGATTTTAACAGGCTGGGAGGCGGCAAAATCGTTGTGCGCCGGGCCCGGGCCGGTGAGCATATTGTCACCCTGGATGGAGAAAAAAGGCAGCTTGACCATGAAATGCTTCTTATCTGTGATGCTGAAAAACCCGTGGCAGTAGCTGGTGTCATGGGCGGAGAGAATTCAGAGGTAATTGATTCGACCAGGGATATCCTCTTGGAGAGCGCCTGTTTTAATCCTCTCAGTGTCCGCAGGACTGCCAGGCAATTGAACCTGGGTACTGAGGCTTCCTATCGTTTTGAAAGGGGGGTGGATCCTGAAGTTGCTCCCAGGGCCATGGAAAGAGCGGTGCAGCTTCTTGTTGAGATTGCCGGGGCCGAGATTGTTGCAAACGGCTATGATTGTGTTGCAGGAATTAAGCCACGGGAGGCAATCAAACTGCGCATAAGCCGCACCAATGATATTTTGGGAATGCAGCTTGATGCCCTGGAAGTAGGCCGCTGTCTTGAAAGCATAGAGCTTAAGGTAAGCCAGTCAGATGAAGATACTCTGCTGGTTACCCCCCCAAGCTTCCGAGTCGACCTGGAAAGGGAAGTTGACCTCATAGAAGAGATCGCCAGGCTTCAGGGCTATAATGAAATTCCTACATCGATGCCCATCGTGCCCATGAGTTTTCCGGAGCAGCAACCGGGTTTGCGGTTGAGGAAACAATTAGCTTCCATGCTTGTTTCGCAGGGCTTTTTCGAGGCCATTAACTACAGTTTCGTAGATGAAAATTATTTTGATCGGCTGCAGCTGCAGAGCAATGATTCAAGTCGTAAAGCTGTTGCGCTTCTCAATCCTCTTTCCGAGGACCAGAAGATCATGCGCACCATGATGCTGCCGAGCTTATTGCAGAACATTGCCAGAAATACCAGCCGCCAGAGCAATGATATCAGGCTTTTTGAGATCGGAAAAGTTTTTCACCCGGTTGCAGATGCCCCCCTCCCGCAGGAGAATGTTCGGATAGCCGGAGTTATCAGCGGCCGCAGGCATCCCGGCGCCTCACTTCTGCATTTTGGTAATTCACCGGTCGATATTTATGACTGCAAGGGAATAGTGGAAACGATCCTGCATGAAGTACGGATTGCAAAGGATATCAAATTAGAGTTTAGCACTGACAGAAGTGCTGTTCCCAGTTATATCCAGCCTGATTTTTTCATTATTTGCCGGGCAGGGGACAGGCCCCTTGGTTTTATTGGGAATATTGATACTCAGGTTCTGAAGAATTTTGGCATTAAACAAGCTGTGTTCTTCTTTGATCTTGATCTTGATCTGATACTTACGCTAGAACCGGAGCCGAAATCGTTTACACAGCTGCCGAAATTTCCTTCTGTCAATTGGGATATTGCACTCATCGTTCCGGAAGCTGTTCCTTCAGGTGAACTACTGACAGCCATAGACACTGCAGATGAAGCACTTGTTGAAGGAGCAGAAATTTTTGATGTATACCGTGGAGATGCCATTGCAGCTGGACACAAGAGTGTCGCCATATCTTTAACCTACCGTTCTCTTGAGCAGACCCTTGATGACAAAACCGTGAACAAAGTGCATCAGCGCCTTATTGCAATGCTGGAAGAACGTTTCCAGGGTAAATTGCGTGAGGCAGGATAACCAATAATAGCAAATTAAATGCAGTACTACCATAAACAATGAAACGATCAAATATTACCCGTAAAGACCTGGCAAAAGCCATAAACGAGAAACTGGGTTTTTCCCAGCGGAGTGCAGAAGAAATAGTTGATACGGTTTTTGCCACCATGAAATCGACTCTTATTAATGGGGAATCAATCAAGCTGGTACATTTTGGCACATTATGTGTCAGAAAAAAAACACCCAGAAAGGGCCGTAACCCCCGGACAGGTGATGCCATGGAGATTTGCAGCAGAAGCATGGTGACCTTTAAGCCAAGTAAAGGGTTGCGGACAAAGATCAACAGTTAGCGAAGTGGATAAAACAGCCCGCCAGAATGTAAAACAAAAAGCTTCAGCAGCCTCCCTAGGTCCAGGGAACATACCGGATAAGCTTTATTTCAGGATCGGCGAGGTTAAAAAAATAACCGGGGTGGAACCACATGTCCTCAGGTACTGGGAATCCGAATTCAAAATAATCAGGCCCCAACGGGCCTCATCAAAACAGAGGCTTTACCGCCGTGTTGATGTTGAAAATATCCTTACAATCAAAAAACTGTTGTACGAGGATGGCTATACCGTTCCTGGTGCCAGAAAGCTGCTGACAGAAAAGAAGGACGAGAAAGAGAGCAGGCCCAAACCAAAGTTTAGCCGAGATAAGGCACGCTCAATGCTTGCGGAACTCAAAAGTGACCTGAAGCAGTTGCAGGAGATACTGGAAAAGAAGTAATTGTAAAGAAAGAAGAATTGACAATTAGGGGTGCATTCATACATAATGGTGCTCTTTTTCGTTGATTTCTGGAATAGGTCGGGACGTAGCGCAGTCTGGTAGCGCACCTGAATGGGGTTCAGGGGGCCGGAGGTTCAAATCCTCTCGTCCCGACCAGTTGTTATAGCAAGGGTTTACAGTAAAGCTGTAGACCCTTTTTTATTGTGGTGCGCAGTTACGTTTCAAATTTCAGATGTTGTGCTGTTCATACGGATACCTGGATGTGTAAAAGAATGAAATGATTAGAATGTATAAAAACTTCTTTGGGTGGCAAGTCATTGAAAATACATATGAAATTGAAGCAGCTGCTTTTAAACAATAAGTCTTGTTTGGGAATATGCCCTTAAACAAGAAATCTCAATTAAACATTTTATTTTGTTCGTAAAATATTGAATAAGTTTCTAAAAATATATTTATTATGTCAACTAGTTGTAATTAATATGTTTTTTAAAGTAGTATGAATAGTTTCACAAATGATTCATGCCTGGTTATAGATAATAGCTTTATAAAATTGAATTCATTTTAATTCTAAATAAAAAGGTACAGTTGTAATTTACGGTAGTTATATTGAAAAATTTAATCCCTGTTGTGATGGTCAGGGTAATAACATATATGAATATGTAGGGAAATTAAGTGCGGTACCTCCTTATCTAAACCAGGAGACTCTTATGATGATGAAACTTTTGCCTTTTGTAGTTCTTGTCTATCTTTTATGTCTATCGCCGGATTTAACTTTCGGCAGGGCAGAATGTATTGAAGGTGACTGTAAAAACGGTCATGGAACTATGCTTTATCATAAAAGTTCTAACTATGTTGGTGCTTGGAAAGACGGCAAATATCATGGTCAAGGCACATACACTTCCTCTGATGGTTCGGTTTATGAGGGGGAATGGAAAAACGGGAGAGAACATGGACAAGGTATATATACATCTCCCGGCAGATATAAATATGCCGGTCAATTCAAGGAGGGGAACAAATACGGTCAAGGGGTCATGTCATTTCCAGATGGTAGAAAATACGTCGGGCAATGGAAAGACAGCAAATATCATGGACAGGGAGTATATTCATATCCAGATGGCACCGTTTATGAGGGAGAATGGAGGAACGGCAGATTCCACGGTCAAGGGGTCATGTCATTTCAAGATGGTAGAAAATACGTCGGGCAATGGAAGGATGGCAACAAAAACGGGCACGGTTCATATACATATCAAGATGGTTCAGTGTATGTCGGTGAATGGATGGACGGAGACAAAAACGGCAAAGGAACCTATACCTTTGCAGATGGCTCCGTTTATGAGGGGGAATGGCGGAACGGCAGATTTCACGGGCAAGGAATATTTATATTCCCTGATGGTTATAAATATGTAGGGGAATGGAGAGAGGGAAACAAATATGGCCAAGGAACATACACCTTTGCTGATGGTTCCATTTATGAGGGGGAATGGCGGAACGGCAAATTTCATGGGCAGGGAATATATACTTTTGTTGATGGTTCAGCATATAAGGGTGCTTGGAAGAATGGGAAAAAAGAAGGACAAGGAATACAGAAAGATTCTGATGGTTCAAGTTACGTCGGCAACTATAAGAACGGTAAATTTCACGGCCAGGGAACATTTATATTTCCCGATGGTTCAACATATGATGGTAGCTGGAAGGATGGAAAAAAAGAAGGACAGGGAACATTGAGAAATTATGATGGTTCAAGCTATTCCGGTGAATATAAGGACGGCAAGTTCCATGGACAGGGAACTTATATATTCCCCGATGGTTATAAATACATCGGCGCATGGAAAGATGGGAAAAAACACGGCCATGGAACTTATACATGGTCTGATGCTTATAAATATGTTGGGGAATACAAATACGGGAAAAAACATGGCAGAGGGTACGAGAGAACAAAGGCAGGTGAAGAAAGAAAAGGATATTGGATTGATGATAAGTATATGGGACAAGAAATACCTGGTAATTAAAAAATAGATATGGGCACGAAGTTTAAAGCCAGGCCTGGCTTTTAGGGAAATCAATTTTTTATTTATGTGGCTCAATAATGAACCACGTGAGGAATCCTAATCTTTTGAGAGGCAGAAACGAAAGCTGCAGATCCCTGAAAGATAAACGGGAAGCCACATTATGCAGATTGGCTTTTACATTAATGCGAGGAAAGAGTTAGATCTTTTTAATACTGAGAGCAATCAGAAGTACTTGTTGTTAGAAAAACCTATTTTCAGAAACCATAAGCTGAAACATAAAGGATAAAGGGAAAAAGATGACAGAAAAAGAATATTCCATAAGCCCCACCGGCGAAAAATTTATGCTTCCTACCAAACAGGACTACCGGAAGGAGTTTGAAGAGCTGCAAAAAAAAGTAGCCGAACAGCGTAAGCTGGGCCGGGAAATCGTTGTTGTTGTCGGGATCGGTTTTGTAGGTGCGGTCATGGCTGCAGTGGTGGCTGATGCGACCAATAAAATGGGAAAGCCCATAAAGTTTGTTATCGGCATGCAGCGTCCCAGTATCCGCAGCTACTGGAAAATTCCACTTCTTAACAGGGGGATTGCACCAGTAAAGTCAGAAGATCCGGAGGTTGACATTTTAATTGAACGGTGCGTCAAGGAAAAAAAGAATCTAGTTGCTACATTTACGTATGAAGTACTGAAGTTGGCCGATGTGGTTGTGGTTGATGTGCAATGTGACTATTTGAAAGAGTCGCTGGGAGATTGTTGCGAAGGTTCGGCCGATATGGCAGCACTTGAAGCCTCTCTCGGCATTATTGCGGAAAATATAGATCCTGACACTCTGGTGTTGATTGAAACAACCGTAGCACCCGGCACAACCGAGCAAATTGCCTATCCCATTATGAAGAAAATATTTGAACGCCGTGGCATCAAATCCTCGCCTCTGCTGGCACATAGTTATGAACGAGTCATGCCCGGCAAGAATTATGTCGCCTCCATTCGGGATTTCTGGCGAGTGTGCAGCGGCGTGAATCAGAAAGCAAAGACAAAAGTTACAAAATTCCTCAATGAGATCCTCAATACAGATCAATTTCCATTAACCGTACTTGACAGACCGATTGAGTCGGAAACTGCTAAGATAATTGAAAACAGCTACCGGGCTACCATTCTTGCATTCATGGACGAGTGGTCACTTTTTGCCGAGAGAAATGGTGTTGACCTTAAAAAGGTCATTGAGGCTATCAAAGTGCGGCCGACTCACTCTAACATGATTTTTCCAGGCCCCGGCATCGGCGGATACTGTTTACCCAAAGATGGCGGCCTGGGCGTTTGGGCCTACAAACACATCCACGGTTGGGAGGATGACATTTTCAAGATCACGCCGTTGGCTATTAACATCAATGATACCAGGGGACTACGGGTTGCCCAGTTAGTCCGTGATGCCTTGCGTAACATGGGCCAACCCATTGCGGCTGCGGATGTTTTACTTCTTGGTGCAGCCTACAGAGAGGATGTAGGGGATACCCGTTACAGCGGTTCAGAGATAATTGTCCGAAAACTCACCGAAATGGGCGTTGAAATGCTGGTGCATGACCCCTATCTTGAGCATTGGTGGGAATTTGAGGCCCAGGATATCTATCCGCATCCTGATTACTCCTGGTCACGTTTTTTTCACCGCCAGGAAAAACTCAAAGAGCTTCGAGTGGAAAAGGAGATGTGGAAGGCCATGAAGGGTGTCAAGGCTATCATTTTCGCAGTCCGCCATTCCGAGTATCTTGATCTTGACCCTGAAAGGGTGGTGAAGGCAGTTGGCAAACCCTGCGCTATCATAGATTGTTTCTGTATTCTGAATGATGAGAAGATTGAAAGCTATTTTGCGATGGGTTGTGAGGTCAAGGGCATGGGACGCGGCCATATCCAGAGAATCAAAGAAAAAGTGAGAAAAAAGAAAGTTATGTCTTGAACAATAGTCTTCCGATTATTTTTTATTGCGTGCAAGGTCAACCTGATTTTTCCAAAAGGAGTTTACGATGATCCCGCAATCTCTAGGCAAAAATGTAATCCCCAGACTGTTAATCTTCATTTCGGGCCTTGTTGTGCTTTCAGGGTGTGCCACTCTGGGAAAAGACGAATGTCTCAATGCCGACTGGCGCACCATTGGATACGAGGACGGGGCCCAAGGCTACCTGGCTTCAAGAATCAGCAGCCACCGAAAAGATTGCGCCAAACATGGGATTACTCCCGATTTCTATCGTTATGAAGAGGGGAGGCTGGAAGGATTACGGGAGTATTGTACGCCCCAGAAGGGTTATAATCTGGGAAAATCAGGCAGGCAATACAACTCCGTCTGTCCCGGTGATCTGGAATCGGTTTTCTTAAAAGGGTATTACCATGGTAAAAGCGTCCATGATGCACAAATGGTGATCAAGAGCCAACAGGTGGACCTGAACAAGATGCATGAAGAGCTTCGCACCATCGAAAAGGACCTGCATGATTATGAAGAAGAATTGGTTCATGACGATATCGGGCCTCGGCGGCGCAAAAAACTGCTCGAGGAATTCAAAATCCTGACAGAGAAGCGCCGCAACATAATAGATGCAATTGCCCATCAGGAGGCCTTGCTGGAAACTTCGAAACTGAATCTTCAACAACTTATATCACAACACTCTTATTAGACATGTAAACATCAATCCCAAAATGGTACTTGATTAATTTCAGTATACCTTATTATATTCAATTTATTAGATCTGTTTGCATATCCTCTTCTTAATTAAGAAAAAAACAATGCAAGGGATTGAAGATATGGGTTTGTAACAGGCCTCCCGGTTACGTTATATTGTTGCCAAGGGGGCCTTTGATTTTTGGGAATAGGTGTAAATAATACAACATTACAATGGAGGTCATTATGGGCCGGATATCTTTTGAAAGCATTGCATCGGACGTTCGTTTTTTAAACCCAATGAAGGAGTTTGCCGAAGATATCCAGACCCTCCAGATCCGCAGGGATCCTCTCCTGGGAGATACCAGTGTCTTCAATCCGGAATTAAAAGACAAGGCCCAGATATTTTTCGGCAAGTGCGACCAGGAGCTCATCAAACGTTTGGTAGAGGAGACTGCCAAGACCTGTTTTTTCTGTGGTGAGGCGGTTGCAAAAAGCACCCCGCGGTTCATGCCTGATTTTTCCAGTGAAGGCAGAATCAGGGTCGGAGAGGCGCTTCTTTTTCCCAATCTCTTTTCACTCGGCACCTATCACCCGGTTATCCGGCTCTGTGATGCGCATTTTCTAAAACTCTCCGAATTCACTCCGGAACTCATCAACAATGGATTTCTGGCAGCCCGGCAATTCAACCGCATTGCCTGTTCTAAAGATCCTGAGGTTGCCTATGCGGCGGTGACTGCAAATTATCTGTTTCCGGCTGGGGCAAGTCTTGTGCATCCGCACCTGCAGATGATTGCAACACCTATCCCATATTCATACCAGGCAAGAATGCTGGATGGTTGCAGCCGCTGGCTGCAGAAGAACGGGACATCCTATTTTGCTGACCTCATAGCAGAAGAGAAGGGCGGCCCCAGGTATATAGGACAGACCGGAGGCTGGCAATGGCTTACACCCTTTTCGCCTCTGGGCAACAATGAAGTCATAGCGGTCCACGAAGAACTGGGAGATCTTGACGCGCTTTCAGAAGATGATCTCTTCAATTTATCGTCCGGTATAGCAAAGGTTCTCTCCCATTACGAGACCCTTGGCCATCTCAGTTACAATTATGCGCTCTACTCCGTGCGTAAAGATCGTACTGACGGGAGCTTTCGTGTGCTTCTCAAGATAATCACCAGGCAGAACCTGTATGCCAACTACCGCAACGACGATTATTTCCTGCAGAAACTGCTGCAGTCGGAACTGATCATTACCCCGCCGGAAGAACTGGCTGAACAGTTACGAAAAAGTTTCACGCCATGACGAATATACAAAAAAAGCCGGTGGAAAGTTTTTGGGGATTACAGCTGAAACATGAGGTACATAGCTGACCTGCATATCCATTCTCCTTTCTCCCGGGCAACGAGCAAATCAAGCAATCTTGCCGGTCTGGCTGCCTGGAGTGCTGTTAAGGGGATCGATGTTATAGGCACCGGTGATTTCACACATCCCGGCTGGTTCCGGCAGCTGCGTGAAAACCTGCAACCTGCAGAGCCTGGATTTTTCGAACTGAAAGAAGCTAATATACCTCCTATTTTTGAGGCTGTTGCGACTGACAGGGCTCAATCCTGCCGCTTTATCCTCACTGCCGAGATCAGTTCAATTTACAAAAGACACGGTTCCGTTCGAAAAATCCATACGATTCTCTTTGTGCCTGATTTTGCCTCTGCCTCCAGGATCAATGCACGTTTGGCAGGCCTTGGGAACATTGAATCAGACGGCAGGCCCATCCTGGGACTTGATGCCCATGATCTGCTTGAAATTGTCCTGGAGCTGGCACCGGATGGTTTCCTGGTGCCGGCCCATATTTGGACTCCCTGGTTTTCCCTGTTTGGTTCCAAGTCAGGTTTTGATTCCATTGAGGAGTGTTTCGATGATTTGAGCAAATATGTTTTTGCCCTTGAAACCGGCCTGTCATCTGATCCTGATATGAACCGCCTGGTTTCTGCCCTGGACCGTTTTTCCCTTATTTCAAACTCAGATTGTCATTCGCCCGGCAAACTTGGCCGGGAGGCCAATCTGTTCACCTGCGGTTTTAACTTTTTCTCCATGCGTGATGCCCTGAAAAATCCGGCAGTTGGAGGTTTTCAGGGAACCATTGAATTTTTCCCGGAAGAGGGCAAGTACCATCATGACGGTCATCGCAAATGTTCTATTAATCTGACACCCAGAGAAACTAGGGAAATTAACGGTATCTGCCCTGTCTGCGGTAAACCGCTTACCATTGGCGTCATGCATCGGGTCATGGAACTCGCTGACCGGGAGAGACCGTATTACCCACCCAATTCTCCGAAATTTTACAGTCTTATCCCTCTTGCCGAGGTGCTTGGAGAAATTTTTTCCAGGGGCCCGGCGACAAAAACGGTTTTGCAGGAGTACGGTAAACTCATCAGGATGTTTGATTCAGAGTTTAATCTGCTGCTCAATGTCGCCTTGGATGAGATCAGTGAACGGTATTCTCCTCTTCTGGGAGAGGCCGTGAATCGTATCCGCACGGGAAAGGTTATCAGAAGAGCCGGCTTTGACGGCGAGTTTGGGGTTATAAAAGTTTTTGAAGAGGGAGAATTGCAGAGACTGCTTGGCCAGTTCTCCCTCTTCAAATCAGATAAACAGAAGAAAAAGCCTGATATCACACCAAAGCCATCCCTGCTTGATTTTAATTTGCCCAGAAAGAAGAAAAGTATAAAAAAAGCAGAGAAATTCCTGAATGATGAGCAGCGAGCAGCGGTTACATCAAGCGGGCATCATATTGTTGTTATTGCAGGACCGGGTACCGGAAAAACCTACACCCTTGTCACCAGGATAGAAAGACTGCTGCGGGATTCAAGCAAAAAACCACAGGATATTACGGCGATAACATTTACAAACCGTGCTGCAGATGAAATGCGCGAAAGGCTGAGTTCTTTACCGGGTATAAATGTTGAGAAGCTTTTTATCGGGACCTTTCATGCATTCTGCCTCAAACTCCTGCGGAAGAAAGATAAACAATTGACAGTTGTTGCAGAGGACCAGCGCGATAAAATTATAAAAAGGCTGTTCCATAACTTGTCGGCTGCTGATTTAAAAGAACTGCAACAGGAGCTCGAATCGTATTACCAGCATACTGCAACCGGGTCAGGAGAGAACGGTGAACATTCTGTCACCCCGCCTGTAAGGGCATATCTCCATGAACTTGATCTGAGGCATGGAATTGATCTGGATGGAGTCATTCCCCAGGTTGTCATGCGTCTGAAAACCGATAATGAGTTTTTACAGAGAACATGTACTACCCTCAAACATCTTTTTATAGATGAATTCCAGGATATGAACCGGAGCCAGTATGAACTTGTGCGGATATTGGCCCAGAAGAGTTCTGTTTTTGCCATAGGCGATCCTGACCAGGCGATATACGGATTTCGCGGCAGCAGCCCTGAATTTTTCCACCGTTTCATTGATGAATTTAACCCAGAGACCATATCTCTGGTCAGAAATTACCGCTCTGCCAAGAAAATTATCGAGGCGGCTGTTGCTCTCATTGCACACAATCACTCCCCTGAGGCACAATATTCTGCAAAGCTCATCCCTGAGTACACTGAATCCGGCACTATTGAAGTGTATCAGGCGGTATCACCCCAGGCTGAAGCTGAGTTTGTTATCCAGCGCCTTGAAGAACTGATGGGCGGCATCAGCCATTTTTCAATCGATTCAGGGCGTGGCAGTAACAATGAACCAGCAGCTGCAAGGAGTTTTAAGGATTTTGCCATACTCTACCGTCTGTCGCAACAGGCGGAGAACCTGCGGCAAGCATTTGAGCGCAGGGGCATTCCATTTCAGATAGTGAATAGCAGACCCTTTTTTATGCACAGGGATATCAGTCCGCTTTATTATTTCATAAGGGCAGCAGCAGATTCAGAAACAGCAGGAGTAGAAACCGCGGTCTATATTCAGCTGTTGCGAACCTTTCCTGTTGTTGGCAAAAATACTCTGGCATCCCTGGAAAATAAATTACCCCTTGGAGAATGTCCTGATTTTTTCAGTCTGGCTGCAGACATTAAACTTCCGAAAGCAGCAAAAGAGAAAATAGAGGAGGTACAGCACCACCTTCTTGCTTTCAGGACAGAAACAGCAGAAAAGGGACTTGCAGGCCCAGCCGGCGCAATTATGGATTTTCTGCGCATTAACGTGAAGTCTGCAGATGCCCAGCGCTTTCTGGAACTTGCCGGATCATTTGGCAGTGATCTGCCGGGTTTCAGTAAATATCTGAAGAAAAATGAAATTGCCACTGTATACGATGACAGGGCTGAGGCTGTTGCCCTAATGACCATGCATGGTGCCAAAGGTCTTGAGTTTCCTGTAGTGTTTATAACGGGAATGGAGGAGGGAATCTTACCCTGTGAACTGCCGCTGAAAAAGAAAGATGAGGGTCTGATTGGTGTGGCAGCGCCTACGTCCATCCATGAAGAGAGGCGTCTGTTTTATGTCGGCATGACCAGGGCCCAGAACTCCCTCATCCTGACTTCAGCCGCGACCCGGCAAATTTTCGGCACTTACCGGAATCGGCCGCTGTCTCCCTTTATTGCTGAGATTCCAACTTCGCTTTACGAAATAACTGAACGCAAAAAAATTAAAAGAAAAAAAACAACTGCAAAACAGATGAAGCTCTTTTAACAGAGAATAATCCAGGAGAACTAATCCTTTGTTTTTCTTCCTGCTTCATTCGAGTAATACTTATTAAACGGCCCTTTTATCCCGGCAGGTTCCGGTTCATTACGGAACGTTTCGCTCTTGTTAAACAGGTAGATAATATCTTTTCCAGTATTCATTCTGTAGGCAAAACATATTATCCATATGATCAGGAACACGAACAATGCTTTCCTGGTATTGGGGGAAATTCTTTCTTTGGTGGGCAGAAAAGCGAGAAAAAGCAATAGTGCGCCCGCAAAGAGATAAATTTTATTGTATGTAAAAAAATGAATGAGATCGTGTGCCAATGATGTTTTACCAGGTTTTAATGCCGCAATGGCGCTGTCTGTTGAATTGCAAAGTATTCGGTGAAGTCATGAAAGAGAAGGTCATTACGGCTTATTGGCACCCTGAACAGCCATTGAGCGGATAATATCACTTTTTCCTATGACGCCGACCAGTTTGTCATCCTTCATAACCGGCAGGGTGTGCACTTTGTTTTCTGACATGATGGTGGCAATTTCGTCGAGACCTGTATCTTCTGATACTGATACTAATTTCATGGCGCAGATATCCTTGACTGTATTGCCGGCCATTTTCTGGATCTCCTTTTCCGTCTTTTTTGAACTTTCCAGGAAAATCACTGAATCGAGTATGCTGATCATGGTTGGGATATGCACTTTTTTGTTCTGGTCGATAAGATCACTTTCTGTCACCACGGAAATCACGTTGCCACCTTCATCAAGCACAGGAGCGCCACTGATCTTATTCTTCCAGAGAATCTCCGCCAGTTCATTGACTGAGGTATCCTTCTGGACGGTAATCACATTTGTTGTCATTATATCTTTTGCTGTCAGCATGGATGTTATCTCCTCAAGTGCTTTAAGATTTTATAGTCATTCTAAGTCTCTAATAGTATGGAAATTTCTTAATTCTTCCAGTGCGTAAGGTAATTCATGTGCTACTTCCGAGGCCAGGAAGCCGGCCCGGGTCTCTTCTGCAAGGCGGTCGCCAGCCAGGCCATGGCTATACACGCCAAGGCAGCTGGCCTGCCAGGGGGTAAGACCCTGAGCCAGAAAACCCCCGATAACTCCGGTGAGCACATCACCCATACCCCCACATGCCATGCCGGGATTTCCAGTCGGATTGATCGCCAGGTTGCCTTCAGGATCGCATACCAGGGTATCTGCCCCTTTTAAAATCACATATATCTTATATTTGACGGCCAAATTGCGCGTTATATCAAACCGGTTCTCCTGAACTTGTCTGCTTGTGCGACCTGTAAGGCGAGCCATTTCGCCGGGATGCGGAGTCAGTATTCTCGGGCCCGGAGCATTTTTAAGAAGGCCCGTATCTGCAGCCAGGATATTGAGGCCGTCAGCATCTACCAGCATGGGGAGTTCGATTTCGGTATAGAGTTTCATCATAAGTTCGGCTGTTTCTGCCGCTGTGCCGATACCGGGACCTATGGCAACCGCCTCTTTATTGTAAAGTGCTTCCCGGATTACCCTGTAGTCCTCGATGGAAAGTATGCCCTTTGCAGCCGACTGTAAGGGAATTGTCATGGCCTCCCACAGGTTTGCTTCAAAGATAGGATTCAGGTCATAAGGAACACAGAGGGAAACAAGACCAGTACCGGATCGTAAGGCACCCAGGCTGCAAAGCAGGGCGGCACCGGTTTTGCCTGCGGAACCGGCCAATATGAGCAGGTGGCCGTATGTGCCCTTATGGGCCTGCGAGTTTCTTGGCGGCAGCCATGTACCTACCTCCTTATCCAGAAGCTCGAATCGAAAATCCGTTTCAGCGACAGCTTTTTCCGGAATGCCTATATCTGCAACTTCCAGAAAGCCAGTGTATGCACGGCCTGGATGAACAGCCTGGCCAATTTTTCCCTGGCCAAAGGTCACAGTGATATCTGCCTGTACGCAACAGCCCAGGATCCTGCCGCTGTCTGCATTAAGTCCGGATGCAATATCCACGGCGACAACAGGGCAGGGTGCTGTGTTCATAAGATGGATGGCTGAGGCAAAAATCCCCGTTACATCCCTTGTAAGTCCGGTGCCGAAGATGGCATCCACCATAACCCAGCATTCAGCAAGAATTGTGGGTATTGCATGCAGATCTGCAGTATCTGACACTTCAATAATTTCAATTGGAAATTCACGAAGTCTCGAAAAGTTGACAGCTGAATCATCCTTGAGCTTATCAGCAGGGACGAGCAGAAAAACTATTGGACGACTCATTCTGGCAGCAAGCAGCCTGGCAATAACCAGGCCGTCACCGCCATTGTTGCCGGGACCGACAAAAATCCCAACCCGTTTACCCTGGGGGTCACCGTAATGTTCAAGTATAACCTCAACGGTCCTGCGGCCTGCGTTTTCCATCAATTCAAGCGAGGGTACCCTGAAAGTATTAATTGCGGCGTTATCAAGACTCCGCATCTGCTCTGCTGTTACCAATTTCATGTTTTATTGTTTCTGCTACCTCTACTATGCAGTATATTCCTTCAGGGATCCGGATAGATGGTGCTCAGGCAACGCTGTTCCCAGGATTCACAAAGTGATTTTGCACTGCACAAATAAATATAATTGTAATGCCTGTTATACCTCTCTATGATGGCATATATTTACTTTGTTGGCAATGTTGAAAGCAATCGGCGCCTTTGGGGAACATATCAATTTAAAAGGAATTATTCTTTAAACTTATGAGGTAAGATTCAAGTCAAACTGCAAGAATCAGCAATGTCCATCCAAGAAAGCGAAAACAATACTGCACCTGCTCAAAGAAAACGCACCACCGGGGCAGGTCCTTTAACAGCGGATTTCCTTCGGTCCCTGCCAAACGATCCGGGTGTATATCTCATGAAGAACCGGCAAGGGCAGATCCTGTATGTGGGCAAGGCTAAAAATCTGCGTAAAAGAGTCGCCTCCTACCAAAGGGTTAATCCAAAAGTGTCACCAAAGACAGTATTGCTTCTTGATAAGGTTAGCGGAATTGAGACAATCATGACCCGCACGGAAAAAGAGGCTTTTATCCTCGAGGCCTCACTTATCAAGAAACACCGACCACGATTTAATATAGAATTAAAGGATGACAAGAGTTATCCCCGCATTAAGGTGACCCTGGGAGAAGAATGGCCAAGAGTGTATATGACTCGCCGCCGTCTGAAGGACGGCAGCAGGTATTTTGGTCCATATTCTTCAGCCGGAGCCATGCGCAATACATTAGGTATCATCAACCGGCTCTTTCCTTTGCGCAGATGCAAGGGCAGGAACATCAAGAAAAGGGCACGTCCCTGCCTGAACTACCAGATGGGGCGGTGTCTGGCGCCCTGCTGCGGTATGATAGGAAAAGAAGAGTACAGGCAAATGGTTAACAATGTTCTCATGATCCTGGAAGGGAGGAACAGGCAGCTGCGGGCGCAATTGGAAACTGAGATGCTGAGTGCGTCTGAAACCCTGGATTTTGAGAAGGCGGCCCTTGTCCGTGACCAGCTTTATGCCCTCACAAAAACTCTGGAAAAGCAGGTGGTGGTCAGCAATATTGACCGTGACCAGGATGTTTTCGGCTATGTGCGGAAAGGTGCCGGGGTCGGTATCGCTGTTATGAATGTCAGGCAGGGCATAGTTTGCGGCCAGCAGGTATTTTTTCTTCTTGATCCCATCGGAAATGACAACGAGGTATTGGGAGAAGTTTTGCGACAATTTTATTTCCGTGAACAGTCAGTTCCTGATGAATTGCTGCTGCCTTTCCAGGTTGCAGATCATGTCCCCCTTGTTGAATGGTTGAATGATTTTCGCGGTAGATGCGTCCGGCTGCGGGTACCAAAACGTGGTGCAGGATTAAAACTCCTGCAGATGGCTGCAGTAAATGCCAAACAGGTCCATATTGACCAGCAAAACAGGGAAAGAAGCTGGCATGAACTGGCCAGGAATCTGCAGTCCAAGTTGCATCTGCGGTCATTCCCTGCACGGATTGAATGTCTGGACATCTCCAATATCGGCGGCAAGCAACCTGTGGGTTCTCTTGTCTGTTTCCTGGAAGGAGAAAAAGCTTTCAAGGAATACCGGCATTATTCTATAGGCAGTGCCCATGAGCCTGATGATTACCGTATGATGACAGAGGTTTTGAACAGACGTTTCGGGACAAATGACAAAGAATTTGTTCTTCCGGATCTGCTGGTTATTGACGGAGGTAAAGGTCATCTCAATATAGCCTGGACTATTTTGAAAGAAAAGGGATTGCAGGACCAGGTAGATCTGGTGTCAATTGCCAAGGACAGGGAGAATAAAACAGACAAGATTTATCGGCCGGGCAGGAAGAATCCTCTCAACCTGGTGCGTCATTCGCCGGTGCTTTTCTTTATAATGCAGATCCGGGATGAAGCTCACAGGTTTGGTATTTCCCTGCATCGAAGGCTGCGCCAGAAAAGTGCACTGGCCTCTGTACTTGATACTGTGCCAGGGATCGGGCCTGCCCGCAAGAAAATGTTGTTGAGAAGCCTGGGCAGCCTGGCAAGGGTAAAAAAAGCAAAGCCCGCTGAACTTGCTGCTGTTCCAGGGATTGGAACGGAATTGGCTCAAGAGATATGGAGTTTTTTTCACGCGGAGCGGGAAGGTTAATATGGATACATTTAAACTGGTAGTATTTGAGGAGCAGGGTTCCGGGGAAAAGAAAATTCAGGGCATCACCGAGCATGGGAGAGGCTTGGTTATCAGCAGACGATATAACATTGAAGAGAGTTTGCCCGAAATTGTGGATGATCCGGAGAAT
>Ga0209536_100003338_pt1 | contig 25832 bp, 20 predicted proteins | sample DeeMarSeWOR28_12_FD_187461 | JGI IMG/M metagenome (GOLD analysis project Ga0209536, IMG submission 187461) | Marine sediment microbial communities from White Oak River estuary, North Carolina - WOR-2-8_12 (SPAdes) (version 2) | ecosystem: Environmental > Aquatic > Marine > Intertidal zone >...
GGCATGAGCTCGACGCGATGTATGAACAGTTAAAGGATGTCTTAATTCGTATAAGCTTTATCAACCCGGACAACCCGGATTACTTTATGAATAATTTTCGTTATTTTTTCAGCAGACTTCCCCTGAGAGCCAAAGAGGTCCAAATAATTCGGGGTCTGTGCAGACAGATAAAATGGTATGGTGACAAGCGTTATAACGATGGCTTGCATGCAAAAACGGATTGATACTGTCCTGATAACATACCGGAAATATTAAGTTTAAGCTTTTTTTGAAAGCTTTTCACATCTTCCAAAAAAATCCATTTCAGCTTTCACAGGCGCTTTTGGCCAGGATGCAGCTGTTTTTGCATCCCGGCCCGGTTCCACCAGTTCGGTTTAAATAGATAAGCTCAGTTTTTTTATATCTAAGATTTGAAACCTGTTGTCGCCTTTGAAGCTGATTGCAGGTTTTTAAAATTGACTTTTAAATATTATAAAAAATCGTAATTTGCAATAATATTAGTTATTTTCAATTAAATTTCAGAGCTGCTCTTTGCGCCAAATCTCAGCTTGACAAGCCTATATTTATAATATATCTAAGATCTAAGATAAAAACCGTTACCCGAACCTGAAACCAGACGCCCAGCTAGCTGCCTGCCCCCGCGACTTATCTTTTGAGGTTGATTATGACGAACTCACTTTCTACCCTAAGCCGTGTTGATGCGCCTCCATCCATGCAGGAAGTTGCATTTCAGGCCATTAAAAAAGCCATCATGCGCAAAGAATTGATACCGGGAAGCATTTATAGCGAACAGGTTGTGGCCAAAGAGATGGGCATGTCCAAAACACCGGTTCATCAGGCTTTGCTCGATCTGGAAAACAAAGGATTCGTAACCCTTTTGCCTCGCAAGGGTTTCAAGGTGAATGTGCTTTCAGCCGAGAACATCAGCAATATGTTCGAATTGCGACGAGCCCTGGAGCGGGCCGTCATTCTAAAAATAACACCCAGGTTGACCGCTGAATCAATTCAGGATCTTGAGAAGATTATAGAGGACATCAAACAGACCATAGACCCCATTGACTTTCAGAAACACGATCGGGCATTCCATCGATATCTGGCCTCGCTCAGCAATAATACCTATATCATAAACGCTTTGAACACCGTCTGGGATTTGAGCGACTGGGTCGGTGCGTCTATTCTTCGCAAAAGAGGGGTGTACGATCAAGCAGCTAAAGAGCACAGGGCTATTTATGAATTTCTTACCGTCGGCAAATCGGAAAAAGCGGCTGCGGCAATGGAAAGGCATCTTAGCTCCACGGAATCGCGTTTCCTTAAAGGACTGGACAGAAATGATAATTGATATGTCGTGGTTATCAAAAATCGGAACTTCTAGATGGAAAGCGGTATAAGCGGCTCAACTCATCCAATTGGCCAGATTAATGCCGGGGTCGCACACCAATGGAGAATCAAAATGGAAAAATGGAACAACAGAGAAAGGGTAATGGCGGCTTTAAGCGGCCAGGAACCTGATCGTGTGCCTTATTGCGAGTTGAACATTGACCGGGTTTTTGCCGCCAAATTACTCGGGTGGGATGAAAAACCCTATGTGAATGCTTTGGATGAAGATACGCCCTTTACCCTGGAGGAGGCCAAAAAAGTATCAACGACCCTTGGGCTCGACAACATTTTTTATCTTCGTCGACAGCCCGTTTATGTAAATACATTTGTTGATGAAGAAGGTCGCATATTTCCGGGAACGGGTAAAATCAAAACCCAAAGCGATCTTGCCATGATAGACCTTCCTGATCCGCACAGAGATGAATTCTACGCTGAGGCAGAATCTTTTGCCAGGCAAAAGGGCGAATATGCGGCTTTCTTTCTGACGCGAGGCGGTTTGGCTCCGGCCATGCTCAGTATGGGAATTGATCACTTCTGCTTATCTCTTTATGATGACCTCAAACTGGTCGAGCAATTACTCGACATCTACTTTGGTTGGATGGAAGTGGTGGCCGAAAAGGTTTGTCAACTCGATTTTGACGTATTTTGCATGGCAGATGATTTTGCCTTCAATACGGGGTTGATGTTTTCTCCCGATACATTCAAGCAACTGATAGTTCCCCATTATCGCCGCATTGCCGAAAAAATCACGATTCCATGGGTTTTTCACAGCGATGGCAACATCCAAAAGAGTATCGATATGTTAATAGCGGTTGGGGTGGCCGGTATCCATCCCATCGAAAAAGGAGCCATGGATATCCGCAAGGTAAAAAAAGATTATGGAGACAAGCTTTGCATTTTTGGCAATGTGGACCTGGTTCTTCTGGGCTCCGGATCGCCGGAAGAAGTTGAAAAAGAGGTGCTGGAGTTGATCAGAGATATCGCACCTGGCGGCGGATACATTCTCACCAGTGGAAACAGTCTTGCAGACTATCTCAAACCGGAATGCGTATTGGCCATCTCAAAGACCATTGCAAAATATGGAAGTTATCCCATCAAGATAGATTGAGGCGTTTATATGCCAAGGGGGCAAGCGAATAATGGTGAATTTGGCAAAAATCAAAGCAGCGACCATGAGCGGTGAGCAACATACAGTGGAGGAACTCACCAGCCAAGCGATAAAGCAAGGTGCCGCGGCAGAACAGATTATCCAGGACAGTTTCATTTCAGCCATGCGCATTGTCGGAGAAAAATTCGGGGCCGGTGAAATATACATTCCGGAGATGCTCAGGGCAGCCCGTGCCATGAAATGCGGCATGGAGATCCTGAGGCCATTATTGGTGGGAGACAAAGTCCGGACCCTGGCAAAGGTGGTCATCGGAACAGTTAAGGGAGACATGCACGACATCGGCAAAAATCTCGTGGCTATGATGCTGGAAGGATCCGGATTCGAGGTCGTCGATCTGGGAATTGACGTGCCCGTAAATAAATTTGTGGATGCTGTAAAGCAATATCGTCCCCGCTTTCTGGCCATGTCGGCGCTGCTGACAACCACCATGGCGCAAATGAAAATGGTCATCGAGGAATTGGAGGCAGCCGGCCTGAGACAAACGGTTAATGTTTTGGTGGGGGGTGCTCCGGTCAACCAGGTTTTTGCAGATGAAATCGGAGCTGATGGATTTGGGGTAAATGCAGGGCAAGCTGCCGAGTTGATGAAAACAATGCTGAATTAAACGGTTTGTGAGTTTTTTGTCGGAAACCGTGGTTATGGGGTTGGAAAAACATTATTCCTGTTGCCTGAATCGCCTGTTAAAAATCAAAAGAAAGGAGGCCTGAATAACTTGCTCAATGAAGAGATCTTTTTAAGATGCCTTTAACCCTTTGAATGGTTAGATACGAATCGATGTATCTATCTAAAACCCTAACAGCAAAAAAGGAGGAAAGATTATGAAGAAACATCAATTACAGGTTGTTGTCCTGATGACCGCTGTTCTTTTTCTGGCCGGCGTGTTCTTTGCGCCCGGCCAAGCATTTGCCAAGAAAAAGATCGTGATCGGCAAACTGGTTATTACTCTTGAAGCGGCATATCATCAAATGGTCTCCTGGCATGCCAAAAATTATGCCGAAAAAATGTACGGTGCTGAAGTCAAGGTGGTAGATGGCCAGGGAAACCCTGATGTCATGGCCAATGCCATTGACACTTTTATCGCCCAGAAAGTCGACGGCATCCTGATTCATGTCCCCTTTGACGGTGTGATGGTAGAAGCCATAAAAAAGTGTCAAAAGCTGGGTATCCCAGTCAGCACAACCTACGTAGAACCTTCGCTCAAGGTTGCCCCCCATATTCAGCAGATGGAAATTCCCGCATCCTTTGAAATGGGCAGAATTGCGGCCATGAAATGGAAAGAATGGTATCCGGACAAAACCTGCTATGTTGCCGGTATCGGCTGGGGTGGCTTCCCGCACGTCATGCGGATGCGCTTCAATCCCTTTATGGAAGGCGTAAAATCCGTCGATCCCAACGCCAAAATGCTTGCCAAATTACCCGGCAACTCATCTACCGAAGTCGCCATGCAGGCAACTTTAGATATGCTGGCAGCTCATCCTGAAATCAATATCATTCAGGGCGGAAACGACGAACACGGCATGGGCGCTTTAGCGGCATGTGAGCAGTTGGGAAGAGGTAAGGCAGTTGACGGCAAGTGTCTGACTGAAATCATTGTCGGCACCGACGGCAACGAAGCTGCTTTTCTTAAAATATACGACCCGACCAGCGCATTTAAAATTACCATGGCGTCACCGGCCAAGATCAATGCTTATGCCGAAATCGATAGTATGATGGCCATGATTGAGGGAAAGCTCGATACGAAAACATGGGTGGAAGTCACCACTTATAATTTGCCGGTTTCTTATTGGACCACACCGGCCAATTATGTTGAGTTTTTCCTATGGGACAACATGAACTCCAGTGTTAAATTAAGCAAATAAGCATTGGCCCTCAATCTTTAAATCGAAATCAGGGAATCAATTTGATTCCCTGATTTCGCACCGGTTGCATGCGATATGCACAGCATTTGAAAGCTATTATAATTTTGAGCCACTTATTGAGAGAAAACCCATGATTGAACCATCCACCGTACAATCAAACCCCAGCCTGCACTTAAGCCGCATACTAGATGCACAGAAAGTAACGCTGATAGGCGTAATTATCGCAATTTTCATCTTTTTTACCATATTTGCACCCAACTTTCTCACCGCCCAAAATCTCATGTTCGTCATTCTAAAAGTCTCTACGATTATCATTGTGGCCACAGCGGCGACATTGCTGATGATCACCGGAAATTTCGATTTATCGGTCGGCAGTGTTCTGGCCTTCAGCGGGATAATGCATGCTTTTATGGCCAAGCACGGCATCCCCAGCGCATTGTCACTTGTCCTTGCCATTGGCTGGGGTATGCTTTTTGGTTATCTAAACGGTTTAACGGTTGCCCGCCTCAAGATCACGCCGGTTATCGCAACCCTGGCAACAATGTACATCGCACGCGGATTTGCCTTTCTGGTTGCCCGTTGGGACGGCGGTGCCAATATATCGGCCGGTTTGCCTCAGGATTTCAGCAGTTTCGGCCGGACCATGATCGGACCGCTGCCACTGCTGGCCATTATCATGATCGTGCTTGTCGCTGTCTTTATTTTTATCGAGCGCAAGACTGTGCTCGGAAGATATATCTTTGCGATGGGCAGCAATCCGGATGCCGCCCGTCTCTCCGGCATCAATGTTCCCGGTATTATTACTTCGCTCTATGTCCTTACCGGTGCTTTTGCCGGCCTGTGCGGGGCCATTCAAACTTCGCGGATCGGTATGGGATCGCCGCAGAATTTCAAGGGCTTCGAGTTTGATGTTCTGATTGCCCTGATCCTGGGTGGCACCAGCCTCAAGGGTGGCGAGGGATCGATTACAGGAATGGTCCTGGGTGCGCTCATTGTCGGTGTCGCCGGCAACGGACTCAATTTGATGGCTGTATCACCCTACTATCAGCTCGTTTTCAACGGCAGCATTCTCGTTATCGCCGTCGTTATATATCAGGGCCTGGGTAAGAAGTTTCAATAAATTGAAAGCGGGTTTTCATCTCGTCCCCGCGGACGGTATAAAAGGTATTGTCTATGGCAGAGGTAATCATTGATGTGAAGCGTTTGGCAAAGCGCTTTCCCGGCGTTGATGCCCTGACTGATATCAGCTTTCAGATCCGCAAAAATGCGGTGCATTGCCTGGTCGGTGAAAACGGTGCCGGCAAGTCCACGTTTATCAAAATACTAACCGGTGTCTACCAGGCGGATGAAGGCGAGCTTCTGCTAAACGGCAAGGTCTTTAAACCCAAAAATATAAGGGAATCCCGCAAAGCCGGAATCACAGCTATTTATCAGGAGCTCAATGTGGTCGATGATTTGACCGTTGAACAAAACCTCTCGCTCGGCAAAGAAAAACACAGATGGGGGGTGGTTCAAAAAATGCCCGATCTCGGCAAAGTCGCCTCCATCCTCAAGGACCTGGATCCTCGTATTCAATTAAACCAGAAGGTTGCCACCTTGAGTGTGGCCCAAAAGCAGGTCATTGAAATCGCCAAAGCAATCTCCTCGGATGCGAATATCATTGTTATGGATGAACCGACAGCGGCAATCAGTGAAGAGGAGGTCAGGCGTCTTTTTGAGATCATCCAGACCCTTAAACAACAGCGTGTTACCGTCATATATATTTCCCACCGCTTGAGCGAAATTTTTGAAATCGGCGACGATGTCACGGTTTTTCGTGATGGGAAGATGATCAACACCCTTGCTGTAGAGGAGCTCAATCATAACGGCCGAAGCCAGGCCTCTGTTGAGCTGGTTAAAATGATGCTGGGAAAAGTAGTTGCCGAACACTACACGCCAAATGAAATCGATTATCAAATTAAGGTGCTCGAGGCCCAGAATCTCACCAATAATACGCTCAAAAATGTCACTTTCGATCTTTATAAAGGAGAAATACTCGGCTTTTACGGGCTGGTAGGATCGGGTAAAACCGAAATAGCCCGTGTGCTCTACGGCCTGGACCCTTTTACAGGCAGGGTGGTGATCAAGGGTAAGGAATGCCGATTGGGCAGGGTTCACGATGCGATAAAAGCCGGCATCACCATGATACCCGAGGAACGGCGTGCGGAAGGTATTTTCGGCCTGCTGTCAATTCGTGAAAACATACCGATCATGAAGATGAGCAATGTGCTCAAAAACAAAATCATCAGCCGGTTTAAAGAACGAAACCTGGCTCAAAGCTATATACAGAAATTGCGCATGGTTGCCAGAGACGAGGAGCAGGGCGTGTCTTTTCTAAGTGGCGGTAACCAGCAGAAGGTGGTTATTTCAAAATGTCTCAACAGCCAGAGCAGCATTTTCTTAATGGATGAACCCACCCGTGGCGTGGATGTCGGTGCCAAGGAGGAAATTCATAATATCATCCGTGGATTGTCCAAAGAGGGGTGCTCGATTATTGTTTTTTCGAGTGAACTGCCTGAGATTGTCAACCTCTGCGACCGGATCGTACTCATGTACGAGGGAGAAATCCGTAAAGTTTTAAAAAATCATAAGAATATTGATAGTGAGGAAATTATGCACATCATCACCGGCGGCAAATGGGGTGCATCATGATTAAAGCCGTTTTGAAGGGATTCACCCAGAAGCAGGAATTTGTTCTTTTTGCCATCCTGGTATTTATTTGCACCGTGTTTACCATAATCACCCCTTTTTTTCTAAGTGCTTACAATATCGGCAATCTGTTAAGAGCGGTAAGTATGATTGTGATTGTGGCCTGTGGCGGGACCCTTTTAATGATGACCGCTAATTTTGATTTGAGTACCGGCGGCAACCTCATCTTCAGCAATATCATTTTTGCGATGACCTGCCTGGCAGGTGTGCCTGTTGTATTCGCTTTAGGCATAACAATACTTTGCGGCTGTGTCATCGGTGCCATAAACGGTATCCTGGTGGCCCGTTTTTCAGTGACACCTTTTATCGCAACACTCAGCACCTGGTTCATTTTCAAAGGCATCGCCAAAGCCATTACCGATAATAACGAAATTAAAGCTGGTCTGCCCAAAGGTTTTGACTTTCTGGGCCAGGGACAAATCGGTCCAATTCCAATGCCGATTATTTTTTTGGTGGTGGTGGTGGTTATTTTTCTATTTTTGGAAAGAAAAACCCTGCTCGGAAAATACTCCATGGCCATCGGCGGCAATCCAACGGCGGCTTATCTGTCCGGCATCGACGGTAACAAAATCATTTTTCTATTATATACAATTACCGGCGGTTTGGCAGGTTTAGCCGGATCAATAGCGGCCTCGCGAATCGGCAGCGGCAACCCGCGCATGGGCGACGGGTTCGAATTCGACGTCATTATTGCAATTATTCTCGGCGGAACCCCCTTAACCGGTGGTCGGGGGACAATCCTCGGCACACTTATCGGGGCTCTGATCGTCGCTGTTATCGGAAGCGGGCTCAACATGCTGGGCATGTTATCTTTCTGGCAGCTGGTGCTCAAAGGCGCTATCCTTGTTGTCGCGATTTTATTGAATGAAAAGTTCAGAAAATGAATCTGACGAGTGGCATGTCCCCTAGCGAAGACGCAACTAAAGTTTTCGAAAAGACAATAAATTCATTTTACAACCCAAGGAGGTCTCATGGCACAAATAGTTAATCCGGAAGAAAAAAGACCCATAGTCATCATCGGAGCCGGAAGTATCGTCAATGATGCCCATTTGCCTGCTTATGACCTGGCAGGATTCGAGGTTGCCGGTATTTTCGACTTGGACAAGGACAAAGCCGAGGTTACTTCGAAAAAATTTGGAATTCCAGTGGTGTGCGATTCTTTAGCCGGGCTTGTCGATCTTGCGCAGGAAAAAAATTGCGTATACGACATGGCCTTGCCGGCATCTGCCATCATTTCAACCCTGGAGCAATTGCCCAACAGCATCGGGGTCCTGATACAGAAACCCATGGGTGAAAACCTCAAAGAAGCACGGCAGATTCTTCATATCTGCCGTGAAAAAGGGCTTGTGGCCGGAATAAATTTCCAGCTTCGGCATGCCCCCAATGTTATCGAAGCCAGAAAGATGATAGACGCAGGACGCATCGGGGAAGTCTATGATATCGAAGTGCGGGTAACTGTATTTACGCCCTGGAATAACTGGAAATTTCTATTCGACATTCCCAGAGTCGAAATCGTATATCACAGTATCCATTACATCGACTTGATCAGGAGCTTTATGGGTGATCCGGAATCGGTCTATGCCAAAACGATTAAACATCCCAAAATGCCCGAACTGGCATCTACAAAATCATCCATCATCTTTGATTATGGAGACATGAAACGGGCTACCATTCACACCAACCACGGCCACGATTTTGGGCCTGAGAAGCAAGAATCGTCGGTAAAAATTGAAGGCACTGAGGGCGCGGTCAAGATGCAAATGGGAGTAAATCTCAATTACCCCAAAGGTCTTCCGGACACATTCGAGTACTGCGTCATTTCCGAAGGACAAAGCTGGCAGAGCCTGGATCTCGACGGGAACTGGTTTATCGAGGCTTTCCCGGGGCCTATGGCGGGGTTAATGAAAAAAGTTAAAAATCCGGATTACACATACATCAATAGCGTGGAGGATGCCATCCATACCATGGAAGTCGTTGCAGCCGCCCACCTTTCCAGCGACAGAGGCGGTACCAGGTTGAGCGAAATCTGAATTTAAACCCGATAGATAAAAAGGAGGGGATAACTTTGAGCAATACACCCTGGAAATCGGATAAATGGTTTGTAAGCCCGTGGAACTACAACAGCGAAGTCGTGGGCGCGTTTCAATTCGCCGACGAAATTAAGATCCATGACATTACCCTGCGGGACGGTGAACAGCAGGCGGGTATCGTCATGAATCGTGAAGAAAAAGTGAAAATTGCAAAGGCACTGGCCGAGGCCGGCGTGCATCGCATCGAGGCCGGTATGCCGGTCGTCTCCGCCGTGGACGAGGCGGCCATTAAAGAAATAGTCGATCTCGATCTTGAATCCGAAATTTTTTCATTTGCACGCTGCATGGTCCCGGATGTCGAAAAAGCAAAGGAGTGCGGGGTAAAGGGCATCGTCGTCGAAATACCCTGCAGCGAGCACATTATCAAGCACGCCTATGACTGGCCGCTTGACAAAGCGTTGCAACTTTCCATTGAAGCCACATTGTGTGCCAAAGAGAACGGTCTTTATACGGTCTTTTTCCCGATCGATTCTTCGCGGGCGGAAATGAACTGGTTTCTGGATACGATTGAGCATGTGGCCACAGAGGGCCATATGGATGCACTGGCGGTGGTTGACACCTTTGGCGGAATTTCGCCCCATGCCGTGCCCTACCTGATAGGAAAAATCAGGGAGCGGATTCAAAAGCCGCTGGAGCCGCATTTTCATGATGATTTCGGATTGGGGATCGCCAACACTATTATGGCCCTGGCCTGCGGCGGAAGCGTTGCCCATACAACGGTACTGGGAGTGGGAGAAAGAGCCGGCAATGCAGCGATGGAGTCGGTAGTGCTGGCTTTGTTGACCATGTATGGGCGTGACATCGGCATTAAAACCGAAAAAATATATGAATTGTCCCAGATTGTCCGCCAAATTACCCAGGCCCAGGTTCCGACGAACCGATCCGCTGTGGGGGACAGGATCTTTCATATCGAATCCGGCATCGTGACTTCATGGTTTGAACAGTGCGGCAGTGAACACCGATTGGAACTCATGCCGTTTCTGCCATCCCTGGTGGGCCAACCCGATCCTCAGGTTGTCATGGGTAAATGCAGCGGGATCGACAGTGTAAAGAAATGGCTGGATGAAGCCGGGCTGGTAATTGATGATGAGCAGAAACAACTGGAACTGGTGCGTAAGGTAAAGGAAACCGCGATCTCAAATAAGCGCCTTTTGACCCGGGAAGAATTTTCCGATCTTGCAAAAGGAGTTCAGGAGTCCTGATGCACTCATTAAACCGCGCATCGTGAAACAAAATTGCGCATTTTAAAGTACAAAAATAGGGGTAATCGTATGAAAAAGAAAATGAAAGGTGTCGTTTTTCATGGAATCGGAGATATCAGTCTGGAGGAGATGGATGTGCCGACAATTCAGGCTGCATCCGATGCAATCGTTAAAATAACCCTGACGACCATATGCGGGTCGGATTTGCACCTGATCCACGGACAGACCGTGGTGGATCCTGAGAGCCCCATAGGCCATGAATGTGTCGGCACTGTCGAAGAGGTAGGAAAAGACGTCAGCAGTTTTAAGCCGGGCGACCGGGTCATCGTTCCGACATTTACCCATTGCGGCAATTGTTTTTTCTGTAAAAAAGGATCTACGTCTCAATGTGAAAAGGGTGGCATCATCGGTTTTGGATCCATTCGTGGCGGGCTGGGCGGAGCCCAAACGGAATATGTGCGGGTTCCTTTTGCGGATATGAGCCTGGTGAAAACACCGGAAAGTCTTTCTGATGAGGATGTACTATTCGTTGGAGATGTTATTGCGACAGCGTATTTCGCCCTCGAGAATGTCCCCATAAAACCCGGTGATACCGTCGCCATTGTGGGACCGGGGCCGATAGGCCTCTGTGTTCAGGAGATCGCTCCGGTTTTTGGAGCCGGAAAAATCATTATGATCGGCACACGGCCCTACCGATTGGAGGTCGCCCAGCAGCGCGGCGCCGTAATCATCAATCCCAACGAAGAAAATGCTTCTGAAAAGGTCCTGGAACTGACAAACGGATACGGGGCCGATGTTGTCGTGGAGTGCGCGGGAACGCCGGATTCATTTAAGATCGCCTTTGATTCGGTGCGCAAGGGCGGATCGGTGTCGCTGATGGGCATGTGGGGTGAACCCGTCGAGGTCCCCCTCAATGAGATGGTTATGAACAACATCACAATATTTACCGGCCTGGTTGACTGCAACCGCCTGGAGGAAATCGTCCGGCTCATTGAGGCCGGCAGGATTAACACGAAATTTCTCATAACGCATCGGATGAAACTTGATCAAATTCTGGAGGCGTATCGCATTTTTGAAAATAAAGAAGATAATGTGCTTAAGATAGCCATTGCGCCATAACAACATTAAATCATTTTTAAATGGGATCCATCGTGCCCGACTACAATGATCTTATTGACCTGGTTCGAGGACCGGTGCCAGCAAAACCGCTGCCGTGTATCTGGGATTTTTTCCCGTGTCACGCTGGCGCTCTGGGCAGTGTTCCGAACTTTTTGAATTACTACTTTGATGTCGATCAGAAACTTCATCTGCAGCTCAGATTGCAGGAGCTGATGCCCGAGGCCTTGATTCTACCCGGAATTTTTCCTGATTTGGGTGTTATTGTCGAAGTTTCGGCATTCGGCGGGCGGATCATGTGGTTTGAACAGGGGGCGCCTTTTATCGGGGAAGCCATCCGGGATCTGAAAGAAATCGATACGCTGAAAATGCCCACAGCAGGCCTGGCCGGCCTAATGCCATTGGCCCTGACACAACGAGAGGTCATGCGGCGGAAACTAAAGGATCGCGGCAAAAAGATGGAACACTGGGGCATGTCCATGGGTCCGGCCGAAGTGTGCGGTTTGCTTCTGGGCTATCAGAATTTCTACCTGGGGCTGTTTGACGATCCGAGGCGGATAAAAAATCTCATGGAGATGGTCACCGGGATGATCATCGCGTGGTTGCACTTGCAGGAAGAATCCTTTGGTGGACTCGAGGTCATGTGCCTGGCCGACCATGTCTGTAACCAGGTCGACCCGAAACATTTGGAGGAGTTCATCCTGCCCTATGAAAAAGCTATTTTTGCCGAATTTCCGAAAACAGTTAAAATTTACCACAATGAAGGCCGGCATAATGATGAACATATAAACATGGTTCTCCAGTTTGGCGCCGAAATCTGGCATTTCGGCAGCGATCAGCATGACATATCCGAGCTCTATACCAGGGTAGGCAACGCAATTGTGCTTTTTGGTGGTATAGATCCACACGGAGTTATGCGATTTGGGAGTCCGGATGAGGTTCGTGATGAAACCCTGAAAGTTTTGCAAGCGTCGAAAAACAGACGTTTGCTGCTGTCCACAGGAACCGGTACCACTCCGGAGGCTACCCTGGAAAACCAACGGGCCATGATAGAAGCCGTGGCCTATGGCTAGACATAAGACTCATGGATTGCGGAGCAGCTAAATGAAAAATAAGGATGTCCTGACGATTCGACTCAATTCTGAAGATAATGTTGTCGTTGCAATAGGTGATCTGGAAGCGGGGACGGCAATTGAAAATGATGGCACCGTCACGCGAGAAGCCATACCGGCGGGCCATAAAGTTGCCACAAATCCGATCGGCAAAGGGGAATATATATATAAATACGGTCAAATCATCGGTGTTGCCACAATGGCTATTGAGCCCGGTGAGCATGTCCATACCCACAATGTCGACATATCGGAATACAGTCGGGATTATGCCATCGGGTCTGATGCGAAGTCAACAGACTATATTGCTGACTCCCGGCAGGACACCTTCATGGGCATCGTGCGAGATGACGGGCAGGTGGCCACCAGAAACTATATCGGCGTTTTGCCCAGCGTTGCGTGTTCGGCGTCGGTTTGCCGCTATATCGCCGATGCCTTCACGGATGAGGTCCTGGCAGCCTATCCCAATGTGGACGGAGTAGTCGGAATCACCCAAACTTCTGGTTGCGGCGGGCCTGCTTACGGTGAGGGTTTTGAAATCCTGCAGCGCAGCCTGGCCGGTTATGCCCGCCACCCGAATTTCTGGGGTGTGCTTTTGGTCGGCCTCGGCTGTGAAGTCAACCAGCTCGAATTGATGTTCGCCAACACAGGTCTTCAGACCGGCTCCAAACTGCAAGCCTTTACTATTCAGGCAAACGGGGGTACCCGGCAGACCATAGAACGCGGCGTCGATATGATAAAAGCAATGCTACCGGAGGCCAACTCGGTGCAACGGCAATCTGTACCCGCAGCCAACCTGTTGCTTGCGATGGAGTGCGGGGGCTCAGATGCCTATTCCGGAATTACCGCCAATCCGGCTCTGGGTGCCGCTGCCGACCTGGTGGTGCGCAACGGCGGGACGGTGATATTGAGCGAAACAACTGAGATTTATGGTGCCGAGCATCTGCTGATTCAGCGGGCAAACAGTCAGGAGACGGCGAACAAACTGATTGATTTAATCCACTGGTGGGAAGCGTATACAAAGAAAAACGGAGCTGTGATAAACAACAATCCCACCCCGGGCAACAAGGCCGGCGGGTTGACGACCATCCTGGAAAAATCTTTGGGCGCGGTGGCTAAAGCGGGTTCAACCCGTTTAATGCAAGTATACCGCTATGCCGAAACCGTCCGGGAAAAGGGCCTTGTCTTTATGGATACCCCCGGCTATGATCTTGCCTCGATTACCGGTATGATTGCCGGCGGTGCGAATATTGTCTGTTTTACAACAGGACGTGGAACTGTACTTGGATGCAAGCCATCTCCGGTAATCAAGCTGGCATCCAACTCTTCCATGTTTAAATTATTATCAGGCGATATGGATATTAACTGCGGAGCGATCGCGGAAAGAGGAATTTCAGTTGAAGAAATGGGCGAAGTTATATTTCAGGAGATTTTAGAGACAGCCTCAGGCAAAAAGACCAAAAGTGAAGGTTACGGATATGGGGATAACGAGTTCGTTCCGTGGCATATCGGTGCAGTTTTATAATTGGCACCGGGCCTTGCGTGACATCAAGCATCCCATATGCCTAATATTTCGAGTCCGCAAATTCCACCCATCCTCCCGCCTCAACCAGTGCGCGATCAAATTCGGATAGGGAAAAGGCTATGTCCTCTATTTTTTCCCCGGCTTGAATCTGCAAGATATTTTTTTTTAGATCCGTTCTGATGCAAGTGTCCTTGCCGCGATAGTCTGTGAAAAGATGTTCGATGGTTTCAGCCGGCAACTCCACGGCCAACATGCCGCAGTTAAACATATTCTGCCTGAATATTCGGGCGAAGCTTTCAGCGATGACCATATGGATACCGTTGGCCTCCAATGCCCAGGGTGCGTGCTCTCTGGAGGAGCCACAGCCGAAATTGGATCGGGTGATGATGACATGCTTTGCGGCGCTATCGGTCTCAGGGTTGAATCCATCCAGCTGAATGTCTTCAAAAAGATAGGGTTTAAGCGCTTCCTTGGAATTTTCGTTAAGATATCGCGCCGGGATGATTTCATCTGTATTGATGTCTGATTTGTCCAAAAAGAGGACATTGCCGTTGAAATTTTTCATTGTTTGCTTCCTGGTTTAGATGCTGCACGCATCATTTAAGAAATTTAGTCACATTCGTCACAGCGCTTTAACCCTTATAGAGAGTTGAGTTGGCAATGTGGCCGGCGATGGCCGAGGCAGCCGCGGTGGCCGGGCTCATCAGGTGGACGGTACCGCCTTTGCCCATCCGGCCCGGAAAATTCCGGTTTGTTGTTGACGCGCAGACCTCACCTTCTGCCAGAACGCCGGTACTCATTCCCAGGCAAGCACCGCAGGTCGGATTGGTAAAACAAAATCCGGCGTCCATAAAGGTGGCCATGATGCCCTCATCAAGCGCCTGCCGAAAAATTTTCGCTGTCGCCGGGGCCACGATACCGCGCAGGGAATTGCTGATTTTGTTACCTTTTAACACCCGCGCGGCCACCCGCAGGTCTTCAATACGGCCGTTGGTGCAGGATCCGATATAGATCTGGTCGATGGGTGTGCCTGCCATTTCTTTTACCGGTTTTACGTTGTCCGGTTTAAAACCATAGGTGACCAGCGGTTCCAGACCGGATACATCATGATCGATAACAGCTTCATAGCGTGCATCCGAATCAGGCAGAAACTGCTCAAATGCGGTTAGCGCTTCAGCGGGGCTGGAATACTCATCCTGAATAAATTCCCAGAGATAATCAACGGTTGTTTGATCGGGGTAGCAGATGCCGCTGGTTGCACCGGCTTCAACCGCCATGTTGCATAAAGTCATTCTGGCATCCATACTCATGGCATCCACTACGTCTCCGGTAAATTCAATGATCTGGTTGGTTGCCCCGTTTACACCGATCCTTCCGATAATCGACAGGATTACATCTTTGGCGAAAACGCCTTCGGGCAGAGTGCCGGTGATGTTTATTTTCAGGGTTTTCGGATAATGAAATGCGCAAACGCCCTTTAATATGCCGACCTCCAGATCTGTTGTGCCCACCCCGGCGGCAAATGCCCCAAACGCCCCATAGGTGCAGGTGTGAGAGTCGCCCATGATCACCGTAAAGCCGGGCCGGACGAATCCCTTTTCAGGAAACAATACATGGCAGATGCCGTTTTGGCCAATATCATAGAAATCTCGAATGTTGTGACGCCGTGCCCAATCTCTTAGAATTTTTCCCTGGGTGGCTGTTTTTGAGTCTTTGGCCGGTGATACATGGTCGATCACCGCCTTGATTTTCTGCGCATCAAATACCCGATCTTTGCCCCTCCGGATGAGATCATTGATAGCAATCGGGGTCGTGATTTCGTGGCAAAAGACCGCATCCAGTCGCAAAACATGGATATCTCCGGACGGATTGTCTTCGAGGTGAGTTTCAAATATTTTCTCGGCGACCGTTTTCCCCATCTTATCTCCTCTCAAACCGCGATTGCGGAATTATGTTACTGATCCTCCATACCCCAAGTCCCTTTGATTCACAATGCAAGTTTCTTGTCTCGTATGGAACATCTCGGTTTTAGTGTATTCGTCATTCCGCGCTTGGGCTGAAATCCAGTGTTTTTTGGGGTTCCTTCTTCGGGGGATGCCGCATCGTGTCTGGCATGTGAATCCAAATTCCCAAATTCACCTAGTCGGTGTTTGTCTTAAGCACCGACAAAAACGCAGCCTGCGGAATCATCACCTTGCCGACCATTTTCATGCGCTTTTTGCCTTTTTTCTGTTTTTCCAGCAGCTTGCGTTTGCGGGTAACATCACCGCCGTAACATTTGGCGGTGACATCCTTTCTCAAGGGCGAGACTGTCTTGCGGGCAATAATATTTCCGCCGATTGCTCCTTGAATGGCGATTTTAAACATCTGCCTGGGTATCTCATCCCGCAGCTGTTCACATGCATACCTGGCCCTTTCAATGGCCCTGTCACGGTGCACCAGTTGGGATAAGGCATCCACACGCTCGCCATTGATCAATATATCCAGCTTAACCAAATCCGTTTCGCGAAAATCCAGCAACTCGTAATCAAACGAGCCGTAACCCTGCGTAATGGACTTGAGTTTGTCATAGAAATCATAAATGACTTCGGCCAGTGGTATCTCAAATATCATTTCCAGGCGGTCGCTGGTCAGATATTGATAATTTTTGTTAATGCCACGTCGATCCAGGCACAACTTCATGACTGCTCCCATATAGCGGTCCGGGATAATAATGGATGCCCGAATGAACGGCTCCATGGTTTTTTCGATCCGGGTCGGATCCGGGTACAGAGCGGGATTATCGATGGCCAATTCCGAGCCGTCCTGCATGATGATTTTGTAGCGTACCGAAGGTGCCGTCAGTATCAGAGATAGATCGAACTCGCGCTCCAATCGCTCCTGAACGACTTCCAGATGCAGAAGTCCCAAAAAGCCGCATCGGAAGCCAAACCCCAGCGCAACCGAGGTATCTTTCTCATAGATCAGAGAGGCATCATTGAGTTTCAATTTTTCAAGTCCGGCGGTCAGGTCCTCGTACCCATCCGATGCAACCGGATAAAGGGATGAAAACACCACCGGCTTGGCTTCTTTAAATCCCGGCAAAGGGCTTTCGCATGGCCGGTTTTTATGGGTAATGGTATCACCGCAACGGGTATTACGGATTGTTTTTATACCGGCAATCATGTATCCAACCTGGCCCGCAGAAAGCGTTTTCATGGGTACCCGTTCAAGCTGAAAAACGCCGACTTCCTCAACTTTATAGGATGCTTTATTGGAAAAAAACATGATAGTATCCCCTGACTGAATCGTTCCCTGAAAAACCCGGAAATAGACAACCGTTCCCCGGTAGGGGTCATAGTGGGAATCAAAGATCAAAGCCTGCAGGGGAGCCTGGGTTTCTCCGGTTGGCGGCGGCAGCAAATTTACAATTGCTTCGAGCAGCGGTTCTATGCCGGTGCCTTCTTTGGCCGATATTTCAAGCGCGGTTTCAGGGTCAAGTCCCAGATCCTCTTCTATCTGATTTCTTACCCGCTCAATATCGGCCGATGGCAGGTCTATTTTATTGATGACCGGAATGATTTCCAGATCATGTTCGAGGGCCTGGTAAAGATTGGCAATTGTCTGGGCTTCGACACCCTGGCTGGCGTCTATCAGCAGCAGCGCGCCTTCACAGGCCGCAAGGGCACGGGATACTTCGTAGCTAAAATCTACGTGCCCGGGGGTGTCAATTAAATTCAGTTGATAATTTTTACCGTCTCGAGCTTGGTAGGGCAGACACACTGTCTGGCTTTTGATGGTTATGCCGCGTTCGCGCTCAATATCCATGGTGTCGAGGATTTGATCCTGAAAATCCCTATCCGAGACAAGATCGGTGGCCTGAATGAGGCGGTCAGACAAGGTGGATTTGCCGTGGTCAATATGGGCGATAATGCTGAAGTTTCTGATTTTGTGCATTTTTTTGATCTATCGATAGATAAGCAAGCTTTCATATCCTGAATTTTAGGGATTAACCGCTGAGCCTGCTGTTAAAAGCAGGTTGACTTAATTTGTTTTTCCAGATATATTAGTTAATTAGAGAAAACTTAAACTGCCTATTTACCAATATTTTTTTGATAATGTCAACCCCAGCTGGTTTAATATTTAAAGCTGCAAATTCTGGTATAAATCGATGGCAATGTCAAACAAGGATATCCACATTCTTATCGTTGATGATGATCGCAGTATCCGGACCACCATGCATAAATATATCGAGAAGGCTGGGTATAGCTCCCAAATTGCTTCGAGCGCCGAGGAAGCCCTGGAAATAATAAAGGGCAATACATTTCACGTTGTCATCACCGATATCATTCTGCCCGGCATGGGCGGATTGGAGCTCACGAAAGTTATCAAAAAGGAAAATGGATCCGATGTCATCGTTGTGACCGGCTATAGTGATGATTTTTCTTATGAAGAAGCCATCAACATCGGTGCCAGTGATTTTGTCATCAAACCGGTACGTCTCGAAGAGTTGCTGCTCCGATTGAGAAGGGTGTTAAAGGAGCGGGAGCTTACCGAGGAGCGGATCCGGATGATGGAAAAGCTTCAAAAGCTTGCCATCACCGACGGGCTTACCAAGCTGTATAATTCACGGTCCTTTTACAGCCAGCTGGAGCTTGAAGTTGATCGCTACAATCGGTACAAACATCCTCTCTCTTTACTCCTCCTGGATATTGATCACTTCAAAGAGTTCAACGACACCTTTGGACACCTGGAGGGCGATAAGGTCCTGGTAAAATTCAGCCAGATCATTAAATCCTGTCTCAGAACAAATGATTCGGCCTACAGATATGGTGGTGAAGAATTCACGGTTATCCTGCCGGAAACAGGCGGCGAGGAGGCCAAGACGGTTGCCCAACGGATAAGGATGGCCCTGGAATCGGAAAATTTTTCGCCGGAACCCGGCGGAGAGGTCAGCATCACCATCAGTATCGGGGTTACACAATACCACCCAAAAGAAGAGCTCTCAACATTTATTCAAAGAGCAGATAAAGCCATGTACCAATCAAAGCAAAACGGGCGCAATAAGGTATCTGTTCTGTTCTCCAGCCCGGATTCTTAGAAGACATTTTTGAGATACCTTCCAGTCAAATCCGATGCCCTCTATACCAGTCCGCCTGGGTTAGGATCTCATAATCACCTTGAGGAACAGGTCCCCTCTTTGGCCGGGCAAGGCCTGTTTTCCCATGCCTTGCAGCCGCAAAACAGTCCCCTCCTTTGTGCCGGGTGGAATAGTGACTTTATATAAACGCCTTTGAAATCCCTGCGGGATGTTGACCAGTTTGCGGACACCTGCCATGGCCTCATAGGGGGTAATGCTGATGGTGCCGTACAGGTGTTCATCACCGCCGACGCCTGCCGGTCGAATAACCTGGAAACGGTGCGTCTTTTTCTTTTGTGTTGCGTGCCTGACTCTATTGGTAAGACCGGTATCCGGCAGTAAAAGAAATAGTTTCAAAAATATAATTCCGAAAATGAACCCGCCGATGTGTGCCCACCAGGCAATTCCGGCCACATCCCCGTGACTTGCGGCGGCATTGATGAACTGCAAGACAAACCAGATGCCGAGAAAAAAATAAGCAGGAATTTCAAAGAAATAGGGAATAAATATGATGGGGAATAAAGTGAGAATTTTCGATTTCGGATGAAGAATAAAGTATGCTCCCATCACCCCGGCAATTGCGCCGCTGGCGCCGATAGTCGGTATGTTGGATTGGAAATTCAGTGCCAGGTGGGATAAGCCGGAGGACAGCCCGCAAAGCAGGTAAAACAGCAGGTAGCGCAGCGGGCCCAGGCGATCTTCGACATTATCTCCAAAGATGTACAGGGACCACATATTACCCAGCAAATGCCAAAAGCCGCCGTGCAGAAACATGAACGAAAAAAGGGAAAACAACTGCTGTCCGCCGCTGAAATAAGAAGCAATCTGGGGGACCGAATATCGGGCGGGTACCAATCCATAGATATAGATGAAGCGGTCCAGCCCGGGACCCTGGGTCAATTGGATAAGGTACACGAGTACGTTGATACCGATTACCACGGTATTAACGATGGGATAGTTTCGCGTAGGTATCGCATCACGTAGGGGTATCATGGTGCAGAGGGATGGTTTGCGAGATGCAGGTCAGGATACGCGGGTCGCCAGTTGAGAAAAAATGCTGTCGTGCCCGCAATGAAGGCCCCCAGCCTGCATCGCACGCCCGTTTTATGCTCCGATCTCCTTGATTTTGCCCAGGTTTGCTAGCAGTTTCTGCTTTTTTTCATCAAGGCGGGCATGTTTTTGCTTTACCTCTTCAACAACCCGAGCTGGCGCTTTATTAAGAAAGGCTTCATTTTCCAGTTTTTTTGAAACCTTCATCAATTCGTTGGTTAGCTTATCAATTTCTTTTTCAAGACGCCCTGATTCTTTGTTAAAATCAATGACGCCCTCAAGAGAAACGAAAACGGTCGCTCCGTCCACGACCGTGGTCGCGGATGTTTTCGGCCTTTCTCCGGGTCCACCGATCGCGATGGCGTTCAACCCGGCAAGGTTGATGATAATATCCTGATGATTTTTGACCACCTGCCGGGTTTCCTGATCCTGTATCTGAACCGAAACGTCCAGTGCCCGGGCAGGGGCGATATTCATGTCTCCCCGGATATTGCGTACCCCTGAAATAATTTCAATCAGCAAAGACATTTGTGACTCGACGTCTTCCGCACGATAAATACCCGCGGCATCGGCTTTCCTGGAGGGGAAGGTGGCTTTCATAATTGAGCCCTGTGTTCCGGGCAGTTTATGCCAGACCTCTTCTGTTACAAAAGGCATAAACGGATGCAGTAAGACCAGGATGTCGCGCAGGGTGAACCACAGCACCTCAAGGGCAGCTTCTTTTTGTTCTTCCCCCTTTTTGTCGTAAAGGGCCGGTTTTGCGGCCTCAAGATACCAGTCACAGAATTCATGCCAGACAAAATTATAGAGCTCACCGGCCGCATCGTTGAATCGGTAATTATCAAGGGCCTCTTCGACGATCCCCGTCACGCGCCTGAGCCGTGAAAGGATCCATCGATCGGCAATCGACAGCGAGCCGGTATCAAGTTTTTCGTATCCTCGATCGAGGTGCATGAGTGCAAACCGGGCGGCATTCCAGAGCTTGTTGACAAAATGCTGATATCCCTCGACGCGTTTTTCAGACATCTTGATATCCCGGCCCTGAGCCGCAAATGCAGCCAGGGTAAACCGAAAGGCATCCGTGCCGTAATTATCGATAATGGTGAGGGGATCGATCACGTTTCCTTTTGATTTGCTCATTTTTTGACCGTTTTCGTCGCGGACAAGGGCATGAATATATACATCCTTAAATGGCACCTCCTGCATGAAATGAATACCCATCATCATCATTCGGGCGACCCAGAAAAATAGAATGTCAAAAGCGGTGACCAGCACGGATGTGGGGTAAAACGTTTTTAGAAGCGGCGTTTCATCCGGCCATCCCATGGTTGAAAAGGGCCATAGAGCGGAGCTAAACCAGGTGTCAAGCACGTCGGTTTCCTGCAAGAGTTCCTCGCCGCCGCATTTTGTGCATGTCTTTGGAGTTTCCACCGCAACAATAACTTCATTGCATGCCTGGCAGGTCCACGCCGGAATTTGGTGACCCCACCATATCTGCCGCGATATGACCCAATCGCGGATATTGTTCATCCAATCGTAGTAGGTTTTGGTCCACACCTCGGGGATGATTTTCGTCTCACCCTTTTCTACTGCCGCTATTGCTTTTTCAGCCAGAGGCTTGACTTTCACATACCATTGGCGGGACAAATTGGGTTCCACCACCGTTTTACAGCGATAACAATGACCAACGCTGTGCACATAAGGCTCTATCTTTTCGAGCAGGCCCGCGGCTTTGAGTGCTTCTATGACCGCCGCACGACATTCAAATCGATCCATACCGCTGAATTTGCCGGCTTCATTCGTCATGTTGCCGTCATCACCGATAACCTTTACAGCCGGCAGATTGTGCCGGCTTCCGATTTCGAAGTCGTTGGGATCGTGAGCCGGTGTAATTTTCAATCCTCCTGTTCCAAAGGACATGTCCACATAGGTATCCCTGATGATGGGAATTTCCTTGTCCACCAGTGGCAAAATAACCGTATCGGCAGCAAGGTCCCGGTAGCGTTTGTCGTCAGGATTGATCGCAACGGCCGTGTCTCCCAGCATGGTTTCAGGCCGTGTCGTTGCAACCACAATCGCTCCGGAACCGTCGGGGAAGGGATAACGGATGTAATACAGATTGCCGTCATGTTCCTCGTGTTCCACTTCGAGGTCAGCCAGGGCCGTGTGGCAGCGGTGGCACCAGTTGCTGATATAATTACCCCGATATATGAGTCCCGAATGGTAAAGCTCCACGAAAACTTTGCGCACGGCTTTTGACAGCCCCTCATCCATGGTAAAGCGCTCACGGTCCCAATCACAGGAGGCTCCCATTCGTTTGAGCTGATTGATGATTGCGCTGCCGTATTTGCTGCGCCAACTCCAGACCGCTTCGATAAATTTTTCCCTGCCCAGCTGATGGCGATCGCTGCCCTCTTCGGCCAGTTTTCTCTCGACCACATTCTGGGTGGCAATACCGGCATGATCGGTGCCCGGCATCCACAGAACATTATCTCCCTGCATTCTGCGGTAGCGGCAGAGAATATCCTGCAACGTGTTGTTGAGTGCATGGCCCATATGCAGAACACCGGTTACATTCGGTGGTGGAATAACGATCGAGTAACTCTTTTGCGAACTCTCATCGGCGGCGGCAAACAATTTCTCCTTTTCCCAGAAATCATACCAGCGACGTTCAACTTCCCGCGGTTCATATCCCTTATCAAGTAAATTGGAACCCATCTGATCAGAAAATCCTCCGTTTCGTGTTTTTCCCCAAAAATAAAAGAGGGGATCAATCGATAATCCCCTCATACTTATCTAATCTTTGATTCAGGTCAAGATCTAATTTTAATGCTTATTCGCTGTTCGACCTAATCGTCAGCAGCGTCATCCAGCAAAAGATCTTTGAGCCTTTCGATTTCCTTGGAAACCGTTTTTTCGATCACCTGCAGGATGATGGACTCAATTTTCTCGGCATAGTTTGTTTGTATCAGACGTACCACGGCCTCTTCAATCTGTTTGTCGGATATCGTGCCCAGATCGGCAACTTCGCCATCTGTTATTGCTTCCTGCCCGTCGGCCTCCTCTCTTCCCGTCTTTTCCTCCCGGGCAGCTTTTACTGCAGCCGCCGCTGTGGTTCCCTCAAACAGAATGGAATCCAATTCATCTTTTTTGCTCGACAGCCGATCGGTGTCCAATTTAAAATCAAGATCATCGTTTTCCAGGGCATCCTCGCGGCTGTCCATCTCGGGCTCAAATTCCATGTCCAGCGAATCCTCCGGCAATTCATCATCAAAGCCGCCGAGCCCTTGCTGATCTAATTTTATTTCTTCATCTTCATTATCAAAAGTTTCATTGAAAAAGTTTTCGATCTCCTCGTCTTCTATTTCATGCTCGGTGCTGTCAAATTCAATCAGATCTTCCTCATCGGCGACATCGTCATCACCAACATCAATCAACTCCAAAAATTCATCGTCCTCTAAATCCTCTAAATCATCATCCCCTTCAGAATCTCCGAATTCGAGCACATCCCTGCCTTCAGTGGCCGGAATCTGTACGTCAAATTCTGTTATCTCGATAATCTCGTCTTCGTCTTTTTTGTGATCAAAATCATCGGCAGGCGCTGGGGCCTCCTCATCATCCTCTAAGTCGCCAACCGAACCATCAAGCGGCTCCACGGGGCCCAAACCTTCAGGTATATCCTTCGGTGCTTCATCAGCCAAAATTTCCGGCTCCGTGTCTTCTTCGAATTCATCAACCAATTCATCAATCCGTTCCAGTGGCTCTTCGTTTAAAAACGAATCTTTGGACGCGTCGTCAACCAAAGTCATCGGTGCTTCATCATCTATTGAATCAAATACGGACTCGTCTATTGGTTCCAGCAGATCCTCATCGTCATCGTCCTCAAGCGAAAGGTCGTCATCCAGAGAGAATATGCCTTCATCCTCGGCTTGCTCAAGGGTTATCTCTTCCTCGGTATCTTCAAGCCGCCCGAAACCCTCATCGGTCAATGAAAATATTTCGTCCTCATCCTCATCCTCTTCTTTCGCTATCGCGGACTCAAGTGATATCGGGATCTCATCTTCCGCATCTTCGGTCTGGATGTTGACCTCCTCGGTGAGTTCGATCATGTCGTCACCATTGACCCGCCCAATTTCCACCTCTTCCAGCAGTTCGATTTCATCTTCAATTTCCGCATCCGGTTCGATCTTAATTTCGTCTTTCAATTCGATGATTCCATCATCGTCATCCTCGACACCGGATTCGGTGAGCTCTGTGAGATCTAAGGGTGGCTTCGACTTGGTGTCGTCTGGCTTATCGGGCTTCTCGAAGGAATCTTTTTCATCAGTCATATAATCCACCATAAGGGAAAAAATTAAAAGCATCATTGCGGGAATCAACGCAATGGGTTATTATTCTTAGAAAAAATTATCATAGAGCCACTATCCTGTCAAGATATTTGATCTTTTTGGGATTTCTTCAAAGTGATTTAACCGGTTGAGAAAAAAATGATTTGCCGCTGTCTTCAATAACGGGTAACCTCGGGTGGTGGACAGCAAAAGGCTTATTTGATGAGAAGATTTTATATCGATAAAGCTGATGTGAAAAACCCGATTGTTTCGCTTAAGGGGCCGGAGGCCAGACATATCAAAAATGTTTTGCGTCTGAATATCGGGGATGCCGTAACGCTTTTTGACAGCTCAGGATTTGAATACGAGGCTGTTATTCAAAATTTGTCAGCGGGAATGACCACCCTCTCAATAACCCGCAAATATCCAGCCAGTGCGGAATCTCCCCTTCAAATCATGGTTGCACAGGCCTTTTTGAAGGAAAAAAAGATGGACAGTCTCCTCAGGCAGCTCTGTGAGCTGGGTATGACGCGATGGATTCCCTTTTTCTCGGAGCGGTCAGTGCCCAGACCCAAGAAAGATCGCCTGGCAGCTCGAATCCAGCGCTGGCAAAAAATCGCTATCGAATCCCTGAAACAATGCCGGCGCTCGATCCTGCCGGAGATAACTGTCGCTTTGTCCATGCAAGAGGCCTTGACATTGGGCCGGTCCTGCGAGCTGAAATATATTTTCTGGGAAAATAAACACCCGTCAGCGGACCACAGCACAGCTTGTCGGTCGGGCAATGCCGTGGAGACGGTTTTGATCATGCTGGGCCCGGAAGGCGGGTTCGCCGAGCATGAGGTTGAGCTGGCCAGAAAGCACGGATTTGAGGTCGCCAGCCTTGGCCCGCGCATATTACGAGCCGAAACGGCTGCTGCCGCTGCATGCGCATTGATGCAGTATCGGTTTGGGGACATGAGATAAAAATATCTTGACAAAGACAAGCGCATCTAATAGTTAACCAAGCTTGAAAAAAACCCTCATGCAATTCAAACAATCGTGCCGAGGTAGCTCAGTCGGTAGAGCAGGGGACTGAAAATCCCCGTGTCGGCAGTTCGATTCTGTCCCTCGGCACCAGTAAAATCAAGGGGTTAGCTTA
>Ga0209536_100003340_pt1 | contig 25823 bp, 12 predicted proteins | sample DeeMarSeWOR28_12_FD_187461 | JGI IMG/M metagenome (GOLD analysis project Ga0209536, IMG submission 187461) | Marine sediment microbial communities from White Oak River estuary, North Carolina - WOR-2-8_12 (SPAdes) (version 2) | ecosystem: Environmental > Aquatic > Marine > Intertidal zone >...
GAAATACCTTTCTTCAGCACTGGTTAACGCAGGTTCAATAGTAGAATTTGTAGAACTATTTGTAATTCTGAATAATTTTGGACCAGTTTCAAATTTTGGATTGCCAAATACATTTGGATTTGGAATAAAGAAAGATCCTATTACAACGCCAATCTTATCAGTAATTAATCTTAAATTGGTTATTACAGCTTGCGCTCCACTGGTCAATCCTCTCAATTTCATTCCAACATCAACATATCCAAAATAATCTCCCTGTGCTTGGAGTGAAAGACTAAACGTATCTACATTTAGAATAGTTGCTGTTGAGGAATAATCTTCGGGAATTGGTTGACTGACATTATACGGATTTGCACTAAACACTTGAGTTGGTGCATTAAATGGTCCATACTTGTGATTTGAAGAAGCTACTCTGAATCTTACTACTGGATCTGCACTAACAGTGGCAGGAATAATAGTTGGGACAGCTCCCAATAAACCAGTAGTAGCTACAGTTGGAACAGTTCCTCCTTTAGATGGAGTAGATGAACCCGATAAAACAGTAAAAGGACCAACTGAAGTTACTCCTGCAGTTAAAGGAGTCATACTTGCTTCTACTGTTTCACCAACTTCAAACACACCAGATATCATTTCAATTTCAAGAAGTTTGGGTACAACAAACTTATTTACATCTATACCATTAAAGAAAGAATAAACTCTAGTGAATGGTTTTAATCTCTTAGCAACAAATTCAACGTTTCTAGACCTCATAAAAGCACCAATTTCAGTGCTTAATACTGTATCTCCAAGAGAAACATTTTTAAATTCATCTTTGGTTATTTTTCTGATTCCATTTCTTGTTGAAGTACCAGTCCTAGTTACGGTTTCTAGATCTTCTTTAATGATATAGTATCCAACATTAACTGTTCTAGAGTCCTTGACTGTTGTGGAACCAGTCCAAACAGTTTCCCAAGAACCCCAAGTTACTGGTCCAAATCCACTTTGGTTATCTAATTCGGAAGCTACAATTTGAGATTCTGATTGAATGTAATTTGTAGCAACCTCAGTGCTGTTGGCTTCTAACCTAATGACATCCACCCAAATATCTGATGATGGTGTAAGTTTAATTGTTCCGCCATAGAATCCAACTCTATATGGAGATACGGATTCAGTTCTTGTTGCAAAAGGTTGATTTATTTCTTCAACTTCAAAATAGTCTAATGTTATTAGACTTCCAGTTTTAGAAACATTTGTACCAATTAAATCATCTACGAAATTTGCATCGGGATTTGAGTTTAAATTATCGCCCAATCCAATAAGAGAATTTGATCCCAAAATTAAGTCAACTTCTGTAGTATATGGGGATGGTCTTAATTCGGAATTAACAACATCAATACTATTTTTTACTATGGTTACTTTTTTCTGAGAAGAAGTGGTTGAAAAATCATCAACAAAAAATCCAGACTTAAATCTATTCAGTCCATTTGTATCTCTAATAAAAAGATTTGAAGTATCGGATTCTAGCAATGACAAAGAAGTATAGTATTCTAGATTTTTAATTCTCTCTTCAAGAGCTCTAATATCTTTCATTCTATATCTTCTGTGCTCGGCTAGATTTAAAGTTGCCTCGCTGACATTGCAAAGATATGCTGGTAATGTAATAGTTGCAATTGGTAATGCATCGTCAATATCCGCAGGTGGTTGTGGATTATCTGCAGGTTCTCCTTGATTTAGTTGGAAAATTCCATCTTTTGTTAAATAAATTTTATCAACTCTTGGTAGGTAATATGAATAATTTAAAAGAATAGATTCATCCGAAGCTAAAATGCTTGAAGATGAACCACTGCTAGAGAAAGTTCTTGCATTAAATTCAAAAGGAGATAATGAAGAATCTGTAACTGTAAATTCGGAAACTCTTGGTCTAATATCAATTATATCAGTATTCCTTATACCATTAACTGCGGAAATATCACAATAATCAAATTGGTTGTATGAACTTGCTGTTGTTAAATCTCCTGTGTCTGAAGACGAAAAACTAGCAGATTCGAATACAATTTTTATTTTTCTTGTTGGTTCCTTAGAACTAGATTTTCTAATTATTCTTGAATAATCATAGATTGTTTCTCTTTGTCCATTATCAAATGTGTAATTTGCTGTGATATTATTATCGCCACCATCAAAACCGGTTATAGTTGCTGTTATTCCAGATTCCTTAAAAGTTATAGTTTCATTTAATCTAAATGTACTCGAATTTGTAGATACGTATGAAATTTTTTGTGAGTTTATTTTTTCCGCATATACTCCAACGGCGCCACTAATAGAACCAACAAACTCTTCCCCAACTAACAAATCATCTGTTTTTGATGTAGGACTGTCTATCGAAGTCAATACTAGACTAGGAAGCTCTGGGTCTGAAGTGTCATTTGACTCATAAACACCATAAACAAATGTTACATCTGGTTGTAGTAAACAAATTTCTTCATCCTGAACTCTACTTCCATATGGATATGTACCAAAGATTAATCCATCATTATTTGTTGTTGACCCTGTTCCAGAATAACCGTACTTGGATTTATCAACAATAATAGATTGAATTCTATTTTTATTTTTGACTTTAGAGTCAATATCAGTCTTTCTTAGTGTAGCGATTAATTTTCCAGTTCCGGAAGAAGTTTCTAGTCCAAATACGGTTAACTCTCTTCCACCACTAGAAAATACAAGTTTATCTGAACTTAGTCTTTCTGTAGTTCCATCTGTGGAAATTAAAACATATCTTTCTTCGTCATATGGTAAAAATGTTTCATCAGATTCTGCAATAATAGTATTTGTAGCATTACTACTAATAGTAACATCATATTGCTTTCTTATAGTTAATGTAGAATTTGTTAGGTCTACAGATTCAATATTTCTACTAGGTAAAGTCGTATATAATGTATTATCTGAAGAAGACTGGAAATTTGAGAATAATAATCTAAAATCACTTGGTGTAATATTTGTAGTTGGTAATCCACCATCACATACACCAGATACGGTCGCTATTCCAGAAATTGTTAATTCGCTATCAGATACTGTTTCAATTTTTGCTAATGAAACAACTGATAGACCTGGATTTGAGAATGCAACAGTATTTCCAGAGGTTGCAATTCCAGTAAAAATAAAATCTGAAGAAGTTACTGTACTTATTCCACCAGCAGCTGCAGTAATTTCTACAAATCCAACATCTCTTAAAGTAGATTGCTTAATATCAGCAGTAAATGTTGATGCTCCTCCAACAATACCATATAATGATTTTACGTCATTTGTCGAGTATGCTGTTACTGCAGTAGAAACTCTATTGTTTTCTATACCATCAAATATAAATTTTTCTCCAATAACAAAAGTTCCCTTTGTATTATATGCAGTAATAATACCGGAATTGGATGCATTATATCTTAAAAATCCTACAGCTCCACTAGATTTTCCTTTAATATATGTTGGAGTAGTTAATGTAATTGGTTCATTTAAAGAAATTTCAGTATATGTTTGAATATCATATAAAGAAATATCCCATTCATTTGCATTTGGTGTTGAAGTATTGTATGAACCAGACTCTAATGCAAAATCATAAACTCTAGCGAGACCTATTTCTTTACCTGCTGCAATGGCAGAATTAACTCCAACTCTACCATCTCTCAAACTCAAAGAATATGAAGTTGAAATGCCCAATGAAGGGGAACCGTGAACTCTATTGAGAGTATATGTAGGCCCAGTTACATAATTTAAACTTTGCTCCCTTAACAACTTGGTTTGTCTTGGTTTTTCAAAGTCAAGATATGTGCTTCCAAGAACGTCAATTTCAAAACCACTCACAAATGCCTTAAGTGGAGAAATTACATATGTCCCCAAATCATCTGATGCTACATTATTGTTATAAGTTAATTGATTTTCTTTAAATACTCCACCATTTCCTTTTAAATTATCTAATGTTTCTTTTACAGAAACAGAAGGAGATTTTACATAATAATTTCCAGATTCATCAAATGTTCTTCTTGCAAATTCTTTTTCTATTATGTTGTAATCTGGATTATTAATTTGTCTTTGTAAAACTCCATTCCTAACTTCTAAAATTTGTACAAAATTTGTAGTATTTTGTATAGGATCATTTAAAGGAATTTTTGTTAATAATGCCTCTATTACTAAACGATCGGCGCCGGGAGCAGCAAAATTGGTAAATCCGCTAGCGTTATCATTAAGGTCAAAATCATCGTCAGGAGTTTCTATGGTTTCGAAGACTTCAAATCCAATTCTGTAACTTGGATTATTTGTATATTGATCTAATATGATTGTCTGTTCTTCAACCGTAACAAAATGACCCCTTAAGTAGTAAACTCCCTCAGATAAACTAACTGCAGAACCAATTGAGTTTGGATTTCCCTCAATAGTTAAAGCAACTCCTTGATTTGCTGGAATAATAATTTCTACGTCATCTTCAATTGTGCTGCCTTCGACTATTGGTTGTTCTACAATCAAAGTCTCACTTGAAGAAAATCCTTGAAAACTATTTGTGGTAGTATCAGAGTTTAAAAAATTGACATATAGAGTATCATTTCCTCTTTCAGAATCATCTGCTTTAATTACTCCAACTACAATAGCTCTTACTCCACTATTTGCTCCCCTAATTATTTTTCCAATCAAATATGGAAGATAAGATAATACTAAAGAACCAAGATAACTTTCTTGAATCTCTACAGCATAGTAATTATCAATATAATTGATATTTCCGGGAATTATAAGAGAACCTTCTTTAAAAAAGTGATCTCCAAATTGTTCGATTTGATTTTGAAGAATTGACTGTAGAGTCGTTAGTTCTCTTGCTTGAACAGGTTGTCCAGGTTTAAAAAGAACCCTGTAATATTGATTTTCCTTATCAAAGTCGTCAAAATATGGTGATACGTCTAGATTAGTTTGCTGTGGCATAATTTCTAAAACTGCAAAATGACTTTGATATCTTCTTTTTGATTTGATGACCTTGTTATCGAAGGTCTATTATCAACATAAATTATATTTCCCGAGTGCTTTTCCACTTCTGGATTTGCAATACCATCAGTAAAAAATTGTCCCAGAAAATATTTTCTATTATTTATTGTAGTAGTTACACCAGTAAATGATGTATCTATTCCAAGTCCACTTACATTGGGAGATTCAATGATTATTGAACCACCATCATCTGGGTTTGCAGTAAATGAATTGAGATTAAACCCATAAAGTGGATCTGACCTTTGTGTACCGTCACTGTTAAATCCCACTAATGTTCTGTTCTGCAAATATTTTAAGACACCAGTGTTTTGATCATAAGATATTACTCTTCCAATTGCGGTAGATCCTAATCCAACAGTCTGAGTGAAGAAAGAATTTGCGGGGAAATTTGCAGTGCTGTATCCAGCTCCAATTAATTTAAGGGCAGGTAAAGCACTTGCTTTGTTTAGTGTTAAAACATCATCAGAATTAAACGATAAAGGATTTTCTACAATTCCAACTCTTGCTACTTTATTTCCGGTGATAAAATCTGGATTTTCTACATCATTCTCAATTCTTGAATAAATTAATACTCTATATGCACCCAATTCCCTGTAAATATCGTATCCATGACCTTTTTGTGGTGGTATAATAACTTTAAAAGTGGGCGAAGATGTTCCAGTAGGAACTCCGCCCGAAACTAAATCAACAGTTCCGTAAGTGTATCCAGACCCACCACTAGTTACAATTGCAGATTCTACTACAGAATCGCTATTAACAACTATAGTACACTCTGCACCAGCACCATCTCCGTATATTGGAACATTTGTATATGTTCTATTTGCAGTTCCAATACCAATTCCCCTATCTAAAACTCTTATAATTTTAATCTGACCACCATTTATTGCATTATCCCTTATTGGTGTATAGTCTGAGTTTGTTTCCCAATCTATGGGTACAGGAATAAAATTAGTAGAATCAAATTTTATTAGTTCACTTGGTTTAATAGTGTATAAGTATTTCCAAATATAGCCGTCTTCGCTATCTCCTGCAGCTCTAGGTTCCAAATCCGTAAATTTTGGTTCATCTAATGAAGGTCTTCCCGATGGGGTTTCTGGGCTAATTCCATTATATAAGCAAATATAAACTCTAAAATCACTATTTACGACATAAAAATTGGAAGAATATAAACTTGTGGAATTTGATGGGATGGATAAATTAGTTCTACTTATATCATTACTATACATATCATATGTGATACCAGTAGTCCAAATATTTTTTCTAACTACTTGTCTAACGTCACCACTTGTAATTTTTTTCAATGCAATCATTGTATCCCAGTAGTCATTTTCCTGGTCAAAATTATCTTTTGGTGCAGGAGGTAATGAATCCCAATTGGGATCATAATCTGTTGCGTTTGTTAATCCAACAAATGTGTAATAATTATTTGTAGTTGATGTTGCTGCCGAAACAAAGTTTTTGGCATTTAATATTCTAAGTTGATCAGTTATAATCGCAGACATTTTTTGTCAGTTTTTTATCTATTTATAGTTGTTTTTATAAAGTTGTTGAGTAACCAACATAACTTAAAGGATTTAGTCTTTGTACTAAAGTTGATGTAGTTAATCCAGAAATCCCATTAGTATTGTAAGAATTAAAACTTAGTGGATTTTTTCTAATGAAATTGCTCAATTTACCCCAACTAAATTCTCCATAAAAACCACTATATCCATAACCAACCAAACCATTATAATCTAAAACACTTACAACAACTCTGGTTACATCTGTTATTCCGATTCCAAGGACACTCGTTTGTGCTATAGAAACACTGGAAGCTTTATAAACATTATCGAGGCACGAAGTTCCAATTCCAACGATAGAATTCGTAGAATCTAAAGATGTTATACCAAATCCAATGTTTGAGTTGAAAATTGTAAAGTAATAATCTGTTTTTATTCCACTAATTCCCGTGGTCGCAATTCCGACATTGATGTTACTATTTCTCAAATAAGAATCTGTTGGGATAAACAAGTCAAAAACTACACCAGTAGATGCTACTCCAACTGATGTTGTTGAAACTCCAACAACTATTCCAAAATCTCCTTCATAATCAACGTTTATAATTTCCTCCATATTAATCTTTGGATATTCAATTAAAACTTGTGGAGGATTTGAAGATGTATACCCAGATCCTGGATTTATAATAGTAAGTGAGGTAACGATGCCTGAGGAAATAGAAGCAATAGCAGTAGATGTCGATCCAACTCCAACTGGATTACCAATTTTGACAATTGGATCAGTTGCAAATCCTACTCCACCATCAACTAAATTCAAAGATGAAATTGTTCCAGATGTAGAAACATTGGCAGTTGCATATGAACCTTCCTGAGGATCTTGCGATATCAAGACAATTTCTGATTTGAGTGTTTGGCTAGTATTTTCTCTAGAATCATCAAAGAATACTTTGACACTTTGGACAAAAATTTCAGTCGAAGCAGATCCAACATTCTGTATTATGTTTGTTGCAGGTTGAATTGATGGTTCATATATTTCTCTATCTTTACCAATTTCCTGTCCACTTATTATCAAGTCTTCTGTTTGTCTGCACCAAAATAATGGTCTTAATAAAGTTTCATCTGAAAATAATCCTTCACCATTATATGGATTTGTTGTTAAAAGATCAGAAGAGATAATATCTGTAACTAGCCTATTAGTTTGTTTTTGTTCTATAATATCACTAGTCACCTTAACAAGGTCTCCAATCTTAATAGTTGGTAAAACATTCTCAAGTAAAACGTCAACATCACCCGTTCCCTTATAGAATAGAATTTTGCAAGTATCTCCAATATTTGGAGCATCTACGAAAGTAAAAGTACTGCCCCCATTAAATGTATATGAAACATCAGGAACTTGTAATATATCATTTAAGAATACTAATAATATATACTGGGTTTCAACATTTGAACCTGTCCTAGATCTAATTGATGTTTGGACACCATTAATTCTTATTGGGAAATTCCTTCTTACGCCATCAAATAAATTTTCAATTTTGTCAATAACTTGTAGGTCGCCTATAGACCATCCGTAGAAAATATCGGAGAATGTTTCTTCTATAGTTAATTCAAAATTAACAAAGGGATTTGATGGGTCAGTTGGTATTCCGGTTAAACCGCCAGTAGGAACTGTTAAAATTTCTGAGGTATTGTATCCATATCCCAAATTTTCTAATTCAAAATCAATTACGCTGGAATTTTGTCCAATCACAATATTAACAGTAGCCTCGGTTCCCAATCCTGAAGATCCGGAAGAATATACTAGGGGAATATTATCATAACTATTTGGATTATCAAAAACGACTATTGGTGGATTTGATGACGTGTATCCAGAACCTGGATTTGTGATGTTAATATTTGAAGAAATATTGCCAGTTCCAGGAATTACTGTTGCAAATCCAATGAATTCATAGTTCAATATTCCATTGCTAGCTGTTTTGACGCCAACATCCACCAATCCTACCTGAGGAGAGTTTAAAGATACTAAAACGGACTTTTCGGAATCTATAGATTCAGAAATAGTGCTTCCCAATCCTATTAAAACGTAAGTATTTCCAATTCCCAAAATAGGAACATTTTGTGATCCTATTCCTATAGAATTTGAATTTGAATACGCTAATTTTTCAAAAATTCCATTTTCATTGTCTATGTAAATTATTGTACTTCCAGAACTAATAGTCGAAGAAGTTTTGGTAATTATTTCATATTTTTCTAGAGATCTGTAACCAGAACCAGAATATCCTAAACTAATATTGGAGATTGTTCCTGCAGTGGAAACTATAGAAGTTCCGCCAGCAGAAATTAATGGTTGATATCCAAGTCCTGTTGTTGATGCTACGGAAACTATAACGCCACCTCTAGGAATATTTGCATTATTGATATCATAAGATACTGATGATATTCCACCAATAAATTCTATTGTACTAATACCTGCATTCTCAGATATTTCATAATTTCCAATAATACTTACAGCACCTGCTCTTTTTGGCTCTTGGAATACGTTATTAATTAAAACGACTGCATTACTGGTGGAAATGCCTGTAATATCTTGTCCAGAAGACTTTAGAACGAATTCTTTGGTAAGTCCGTCAAATTGATCGGATAAACTGTCAAAAATATAGTTAGTTGAGTATGTGTCTACGAATACTCCCGAGGTTGTATTAATGCCAGATCTCAAAAATACTCTTCCACTAAAAGTAGACCTTGTTGTAATGCCAATATAATCTCTTTGATCGGGTCTATTTGTTTCATCACTTGTTGGTGTGTTTCCGTATGGAGCATCTGCAAAATTAATTGTGTTATTTACTATATTATAGTTTCCTAGTACTTTTGTAACCGTACTTCCTATAGAGTGACTTTCCGCATTTGTTCCAACAAAACCGCGATCAACTTGCAGAGAATTTGTGGACCCAACTCCAACAGAATTTACTCTAATAATTTCATCATTTATCTTCAATAAATCTCCACTAAAAATAGAAGTTATATTGGATATTGTTATTTGCTCTTCACTTGATGAGGAACCTGATGCTAAAGTTGTGGTTACTGCAGTGGAAACTATAGGCGATTGAATATGGTTATCTATTGTTATTAAACACTTTGCATTTTGTCTTGTAGAGGTGAATGTGTGTATCCCCACTCCAACAGAATTAATAATCAGAGGTTCGGGAATTGGTTTGAGACTATTTTCTGGAGATGATGCAAGTCTTATATTCAAATCATTTAATTTTATAACATATACACTTGATGGCAATTTATCCGTCAAACCAATACCGGATATTGTTGTTGTCGCTATTCCAACAGCATCACCTTGGCCAAAATCATATTTGATTTCTTCGCCAGTGACATAGAAATGATTCGGAATTCTTATTGTGTTATTTTCAATATTGACGATATTTGGGTCTGCAGATTGGAATGATCTTTGGAATATTGGCACTCCTCTATGAAGCAGGTTAAATGATTTCTTAATTGAATTAGAAATTCCACTATATTCTGAGAAGTCAGATTCTATATTTGCATTTTCTAAGTCTAAAGAAGTGAAATTATTGCCAGTATCAACTACTCTCAATGCATTTCTATAAATTTTTACATTTATGGAAGCATCTGGAATTGGTGTGAAGTTTAATGTAGTTCCGGAAATTACATCATAATTTGTCCCAAAAGTTCCCAAACCAGAAGAAGTTCCTATTCCGCCAAATTCAGAAATATATGAATTTGACCCATCATTAATAACTAGAATTTCTGATGCTTGATAATCTCCATTTGTAACATCCTCTACAGATACAATATAATATGAGCTTTCATAATCTGTTGAGAATGTTGATATTCCTATTTGTGTTGGTGAAGGTGAAGAAGATATTGATACAAAATTAGAACTTATTTCGGAGGTATTAAACACTAATGATGAAGTAGTAATTCCAATATTAGTACTTGCAATAGAAACTCTTAAAGTATTAACAATATATGTTGTTGCTAGACTTACATTTGGAGTAAAATCCAAGTTTATGTTTGAACCACTTATATAAGCACTATAGGTTCCTATTCCACCTGTAGAATATCCAACTCTTGATGCATTTGAAAGTTGCCCGTATTCCAAAATACTGACATTATTGCCATCGCTCAATAGAGTTATCTCTTCAAATTGATAGTAAGTTTGGTCAGAAGACACAAACTGAACTAAAACTTTTGAAGTGGAATAAGTTGAACCAATACCAACAATATTTGTTTGTGATGAAGTTCCTGAAGGAATTGTTGTTGTCGAAGATCTTAAATCTACTAAATTTCCAATAGATGTACTACCAATACCAATACTATCATCTTTTATTCCATACGATATAGCATTAATAGTATAATCATCTGATGTGAAATTATTTGGAAAATATCTCAATGTTCCTTCAACACTAAAGATAGAAAATTCAAAAGAACCCAAGTCAGTGCCAGTATCAATACTCGAATATTCATTCAAGAATGCTTCATTGTTGTCATGTATTAGTGTAACTAATGATGCCTCTCTCAATTCTGTAGAATTTTTATCTTTGACATAAGTTACATATTTTTTTGATCTAAAATCAGTTAATCTAAAAGTATCTACAACTGAAAAAATTTGAGAAGATTGCTCACTAGAAAATGTATTGCCAATATCATCTATGGAGAGAACTCTATTTCCAATTGATATAAATTCATCTTGTAAAGAAACCGAATTAAAAATTAGTTCTTTAGAAAAGAGTTGTGAATCAATATTTAAAGTTCTTTCTCGTACTAGATCAAAATCATTTACACAATTCAAATCAATTTCTCTTATAAATTCAACTAAACCAGAAAAATCACCTTCATTTTGGTCTGTAGATATTCCACTCGAAATTGTATCGATAGATTCTACCACCAAATCCCCAAACTTTTTAAATCCAGATGTATGATTTAAATTTCCTATAGATTCATTCCATGTATCATAATCAACTTTAGATTTTATTGAGTATGAGAAATTCTGATAATAATCATTATCAGCTATTACTTGGAATTGATTATTTAAAAATCCGGTTTCCCGTTCCCAACCTTTTTTGACGATAGATGAAGAACCGATGTTATAAATTGCATCAAAGTTTGCATCTACCCGTGTAATAATTCCCTTTGCACCAGAAGATTCCCCAATTATAATCGAATTAACTTCAAAATCATTAGAAGTAGATAATTTTAATAGCTCTATATTTTTATTCCAATTTAAAACCACTCCACTCTGAGATTCTGTTCTTGCAATTTCGCCTTTGAAGAAACTAAACTTTTCTAAAACAGGATCAAATATTGGGAAGTATTTTTCCGGAGTGACAATTCCTGCAGAATTGTTAGAATCAAAAATTCCAGGAACTTCTGAGTCTAATAAATCTTCACTTAGATTATAAACAATATTTGCTCCAGTTCCACCAAATAGGGGATTAACAGAAGTTAAAGTAAATAACTTATATCCATATTCTTTCGAATCGAAGCCCTTTCCAGAATCAACATCTACTTTTACATTCTCAACTAATACTTTATCACCAACATTAAAGGGAAAAACCTGACCAAAACTATAAGACTTATCAAGTTCAATAGTGACATTTTTAGAAATTTCATCAAAAGTTATTTCTTTGATTGGAGTTCCATTTGAGTTATTTACTGGTAATATAATTGGTTTTGAATCAAAAATACCATCAGTATTTTTTATAATTCTTACAGTATTAGTTTCAATATCATAGTTTAATTCGACATCATTTACAACCTCATTTGTGACAGAATCTATGACTAAAAGATCTGGAGATATACTATAATCAATACCTACAGAAGATACTCCAATTCTTCTAAATTTCGAAAGAGGATTTACTTTTAATAATTGTGGTAATTTAGCTGATGGATATAATGTTTGGTCTGCTGGATAGTCAAATCCAATATCTTCCACCTCTACATTTAGAATTCTACCAATACTTACAGAAATAGGATCTATAACTGCATTTTCTCCATTTTCAGAAAATACTGAACTTATTCCGGGAGAAGTATCATAGTATCTGCCATTAGATGATATTTCTATTTCTTTTATTCCACCAGTTGTATTTTTAGAATTTGTAGAGTAAACAAAATCTCCATCAAATTTGGAATAAGAATCAGTTTCGGGGAAATCGAATACATTAAAGTTGAATGAAGTATCTTCTGCGGAAGACACAGGATATAGTCCATAATAACTACTTTGCGTCAAAACTATTTTATTATTATCTTTTATATCCTGCTCATCTATTATAATGTTCTTTTTGATTAAAGAATTATTTTCTAAATCAACTGGAACTAGTCTATAGTATAAATCAAAATCTAAATTTTCTGTCCTTAAAGTAACAGATGCATTTTCATCTATCCCTATTCTTCCCGTTTTAATGACATCTAAACGAGAACTTTCAGAATCTTCTACCTTAATAAACTCATTGGTAAACTTTGAATTTGTATAAAGTACAAATTCAAAAGCTGGATATGGAACTGATTCTATACTATAAGAAAGAGATTCATCTGAAAGATCAAATTTTATAGGTCGATTAGAAATTGCAAAAATTCTTGGATTTACTAGAGATAAAGTCCCATCCTCGGCGCTAGTAAAATCAATTACTTCAGGAGTATTCTTAGTTGAATTATAATAACTTGAAGATAGTTTAATTTTATCTTCACTAAATTTTACAATATAATATATTCCATTATTTGATAAACCACCAATCAAAGAACTTTCTGCAGTATAAACTACTTTTTCTCCAGTAACATAACCATGTTTTTTTATAAAAATAGTGTTATTTGAGGTATCTACATCAGAAGATGTAAAAGATTTTGGATTAATTATCAGTCTACTAGTCTCATCATTATATTTTACAACTACAGTAGTTGTAATACCAGGAAGAGCGTCAATGAAAACTATGTCTTGGGGTTTTAATCCATGAGTTTCTGCTGTTGATACTGTAACAACATTTTTAAGAACTTCTCCAGTTAAAGTATTTTGATAATTTGTTTTAAAACTATGATTATCACCAGACCCAACATTTGTAAAGAATAAAGTTGAAGTAGTAACATTGCTATCAATACCAACAAAAGATCCTGTGGATCCAAATCCAACTGGATTGGTAGAAATGCCAATTAAATCATTGGAAACCTTTGCTGCATAAACAATTTGATTATCTAATAGTTGGAAACTGGTAATATTATCATCTGAAACAAATATTGGAGACCCGCCATTGGTTGAATAGATTAGTTCATTTCCAGTCTCCAACTTATGATTTGGTATATAAATTGTTTTGGGTGGTACAGAAATAATCGTTATTCCCGCTCCTGGATTTGAAAAAGATAAAGTTGATCCAGTTCCCAAAGAAATTGATTCCTCTGGATTAAAATATATTTCTTTATTAAAATTGAAATTTATCTTTGGATCTTTTTCTAGTTTAAATGTAAATTTTCTCGTATTTTCAAATAAAACAGTAGATATTGTATGTGAAGTACCTACAGAAGAATCAAACTCTCTTAAGACTTTAATTCTGGATGATAATTTATCAACTGACAATACTTTGATTTTTTCCGTGCCCAATTTATAAACATCATTCTCTCTAATGTTAGGGAAATCTAAAGAACCATTTACCTCAAAATAAGTAACAATACCAGTTGCAGATGGAGTTCCAACATCTTTAGATAGAGTAAGAGTATCAGATCGAACACCTATTTGTAATGCCCCTTCGAGGAATTGAACACTTGTACTGAGTCCACTTATAACTACAACATCATTATTAATGAGATTGTGTGGAATAGGGCTAAAAGCTATAAAAGATCCAGAATTTGTTGGATAAAATTCCACATTATTATATGCTGTAGAGGCACAACTTATAGAATTTATTTCTTTTCCTTCTAAAGAAATAACCCTAGCATAAGCATCCGAACCACTTGTATTTGTATTGTCAAATATTACCTTGTCCCCAACCTTATAACCACTTCCACCAGAAACTATATCAATATCATTAATTCCAGATAAAGAAGTTGATTTTATTTTGACTAAAGGTTCTTTTACTTTTAGGGGATTAAAAATGAAATCATATTGAGAATTTTCGCTAGAAAGGTTATACGGAGAAGTATTTCTAAGTAAACTAAACTCGGAGAATATGGATGAATTTTGTGATGTGAAATCTATGCTGTAATTTGCTGTATTTGGAATGGACTTAAAAGTATTACCTACAAGATAGGGAAATACTGGTTTTTTATAGTTTTTAAATATTCCAGAAGTTTCTACAGAACCATCACTAATTGTAGCGAAATAAGCATAAGTTCCTTCTGGAAATTCAGGTGTTATGCAGAATCTTCCATTATGTTCATCTAGATCACTATCGCTCGAATTGTTAAATTGATAATCTTCAACAAAAAAACCAGGAGGGTAAATTCTTCCAGCAGACTCCGATGTTGGATCTGGTCTATCTTCAGAAATTTTTTGTACATATCCTGGTTTCATCTCCCTAACAACACCACCAGAAGGAGAAGAGAATCCGTATGGTCCATATATTGGATTTCCATCATAAGCCCAACCTATTATTGGAGAATGTGCTTTTGATCTTACTTCAACATTACCAACAATATTCAAATCTTGTATTAGAACTTTCTTCCCGTTTACAAAATCTGTACCAAAAACGCTTCTTCTTAATTTTCTTGGGGCATAAAGATGGCAATATTGCAGTCCTCTTGGTGTCCCTTGATATCTATCAAGCACGCCATCATCTTCTAATATCTTATTAGAATTTATGTTTTTCTCGACTTTATTAATCGTCCACGATTTTATCTTGCAATCATATTTAAAGCCATTTCCCGGAGTAACAACTTCAAGTGATGTTCCAATTGTACTAAATCCAACCCCAGAATTTTGAACTCTAACATCAACTATTTTTCCATTTCCTATTACTGGTACTAAACTAGCGGTTAAACCTTTACCAAAAACATTAATATCTGGTGGAGAATTATAATTATTTCCTCTGTTCAGAACCAAAACCTGAGTTATTCTTCCATTACTAACTACTGGAGAAAGTTGTGCTCCGGTCCCAATTCCCAATACAATATTTGGTTGTCTTTCGTAATTTATAATCTCGGATGAGCCATAACCAACACCAGGATTACTAACAAAGACTTTGCTAATTGAACCTCTAAAAATTGGTTGAATTATCGCATTGAAATCTTGACCAGTTCTTGTAGAAACTCCTACAGTTCCATTGACAGATACTACAATATTTTCATAATTAAAAATATGCTCTGAGGAACCTATTGATGTTAGATTTACAGTTTGATTTGTTCTAAAATAAAAATCTTTAGCAACAGATCCAATTCCAACCTCAGATAATCTGAATTGATTATCATTCACCTTTATCACATAATAGGAACTATCATCAATCAACCCCCCTATCGGAGAACTTGTTGTATTATATTTTACTATTTCACCAGTACTATATCCATGGTCTACAATGTTTATAATATTTGAGGTAGTATTTACTCCAGAAGAAGAGCAGGATGTCTTTTTGTTGGAGTAATTGGAGCCTCCATCAATTATAGAAAAACTAGAAATTTTTCTCTTTATAGAAATTGCTTCAAATTCATGAACCCCAACACCGTAAGATGTTAAATTTATTGTATTAATTCCAGAAACAGAATCATTTAAAGTTTTATGTAATTTTATGTTAAAAGAATCTTGTACATTTACATAATATTGCGCTTTGGGTGATAGTCCACCAACAGGAGTTTGGCCATTTGGTAAATATATTACTTGTTCATTATCTCTAAATTTATGATAAGTAGAAAATCCTATTGTATTTGCAGATAAATTAACAAAAAGTGAAGATTCTATTGCATTAAATGAAACTTTATGTCTGAAACTAGTTAGATTTGCTTTTGCAACTGCTCCAGAACCATTTCCGCCAGAAATAGTAACCGTTGGATCTGTAATATAATCAAATCCACCATCGATAACATTAATAGATTTTAGGGATCCATTAACTTGAACATATGCATTTGCATTGGAACCATTTTCATCTAATATTTCAATATTTGGGGGATTAATCACATCATAGTCATCTCCACCATCTATTACATTAATTTTATCAATTCCCCCATAATAAACTTTATCATCTGATTTATAATTAAAAGCCTCAACACCATTAACAAATATTCCAACGGGACCAATAGGAGTTTCAAAATTTTCACCTTCTTTTGGTGCTGCTATATTTTTTATAAAACTTTGAGGGGAAAAAGTAGAAAATATTGTTTTATTTTTTCTGAATATATTATTAGTTACTGATACATCATCTTCAATAGAAACATATCTTTTTTTGAAAAGATCTGTTCTGCTGTTTGCAAGTTTTATTCTTGTATTATCGACTTTTTCAACATAATATACTTTACTCAGAATTCCCAGGTTATTTTGTGGACCAAAAGTATTTGACTCTAAGTAAAATATAGAGTCTCCTGTATAAAGTCCATGAAAATTGTTTGGATTTCCTGAGCTAAGGTCTAAAATTTCTCCACCAAAAGTTCCGGAAAAAACAATATCTGTATTTTTTATATCAATATTCTCATTTAAATAATTTGGTAATGAGTTTGAAGCAATAAAAATTCCCGCATCCTCATTATTATTGGACACATAAACATTTTGGACATTGGCAGAATACTGATTTATAGAATCAAAATTAGTAAATTTTGGTTTTACTATACTCCTTTCTATCAAAAACTTTAAATTTAAATTTCCTAATGGTGGACCTTCTATACTTACAGAATTTTCATTATTAATACCTTTAATAGTATAATCATTAGTATTCCCATCAGATGAAATTAATTTAACAATGTCACCAATATAAAAATTATTTTTATCTATAGTTACTACTTCATATGAAAATAAATTTAAAGATATGTTAGATGATTTTGGACCTATAATTTGCTTTACTCTAAACTTATTGGCAATATTAAATATCCAATTATTAGCAAGAACACCTTTTGCAGGATATCCCAAGGTATTGACTTTAAGAGTATCTCCTTTTGACATCAAATAGTTATTCTCATCAAAAGTAACATCAGAGATAACTCCGGTGATTCTTACTTTTACAATATTCCCCCCAAATTCGGAATATGCAAAATTGTTTATTTTTATATCAGTTCCTTTTGGTATTTCTACAGCAGTTGTATCAAATAAAGAAAATTGTGTAATATTTTCTATTAAGTAAGAATTTACATATTCTTGACCATTCACAGAATAAGTCAATTCACCCGATCGTGGAAATCCGATTGTAGAATCTACAGTCAATACTGCTGAATTTATATCAGCATTGGTAGTTAATTTTGTACTTGGATGTACCTTAAAATTACCATAAACAGTTCCTTCAACTGTAAGATCCTTATCATAGTCTGCATCTAAACTCAGTACATAATAATTTTTATTTGATCTCTGTATTTTTTCTACTTTTGTAATGGTCCCATATGCTTTGGAGAAAAACTGAGATTCTTCTTGGCCAGATGCATCTTGATATAGAGTTCTGTTCTGGAGAGACATTGGATCTCCAGATACGGATTCTACTACCAAATCTCTTGTTATTCTATAGTTTGCATCAGAGGGTTTAAACAAATAATCTCTTGGTCTTAAAATTTTAATATTTTCGCCAAAAAGTGCTTTAAATATAACTCCATAAGAATCTTCAGTTCCTTTTGAACCATAAAAATCCTTTACTTGCTTTATAAAAGTACTTTGATTTAGTCCATCAACAAGGGTTTTATTTTCAAATCCAGGAGTTAGTTGCTTTTTAATTTTTAATAAAAATTCCCTTAGCAACAAAAGGCTTAAATTTTCTACAGAAGAATTATTTTCATGAGTATCTACTTGAGAGGTTGAAAAAGTTAGTTGATCTGTAGTGTTTTCTGATCTATATGATGTTATTCCACTAAATCCTCTTTTACAATCTACAAAAGAAGTGTCCGTTTTACTTTTGTATAAAATAATTTCAGAATCAATTTTTATTATTCCATTCGATTCTGGAAATCCATAGGTAGATTCAACATTGATTGTATCATCAGTAAACCCAACTTCATTTTTCAAAAATGTTGCAGATGGAGTTTGAATATAAAACTCCAAAATATCTCCACTAATACATTGCTCGACAAATGATAATTCGGTATTTGAAAATACAAAATAATCAGTATTTAGAGATAGTCTAGTTCCATTTTTGAATACAACCAATTCATTAGTCGAAAATCCGCCACTTATAGTAAAGAATGATTGTGGTTCCAGTGGTCTTACAGTAATTATTCTACCAGAAAGAGATCTGGTCAACTCATCAATTTTAACATACTTGTCAATGTTTTGAAGAACATCTAATGTTCCGCCTGATACTTCAAGAGAATTGTAATATTCTTTTAAAAATTCACTTACAAGTGGATATTCCTCTCTAACAAAATCTGGAAGTTGACTTTGTACAATTGAAGCAATTTTAACTCTTGTATTTGACATATTATTCTCTTATAATAGAACCATTACTGTAACTTGTTGTTTTTATGTAGGTTGAACCCGACCTATCCTCTCCGGATGATATTTTATCTTGTATTACTTCTAGATTTACATCATTTATACTCAAATTCAAATAAAGATCTTGTAATCCAATAATATCATTGGAATCTGGAATTGCTGAAATTTCAATAATTGGTTCACCATCCTCTTTAACGGAATTTAAAATTTCAATAGAATCTATATTTATTTCACCCTTTTCATAATCAATTGTTCCAGCATTTTCAGTTATAATTTTAAACCCGTCAAGAGCATCTTCTCTGAAGATGCTTATAATTCCCGTTAACTCACCTGGATCAGGAAAATCAGTAAAGTATACTGGATCTTGAACCCCATCAATGAAAAATCCAGAAGATTTTATATTAAAACCTTCAATATTTTTTACGTAAAATTTATTACCAAAGCAAATTTCATATGTTGCTGAACTATTTAACAAAGGTCTCAAATTACGTCTAATTTGAACTGTAGTTATATTTGAAGTTATTGACTCGTCGCTATCATCAATTATTTTCAAGAACTTGCTATATTTAAATCTTGCTCCATATTTGTTCAACTCTGAGGAATTTACGTATTTTTGTATGTTCTTATAAACAGCATCAGAAACAAAGCTATCGGAAGGTGCGAGATTGTTGTTATAATATATTTTACTCTGAATTTCAATAGAGAGATATTTTAGATCTAGTATTTCTGGCAATATTCCACCAACTGCATATTTCTTCAATTCTCTTTTAATGTTATCCTTAACACCGTTTGATACAAAAAATCCTCCCTCTGGTTTAATACTGATAAAAACTTTTCCAAATTGAGGGGGGTCTAAATCTTCTCCACCAAATGCAGAAACTGATTCTGCTTCTGGGTATATTAGAGGTATTATCGCTTCATAATCACTTGCAGTAACAGCTCTATTCTGAGCTGCATATATTCTTGTTGCATATTTTTTAATTGAATCTACTGATTCAATTTCTCTACCACCACTTGAAGAAAGATTAGTTGTTAGCAGTTAAATTCCACCGGCAACATCTAAGTTGTTATTATCAAGTATTGTTCCATTGAATAAGAAAGAAGAAACGCCATTTGCACTTTCTCCACTGGTAATAATATAAGAAGCTTCTACAATATTTTCGTTGATTAATCTCTTACCAAATATACCATCACCAAATATTAACTCATATCTTTGATCTTCTATTTCTTGAATAAAAAATATTCTAGATTCGGAATCTATATCTAGAATATTATTTGCTTGAATATATTTCTTCCTTATACCAAGTTCACCATCTCTAACTTCAACTCTAATTAAAGAACTGTCAATATTAGCGTTGTCCAGGATATACTTCTGATTTGGATTTAATGAATCTACTGTAAATTTATTTGTAATATAAGTGCCCTCATATATTACAATATTGTTAAATTCTGCGATTCCATTTATGACTGGAACAGTTATGTCATCAGGAATCGAATAAACAAAATTTTGATTTCCAAAAGAACCAGAAGAAGTTGCAACAATTCCCCTTTTAAGGGTCAAAGTAAGTGGGCTTCTTGGAAGAGTTGTGAGAGAAGTATCTACGAAAAAAGAAATATTAGCCTTCGATGCAATTCTAGATTTTGGTGTATATCCAATACTTCTTGCAATAGAAACAACATTTTCTCTTAATGTTGCACTGTCAATGAATACTTCATTGCTAACCATGTTAGCATTATATGAAGAAATATATGTATTATATGCAAGAACATCAATGATTGTTGAAAGGTTTGACCCCTCAAAATCATAATCAGTAAAATTTGAGTTTGATCTCAGATAATCTCTAATTGAAGTTTTTATCTGATCGAAATCTAGATTTGTAAAATTTACTAGTGTCATTTATCGTGTCGGTTGTAATGCAAATGATAACTGCTGAGGTAATAAATCTGCGCCAATTATGTTATACCTTACTCTAACATCAAACTCATAATCATCAAATTTTGGTGTAACAGTTACATCAATCAAACTTACTCTTGGCTCATAATTTCTTATTGTATTTTCAATCTCATCCTTAATAATAGAAGCACTAATCTCATCAATATTCTCAAAAAGAGACCTACTCACTTTAGAACCCAGATTTGGATTAAAAAATCTTTCTCCTGGTTGAGTTAGTACAAGATTTCTTACTGATCTTGCAATTGCAGTTTCATTTTTTATCGCAATCAAGTCAAAATTCAGGGGATTCACCTGAAAGGATAAACTAATATCTTTAAATTCTTTGCTTATCCTTTCAATAGGCATTTTTAGACTAGTAAGACTATAATATATGGTTATTTATTATGGTTTTTTTGATTCATAGAGGGGTTCAGTTCCATATTCCCAGTCATCATAGTCATCATCATTGCGAATTTTTTCATGAATTTCATTTTGATGATAAAAATCATGCTTTTTTGGTGTTAAATCATCGTTTGCAATCTCTCTAAGCATTTTTTGGTCCATTTTGCTCTCCTGATTTGTTAAATCAGAACTTTTTACGGGGTTGCTATCCCGTTAATCAATATAAAAACCTCTTCTTAAGTAATCTTTGTCCTCAATAAACTCCAAATTTTCAATATTTTCTACTTTTTCATCATTCCAAACTGGAATTGCAACTGTGTTACCATATCTAAAGTCAGGATTCCTTCTAAAATGCACTTCAATTAAATGATTTCCAATAAATTCACAGTTTATCCACTCATAATCACCTTTTAAGTTATTTAATATCTCTGGAAAGTCAAAATTTTGTTCGATTTTCTTCCAACTCTTCCACTTGTAGAGGTTGGCTTCTTCATATTTTTCACCAATAACCACAAGTTCTGCTTTTTTATTCCTAAAGTCAACACTTAAGTGCTCTCCTTTGAATATTTCACACCAAAACTCAGATGGATGAAGGTGTTCAGTATCTTTATCAATATATTCTATACGAGAAAATCGTCCCATACCAAGTAAATTAATACTCGGTCGGACGATATAATACCCTGGATATGGAACAGGCACCCCTGTAGGTCCACAGAGATGCCCTAGACGATGATTTAGAATTAACTTACTGTATACCCACAAATCATCTGAATGAATTGAATTCCACTCATCCAAACAATCTAAGTGGTACATATGTAAGATTACATCTGTTATCTATTTACCCTGTCCGCGATACTTTTTCTTCTTACCATTACGAGAGGTTGCACTAAGCAATGTGCGAGAAGAACGGCCTTGACGAGTCTTCTTCGGTGCCCCAGGTTCAAAAATAGTCTTATTAAGTGCCATTAGATTTCCTCCAGTTCGATTAAATTAGGATCAATATCAATTTCAGAAAAATAATCTTCTGAAAGTTCTTGAAGAATCTCAGTACATTCTTCTGCACTGAGATTCATATAAAGTTTTCTACCGTTATACAAAAGATTATATTTCTTTTCCATTAGATTACGCGAGTTTTTTCATGCCCCACTCTAATACGAGGATCGCACCAAATCTCAAAACCTTCTTCTTTAGCATCAAGACAGAATGAAACATCCTCACCACACATATCCTGAACATTACCAGATTCAAAGACTTGCATCTTAGGAGCAAACCAAGGATATTCGAGATTCTCAAAGACTCCCTTCTTAATCAATACCCAACCAAATCCAGTGTAATCCACTGTGAAAGGCTTTCTACGCTTTGAAATAGAATCAACAGTTTCATGATTCATGACTCCACCATTCTTGCGGAAATCATCTTCCTCTAACCAATGTGCGACAGAGGTTGTGTGTCCATCTTCTGTGGCATACCATCCAGCAACGATTTCCTTCTCTTCACCTTCTTCATTCAGTGCAAGATCACAAAGCTGCCAGAACTTGTTCGTGTCAAAGACAATATCCGAGTCAATCCAAAGTTGATAATCATACTGCAATCTACCATCCCAAGGAATTTGCTTCGGACCACGAAGTACATTTGCACCCAAAACTTTACAACGTGCAAAGTTTACCATAGAAGAATAATCTTGCGAAATCTGAATACTCATTCCATTCTGAACCATGTCAAAACATAGTTGTACAAAGTTCTTCAGAAAGATAAAAGAACATCCACGTCCAGGAAGACAAAATACAATACTCTTCCCTCGCATCCTTTCTTTAATCGCTGCAATATCCCATTCTTGTTCTTTGGGTGCAGGTGCATTTGCTTTTACTGTAAATCCTTTTGCCATAAGAAAATTAAACCTTCAGTTCAAATTTTATCAGTCTATATATGCCTTGTCAATGCCCCTCAGAGTCAATGTGAAGAATTCAAAATAGTATCCTTATTCACATATAATTCCTCATATGTCAAATCATCAACATTATAGTCAGTCTTCATTAAGCCTACCATATTATTGAGAGTACTCCATGTTGCATGGAAATCTTCTTCTTTGATAGAGTGAAATAAACACTTATCCTTTGCGTATATGTGATAAACCTTTTCCATTTAAAAAATATATCCGGTAATTTTTTTAGTAAACTTTAATTTACTAACGCATTATATATCATCACAATCAAAAATCCAAGGGGGATGAATACAATTCTTCCCATACTCTTTGGATATCTGATTATCCAACCTGCGAGTATCACTCTCCAGAAATTCCAGTAGGGCGTTGTGCGGCGGTTTCTAAGTGCTCTCATACTTCCGGAAAATTTTTATGAATGTGATACTTCGAGGTCGATTTGTCACCTCTGTAGGTTAGGGTAGTTAGGGGTTTTTATAACGCAACGCCGCGCGGCGATATAAACAACGCGCCAATATAACTGCCGAATACTGACACGAATACATCATAACATATGCGTGCCCCAGTGTCAACCAGAGCACGCACAGTTAGTATCAGAAATCAATCATATCTGCAGTGGGTTCGTTATCATAACCCTCCGAAACATTATCAGCAACGAGTGCATCAAGAATCGAAAGAATCTCAGTGCCAGTGTTACCTTGAGCCAGAAGGGAAAGGAGAACTTGCTTAGACATTTTGTGTTGTTGTGTGTTAGTAACTGTGAGGTGCCTAGTTTATACTCTTGTGACAGGAGTGAGTGTCAATCAGAGGTCGAACACATCGCTATTCAATTGGATGACATTTACCTTCGGGTCATTATACTTAACGCCGTCAGGAGTGCTATCAGAACCGCAGTCATTGAGCACTTCTACAAAGTCAACATAGTTGCCAACTTCCATAGCAAGGTCATACAAACCCTGATCATTGTTGATCCACAGAGCAACATTCCAGGTCTCATAATTCTCCCAACCGTTATACTCAGTGGAGAGGAGATTGCGTTGGTAAGTAACAGTCATTTGTGGTTAGTTAGTGAATCTTTCGGGGGTTGGTTGTGTGCCCCTCATACTATAAGTCCACTTTGGAGCTAAGCAACTTTATCTGGTGTGTTCCTATGTGTCTTTCAGGTCCTTACAGTTCTTTATACATTACTCACTACGTTCGTAATACCCTTCGGGTGTTCTCTGGTGTATAATAAGACTGGTGGCTTAAGCTTACTCATAGCTCCCTGATTAACCTCCACAAAGGTAATTGTATCAGAAACAGTAAGGTATGTCAAGGCATTAAAAAAGACCCCACTAGGAGTCTTTCAAGGAGTGTATATGTGGTTTTATAAGTTACCACCTATCAGGACGGCTTAGGTCTTCTACGTATGCTTCTACCTTCTCAGCTGGTTCCAACTTGAATACTTTCTCCCAGTCAAGTTGATGTGGGTCGAAGTCTTCGAAGACCTCAAGTTCCAGGGTGACTCTATAACGCTGCTTCTGAGCTTTCTGATACGCAACCGACATAAGTGTGCTCCTTGAGTGTTACTGTAGGTATTGTAAGATGCCTGGGGATTGTTGTCAAGTCCTTGGGGGTATTTATGAGCGGGTGGTGTATTTTTGTGCGACATGTGTGGGGATTTTGTGACCCTGGGGTTGACAAAAGTGCGGTCCTTATGTTATACTGTCTAAAATCACTACAAGAACTCACATTTATCAAATATAACACTAATGGTATAACAAACTACCATACCTTTTATTTTACATTTAGTTTTCCACAGTTTAGTATAGCAATCTATCAGTAAAAAACCTGCTATTTATACATATTATTAGAGCGTCTTATCAGTAATGAATCAAGGAACAATCTATGCAATCTATAATAAAGAAACTGGTAAGTATTATGTGGGTCAAACTATACACGAACTGAACAAAAGATGGAGAGAACATCTATACGAAGCAAGGAGAATGAATGCTGCTCCACTATATCAATCTTTACGTAAATATGGGGCAGATAAGTTTAACATAAGAGTGATAGAAGAATGCTCATCGGATATACTTGATGAAAGAGAAACTTACTGGATTAGTGAATACAATTCATATAATAATGGTTACAATCAAACATCAGGTGCAGGTGGTCAGTATAGAATAAGCGATGAACTAAAAGATAGAATAAGTGACACGATGACTGGGGTTGAGAAAGCACCAGAACACATAGAAAACATAAGAAAAGGTCACAAAAGAAATGGAGTTGGTTTTACTATAAGAGGTGATGGTAAGCATAGCAGAATTAAGGTGAAGACGATAAATGTTAATACCTTGGAAGAAACTTACTATGATAGTATAACAGAATGTGCAGAGAGTTTGGGTATAGCAGTTTCAAATCTTCATCGTTACATTAAACACGGATGGAAAGTTAAGGGTCATAGAATAATCAAGTTGGAAGATAAAAAGAAAAGTTATGCAATCTATGGCGTAGATA
>Ga0209536_100003342_pt1 | contig 25805 bp, 21 predicted proteins | sample DeeMarSeWOR28_12_FD_187461 | JGI IMG/M metagenome (GOLD analysis project Ga0209536, IMG submission 187461) | Marine sediment microbial communities from White Oak River estuary, North Carolina - WOR-2-8_12 (SPAdes) (version 2) | ecosystem: Environmental > Aquatic > Marine > Intertidal zone >...
GCCATATCTGCCGGATCCAGGTACCCTATGACTGGGACACCCTTTTTAAAGCACACCTTGAACTGGTTAAGGTGAACAATCTCGCTGACGGTTACATCAGGCCGGTCGTCTACCTCAAGGATGGACCCATGGGGCTGCTTGTCACCGATGATCACCCTGTCGGCGTTTTTATCGCCGCCTGGGCCTGGGGAGCCTATTTAGGTGAGGATGGGCTCAAGAACGGTATTCGTGCCAAGATCTCTTCCTATGCCAGGAACCATGTCAACGCCGTAATGACCAAGGCCAAGATCAACGGAGCCTACGTCAACTCCATCCTGGCCAAACGGGAGGCGATCCAGGCCGGGTACAACGAAACCATCATGCTTGATACTGACGGGTACATCAGTGAAGGGAGCGGTGAAAATCTTTTTATCGTGAAAAACGGTATCATCAAAACCACCTCCCTGACATCCATTCTGAGCGGGATCACACGGGCCAGCGTATTCACGCTTGCACGTGAAATGGGCTACACGGTGGTGGAGGACAGGTTCACACGGGACGAATTGTATATTGCTGACGAGGCCTTTTTTACAGGAACCGCGGCCGAGATCACACCCATACGTGAAGTGGACGACCGTGCTATAGGGGAAGGGCGCCCGGGACCGGTCACGAAAGCCATTCAGGAAGCCTACTTCCGGACGGTCCACGGCGACGATCCAAACCATGTGGATTGGGTAACGGTGGTTTAAAGGCAGTCTCTGGTGTCTAGTGTCTGGAGTCTAGATAATTTGTGTGGAAAACTGGATACCAGGAACTGGAAACTAGACGCCAGACACCACCTTCAGGAGCCATACCTTGACACAACCCCCCCAGCAGGGTGAACGCACCCTGTTTTTAATAGATGGTTCCTCCTATATCTACCGAGCCTACCATGCCATACGGTCCCTCAGCACGCGCTCCGGATTTCCCACCAACGCTATTTTCGGCTTCGCCAACATGCTCCTGAAGGTCCTGAGGGACAACAACCCCACCTACGCGGCCATAGTCCTCGATGCTCCGGGCCCGACGTTCCGGCACGAGATCTATCCTGATTACAAGGCCAACCGTCCCCCGATGCCCGAAGACCTGGCCCTCCAGATACCGCGTATCGACGATCTCATCGAGGCATTCCGCCTGCCCTCCATTAGGATCCAGGGGGTTGAAGCGGACGACATCATAGCGACCCTGGCAAACAGGTACGCCCGTGAGGTGGATAAGGTCGTTATCATCTCATCAGACAAGGACCTCATGCAGCTGATCAACGATAAAGTGCTCATGCTCGACACCATGAAGGATCGCTGGATCGATGAAGAGGCGGTTATGGAGAAATTCGGGGTCCGGCCTTCGCAGGTCGTTCAGGTTCAGGCGCTTATGGGTGATCCGTCGGACAACATCCCCGGCATGGCAGGCGTGGGACCCAAGACCGCGGGCAAGCTGATAGCCAAGTATGGCCACATAGAAGGGCTTCTCGAGCACAGCAGGGAGGTGGGCGGGAAAGTGGGGGAAAAAATCCCCCACCAGATGGAAGAGCTTCGGACTTCTCTTTCCCTTGTCACACTCAGGGACGATGTCCCGGTGGACCAGACCCTGGAGGATCTCGCGGTCTCAGGGTTCGACACCCAGGCGGTACGTACACTTTTCGAGGAACTGGAGTTTGTGAAGCTCATCAACGAACTTGCGCCGCGCAAGGCTTTGAGCCGGGGAGGTTACCGTACCGTTATCACAGAGGAGGAACTTGAGGCCTTGGCCGCTCATCTCAAGGAAGTGAGCCGGTTTGCCTTTGATACCGAAACGGACAGCCGCGATCCCATGCGGGCTTCTCTGGTGGGTATTTCCTTTTCCTGGTCTGATGGGGAGGCTGCCTATATCCCCCTTGGTCACAGGTACCTGGGGGCTCCACTGCAATTGGCCCAGGGGCTTGTGAGGGAGAAACTGGGCCCCATCCTTGCCGACCCGGCAACGGAAAAGATCGGTCAGAACATCAAATACGATCTGAAGGTCCTTGTGCGGGCCGGATGGGAAGTCGGGGGCATCTCTTTCGACACGATGATCGCCTCCTGGCTGGAAAGCCCGGACAGGCGAAGCCACAGTCTGGACGAGATCGCTTCCGAGCTTTTCGGCCATACCATGATCTCGTACAAGGAGCTTACCAAAAGGGGTCGTGACCAGATCTCCATGACAGAAGTACCCGTGGATGAGGCATCTGTGTATTCATGCGAGGACGCTGATGTCACTTTTCGCGCTGCCCGGCCCCTGGCTTCGGGACTGAAGGACAAGGAGCTGGTCGATCTGTTCCATGAGGTGGAGATGCCCCTGGTTGCCGTTCTAAACGACATGGAGATGGCTGGCATCCTTCTGGATAAGGAAATGCTCAAAGACATCTCCCGGGACCTGACTGAAAGGCTCAGGCATCTGGAAGCCGGGATCCATAAAGAGGCGGGGCACACCTTTAATATCAACTCACCGAGACAGCTCGGCCAGGTGCTTTTTACCGAACTGGGCCTTCCGGCTTTAAAGAAGACAAAAACAGGTTATTCCACCAACGATGACGTTCTCCTGGAGCTGAGTGAAAAGCACCACCTGCCGGCCATGGTCAGGGACTACAGGAGCATGGCAAAGTTAAAGTCCACCTATGTTGATGCCCTGCCGGAGCTGATCCATCCGGAGACGGGACGTATCCACACCTCTTTCAATCAGACGGCCACGTCCACGGGGCGACTCTCCTCTTCCGACCCAAACCTTCAGAACATCCCCATCAGGACCGGGGAGGGACGCCGGATCCGGGAGGCTTTTATCTGCCCTGAGGGTGCGATGCTGGTCTCGGCCGACTACTCCCAGATCGAACTGCGCATCCTTGCCCACCTTTCCGGAGACCGGAACCTTGTGGAGGCGTTTCGAAGCGGCGAGGACATCCACAAGCGAACAGCGCGTGAGGTCCTCGATGCTCACGAACACCCGGTGGAACCGGAGCTGCGCCGCAGGGCCAAGGTCATCAATTTCGGGATCATCTATGGAATGAGCGCATACGGCCTTTCCAGGGAGCTGGGGATATCTCCCGGTGAGGCTGCGGATATCATAGACGGTTATTTCGATGTGTATTCGGGGGTGAGGGAGTTCACCGGCAAGACCCTGGAGCTGGCGAAGGAAAGGGGCTATGTCCAGACCTTGTTAAACCGGAGGCGCTATCTTCCTGAGCTTGCCTCAAAAAACCCCAACACACGTCAGTACGGGGAGCGCATGGCGATCAACACCCCCATCCAGGGCACTGCTGCCGATCTCATAAAAATAGCCATGCTGCGCATCCACGAGGGACTTCCCCTTGAGGTGCCGGGTGCGAGGATGCTTCTTCAGGTACACGATGAACTGTTGCTCGAGGTTCCTGAAAAACTGGCGCAAAAAGCAGCTGCCTATGTTTCAGGCGTTATGGAAAGCGTAATGGTTCTTGACGTGCCCCTGGTAGTGGATGTGGGGTGGGGGAAGAACTGGGCGGAGGCACATTAAACGAATCTCATGTCTCATATTTCAAATCTCAAATGGGGCCTGTGATTCTCATCTGAGATCTGAGATTTGAGATCTGAGATCAGCTTCGCTTTCATTGACCGTAACTTCCCAATTGTGTTAGATTTTCGTTATGCCTTCCCGGGAAATCCGCACTTGCTTCGTCACGGGGGGGACGGGCTTTATCGGAAGCCACTTGGTCGATCTTCTTCTGCTGAGGGGCTGCGAAGTGCGGTGCCTGGTCCGTGATCGGTCCAGGCTCAGGTGGCTTCAGGGAAAACCCGTTACCATCGTCGAAGGTGACCTCCATTCCAGATCCCAGATCCAGGAGGTTGCTTCGGGCACAGACGCGGTTTTTCATCTGGCAGGTGTGACGGCGGCAGGGTCCTGGAGCGCCTATCGTGAGATAAACGCTATGGGAAGCCGATCTGTCGCGGCAGCTTCGCTATCGGCCAGACAGCCGCCAGACGTTTTTATATACATGTCCAGTCTCGCCGCCGTCGGGCCCGGGCAATCTGGTGAAGTGGTGACTGAGAGTCATGTACCCCATCCGGTCACCAATTACGGCCGCAGCAAACTGGAGGGTGAACGGATTCTTTTGGAAATGGGTCCGCTGCCCCTCGTTGTGGTTCGGCCTTCGGCGGTTTACGGGCCGCGGGACCGGGAGATCTATCCTCTTTTCAAGCTGGCATCCAAGGGGATCCTTCCGGTCTTTAATCCTGCGTCCAGGATCAGCCTCATCCACGTCGGGGATCTGGTCGACGGGGTTTTACTTGCTGCCCAAAAGGGGAGGTTAGGGGAGACCTATTTTCTGACTCATCCGACACCCGTGGAGGCGCGAGCCCTTCCACACATTATGGGTGAGGCTCTCGGGCGCAGGGTGAGGAATGTTAAAGTGCCTTTCTCGGTGCTCAAAACAGCCGCGGCGGTATCGGAAACGTGGGGACGGCTCTCGGGGAACATGCCGATCTTTAACCGGGACAAGGTCAGTGAGCTTACAGCGGAAGGTCTGGCCTGCGCCTGGGAAAAGGCCCAAAGGGAATTGGAATTCAGGGCCGGCCTCGATCTGGCGGAAGGTCTCGTGCAGACGGTAAAGTGGTACAGGGAGCAGGATTGGCTATGAACCTTTTCATAATCAGCTCTTATAAGGCTCGAAGGGCCTTTTCCTGGGGATCAATGCAAAGGGAGGGGAATTAAGTGGGAATCTTCGAAAAATGCTCGAACTACAGGGATCCCGACAAGGTCATTGAGGCCGGGGTCTATCCCTACTTCCGAATGATAGAGTCCCAGCAGGACCCTGTCGTCATTATGGACGGCAGGGAGGTTGTCATGTGCGGATCCAACAACTACCTGGGTCTTACTTCCCACCCCAAAGTCAAGGAAGCCGCCATCGAAGCCATCAGGAAATACGGGACAGGGTGTGCCGGGTCCCGTTTCCTCAACGGGACCCTGGATATCCACGTTAAACTGGAAGAAAAACTTGCCCGGTTCTTCAGGAAAGAGGCCGCTCTTGTCTATGCCACTGGATATCAGACCAACCTCGGCGTTTTGTCCACCGTGGTAACCCGCGGAGACGTGGCTATCAGCGATCGCCTCAATCACGCCTCCATCGTGGATGGGCTGAGACTGAGCCTGGGTGAGGTGAGGAAGTTCAAACACAACGACATGGAGGACCTGGACCAGGTCCTGGAAGGGACGAGGGACAGGAACAAATTAGTCGTCGTCGACGGTGTCTTTTCCATGGAGGGGGACCTCAGCCCCCTGGATGAGATCGTGGCCCTTCGTCAGCATCATGAATTCGGCATCATGGTGGATGACGCTCACGGAGTGGGCGTTCTTGGCGACACCGGTCGCGGGACGGCTGAACACTTCGGTGTGGAAGACGATGTCGATATTATCATGGGCACTTACAGCAAATCCCTCGCCACAATAGGGGGGTTCGTGGTGGCCTCGGCCGATATCATCAAGTATTTGAAACATCTCAGCCGTTCCATGATCTTTTCGGCCAGCCTTGCTCCGGCGCTTGTTGCTGCTGTCAGTTCAGCTCTGGACATCATTGAGGATGAGCCCGAGCGGCGGGAAAAGCTCTGGGACAATACGAGAAGGATGATGGAGGGCTTTGGCTCCTACGGTTTTAACATCGGTGAGGCTGCCTCTCCCATCATCCCAGTGGTCGTAGGTGATGACATGCTGGCCTTTAAAATGGCCCTCCTGCTCCAGGAAGAGGGGGTTTTCTCCAATCCGGTGGTGAGTCCCGCGACCCCTCCGGGCAGAGCCCTTATACGGACCAGTTATATGGCGACCCACACAGACGAGCATCTGGACCGGGTCCTGGACGCGTTTGTCAAGGTGGGGAGACAGGTGGGGCTGATAAACTAATTCAAAATTCAATATTCAAAATTCAAAAAGGGTGCATGAGACTACCGTTAAGGAGCCCAAATGCCCTGCATTGAATCTTGAATCTTGAATCTTGAATCTTGAATTCCCATGAATATTAATATCATCCCCGCAGATACCGGCCGCGCCCTCAAGCAGTTCATCGATTTTCCCTGGACTGTCTACCGGGATGATCCCTATTGGATCCCCCCTCTCAAAAAGGACGTTCGTGAGCTGCTCTCCCTGAAACACCCGTTTTACGATCACTCTGAGCGCATGCTTTTTCTTGCCGTCAGGGACGGTGTGCCCGCAGGCCGCGTAGCCTCCATCATAAACCGGAGACACAACGAGTTTCACTCGGAGAAAACAGGGTTCTTCGGTTTTTTCGAGTGTGTCGATGACCAGGACGTGGCTGACAGCCTGCTCAACGCGGCCGAAGTGTGGATTCAGAAAAGGGGAATGGAAAAAATCCTGGGTCCGGTCAACCCCAGCACCAACGAGGAGTGCGGGCTGCTGGTCCACAACTTCCTTTCGCCACCATTCGTAATGATGACCTACAACCCGCCCTATTACATGGAGCTTCTTGAAAACGCCGGCTATGGGAAGGCAAAGGACCTGTACGCCTACTGGTACCATGTGGGAAAGGAACTTCCAGACCATCTAAAGAGGATCGTTAAAAAAGTCCAGGACAAGGAAAAGGACCTCGTGGTCCGCAATCTGGATATGAAACGGTTTGAGGAGGATCTGGAGGCTGTCAGGATCATCTACAACGAGGCGTGGGAGCGGAACTGGGGGTTCGTTCCCATGACGGACGCCGAAATAACCCATATGGCCAAAAAACTCAAACCTCTCGTAGAGCCGAGAATCATCAACATGGCCTATGTCGGGGACGAACCGGCCGGATTTGCCATGGGTCTCCCTGATTTTAACCATATCCTCAAGATCCTGAACGGGACGATGTACAACCCCGTCAAAACGGTGAAGGCTCTCCGTGCTGCCAAGCACATAAGAAGCGGGCGCTGTTTGACTCTCGGCGTGCGAGAAAAATTCCGCAAGCGAGGTATCGAATCGCTCCTGTTCGCCATGACGTGGCAGGGCGGTATCAATATGAATTATAGATACGGAGAGTTTTCATGGATCCTGGAGGATAATAAACCGATCCACGATGCGGCTACGAGGATCTTTTCGGCTGAGCATTACAAGACGTACAGGATCTACAAAAAACAACTGGCGTCCTGATATGGCCTTCACTGATATCCGTTCCGAGATCCCCAGAACCTTTTTTCACATCCTGGGGGGGCTGTTGCTGGCGTCCATCGGCTACTTTATCCATCCCCCGGCCAATAAAATTCTGCTTGGAGCGATCTTCGCGATGGCCCTCGGGTCAGAAATGATCCGTTTGCTCATACCGCGGGTCAATGAACTGGTGAAGACCGTCATCGGGCCTTTTATGCGTCCCCATGAGGATAAAGGGCTTACGGGAGCGCCAGCGTTCACGGGCGGAGTCTTCCTGGCATTCCTGCTCTTTCATCCGGCCACCGCCCTGGCCGCTATGGTCCCCCTGGTTTTCGGTGACCGGGCCGGCCTGCTGGTGGGGAAGTCGGTGGGCCGTATATCCTTTAAAGGGAAGACCCTTGAGGGCTGCCTAGCATGCCTGACTGTTAGTTTGCTGGTTTATGTCCTCCTGGCACGTGTCTGGCCGGATGTCTTCGGATACAGCTGGATCGTTCTCTTTTCAGCTGCGCTCATCGGCACCCTCGCAGAGGCCCTGCCCAGGCCTTTTGACGACAACCTGACGATACCCCTAGCAGTGGGATTGTTCCTGACTTTCGTAACTTCATTTTGAAACGCAGAGCACGCCAAGGGCGCAGAGGAACATTGCAAACAGAGGGTGGGAACAGCTGCCATAAATGCGGTAAGGTCAGTCTCACGCAGAGTCGCAGAGTTCGCAGAGAAAGAAAAAATGCTTTTCAGATTAAATCCCGATTTGACCCTGACCAGATCTTCTCTACGGTCCCTGCTTCTCTAGGACACTTAGGGAACGAACGTGAGAAAGCCTGTTTCCTTGGATCCTGGATTCCTGACCTGAGCCTGTCGAAGGTTTAGATCCAGGATCCTGAACCTTTGAGATATGAGATCTGAGATTTGAGGTCATCTTCGACACGATATACCATGATCCGCCGGGCTTTTGGTGACGCTGTTCCCATCATCATCGGGTACGTCCCCATGGGAGCGGCCTACGCCATCCTGGCGCGTCAGGCCGGTATGGGGTTCTTTCCGACCGTCCTCATGTCCCTCCTTGTTTTCGCCGGGGCAAGCCAGTTCATCGCAGTGGGGCTGCTTTCCGGAGGTGCAACCGCCCTCGAGGTGATCGCCACCACCCTCTTCGTGAACCTGCGCCACATCCTTATGAGTGCTTCCCTGTCGCCCCACTACCGTGGGGCGCCCAGGCCTGCCATTCCTTTCGTGGCGTGGGGAGTGACGGACGAAACCTTTGCCATCTCTATCGGACGCTACTATTCAGGGGAGGCGGATCACAGGTATGGGCTGGTACTCCACTACACAGCCTACGCCAGCTGGGTTTCCGGTACATTCGCAGGGGCCCTGGTAGGGGCTCTCATCCCGCCGGCTCTTCAAAGCAGCCTGGAATTTTCCCTCTACGCCATGTTCGTCGGCCTGGTGGTCCTCCAGTTCACGGATCGGATCCATCTCGCGGTGGCGGCCGCCTCCGCTGTACTGAGCACGGCCTTTTCCACCGTTATGGGGGGGACATGGAACATCATAACAGCGGCTATTGCCGGTGCCACGCTGGGATTATTGCTGGAAATAAAGCCGGGCAAGACGAAGAAGGACGGAGTTGGACAATGAGTGTCGCTGATATTAAGAGTGTAGAGTGTAGTGTGCAGAGTGTAGAGAAGAATTCAGCCCAAAGGCCAAAGGCCAAAGTCCGAGGGCCAAAGAAGAGTTTTTACTCCAAACTCAAAACCCAAAACCCAAAACTCCGAGGAAGATGAACATGGAGACCGAACGCCTGATTTCCATCTTCCTCGGCATGTGGTTCGTAACCTACATTCCCCGGCTTCTCCCTCTCCTTGCACTGAGCCAGGTAAGGCTGCCTGACCGTCTCATGAGCTGGCTGTCCTATCTCCCGGCTGCCATCCTTTCCTCCCTTATTTTTCCCGGTGCCCTCGTGCGTGGCGGCGCCATCGACCCCGGTATCGGCAATCCCTCCCTCTGGGCCCTCGCAGCAAGCTTCGTGGTGGCTTTCAGGACGAGGAACCTCATCCTGACCATGGTTGTGGGGGGAGGGGTGATGTTTCTGGGACAGCTGATCCTATGAAAGTGCAGAGTGTAGAGTGTAGGGTGTAGAGAGAGGCTATCTCATATCTCAAATCTCAGATCTCGGCGGGTTCCTGTGTTCCCTGTGGTAAATCAGTTCTTGTTTTTGAACAGTAACTGCTCTGCTGGCTACTGGATTCTGGATTCAGGTTTTCTCTACACTGTGCACACTACACTCTACACTGCTTTTATTCCCGTATGCAGATACGCGATCCCCAGGGTAAGCGGCCGATATTTCACCTCTGTAAAACCTGCCTCCATCATTTCACGGGCCAGGGTGACCGGGTCCGGAAATCTGTCCACCGAATCTGGCAGATACTGATAAGCTGAAGGGTTCCCGGATATGATACCGCCGAGAAAGGGCATGACGCGGTGAAAGTAGAATCTGAAAATCGATCCGGCGAGGGGCCTGTTCATCGGGGAGAACTCCAGAATGACCATACGGCCCCCCGGAGCGAGGATCCGTATCATCTCCCTCATTCCGTCTACCCGGTGGGCAAGGTTCCGCAGGCCGAAGGCGATGGTGACAGCGGCGAACGTGCTGGTTCTGAAGGGGAGCGCATAGGCATCCCCGGCGGTAAGCCTGATCCTTCGCGCCTGTTTGTCTGCGATCTTTTTTGCACCCACATGGAGCATGGGCAGGGAGAAGTCGGTCCCGATGATCAGACCGTTTCCCGGGAGCAGCTCCTCTATGGTAAGGCTCACGTCGGCAGTACCGGTGGCAACATCCAGGACAGGCCGGTATCCTGTTTCGGGGATCTCGGAGGCCAGTTCCCTGCGCCACCTCACGTCTGTCCCCAGGCTGAAAAGACGGTTCAAAAGATCGTACTTTCCGGCTATGGAGCTGAACATCTTTTGCACCGCGGGGGAGCCGGAGGGCGGATTTTTTGTCAATTTGTACTCCCGATCTAAAGGGTCATCGCATCGGTGCAATATATAGGAAAGAAAGAGGAACGTGAATTTGAAATTTCGAATTTCAAAATTCGAAAATGAATGGGATCAAACAGGGTAAAATACAGAGCTTACTTTGGGATCTGAAATCCGGAATTTGAAGTTAGACTTCGATCATTTTCAAAAACTCCTGCACGATCTTCTTGTCCCACATGCCGTTTTCAGATTCATAACGCAGGATCCGGGCAGCTTCTTCGCCTGAAAAAGCGGGCCTGTAAGGCCGCCTCCTGGTCAGTGTGTCATAAACATCGATGACCGACACGATCCTAGCAGGAAACGGGATCTTATACCCTTTGAGCCCCTCGGGATACCCCTTCCCATCCATCCGTTCATGATGGTGCTTTATGATCGGGAGAGCGCTGCTTAAGATGGAGAAGGAACGGCAAAGGTCGTAACCCAGTTTAGGGTGGGATTTGACTATCATGAACTCTTCAGCTGAGAGCATTTTCTCACTGGACACGATCTTCCCTGGTAGAAATATCTTGCCCACATCATGCATCAACCCCCCCCACCTCAGCGCCTCCAGCTCTTCACTGCCGAATCCGAGCCTGGTTCCCAGGACCACTGCCCAGTTGGAGACCTGCTGTCCGTGGCCCTGCACATCGACGTCCCCCTCCTCCAGAAGCCTAATGAGCTTTTTGAGAAAGATCTCCACCTCCTCGTTCTCAGATCTTAGACGCGCCATATCCAGGGCGCTGCGGACCCTGTGAAAAAAATAGTCGGTGCTGGTCCCGGGAGGGATGTAATCGGCCGAAACGGGTATGGAAGGAGAGGGCACGTCCGCTACCGGCCCGGTATATTTGATCAAAATGGGGGTGTCGGGATCCATCAGCAGAGGAATGATACGCTGCAGGAGCTCCGGCACTTTTTGCAGGTCGCCCTGAAGGATAACGAGGTTTGCCCTTATCTTGTGCGGCTTTCTATCTCCGTCCAGGGTAAGGGTCTCGACCTGTTCGAACCCCTCAGCGAAAAGCATTTCCGCGAGCATTTTAGCCTCGCCGCTTTCGCCTGCGATCACGATCCCCCTTCCGTTTGTTCCAGGCCGCTTCGATGCTTTCAATCCTTGAGGCCCGGGCAGGAACATGTCCCTTATCTGCTGGGCGTCCCAGCCCTCCTCACCGATAGAAACGGTGACCATGCGCATTTCCCTGGCAGGCACCCCAAGATCCTGTGCTCGGGCGAGGATCCTGGAAAGAGCGATCTGGGCCCTGTCGGAGGGAGTCTCAGGAAGGATGAGGGAAATATCGGTGTCGTCGGTGATGAAGTCCAGGTCAAAGTTTCGGAGGGTGGACCTGGTCTCGCTGGCGATCTTTAGAAAGCTTTCTTCCGTCGATAACCGGATACGGGCCACGGTAAAAGGAAGCTGGGCTTTCTGGGACCAGTTCACCATTTCCGGATAAACGAAGCGGAAGAACTCCTGGCGGGGGATCCCGGAGGAGGGGTCCGTGAAGCCGTGCTTGTTGAGGAGGAGGTTGTTTCCCATGAGCTTCTGGTGTCCCCGGTTCCTGGAGAGAAGCCGCCGGACACGTGTCAGAACCTCCAGGTCGTTAACCGGTTTCACGAGGTAGTCGTCGGGACCCGAATCCATGCCAACGACCTTGTTATCAAGTTCAGGAACAGAGGTAAGCATGAGAAGCGGTGTATATCTGGTCTTTTCCTGGGTTTTCAAATAACGGCAAAGTTCCAAACCATCCAGGTCCGGAAAGAGCAGGTCCACGATGACCAGTTGAGGGGTGGTCCTTTTAAGGTGCCACAGCGCATCAGATGGCGTTCTGGCCTCGATCAGCTTGCAGGGGATATTTTCGAGCGGTCGCCTGATGTTTTCCAGTGCAGTGGTCTCATCCTCCACAAGAAGGATCGTGGGAAGAGAATCATTGGCCATGCAGGGTTTGATATCCTTGCTGTTAAGAAAACGCTCCTGGATACGGATCTGACCGAGAAGCTGTCTGTTTCTGAGAAGCGACCCTACCCTGGAGAGAAGCTCAAGGGATTTGACTGGTCTTATCAGCGTATCATCGCACCCCTCCCTCTGGATGTTGCGCTCGAACTGCGCGTCATCGGGGTTCCTTATGTGTAGAAGAGGGAGGGGAGAAACCTCCTCCAGACGCTGCATGAGAGTGGGAAAGGAACCGGTCTTGTTCTGTGCGTGATGCGCGTCAACGATGATGATGTGAGGTACACCGTCGGTCAGGCGGGGCAGCGCCTCCTTCGAACTGTAAAAGGCCGCCACATTGTAGTCCGCACCAAGAAGCTGAGACCTTAAGACGGTCCGCTCGGAGTATTCCGGTGTTATGACATAAACCAGAGGATTCCAGGTCATAAGAACATATCCTTGCGAAAATTATGCCGACTATGACCGGAAAAGAAAAGACGTCGTTTAAGACTCTGGGACAGGAGAAGAAGGAATTTGGGGCCAGGGAGAAGGCTCCCTGTTGAAAAGTGTTTAATCTCATAATTTATCGGTAGTTACGGCAGCGATCGGGTGCTCCTGCTGCTTCTCGAAGGAAAGCATTCAAGACAGGCACGGTGACGGGAGCCAGGGCCTAGTCCAAGGTGTGGCAGGAAGGCGGATTTTAAAAGTGGTAATTAATTCAATAGATTGGGCAAGTCTTTAGGGAAAAGTGAACGGTGAGGGATGAGAAGTCAATCCCAGGTTGTGAATTGAGTATTGAAAATGAATCAGGCGACTGAAACTGCGGATACCAAATCCAGAGTTCAACCTTCAACCCGGATTTCTCAATCGGTTTTTCAGGATACCGTTATGGCGTTCTTTCCCCGATGTTTGCTCTGGTACATGGAGATATCAGCGCTTAGAAGGAGATCCTTCAGGTCATGGGCATCCTCGGGGTAGTTGGCCAGGCCGAAGCTGGCGCTTACCTTGACATGATGTCCTTCCTCCTTGAGGAATACGGCTTTGTTCATGGCAGCGTGGATGTTCTGCACGGTCTTCAAGGCTTTTCCCTTGTCCTTGCCGGGAAGCACAACGACGAACTCGTCTCCTCCATACCTGACAAGGAAGTCGTTTTCGGTAAGCTGGGAATCGATGACCTCGGCAACCTCCCGGAGGGCCTTGCTCCCCATGGGGTGGCCGTACGTGTCCACGATGTTTTTGAAATTGTCCATGTCCAGAAACACGAGGGAAGTCATCTTTCCGGCATCGATGATCTCGGCAAGTTCCTGGTGCAGGTACCTGCTGTTGTAGTAACCCGAAACGTCGTCTGTGACCACAAGTTTTTCCATCCGCTCGTGGTTCAGGGCGTTGTTGATGGCGATGGCCACAAAATCGGAAAGGATCTGGAGGATCGGGAAAAAACTGTCCTTGAAAAGATCCTGGCTTTCCGGATTGACGATCTGCAGGACTCCGATCACCTTTTCTCCAAGCTTTAAGGGGAGGGCGATGAGGGAGTGGGTCGAGAAACCGCTTTGACCGTCCACCGTGACATCGAAGAGGGGCTCCTTGCTCGTGTCGGGTACAAGGACAGGTTCTCCCGACCTGGCAACCCTGCCTGCCAACCCCTCGCCAACATTAAGGCGCTTTCCCGTAAAGTTAAAGCCTTCAAGACCGACAACGACCTCAAAGTGCAGCTCCTTCTGATCCTCGTCCATGAGGTAAAGGGTCCAGTTCTGGGCCCGGATCAGCTGGCTGAGTCTGTTTAGGATGATCTGCAGGATCTCCTCTCTGTCGAGAGTAGAGGTCACCGCTTTGCCGAGCTCAACACAGGCTATGAGTTGTTGGGTCAGATCGGTCATGCGTTGCTTCTCCGGGCCGGACAATTTGGGGAGGTGACAGGGGAAATTTACGTTCCCAATATTGAAGTTAGCCGGAGGAGGTGACCATGTCAAGGAAAGGAGGCGGTGAGCCATCACGGATCCCGATCTCATATCTCATATTTCATATCTCAGGTCCCGGAGGAAGAGGCGGGTCGATAAATGACCCTTGGCTGTCAAATCACGGTCCGGCATTGCCCGGTGCATTGAGAAATGGGATCGAATGGCTTACACTTTGACCGGAACAACGGGACAAAAAGAGATCCAGGGGGGACGGGACAATGAGGAAGATTTTTTTGCTGTTGCTGGCGCTTGGGATCACTGCTGCATTCGCTCTGACGGTTCCCGGCGACCTTTGGGCCCAGGGAGACGGTACGATATCCACGACTGTCATTGATGCCGGAAGCTTCATCACGGTCAAGGAAACGGCGGTGGGGGATGTGCTGTCTCTTTACAGGATAAGGGGTGACCGCATCGTCCTTGTAGACACGGTGGTCAATACCATCAACAGGGCAAGCAGTGATACAAGCTTCCCGAAACGGTTTGTTATTCGCGTGGATATGGAAAACAGGTAAAAAACTGGGTTGAGTTTTGGGTTTTGGGTTTTGAGGTTGGGTCCGGTGTTCTGGTTTCAGGTTTGTGGCTTGATGTTTAAGGTCCATTATACTAAACCCAAAACCCAAAACTTTCCCTCATTCGCCCTCAAACTGGGTGAGGCAGTGGATCTTGTAGCCGGCTTCCACCAGCTTTGTATGCCCCCCTACGTCAGGCAGATCAACGATAAAAGCTATCTCCCGGACGATACCGCCGATCTTTTCCACCAGCCTTGCGGAGGCAAGAGCGGTTCCTCCTGTGGCCAGGAGGTCATCAATGAGGACAACCTGATCACCTTCCTCTATGGCGTCCTTGTGGATTTCGATGATATCCGTTCCATATTCCAGAACGTACTCCTCCTGGACCGTTTCACCAGGAAGCTTTCCCCTCTTTCGGATGGGAACAAAACCCTTCCCGAGGACGTAGGACAAGGCCCCCCCGATTATGAATCCCCGGGACTCGATCCCCACAATGGTGTCAAACTCAAAACCCAGATCTTCCGACACGTAGTGCTGGGCCAGGTTGTCGATGACGAGCCTGAAGCCTACGGGATCCTTGATAAGCGTCGTGATGTCACGGAACATGATCCCCGCTTTGGGGTAATCGGGGATTGTCCTTATGCGCGATTTAATGGGCATTGAACGCTCCTTTTCTCAAGCATGCATCTCCCTCATGGCCGGCAACGGATGTAATATACAAGAGGCGAGCCGTGGAAGGAAGGGTTCTGTTTAGCGGAGATGGGCTGGCACCTGGACGTGCCTGCTTATTGGGACGCCATATTTTGCAGGGTTTTATGGTTGTTATGGAAGTTCAGGACAACGCGAGGAAGCCCTGGTCCGGACAGGTATGGGCGCTAAAAGAACAGGTACGCGGACATCTGCGGTCTGTATCTGGAAAAATGTGCGGCGGGGAGATCCCTGGTGCCTTACCATGCCTGTCAGATCTCAGGATCCTCGTCTGTATCACCGGAGGGATCATCTGGGTCGACTTCAGAAAGCCGTTGAGATTCTCCTTCTGTCAGTTGTTCTTCATCAGTGAGCCCCTCGGCTTCCTTCTTCTCCAGTTTCCGGAGTCTTTTATCCTCTTTCTTCTTTTTCTTTGCCAACTCCTTCTGCCGTTTTTCGAACTGGTAGTTGCGCTTTGCCATGTCACCATCCTTCCGTCTGAATGCAGGGAAAAATAAAAGGAGCAGGCCAAGGAACCTGTCTCCCTTACGGTTCATCCCAAGCTTTATTTAAATCTGCTGCTATTTGCCTTGAGGTTAACATTTTCCGGGGGTCTGCACCAGAACCAACCGGCAAAAAGGCCCGGAAGGGTTTTCAGCCTTCCGGGCCTCGGAAAAAACAGGGCTCTGGTACGCCCGATCCTGCGAGGATCATGGGCAGACAAGGCCCCTTGTCAGCTACTTGTTGACCTCGTTGACGTCAACGCCGATTGTCATGGCGCCGATGGCCTTGCCCTTGTCCATCACAGGAACCGATACCTGAGAGATCATCCTGCCCTCATCCTCCTCGACCTCATCGACAAAAACAGCGCCGATCCCGCCGTTGAAGGAGTTCCAGAACTTTGCCTCATCGCCCTGCCAGAAGTCACCAGTCTTGGTGGTCATGCAGACGTTGGCGCCTTTGTTGTCCATGACGAAGATCTCGGTAACATAAGGATGGCTACTCATAAGGGCTTTGGCCGCATTGGCGCAGTCATTGGCCATCATGTTATCCTGAATAGCGATCGTTCCCTCCAGTATGCCTCTCCACACCCGGTCCGTGTCCTTGATGTAGCTGAGGGAATAATCCTCCTTGTTCTGGGCTTTGACGGCCTTGACGATGCCTTTGTCCTCCCCGAACTTGGCCAGTACTGTATTGGCGGTCCAGTTGAGCATCTTCGTGTCAACTTCCGCCGCGAAGACGGTTCCCACCACAGAAATAACAAACACGATCGCGGTAATGATTACGAATGCCTTTTTCACGGTAATTGCCTCCTGACAGCTGGATTTTATCCGATTCAAAAACTTTCTTTCACGATAACCAAAACCTTAATGGCACCCTGGTGGTCTCACCCCCTTTCAGCCGATGGCAAAGGACATCTGACCTGAAAGAGTCAGATAGACTTGAATAGCCAGATGTTGAAAAGCTGGTTTTCCCCCCCTGTACGGTTAATACCTAATACAGTATACCAGATGATAGCAGGATGGTCAGGGTGACTTCAACAAAAATTGTCAGACCTCTTTACCTCTCATAAATATCCCGGAGTTGATCCGAAAAGGTTCACGGCGGTAAGAAGTCCGGATGAGCCATCCGGGAATAGCTGTCCGGTCTGAAGTTCCGGTTGCAGAAATATCATCTCTGGGTCCTGCCGGCCCCTTCATAATGGGAAGTAGTTTCATGTTTAATGAACCCTTGTTGCCGTAAATGGGAAAAACGGTAATGCACGAAACCGGTGCTTGAAGGTCTGTGGGAGAACAAAAGTTCATAAAATGCGTTTTTTTACAATAAGTTACCGATCTAAGCCAGAGCATGGGTACAATATTTGAATAGCTTTTAACAGGTTGAAAAAGGGGCTCTCACTTAAACTGGCAAAATCGACAGGAGGCCGATAGAGATGAAGAATGCTGGTTTGATCCTATTATGCCTCGCCGTCCTGGTAGTGGTTGGATGCGGGGGGACAGGTGCCGGAACGCAATCCTCCGTAAAACTGAACATGACCATTCTCAATGCAGAAAACGCATTTCTCATCGAGGGGGTCGTTTACAATGATCTCGACAGCAGCGGTTCCATGGAAACGGGCGAACCGGGGATCCCCGGTGTTGCAGTGACGCTGGTCGGCTTGGAGGACACGACAACCGATTCCCGGGGGTATTATGCCTTTTTTGTGAGCGCAGGCGGGAGCTACACCGTAGAGGAGACCGATCCGGCTGGATACACATCGACGACGGCAAATTCCTTTGACATTGAAATGACGGACCAGGTTGCCCAGTTGAATTTCGGCGACGCCTCCGACGTTCCCACGTACGCGATCTACGGAACCGTTTTTGATGACCTTGACCTTGACGGGAAACTGGACGTGGGCGAACCGGGCATCCCCGGCGTCGTAGTCACCCTGGATGGAGTCAATGAGCTTAACACCGCGGCGGACGGCACCTATGCCTTCGGGGTCACCATCGCGGGGATTTATACGGTAAGGGAGACTGATCCGGAAGGGTACGTTTCCATCACTGCCAATGAAGAGGTCATTGAAATCGTTGCGGATCATGTCGTGGTGGATTTCGGGGACCGGGCCGTGTCAGACATCCCCGTGGACGTCAAGCCGGGAAGCGGCGTCAACCCTGTTAACCTTCGCAGCAAGGGGGTCCTGCCTGTGGCCGTCATGGGTTCGGCTGATCTGGATGTCAGCCAGATCGATCCAGCCTCCCTTTTGCTGAACGGTGTGGCTCCTCTCCGGTGGAATTTTGGTGATGTTTGCGGTTCACAGGACAGGGACGCGGAGCCCCAAGGTGCAGGCGAGGAAGTCCCGGTGCCCGATGGCCACATCGATCTGACACTCAAATTCTCCACCCAGGAGATCGCCGGTACCCTGGGCGCAGTAAAGCGGGGAGACGTTGAAACTCTGACCATGACAGGGTACCTGCTTGACGGCACTCCTGCCTCGGGAGAGCAGCAGGTATGGATCGTCCAGGCGCAGAAATAGGATGGGGGATAAATGTTATACAGCAGCCGGACAGAGGCGGGGCTTTATGCCCCGCCTTCTTTTCTGGGACAAATAAAAAGAAGGATCCCCGGCATTAATCAGATTTTTTCAGATCATGGCGGCGGATCATGTTCCGGTTGCTTTTTCCGGGCGGTTTAAAGGGGCAAGTCCCGCCGAAAACCGTCGACGTAAAACCTGTTCTGCTGAGCTATCCATCGTGCCGGATGCTGCTCGATCCGGAACCAGGCATCTGTTTCTTTTCCCGACACCCGTTCGATTCCCGAACACAGGAAAACCGGATCCGGATTCCGGGTTCCAGGTTTCAAGGTTTGTAAGTCTTTGTTTTCTCTACACTCTACACCCTACACTCTACACTGACGCATTCTGGCATCCTCCTTGCTCCATAACGGTCAGTGAGTTTGAACGATCAATTACATGAAAGGAGTAAGTCATGGGTGATATGACAGTTCTTCAGAAACAGGAAATTGCACGGGGCGCCGAGGCCATGGGGGCCATCGTTGGGCGGTACGCCAAGAGAAAAGGGGAGAAAGTGATATCTCCCCTGGGAACGCTGTCCATCTGGGGCAAGGTCGTGGCTGTTGTAGCTGCCGGCGTCATGCTGGCCAGTATCGGCATGATCTTCATCGACGCTTCTGACATCGTTGTTGAGCACGGGCAGATCGCTGTTGTTGCCAGGGACACCGTCAACGTTCGCCAGTCGCCTTCGACCGGCGCTGCCATCCTCATCAAGGCCCGGTCAGGTGAACGCTTTAACATCATCGGCTCGAGGGATAACTGGACCCGCGTTCGCACCTCTGATGCGAAGATCTCAGGCTGGATCTCTTCGGCTCTTCTGAACACGAGGACAGCCAGGACCCTCAATTTTCAATACGAGATGAAAGGCTACTTCACCATCGCCCTCATCTCCATGATCGTAATCTTTTTCGCCCTGAGAATGAAGAAGGTACCGATACAGATGCCGTCCAAAAAGACCGGGTCAGAGACCCTTCTGGTCAACAAGGACTGAAACGGGGAGGGGCAAGGATTTGCCTCCCCCTTAAAGTAAAAAAAATACCGCGCTCCCAAAGCGCGGTATTTTTTTACTGGTGTTCACGTGTCTTGACGAAATCGATATCGGGGTTCTTCTCCACCGCGTGGCCCATCATCCATTCGCTGGTCTCGAGAAAGGTGAGGTTCCCTGCGGCGTCCAGAGCAAGGTGGGACTTGTTTTTCCCCTGGAATTCCTCCAGGATCTTTTTATCGCGGCAGTGCACCCAGCGGGCCGATCCGAGATCCACCGGTTCGTATGCCGCATCCACCCCGTATTCAGCCTTCAAGCGCTCAACGGTCACCTCGAACTGGAGCACTCCCACCGCGCCGAGGATCACGTCACCGTTTAGAAGAGGCCGGAAGACCTGCACAGCGCCCTCCTCGGACAGCTGGACGAGCCCCTTTTGAAGCTGCTTCGCCTTGAGCGGATTCTTCAGCCTCACACGCCGGAAGTGTTCCGGTGCGAAGTTGGGTATGCCGGTGAACCGGAGAGGCTCCTTTTCGGAAAAGGTGTCTCCGATCTGGATGGTCCCATGGTTGTGGATCCCTATGATGTCTCCAGGAAACGCTTCGTCCACATTGGTGCGGTCCTGGGCCATGAAGATGGTGGCGTTGGACAGGATAATCTCTTTCCCGAGCCGGTGGTGCCGGACCTTCATCCCGCGGGTGAATTTCCCGGAACAGATCCTCAAAAAGGCCATACGGTCCCTGTGCGCCTTGTCCATGTTGGCCTGTATTTTAAAAACGAACCCAGAGAATTCCTCTTCCTGCGGGAGAACGACCCGGGAGGTGGCGGGACGCGGGCCCGGACAGGGTGCGATCTCGATGAACGTGTCGAGCATCTCCTTCACGCCGAAATTGTTGATGGCGCTTCCGAAGAAGACGGGGGTCTGGTTCCCCTTCAGGTATTGTTCCAACTCAAAGGGATTGGCGGCACCGTCAAGGAGTTCGAGATCTTCTCTCAGAGTGTCTGCCTGGCGGCCCAGGAGTTCGTCGAGGCGAGGATCGTCCAGGCGGCTGATGGTGACCGAATCCCCGGGGAGCGTATCTTGGCCCGGGGTGAAGAGAGTGAGCTCCTTGCGGTAACGGTTGTAGGTCCCCTTGAAGGATTTCCCCATCCCGATGGGCCACGAAAGGGGAGCGCATTCCACCTGCAGCGTTTCCTCGATCTCATTGAGTATTTCAAGGGGCTCGAGCCCCTCGCGGTCCAGCTTGTTGATGAAGGTCAGAATGGGTGTGTTGCGCTGCCGACAGACCTCCATGAGCTTGCGGGTCTGCGACTCGACGCCCTTGGCGTTGTCGATGACCATGACGGCGCTGTCCACAGCGGTGAGCACCCGATAGGTATCCTCGGAAAAATCCTGGTGGCCGGGGGTGTCGAGGAGGTTCAGCTCGTGATGGGAGTAGTTGAATTTCATCACCGAGCTGGTGACGGAGATGCCGCGGTCCTTTTCCACGCTCATCCAGTCGCTGGTGGCATGCCTCGAGGCCTTCCTCGCCTTGATCTGGCCGGCCATCTGGATGGCTCCTCCAAAGAGGAGGAGTTTCTCGGTGAGTGTGGTCTTGCCTGCGTCGGGGTGGCTTATGATGCCGAAGGTCCGGCGGCGCTGAATTTCCTTTTGGAGCCTGTTCTTCACTGTCTTTTATGTTCCTTCCTGATCCGATACAAAGTTGCGATTCTTATACTGTCTTAGGGGAAATGTCAAGGGAGGGGCCGTGATTTGTGATTCGTAATTCGTGGATCGACGGTTCAATCCCGTTTTACGGGTTGAATATTGGTGGTCAGCGGTACGGAGGATGCATCCAATTTTCATTCTTTAATTTCAACTCCTCAGTTGTGGATTTTCATTTCATCCGCCATCATTAATGATCTTCGACCAGCTAGGGCGGACAGGAATTTCAAATTATAAGAATTGCGAAAAATAACCGGCTCATTAGATCAGATTCTTCGGCAAGCCGTAATTATCAGGGATGAAGGGGATGGATTAAACATCAAACCTGACACTTGAAACATCAAACCTGGTGTATGTTTTGACGCGATATTGATTTTCCCGCTGAACCTGGTTCTTCTCTGGACCTTAAACTATTAACTCTGGACTTTCTTCATCTGCAGCCCGTACAACCCCCAGGCAAGCAGATAGCAGACTGTGCCCAGCATGAGCAGGCTGTAAAAACCCGTGGTGACTGCGATCACTCCGGCGAGGGAACTGCCGATAACCGAACTGTAGCCGTTAAGGGCCCACGCCCAGGTTACCAGGGATTCCCTGTCAGCCTCGTAAAGCATGAGGGCCGAAGGGAAAGGAAATCCCATGAAAAATGCGGGTGGGGCAGCGACCAGGAACAGTGCTGCGAGCCTGGCCTGCACAGACAGCTTCAAAAGGGAAGGGATCAGAAAATAAACCGCTGCAGTCAGCATCACCACAGCAGGGAAGATCCATCGGGGACGTTTATCCCGGTTCATCCTTTCGCCGGCCAGGTGACTGCCGAGACCTGAGCTCAGCATGAATGAGGTAAGGACCACACCGGCGGTCACGGCCGGCGGACCCATCACGAGTCCTGCCCTCTTGATGAGCAGGATCTCTATTGTCATGTAACCTGTGCCCAGGCAGGCGAAGTAAAGGCCGAAGTATAGTCCGCCCGAAGCCGCTCCCGGCCGCGACAGTATAAGGGCTGCAAGGGCGAAGGCAGTCGTGACGATGAGCACCATGGTGAGAAAATAGAACCCCCATTCCACTCTCGGGAAAGCTGCCTCCCTCGATCTGCCGGCAAGGTGTTTCAGGTACGAAAGTCTCAGGGAGTGCCAAGGATAAGGCCTGCTGTCGTCCGGAGGTCTGAGATCCAGATCGTGAGCCAGGGTCTGTTCACCGGGCGATAGTGTCTCCTCCGGTGCGGGAAAACGGTCTCCATCAGTGAGGGTAAACCCCTTCCGGGTACAGAAATCGGTAAGCTTTTCGACCTCCCCGGCATTGAAAGGCTCGGGCTTTACCAGGATCGTGTGGCTGGACCAACCCGTTACAAGGTAAACATGGTTCCTGAATCTCCCTCCCTCATTAAGGGCGCTTATCTGCCTGAAAAGGTTGAGGAGCTTCCATCTTCCCGTGGGGGGATACATGTTCCAACCAGTAATGGCGATCATTCCGTTTTTTTCCAGGCTTGCGATGGCGGCGTTAATTCCCTGAAGTGTGACCTCGTAACTCTCCGCCGTTCCTGTAAGACCCGCAGCGGCCGAGGCCAGGTTGATACGGGCTGGGTAGACGATGAGATCGTAAAAGGCAGTACGTCCGCTGAAGTGAGCACGGGCGTTATCGCTCCTGATAACGGTCGTCGTGGGAGAAAAAATCCATGTTTTAAACAGATGCGGGTTGTCCGCAACCAGATCCTTTATGGCCGTGTCGGGCTCGATCAGGGCCGGTGCCTGTAAACCGTACACGATACTTCTCAACGCCTCTTCACCACCGTCGAAACCGACGATGGCTGTCTTTGAGTCCCTTCCGGAAATTACATACGGGGCGGCGGCCGTCTGCCAGCGGAGGTAATCAAGCGTTTTGTCATAGGGAGTGGAGGCAAGGCATATTGTCCCTGCCCTGTCACCGTTAAGGTACAGGGCCGCCTGCCCGGGAAGATGGCCGCGGTACCTGGTGGAAAGCCCGGCCGCGGAGCGAAGTGCTGGTGCGCTGACAACCTGGTACCTGCCGGACACACCCGATGTGCCAGCTTCAATCCTGGAATCAGGAAGGTTAAGAACGTAGGAAATATCCTTGTAGGGGCCGTAGATGGCGGATGAAGACGGGTAGAAAATGACCGGGATGACGATCACAGCAGCGCAGGCGGCCCAGTTTACTTTTCCCCCCTCAAAATGCACCAGCGCCGCCAGGACGGCCAGTCCCGCGAAGAGGGCAGGTATCCTGGAAAGATCCTTCAGCTCAAGCGTTGTAAGAGCCGCGAGCATAGCCACCACACCCACCGCGGCACCGACCAAGTTCCACCCATAGTACCTGCCCACCGACCTGCACTCTAAAAGGGGGAGTGCCAGCGCTCCTGAGGCAATAGTGAAAGGAAGCGTAAGTACCGCTACGAGGAGCCCCACTTTAAACCATTGATAGGGATCCCTTATTATGAGGCCGGGGTCCAGGTGCAGCTTTGCCGATACGTATATGACAGGCCTGTACACCAGGGTCGCTGCCGTTGCCAGCACAGCATAAAGGTAACGATTCCCGGCAAACACCCGATCTTTGAACCTGCCGAGGATGCTGCCGCTCAAACCGTAGCCGAGCAGCGCAGTAGAAATGGCCAGCGTGACGAAAGGCTGCCAGTGGGATATGGCAAGCAGCCTGACCAGAACGATCTCAAAACTGAGGATGGAAGCGGAAAGCAGGAGAACCGAAAGGGACAGGGCCATCTTTTCAGTGGCCCAGGAGAGGAACAAAGCGGACGGCGATCAAAGGTTCCTCCGTTACTTTTCCTTCAAGGTCCTTCAGGACTAGCACCAGCTGCTGCACGGAGAAGGGGCTGCCCAGGGGGATGATCAGGCGTCCGCCCGGCTTTAACTGTTCGATAAGCGGGGGAGGAATGTGGTCGGCCGCGGCGGTGACGATGATGGCGTCAAAGGGAGCCTCGTCTTCCCAGCCGAAATAGCCGTCACCAAGTTTTACGTAGACGTTCGGATATCCGATGCTTTCCAGCCGCTTCTTTGCTGATTCGGCAAGCTGCTCATATATCTCCACGGTGAAGACTGCTCCTGCCAATCTTGAGGCCACGGCCGCCTGGTAACCGGACCCGGTGCCCAGTTCAAAGACCCTGTGTGACGGTTCGAGCTTCAGCAGATCGGTCATCAGGGCGACGATATAAGGCTGGGAGATGGTCTGTCCCGAACCTATGGGCAGGGGGTAGTCATGGTAGGCCTGTTCCCGGTACTTCTCGGGCACGAAAAGATGCCTGGGAACAGTGGCCAAAGCCGTGAGCACATCCGGGTTGCTGATGCCTCGGCTCTTTATCTGGAACCGGACCATGTTCTCTCTGGCTTTTTGGAAGTCGGCATCGCTGCCTGATGCTGCCGGAGACGGCAGTAAAACCACCACCGCCAGCAATACCGTCAGGCTCTGCTTCAACGTTTTCAGATGGATACTCCAAGTTCTCCGCTCTCAAGGTACATGTGGTCGTTCTCACGGACCCTGTCGCCTACGAGAATGCCAATGAAATCTCCCTTGCCCGCTTCCAGGATATCCGCGTGGTTCATCTGCATGGACCCGATCACCTGGGTAAAATCGGTGGTATAGCCTAGAAACCGCACGCTGTCGCCGACCTTCACACGGCCCCGGAGGATCTCCACGGCCGCCACCCCGGGCTTGCGGAAGTATTCCCTGACCACACCGACAGCTTCCCTGTTTTCGTGTTCCGTCATTTTCCACCCCCTGTACGCTCGGATGGGCCACACAGTTCCCCTTGCTGAAGTTTAGCATAAAGGACCGTGATCCGTGATTCGTGACCTGTGATATCCTGTAATCTTTGATCCGTGATCCTTGAAACCTGGAATCTGGAACATGGAACATGGAACATGGAACCAGCCTGTTCACGAAGCTTTGGCTGGCAGGCCCGAGGGAAGCGAGCGAACCCATGCGCGGCAGTCCAAGGCATCATTTAACAGGGACAAAGGGCATGCAGGGGATAAAACAGGGCAAGGTGGAATAAGCGATGTCAAGCGCTATTTTGAAGATCCAGGAACTCCCTCAAAACTCAAAACCCAAAACCTGACTCAAGTTTCCGCTATACTCGTTATCAGGGGGGAGAACCCATGAGCCCACGCTTTATACATTATGTAAAAGTGTCACCGTTCATCGTCGCACTGTTTTTGGCCGTCGACACGGTGACCTTGCCGGTGTTCACAGTGCTGGTACTTGGGTTTTTACTGCTTTTTGTCCCCGTCAGGTGCCCGGGCTGCGGCAAAAGGGTGGATTACAATCCTGGTAAGGTATTTCTCGACCAGTGGGCCTACACCGTTTGCGTGCCAAGGAAATGCAGCGGATGCCGGCACCCGCTGTCGAACTGGCTGGACAGTTTTATTCCATGAGTTCCAGGTTCCATCCGCCTTCGCTAACTCATTGCTGCCAGCTACGGCGGACAAGACTTTCAGGTTCCAAGGGTAAGTTGAGCTCGGGTTGAACGTTCAATGCTTGCCACGCCGAAGCTTCATGCGAAGGCGGTTCAACGTATAACGGGTAAATGGCTGGGACTAGTGACTCGTGGATCGTGACTGGCAAGACCAGTCCAGCGTCCAGAGAGAACATCCGTTCCGGATCAAGAATTCAAAGTTGAAAAAGCGCCTGTCACAAGGCCAGTCTGCCATAGCCCGAGGTGCGACGGTGGAAACCGTCATCCGGGTGACTTGTCCGCCGAAGCCTTGTGCAAAGGTGGGAGCGATCCCGGCGAAGGGACAAATCACGAATCACGAGTAACGAATCACGGCCTTTCAACAGGGATGAAGGGATAAACCTCAAACAGCAAACAGGAAACCTCAAACATCTTTTAAG
>Ga0209536_100003343_pt1 | contig 25805 bp, 20 predicted proteins | sample DeeMarSeWOR28_12_FD_187461 | JGI IMG/M metagenome (GOLD analysis project Ga0209536, IMG submission 187461) | Marine sediment microbial communities from White Oak River estuary, North Carolina - WOR-2-8_12 (SPAdes) (version 2) | ecosystem: Environmental > Aquatic > Marine > Intertidal zone >...
TCTATCCACCAAATAAAGAAGGATGGAGCATCAGGATGTCCTGCTCCATCCGCAATCGAGGATCAAACTCTCAAAATCCGTCAGATGAATAATGCGGGATAGAGCAATGCAGCAACACCACCGTCCGCAGTGGCATACCACAGGTTCTGTACATATTTGGGCCATCCCTGATGCATGTTTGACGTACAGCACGGATACCCGGTCAGGGTACCAAATACAAAATCGGTTCTGCCATGGACCAGCGTTTCATAGGATGTCTGTAATTTATCTGTGAGTTCCACCTGGTTGGCTGCCTGAAAATACTGCCTTGACGTAAAGTCATCTGATGCTTGCGTGGGTAAAGCGTTGTACGCGATCTTTTCCAGGTGATCGGCAAATGCCATGTCACCGGTAATGGTAAGGATGGTTTCCAGCGAAAACATCTCCTCGACAATTGAGCAAAATTCGATTCCCTGGACCGGGTTTGTTCCATGTAATGGTTCATCGGCCCCATACATGCCCTGCGGTTGCCCATGATATTTTTTTACATCTGCAAGGGCTTTTTTTACCGCGCGCAGGTATTTTTCATCCTGATCAAACTGGGAATAGATGATGGGTTGTTTAAGACTTTGCGCCAGGTTGACGCAATGCATGCCACCGATCTTGGAAACGGTCAGTGATCGGATTTCATCCGGATCAAAAGGATAAGGTTTTAACCTTGAGTAATGCCATGGCGTTACAGGATCATTGTAATTCTCTTCATTGAGATATATGTCTGTCCAGGGAAACGTTTGTTCTTTGATCAGTTTTCCCAGGTCAAGCAAAAAATCATCTCCTGTGATATGGTACAACCAGTACACCACCATCAGGTTATCACCACCTCGCCGGTTGGCCCACAGTGTCCAGCTATCGAGGGGTCTGTTTGGTAATTCTTTTAGCTGAAATTTGAAATAATTGGTCAAAGCTGTGATCACACGTTCATCTTGCGTAGTGGAATAGTATTGCTGCAAAATTTTAAGCATCACCATTTTTGGCCACCAGTCTTTGCGCATACCTCGCTGCAGGCCGGATTCATATTCAGGTTCTTCCTCAAAGGGGATTGGTCCCAGGTATCCATTTGTTGCCTGGTTATTCAGTGTCCATTCGATCCAGGGCTGTACTTTTGCCTTCAGGATTTCATCATCGAGAATATAGGCCAAAGGCAATAGACCGTCGATCCAGTAAGGTCCTCTTTCCCAGCCGTCGCCATCGCCTCCCAGCCAGCCATTTCGCGGACGCATCACCTCCGGATAGATTTCGTCCAAATGCCCGGTCATGCCGTCCCGCATACGCTCGAGTTGATCCAGCAGCCATCCGTTGGGTTTTATTGTACCCAGGGGTAATTCGAGATAAGGTTTCGGTTTGAGTGGGGAGCGGTTTTGGAGATAGGAGGTTTGCATCATTGGTTCTGCAATTTTGTTTTCCCGGTGGTTGCATCCTGCCAGTAAGATCATCAGGATAAATGTTAATTTGAGTCGAAATCTTTGGAACAAATTCATGCCTACCTAGATAATTTAGTGGATATTAATTATGATCTGCCAGTCTACAACTGGATTTGGACTGATAAATATCTAAAATAAAAACCGGAACTAAAATGGAAATATATGCCAGGAAATCCCAGGGATCATACGTAGCATCGTAAAGTTTCAAATACTGTGCAATCTCAATTCCAGTACAAACGAGCAGGAAGATGAAGAGTGTTCTGTAAGGTGTAAAAAACCGAGTCCACGCATTTTTTGTATAGTTTCTGTACAATCCCCGGAACAGGATATAATTCCATGCCGGTCCGGTTATATCCAATACGTATCCTTTCCAGAAATCACCCAGATCTGTCCATATGGTGGCTAATCCAGTAGAACAAAGTACAACTAAACCAATAGCCCAGCAGGGGGCAAATTTATCATGAAGGTTTTGTGTTATAGTAGGTCCTTTGCTATCCAATGTAAAAATTATATGATTTCCCTTCTTGGTGAAATACTGAATATATTAAAACTAAAATAGATCCCAGTCGAAATTGGCAATTTCATTTCAATCGATGAATCATAGTTTAATTTGTAATAACATGGAAGAGAGGATTCTATTCTACATCTTCCGCAATTCCGATTTGCCCGGAGGCAAATCAAAACAGGCAATGGTTGCTCCTTTTTCCTTCCAAAAGCTATTGCCTTTTAATGCATCTCTATTGGATATTTCTGTTAGTTGTATCTTTTTATTGCCATATAGAAGTGCTGGACTGGAAAGGCGTTTATTCAGTTTAATGGTAAAATCCTTAGCTCCAAATGGAGCATTAATGGACAAACCATCTTTCAAATCTTCAAAGTTGACAAATTCTTTGGCAGCCCAGTATTGTGAAATCTCGCTGAGTTTCATCCAAATAATAGAAGCTCCGTATTTTTGTTCCAGCCGGTCTACCACTGTTTTGAAAATATTGAATCCAATTTTCTCTCCATTATAATAGATTCCCGGCCAGTGACATACCATGATGGCTGGTTCTCCATTGGTGATCACATCGACCATTCTGCCTGTATTGAGATCTTCTGTAATAAATCTATCCGGATCTCCTGGTACCAGACCGTCCCAACCACCAAACCAATCCCCGGTGCAGCCAATGATATGTACCGAGCAGGAAGGATTATCTGATTGGATGTTTTCCTTGTGCACGACTACCGGAGCGACACTTTTTTCTTTTTCGGTGATGACATCCCGGAAAAAGTGACTGATGTTGGCATTATAGTTTTCTTTCACGGCATCCAGAGTGGCAGCCGCCAGGTTGGGTATATTTCGATGGCAAAATCCTCCCGGGGTAGTGACGCCATCACAATAAAATCCGGCTTCTTTCAGCACATTCAGGGCGAAAGAAATATAACCAGCCAGTTCATCCCTGCTTTTCTCCTGGCTCCATTCCCAGTTTTCCATATAGTCCGGTGTAGCATAAGGAAAAGGCAATCCGGTCTTGATATCGATCACGCGCGTATGGCTGATCATTTCCGGATGGATGTCCCAGTTTGGGGTCACCTCATTGCGGACCAGTTTCAGGCTATTCTTAAGCTCCTGTTCAGTCCAGCCTGGGATATACCGGTGCAACCATCCCGTACATGCCGGGTAGGGAACCATGCTGTATTTGCCTTTCACTCCATGTAGGTCACACCATTCTATAAACTCCATAACAAATGAATCCGGAATTTCCCGGGGCAAACTGCGCCAGTCCTGCTTGTAGTTATCCGGAAACACCTCAGCAAACTGAGGGATCCCGTAATAGGCCATATTCACCAACGCCGTGGAATCGTCGATGATGAAGCTGACGGGGACACGGTTCTGCGGATTTAATATTTCAACGGATGCATTTTCCATTTCTGTGCTACCTAATGACTGCGCAATCGGTTTAATGGATAGTGCAGTTATGCTGGTATTTCGGATAAATTGTCGGCGGTTCATAAGGTGAATTATTTTATGGAGATATACTTCATAGGTACAAATTATTAATTCCACCTGTAATCAACAATTTTATTATTCGGTTTATTAGATATGTTAGATTTAAGACAGTGTTGAAAGTCCAGATCTGAATTGTTTGATGTACATCATATTTCGGTAAGGCAGAAAAAAGCACGATGCCGATAATTATATTACCGCTTGATCTCCTGTATTTGGGAATGGTTAAATAAAACTGGAGCAGCCATTTATGCGATCAAATCAACTATGGGGAGATTCCCTACAAAAAATCATTTTTTGCAAAAAATTCAATAAATTAGATATGTGTAAAATCAATTGAAAGACATGGCCCAAAAGGAAGAAATAATTCAAAAGTTTAGCAATCATGTTTCTTCCGGCAAAGCTGAATTTTTCATGAAGTACGGGATGGATTTTGTGATGGGGAAGCGGGAAGGGCCATACCTGTATGATATTGATGGCAAAAAGAAGTTGTACAACCTGCACTGCAATGGTGGCGTCTTCAACCTGGGCCATCGCAACAGGGAGATCATCGAAACACTGAAAACAAGCCTGGATGAACTGGATATCGGGAACCATCATCTGATGAGCCGGGAACGTGCCGAACTGGCATCTATGATCGGCTTATTGATGCCAGAAGATTTGGATTATGTGGTTTTTGGTGTGAGTGGAGGAGAAGCGGTTGACCTGGCTATCAAAGTAGCACGTGCATATACAAAAAAAACAACCATCGTATCTGCTGTAGGTGGTTATCACGGGCATACCGGTCTATCCATGGCTACGGGAGATGAAAAATACAGATCCCCATTTGGCCCAACTTCTCCCGGCTTCAAACAGGTACCCTATGGCAGCCTGGAAGAATTGAAAAAATCCATCGATCATGACACAGCAGCCATCATCCTGGAAACTATACCGGCTACTTTGGGCATGCTGGTCCCATCTCGGGAATACATGCAGGGTGTCAGGAAACTATGTGATGATCAGAAGATCTTGTTGATCCTGGATGAGGTGCAAAGCGGACTGGGCCGTACAGGCGAACTCTGGGCATTCACTTATTTTGACATTGTTCCAGACATGGTGATCCTGGGAAAAGGGCTTTCCGGAGGAATATATCCCATTACAGCCACGGTGCTTCGCAATCGGCTTGATTCCGTTTTTCACCCGGATCCTTTCATTCATATATCAACTTTTGGTGGATCCGAGATTGGTTGCCGGGTTGCACGAAAAGTGCTTGAGATTTCCTCAGCTCCTCTATTCCTGGAACATGTCATCCATTTGGCTGGTATTTTCCGCCGTGAATTGGATCGCCTGGGCAATAAACATTCCTCCTTTTTTATTGGTATCCGGCAATTGGGCCTAATGATAGGCCTGATGTTAAGAGGTGATCTTGCTGGCCCCTTGCTCACCAAAACAGCTTATGATGAAGGATTGCTGCTTATTTATGCCAACAACGATCCATCCATCTGCCAGTTCCTGCCGCCACTTGTCATGACAGAAAGTGATGTGGATGAAGTCATTCAGAAACTAGATAAGGCGCTGGCAAATGCAAAAAAATTATATCCATTGGTTTACCTGAAGAAAAAAGTTGATGAGGTAACCGGGAAACCTGCCAGAAAAAGATGAAAATCCGGATCGATAAATTGATACTGCAGGAATTTGAGGAAGGGCTCAATACATCTCATATAGAGAAATCCGTCATCCCGGCAAGGATCCTCGGTTATGGTGAAATTTCTTCCGTCTTTGAAATAGACGGGATGCCTGGGCTGGCGTTTAAACGAATGCCGCTATTCAACAATCGGGGAGAAGCCGAAAAATATGTATCAGGCTATATGGAATATTGTGCAGCGTTAACTGATGCCGGACTTGAGCTGCCGCCAAGTGCTACGATCATCCTTGAACAGGATGGACTGGCCATTCTATATATTGTGCAACCAATTCTGCAGATTCACCACTTCGGGCATAAACTTTTGCATTCCATGCCCGATGAAAAGATTGGAATACTCTTGCGACAAATTGCCGACTCGATCAATAAGGTGTGGGTATTTAACCGGGACCACCAACCTGATCTGGAAATTGCCATTGATGGGCAGATATCCAACTGGGTATGGGTGGAAGAAGGCGGGGATCACAAACTATATTTCATCGATACATCAACCCCCCTTTTGCGGAAAAATGGTGAAGAACAGTTTGATCCGGAACTTTTGCTGAAAAGCGCCCCTTCTTTTTTGCGTTGGCTTATCCGGTGGCTTTTCCTGGATGAAGTCATGACCCATTACTATGATCCGGTGAAAGTATTTGTTGACCTGGCGGCTAACCTGCACAAGGAACAACGGCCAGAACTGATACCTGAAGCTTTAAATATTCTGAATGAATTTATTCCCGATAGATCCGTAAAGATTACCAAGAAAATGGTTGACAAATATTATCGTGAAGATAAAATGACCTGGCGTCTTTTCCTTTTACTTCGGAGGATTGATCGGTGGCTCAAGGTATCCATTCTTGGCAAAGATTATGTCTACATTTTACCGGGAAAAATTAACAGGTAAAGTATGTGTGATACATTTGTAGCCCTTCCTTCCGTTACTGCAGATCAATCTGTCATTTTTGGTAAAAATTCTGATCGTGAACCCAATGAGGCCCAGGTGCTTGAATACCATCCCGGAAGTGAGCACAAAAAAGGAGAAAATGTGCAATGCACCTATCTATCTATCCCGCAGGTATCGCAAACCAGTGCGATACTGATCAGCCGTCCATTCTGGATGTGGGGGGCAGAGATCGGCGCCAATGAGCATGGTGTAGTGATCGGGAATGAAGCAGTTTGGACAAAAATGCCCATTGAAAGGGTTCCAGGACTTACGGGAATGGATATCCTGCGACTTGCTCTTGAAAGAGGACGGGATGCAGCATCGGCCATGGAGGTGATGATACAATTGTTGCATGATCATGGGCAGGGAGGAATATGTGGCTACGAAGATAAAAAAATGGCCTATCATAACAGCTATATCATTGCAGATTCCAGGGGTGCCTGGATATTTGAAACCGCTGGATCATTCTGGGCTGCAAGGCAGGTACACGACTACTACTCCATATCAAACACACTGACTATTGGTGAAGAGATCGACAGGATGCATCCCGGATTGATTGATCATGCTAAAAAGAAAGGATGGCTTAAAAAAGGGCAGCAATTTAGTTTTTCAACGTGCTATTCGGACTGGTTTTATACCACCTTTTCTGCCGCAAGAAAGAGGCAAAACCAATCCTGGTGCAAGATAAGAGATAATCAGCAAAATTTCGGACTGAAGGATGCCTTTTCATTGCTTCGCAATCATGGAGATAGTGCCTATGCACCCGATAGTCATTTGTTGGGCAACCGGATCTGCGCCCATGCAGGGAATTACTTCACCAGAAATGCCACACAGTCCACAGCTTCGATGGTGGCCCATCTGAAAGGAGATGATCACACCTTTTGGGCGACAGCCTCGTCTGCTCCCTGCACGGGAATTTTCAAACCCGTATGGATTGGCGATGGCATCCTTCCGGGAATCAATCCGGATATTACAGGGAGATATAATGAGAAAAGCTATTGGTGGTTTCATGAAAAGCTGCACCGGCAGGTTATCAGGGATTATTCCACCAGGAATGCGGTAATTATAAAAGAGCGAAATAAGCTTGAAGATGAATTGATTGCCAAGGCGGATAAAATTGAATTGAATCAGAAAAATGAATTCTGCCACCACGTGTTTTCTGATGCACGAAGATTAACTTTCGATTGGATCAAACGGCTTGAATCCATGCCTGTTGGAAAGAAAGCCGGGTTGTTCTATAACAGGTATTGGAAATATCAGAACCGAAAAGCTGGATTGGAATTGTAAAGGTGACAACTACAATTTATGCACCTTAAATTGATCTCATTTAGAAAATGAGTGATATGCGAAATTTCAGATAAGAAAGCTAATGGTTATTGTATCAGTTAAATTGTTCATTGAATGGTTAGTAAAATTTTTAATGTGCATATCCGTATTATGTGATATCCTTATTCGCACGTCATGCTGAACTTGTTTCAGCATCTCATTGCTTTGATAATCAACATTTTAACGGCTAGACACTGAAACAAGTTCAGGGTGACATTCTTTCTATGATACACAGCGGATATCCAATTTTTTAATTGCTTGAATAAAAAATGCTAGATTTATAGAGGTGGTTATTTTTATATATAATAATAATTTAGAAATGTTCAGAGCCATAATTCGTTAGACTTTTTAAATTTTTTTATGAGTAATTATAAGTTTATATGAAGCACTTACCAGTAATAGTGGTTTTATTTTTAATCGGGATATTCGCTTGTAAACCACGGGAAAAATTTCACGACTCTTTTTTTGAAGATTTCGATAAATCTTTGTCCAAGTATTTTGAATTTCATTCTGGTGGGAATAGTGCCGATTTTACCAGGGAATTTGGCGTTGAGTCCCCAACCGAATCCGGGACAAAAATTCTTTCCTTTAAGATTGATCCCACAGATAGTGCGGGTGCTGGCCGGGGACCTGAAATTATATCTAATGACTTTACCCATTTTGGTTCCTATGCTGCGTGTCTGAGAGTTCCGGATGTGAGGGATATTCAACCCAATGTTGGTGCGGTAGTTGGCTATTTTACCTATCATGTGGATCGTGAACAAGGGCTTAGCGAAATAGATTATGAGTGGCTTATTGCTGACCCAGAGGTTATTTACGTCGGTACATGGACAGGTTTCCGGGGTGAGCTAAGGAGAATTGGCCGGACCATAAACCTGGCAAAAGGGATCATTTATAGCACAACCACCAGGGTAGGTCATAATGGAGTCAGAAGCGAGCTGACGGGCGAACAAAATCAACCTGATACCATTCCGGCAATTGAAGGCTATGATGCCTCCTCACAATTTTATACCTATGGTTTTGACTGGTTTGCAGACCACCTTCGCTGGTGGATGATCCATCCGGAAACAGCCGATACAGTTGTATTGTGGGATTACAAGGGATCACCGCTAGGAATACCACAAAATCCTTCCCGGTACCGGTTGAATTTCTGGCATACCGACAACTGGCCGGTCGAGACCAATCCTAATTCGATCGAAAGGCCGCTGCAACCTTATGAACTGGAGATAGATTGGATGTCGTATGATCCGTTGGTAAATAATCAGGATTAAATGAAAAGGTCTTTTCTATATCAGCATTTGTGGATATTAGACTTTTCATGAGAACAGATGGACATATATTGGCTTGGTGGGATTGATTGCTAATCATCATGGGGTGGTATATTTTCCATCAGAAAATATTCGAAAAACAGATAGATCTGTTCATTTGATTTGGCATTCGGCGCATGTTCTTTCCTATTTGTCATAGCCACCCGGTTCTTGTATCCCAAAACTTTGTTGATTTGAATGGTATGGTTAAGTGCCATCCATCGATTCGGTGGATCTTCCGCTCCGCCAGACACAAGAAATGGACGAGGTGCCATGAGTGCATGCAACTCGTGCAGGTCACACCCATTATCTATCAGTTGTGGATATAATCCTTTTGCAGGATTGTTTTTGGTGATTAAACCTCGTTCGCGCCAGGGTGGTGAATGATATCCAAGATACCATGGCTCCCAGTAATTGATATTTGGCCGTGATTGATCAAAAACGATTCCCGGATCGGACCAGACGGCACAGTTAAAATTTTCAAACAAACAAGAAGCAAACATAGCCCATTTGCCACCAAATGAATGACCTACAATGCCAATTCTGGTAGAATCGACTTCCGGGTGAGAAGCCAGCAGGTACCAGGCATTGGAAGCTGCATAGGCCAGCATGGATAAGGGCTGTATCCTGGCTTCATTGATATTCGGATAGTAGATGGCATACGTCTCATCTTTGGTCGCCTGGGTAGTTCCGATCGAAAGGGTGACAAATCCTCTTTTTGCCAGCTGATAGGCAAAATCCCTTTGAGGGTTTCCAAGGCCTATAGCTGTTTCCGGTTCGTAGTAGAGCGTTATCACAGCTGGTTTTTTGCCCTTTTTATCCGGGACCAATAAATAACCTTCCGTTTGTTCGACTGGGGTCCACAAGAACCGGATTCGATATTGAAGAAAATTCTCTCGCTCCACTTTGCTAAGAATTTCCATTTCAGGATTCTTTAAGTAGGCGGGCCATTTCCCCATCAGGTTGTGCCATTTATTATAAATTTCTTTGCGACGTTCTTTCCAATCTCCTGGCGTTTTCACAATTCGACCATTTTCAAAAATCAATGGTGATTTGTAATCTCCATACCTATCTACATATTTCTCAGGGGGAGTAAAAAAAGGTGCGATTTTATCCCAGGAGGAATCGATGAATAACTTTAGCTCTTCTGTAAATCGTTTCGATAATCCGGAGGATAAGAGAAGCATAAGAAATGCCAAAAGGATCAATTTATAATGTTTAAGCATATGTATGCATTTAATCAATAGGAAGGTTCATTTTTTTCAGGAGAGCTAAATATCTTGCATACTCCTTCAATTTATCATAATTAAATTGAGTGGAAACATATGAGGGGTTAGGATTGTATGTTTCATACATTTCTACATACCAATTTAATGCTTCGACATATCTTCCTATGGTGAAATACCTGTCAGCCTGGCTATCCATATTTAAATTATTTTATCGATCTTTTGCATGAACCTCCTCACTTGCGGTATCATTCCCATTCTACCCCATCGTTGTTACGGATCGCATTAGCGGGCAGCGGGTGTTCCTCATCGAAAAGATACAGTTTTTCTATTTCTTCGATGACGATCCCTTCCTCATTCAGGGTGCCATCCGGATTCATGGCTTTGGAAAGGTCCAGTTTGAGGTGTTTAGCCAGGAACGGATACACGGCGGCCCGTTTATTGTAATCGTATCCATGATCATCGTCCGGAAGGTGTACATTCTCCACCATTTCCACCTTACCGAATAGGCTGTAGATATACCTGATATTCGGATACTCAACCTCCGGAGTGGTTTCCGTGGCATCTTTACCCACAGATACGAGCAAGAGCGGTTTGGGAGCGTGACAGGCGGTGATCTCTACGTTGTTAGTCCTGAAATCCCCTTTCTCATGAATGGGCATTCCCAACTCACAGATACAACCTCCAAAATGCCTGTTGGAAACCATTACCACAGGAACAGAAACATAAAGTCTCTGATCCACCGCGGCCAGGAGGAAGGTCTGTGTCCCTCCACCGGAGGCTCCCGTACAGGCGATCCGATCCGGGTCGGCACCCATCATCAGGATAAAATCCACTGCGCGTATGCTGTTCCAGATCTGCAGCTTCATGGTTCCAGGATGATCGTGTACCCAGCCAATCTCAGCCATCTGCCCGTACCCTACCATGTCATATGCAAAAACGATAGCACCCATCCGGGCCATCGCAGCACACCGTTTTTGTACATCTGGTCTGAACCGGCCATAATCCTCACGATTGGGCCAGTGTCCATGGGGACTCAATACAGCCGGCAACATACCTTCTTCGTGGAGTGGCCGATAAATGCTGCCCGTTACATAGACTCCTGGCAGGCTTTCGAAAGCGAAGTTCTGCACCTGGTATCCATCATATTCCCGGATATCCCCAAAAATGGGATTTAAAGCATGTTTTTCAGGGAAAGGTTCCAATCCGGTAACCTTCAAGATGTGGTACCTGATCTGGTCTGCACGTGTTTCCCATTCCGCTGGGGTTGTAAAGGAATCCCGCATATTTTTCAGGAATTCATTGCCTTCGTGTTCTGACCATTGATAGATCTGGCCGGCCTTTGATTTCTCATGCCGATCATCTTGCCTTTCTTTTGGTGTTGTATTGCATCCGCAATAAAAAAATATATGGAACACAAATACTGAAATATTAAATAAATAACGAACGGGAATTGCCATCATGTAATCGGTCGATATCACCATGAAAATAAAAATTAATTTTAATATTATGAAAAGGCAAAACCTAATGTTTAGAGCCCATCAAAGCGGTATACCCGACGATGTCAGTGAACATGATGGCAGCGAGCTTTCGGACAGTCGTAGCCATAGATATTCTATCATATAATGGCTAATGGTGAGTTGTAAACTTACTACAATTTACTAAAAAGTGTGGCGTTATCTACTGATTAATAGAATTTAAGATAAAAGGGATGATTAGATTAACCTGGTCTGAATTTTATCGAGAAACCACCTACCAAATTTATATTGTTTTAACTATATTGAATAGATACACCAAATACATGATGAGGTGTGTAAATTGAATCTACATTCTGGAAGTTGCATACCAAAACCCAAAGCCCGAACACTATGAAAAATATGTTTTTAATAATTTTATTATGCTTGACTGAGATAGCTGTTTTTGCTCAGGAACCCAAGTTTTCCCGTCTCTTTTCAGAAGTAACTCCGATCGATATTAAACTTAATCTATCACTAAAGGAGGTGCGCAAAGAAACGAATGATACGACTTATATGAAAGACGTCATGTTGCATTACGCAGTGGAACCAGGCGAGGGGGATTCGATAAATGTAAATATTCGAACACGTGGGGACTTTAGGTTAAAGAAATGCTTTTTTCCCCCATTGCGGTTAAAAATAAAAAACGATGACGCAAAAGGAACCCTTTTCGAAGGGAACAAAGCATTAAAGCTGGTACTTCCCTGCAATAAAGGAGGCGATTATAATCCACTGGTTGTAAAAGAGTTCATATGCTACAAGATCTATGAAAGCATCACCCCATATACGTTCAGTACCAGACTTGTGAATATTGATTATTGGGATACATCTGGTAAAAAACCTAAAAATTATCAACTAACGGGATTCCTTATAGAGGATGATGATCTCGTTGCAGAGCGTTTTAATGGCACCATAAAAGAAGACCTAAATCTTCATCCATTGGCGTTTCATGACACCTCTACCGTACGGCACGATTTCTTTCAGTACCTAATAGCCAATATCGATTGGTCTACCACCTTTATGCATAATACCAAAGTTATACTTATAAGTGATCCGATTAAGTATATCCCTTTGACCTACGATTTTGATATGTCTGGTTTTGTAAATGCTCCCTATGCGGTTCTAAATCCTGATTTTGATATGACCAATGTCAGGGACCGAATTTATCGCGGATTTTGCAGGTCAAACAACGACGTTCTCTTTTATGTGAGGGATCAATATCTTCAACAGGAAGAAACAGTTTTTAAAATAATGGCAAAATACGAGAGTTTGTTGGATAAAAGAGACTATGCTTCTTTGGTGAGGTTTGTTTCGGACTTTTTCAAAATAATAAAAGATGATAAATTATTTAAGTCTGAAATATTGGATAAATGCAGGACTGAATAAATCCAAAATTGATCTTGGTTATTATCCAGGAAATTGACCTCATACATTCAATGATGTAGATATCAAATTATTTAGCTTCTTTGCTTAAGACTATTTCAAAGCACTATACGTCAGCGTGGTAACATCATTATTCAAACTTGATGCTGTGGGGCTTACCTGGTTCATAATGACTGCCACCAGTTTCTCTTGTGGATCCACCCAATAGGAAGTATAGAAATACCCTCCCCATCCAAAGCTGCCAATCGAGGCTTGGGTATATGCGTTTTCTTCTTCCTCAAGTACCCACACCGATAATCCCATGGCTGTACTTTCATCACCGAAGTCTTCAAATAAGGGTCTTCTAAGCAGTTCAACAGTTTTTCTCCCTAATATCCGCACTCCATCCAGTTCACCGTTATTTAACAACATCTGTAAAAACCGGGCATAATCATATGCCGTTGTGACAATACCCGCACCACCCAGGGCTATTTTCTCTGAGTCCTTTTTCCACCATTGGAGTGAGTTATGCGGTGCATTTCTGTCCGTGACTTCCTGATCAAAAATTTGTAACTCGTTATCTACTGTGGTATAGACCTCCACTACGCGATCCCAGTCCCGTTCCTCTACTTCAAATCCGGTGTCATTTAAGCCTAATGGTTGGAATATCTCTTCTTCCATAAATCGTGAGAATGGTCTTCCATCTGCGACTTCGATTATTCTGCCAAGGACATCCATATTCATGCCGTATGTCCATTTTTCACCCGGTTCGTGGGCAAGAGGTAAGGTGGCCAATCGTTTAATATCTTCTTCCAGTGTAATGTCCATCGTGGGAAATCCATCCTGAACTTCAGCGGCCTGGTATCCTTCTCTTCCCTTCGAAGTGAAAATTGGATAAACAATTCCGGAAGTATGTGAAAAGAGATGTTTCATCTTTATTGGTCCTTTCACTTTTTCTGTAATAAATTCTTTTTTATTATCATCCCAATCTTTCATGATTAGCGGATCGCTGAATTCCGGTAATATATCTTTCACATTGGTATTCATATTAAATTGGCCTTGTTCAAAAAGGATCAATGCTCCAACAACGGTCACTAACTTGCTCATACTGGCGATCCGGAAAAGTGAAGATTTCTCCATAGGTTTTTGATTGGCAATATCTGCTTTGCCAAAAGCTTTGTGATAGCCTATTATACCATCCTTTGCGATCAGGGCCACCGTGCCGGCAACTTCCCCGTCGTCGATGGATCTTTGGATGCGATCATCAATTCGTTGCAACCGGTCTGGAATAAGACCAGCCTGGTCCGGTGTGCCTTCGTAGAAATCGGAATGGATTGTGGTCTGGTTTGATGGATTGCAGGAACATGCCATGCCAATCACAATGAGGGATCGTAAAAAATAAGCTTTCATAATGTATGGGTTTAAAAGAATTCATAAGATCAGCCCTTGCGCTAAGGCTAAAATATAAAATATCTGTCGGAGATCATAATGCAGACTTTCTGTGTTAAAGCTTGAATATGATCACTAATTAAATGCAATATCCCGGTTTCGGATTTAACCCATCAATCGGGCTGGTTTCCACAGCGTCCTTAAATTTTCCAGGTCTTCGCCGAGAATTTCAATGGAATGTTCACGGATCTCTCCCAGACCCATATCGAAACCCATGGATAGTTGTTTTACTTTTTCAACATCGTGATTCATAACCCGTGCCGCAGTTGCATCAGCAGCCATGATATCGGTGCTGGCCAGTATGGCCCAGGAACCAATCTGCTTTTTCATATCGATGGTCGTGCCACCCCAGGTAGTAGTGGGACCATTGCCTTCAATGCCAACTGAAAAATCAATGATCGAAAGATCTGGTTTGATGCTCTTGACAATATCCAGATATATCTGGGCAATCGCTTTAGGACTGCTATGATCAAAGCTGCCCCGGTTCCACCAGGTGTTATCAATAAGCTGTGCATATCTCGAAAGTGGGGTAATCCCGATAAAATTTTTAGCAGCCAGGGTTAGTTGGGCCCAGGAATGCGTTTTGGCCACTGGAATAGAGATCAACTTATCGGCATTGGCAACCAGGCTGGAGATGGCAATTTTGCCATGAGACGTTTTTGAGGGGACTTCCGTCCAGCTAAAAGAGTCCGTTTCCAGGCATGCCAGCGTAACTTTTCCAGAATATCTACTGGTTAGTCGTTTAGCTTCCTCCACAAGATTCGTAGTGCCATCCAGGGTTACGGCATACTTCCAGTCGAATGTCGGCAGGTGTGATCCCTCACCGATAATCACTTCATTCGCCCCGGCTTTCAGGCATTCTTCTGTAACGGCTATAAGGATCTCCGGTTTGGTGCATTCACCTATGCGGAAGCAATTGTTTGTCTGTGCCCATGGAAAAGTAACAAAATTGGGCTTGATGAAAACGATATCCTCCTTGTCGATAATTTTTTGAATACCACCCAAAGCATCGATAGCATCCCTGGTCATAACATTCAGGTTGTCACCCTTGATAGCAGCAACCCTGGCATTTATCCCAATCGATGGCGTTGTATTGGAGTTCGTATTATTACAGTTGGCAAAAAGCCAGGGTGAACCCAGGATAGCTGATGTGGTGGTGGCACCCATTTTTATGGCATGACGCCTGGTAATCTTTTTCATTGTTGATTTGATTGTTGATTATGATCGAATCAGATGTGGAATTATCTCGCTGTCTTTATTAGAAAATCAACTATAGATTTCATATGGCTTGCCATAGAATGGCCTAATACTTTTACTCACCTTGAGTTAAAAATACAAAAAAATACTGGGTAAACATAGGACTAGATGTGATGTTGAATTATAGAGAAGTTTTATTAAGGGTGCTGGTTGATCTGGTCGTTTTCTAAGATACTAAAAATTCAATTGATGGATTTCTTCCAGTTCTCGGATTTGTTCACTAACTATGCTTTTTCTCTCCTCCGCCTGCTTTATGATTTCTTTAAATTTAGGATCATTACGCAAATTTTCAAACATTGGGTCTTTTTTCATTTGGTCAAACTCATCAATGCTCAGCCTCTTTTTGTTAATCATTTCTATCGCAGCATAGGCTTTCTCCTTTTTATTTTGAAAAGCATATATTGCTGCCAGGTTATAATCCGGATATGAAAGGAACTTATTTCGTTTAGACCAAAATTCGTTATTAATAATAGCAATATGAATGGCTTCTTCAGATTTTTTTCTTTGCCCCAGCTTATCATAGACATATCCATACTTCGGATTGAAGGCCCAAACATGGCGGATCCAAGTAGTATCCTTGCTATTCCAAGGATCGATATATTGCTCAGCAGTTTCAAATTTTCCCAGGTACACATTTGCCTCCAAATAGATTTCATTGCACCTATCTTTACAAATCACTTTAGGGCATATTGAATCAAGCAATTGAATGGCTCGATCATAATTTCCTTGATGAATGAAAGTTTGGATATAGTTCATTCTACGACACTCACTGGATTCTTCAAACTGCCGTTTATAATACATGGTTGCCTTTTTGTATTCTCCCAGCCCATATAAAGTACCTGCTATATCTGAAAGTGAGATGGATTTTTCCCCGATCAAATCCATCGCTTTCATCAGGTATGGATAGCCACGACGGATATCATTTTTTTGTTGGCAATACACCTGGCCTAAGAAAATATTAGTATTGATGGAATTCGGGGAATATTCCAATGCTTTCACAAAGTGCTTGATGGCAATATCTGGATTATCAAAAATTTGGTAGAATCTCGCCTTTCTATCATTGGCCTTTGGATTATTTGGATCAATTTCCAGGGCCTTTTCAAAATAGAAGACCATGGAGTCTAAATTCCCAGCATGAAAATAATAGGTTGATTTTTCTGCAAAGGCATCAGCATAGTTTGGATCAATTTTGATAGCACTGTCGAGCAGATTGATGGAATTATTAAAATGATTTTTATTGCGGGTTATAGCATGAAGTTGCTTTTCATACCTGGCCTTTAACATTAATTCATAGGCGACAGGGTTTGTGTTGAGGGTCTTGTCAATTCTTTGTCGCTCTTCCGGCGAAATGATGGTTTGCATATTAGTTGCTACAGATATTGATATTTCACTATATGTTTTAAAGATATTGCCCCAGGCATGATCATAACTGTTTGACCATATTTGGTGGCCCTTTAAACCGTCAATCAACCGAATCGTTATTCTAAACTCATTTCCGTATTTCTGCGCACTGCCTTCGACTATGTAATTTACTCCTAGTTCTTTTGCAATTTCCAGACTGGCTTTATCCGTATCACGGTATTTTTCTGTTGACGAAGAAGGTAAGATTAAAAGTTCACCAATTATTTGAAGGTTGTTTAAAATTGCTTCACGTACACCTTCAGCGATGTCCAGGCTTGAGGAATCTTTGGTAATGGTTTTAAACGGTACAATTGCGATGGATTTTTCTGCTTCGCTACGAGAACCTGGTTGTCTGATGGAAGTTTTGGAAAGAAATTGGTAAGAAACATAGCTTAGTGCGATAAAGATCAATACTATCGCGGGAATCCAAACAAATCTCTTCGATGAATTATACTTGGGAGTGTTCTCATGAACCTTTCGGAAAGAGACCTCCCCTGGTGAATACCCATAAAACTCTTTAAAGCACGTGCTAAAATAGGAAGGGCTGCCAAAGCCAACTTTGTACGCCACCTCGGTGGGGGTGGCTGCTTTGCTCTGCAGCAATTCCATTGCCCGCTTCAATCGATATTCGCGGATGAACTGGCTGGCAGATTGGTTGGTGATGGTTTGAAGCCGCCGGTTGAGCTGGGATTTGCTCAAGCCTGATTCATTGGCCAGTTCGGTTACACTGAATTGCTCGTTTTGCAGGTTGTTGTCAATAACTTCATTCAACCTGTCGAGCAACAATTGATCCATGGATGGATGCTGGTTCATCTGGTTGTTTTGTATTCCTTATAATACAAGCAACACAGTTACAAATGCGTTACAGTATTATATTACAATCAACCAATATAAAAAATTATCATAGAATTTACCAGACCAATTGTTAAACCATGTGTTGATTTTTTATATATAACATATTTATTTCTTTTAAATGAATGTATTTTCATTGAATAGTTGTTGGACTGCAAACTTTAATACAAATTATTTTTCCCCATCATTTCTAATTGAAGCGATATGCTCCATGGGAGTATTATTACTTTTTTCTCTTTTCATATAATCCATATAGTTTCGCTGGAAGCTGTCTTCTATTGGAGTAATAATAAAATAGCTCGGGTCCGATTTACTGTGCCCGTTGCAGAAATTCTGGTTCCGGTTCCAGTAGTTCATGTATTCCTTCAGGTTGGGAACAATATACATTACGTGGGCAAATTCATGGCCCAGGGCCTGTATTTCATTACACCCATATCCAATAGTAATGGTGATGGTATTGGTGCCGGATAGCGAAGTACAGACATGTTCGTCATCCTTTGCCGGCCGCACACTGGTGTAGGCATCTGCTGTATAGAACCTTCTTGTGAAATAGGTAAACTCCTCTGAGACCCGGCTTACAAACCGGACATACACATTGGTTAATGTTCCTTCCGCATTTGTGATAGCTGAGACGTTGGCAAATAATTCAGGATCTACAATGGCGATGGTTTTGATCAATTCCTGTGTGTCTGAATAATTTTTCATCACGATGGCATACTGTTTCTGAAGTTTTTTCAGTTGTTTTTCCAGGTCTCTGGCAGACTTTTTATCAGGTGTCTCCTGCATTAATACCTCTATTTTTTTGATATCCCGTTCCAGGATTAATTTTTCCCTGTAAAAGGCGTTCATCACATCGGCTTGAACAGAAAGAATTGAACATAGCAGGGCAATGGTTAATACATAACGTTTCATGGGTTCAGCATTTAAGGTGAAAATTGAATTTGTGGAAACTCAGAAGTGCGGGCCCACCCTTGCTGAATCTTAATTGTTTAATTAATTGACATGGCTAAGGTATATGGAGGAGAACTATCCCTGATTCAGGATTGACGCAAATGCTTTAAATTATAATTGAAAGGCTTTAAATTTTGATGTAATATTGAATATGCGGATATGTGCGATCTTTTTTTTCACATAGCATCCATTGAACAGAAAGGATTTAAATCAAGCTTTAACATTTAATATTTCACAAAACAATGTCCGGTAATTTATCACTATTGATATTTCTTGTTTTCATCTTCCATACTTCCTTTGCCCAGCAGCATGAAAAAATGATCAGCATGAAAGCGGTAGAAGATTTTCCACTGCTTGAGCGCGATGGCAAGGCATCAAACAGAAGGGACTACGCCCCGTTTCATATCGAGAAGGACCTGAACGCCCTGGCTGGAGATGATTTGAATTATACCTTCCATATGGCAGCGGCCGAAGGCATCTTTCCCGGGGAAACCGGGACCTACACGGTTTGTCTGAATACACTTACCGAACGGGATGGCGAATGCGTGTATAACGTGTATGTCAATGATGAACCCGTGGGATTATTTCAGAAAAATCCTCCCACTAATGAATTTACAGCACCGGCGACACTAAAATGGGAGAGTGTAGAGATCCCGGCTCATGCAAAGATCCGTGTGGAATCAAATAATTGGTCCAACCTGCTCCGGCATGAATTGAATTTCTTTGAATATGCCCGCGGACGGTGGACAAGTGTTGATTTTATATCATCAGAAGGAAGCATCTCATCATCAGCTCCAAATCCCATGACAGGGATATTCAGCAAAATTGAATCAATTGGATCAAATGAGAATACGGCAAAAGCAAAATACAATGAGGTGGAGGATGCATACTATATCATGTCATCCGATACGGGAAATCGCAATATTAGTTATCTGTTGAAGGAGGTTAAAGGAGATTTTACACTTGAAACCCTGGTAACTCAAATAAGCCCGACAGATGCGCAGCATGGTGAAGCGGGACTGATGATTTGCCAATCCTTAGCTACTGATGCGCCTTATATGGCCTGTGTAGTGAAACAGAACGGACAGGTTTCATTACAATACGTAGCGGAATCCGGAGCTGATCAAATTCTGTTTACTGTTAAAGACGCGGAGATGATCCAGGTGGAGAAAAAAGGGCATATTTTTACCATGTCAGCCGCAATATTTGGCGAGGAATACGAGCGGCATTCAGTTGAGCTTAAAGAGTTTACCGGTACGAAATTGGTTGGATTGTATATCAGGGCAGATGAAACTGCCGGAAACGGAATTGCCCGTTTTAGTCGTATGCGGTTCTATGAGAATTTAATGGGAAAATTAGTAGATTAATATTTAACCCAAAATCATCGGCCGCAGGCGGATTTTCTATTGGAAAATCCATGTTTAATCATAAGAAAGAGGCTGTCTCAAAAGTAAATAAAATTTTCCGGACCTGTTCCGGTATCTTTTTATAATTGATCTAAGGCAATATTTTAACAAATCCCAGAATAAATCTGGGAATTACATCATCTTTCGAGTCAGCCTCTTCACATCAAATATCAATTCAACAAGATACCTGACTTTCAGTTACTATACTTCAAAAATCTGACACCTTCATAGGTAGTGACTTTTGAAGGATCGTTGTTGTCATAATCACTTACCGAAATAGATACTTTTGATTCACCTTCTGGTTGTAGATCAAATTTGGCTTTGATATAGCCGATACCACCCTCAAAGGTATTATCACCTTTATACGCCAATGCCTCCCTCAATTGCCCATTCCATTTCATGAACAGCAGGTCATCCTCCCTGGTAAATTCTACTTTTCCATTTTCCAGTTGGTATAATCCCGTGATCTTGTCATATGCACCCGGATCAAGCGGGAAGGATTGTTTCATCACGATATCAAAACGCACGGAATGCTCATTATTCTGGTCCCGTGTAATTTCCAGTATACGGTTCTTAGCTTCAGGGGCTGCTGAACTGGTATCATCCTGCAAATGTGGGTCGCCTTTAAAATAAATTTGTGATATCAGGTCCTGATGATCTGCACTTGAAACACGCATATGGATATGAGCCGGGCGCCACATGTTTGGTGCCGCTTCGTAAGGTACCGGAACGATGGTTTTAAATTTGTATGTACCGTCCTGACCAGTGCGGACAGCTCCCCGGAATTTGTATTCCTCGGAAGTATTATCATAATACTCATTTTCATCGCATTGCCAGATCTCGATCAGGGCATTGGCCATAGGGCTTGTACCATCTTTTTGAAAAATTGAACCACTCAGATGAAGTATATCTCCATTTGATCCGGCTGGAATGATATTACTTCTCAGGGGAGAATTCGGGCGATAAAAGGGACCCAGGATATCTGTCGTCGTTGCCGCATCAGCCACATAGTTTTTGCCGTTCCAGCTAATACTTCCAAATGCACTTGCACTGAAAGCCAGCAGGGATGCCCGCTGCATAAAGGTTCTTCTCTTCATAGGTTCATGGAGTTAGATTGAATAAAATAGTCATCAATATAGTAAATTAAATAATATGGCCAATGATTTCTGGTTGTCGTCAATGTTCAAATTTCTCATGTACTTCTAATTATATTTTTTTCTCTATATTATTTATTATCAGTCACCCGCAATGATTTTTAAAGGATATTTTTTAACTTATAACATGGAAAAAGGCAGACCTGGAAATCAATTTTGATCCTTTACGGGATATATGTCTTTTTAGCCTGACATTGGTCTGTCACATTTTTACTAAAATGATAGGCAGATATTTTTTAATTAAAAATAAGAATACAGGAGGTGAATCATGTCTACACAAACAAAACGAAGAGATTTCATAAAAAAAATGTCAGCCGGAGTGCTTGGCTCCGGGATAGCTTTGAACGCATATGCCTTTGGTGGGAATAAGTCAAATGTTGTGGTACCGAAAAGAAAAGCAATCAGGTACAATGCGAATCCAAATGTGGCCCTGGTGAAAGGTCCGGACAGAAAAACCAATATGTATGATGCGCTGAAACTGATTGAAGATGATATTAAGCATTCGATTGGAGATAAGCAGGTGGTGATCAAGCCGAATTTTACACGTGTTAAAAAAGAAGAATGGTTGGCCTCCACACACGTGGATAACATCGAGGCGATGCTTGAATTTTTACAACCATTCTACAAAAAGAAAGTGATCATCGCCGAAGGTTGCGGAGGTGCCGAACCTATTGCAGTAGCCCTGGAAAATTTCGATTATTTTAAATTGAAAGAGAAATACGATATAGGATTTTACGATTTGAGCAAGGATGCATACTCAACGGTAAATTTGCTGGATAGTGATATTCAACCGATGCCGATTATGACTTCAAATTTAATTCTGGATCCGAATACCTATGTCATTTCAGCGGCTGTAATGAAAACGCATGGTTTGGCAGTTGTCACCCTTGGATTAAAGAATATAGTACTGGCAGCCCCAATGAATTTTGGCAGTGGGGAAAATGAGCGTGGCAAGCTTCATAAACAACCCATGATCGAAGATCCGAGGTATTTCAACTACAATTCATTCATGATGTCACAATATGCATATCCGGATCTCGTACTTATCGATGGATTTGTAGGCATGGAAGGTAAGGGACCTTTGTTTGGTGATCCGATTGAAGTAGGGGTGGCCATCGCCAGCACCGATTGCATCGCAGCTGACCGGGTGGGTACGGATGTAATGGGACATGATTTTGATAAAGTCGGACACCTGGTGCATTGTGCCAATGCTAAAATGGGAGAGGGGGATATTACCAGGATCAATGTGCTTGGCGATAAGATCTCAGCTTGCAGAAAGGATTTCAAAAAGACGGATGACTATGATAAAATCATTCGCTGGAGATAAAAGATACTAAATGAAAAAAGATTGACCTTTTCAGTTCAACTCTTTCATTATCCTCCTTTTAAATAAGGGTGGCATACACCATGTTCAAATGAAAAATAAAATCAGCCATATAGTTTTGTGGCTTCTCATATTTTTAGGATTTTCCATTGAAAACAAGGTTTTCCCCCAGCGCACAAATGCAACCATATGGCCCCAGTTCAGGGGGATCAATGGTTCAGGTATAGCCCAACCCGATCAGGTCTCACCTGTTTATTTGGATTCCGATGAATTGCTCCTCTGGAAATCGCCCGTCATCACCGGAGAATCTTCTCCATGTATCTGGGGGGATCGGATTTTTCTTACTGGATTTAATACAGAAAATCTACAACTTCATGTCATGTGTTATAATCGTTTGAATGGGCGGTTAATCTGGAAGCGGAGAGTGCCGGCTAAGGAAATTGAGCCTTTTCACAGATCAGCTAGTCCTGCCGATGGAACGCCAGCTTCGGATGGTGAGCGTGTGTACGCTCATTTCGGTTCATACGGATTACTGTGCTACGATATGGATGGAAATTTAATTTGGGACTATAAGATACCAGTCAATGCCGATAAATTTGGTACTGGTACCTCACCAATCCTGGCTGATAACCTGGTGATCCTGATGGTTCGGAGGCTTTCCACGAAGGAAAGGTACCTGCTAGCCCTGGATAAACGGAACGGAGAACAGGTCTGGAAACAGGATTTAGTGGAGGCTGGCTATTCAACACCGGTCATTTGGAGAAATGATGTGGTCATCCATTGCGAAGGCTTTGTGGCTGGATATAACGTGGAGAATGGCAGTAGAAGCTGGAATTTATTGGTTCGAACGCATGGCGAAAGTTCTCCCATAGTGCATGACAATACATTGTATGTGAACACCTGGCATTTTCTGGGCCATTATGATTTTAAAAAGAATATACCGGAGTTGAAAGAGTTCTTGGAAACATATGATTTAAATCAGGATTCAAGGATAAGCAGGAAGGAATTTTCCGGAGAACTTTTTATGGCTGGTTCACCTGAAAATGAAACCTCATCTGGTACTTCGACGACGGCCTATGGCCAGATTTGGGGTTGGTTTGATGTTGACAAAAATGATGTTCTTGATCGGGTAGAACTGCAACGATATCTGAATTTTTTTATAGCTCATGATTTTGGTATCCTGGCCATTAGACCAACTGGGGCAGGAGAGGTATCATCAAACAAAATATTGTGGAGGGGAAAAGAAAATGTGGCCGAGGTGCCATCTCCACTTTTCTACAAGGGTCGAATTTATGTCATAAAAAATGGCGGCTATTTTAGTTGTGCAGAGGCGGCGACTGGAAAATTTTTGTATAAAGAACGCATTAAAGGGACTGGACCCTATTTTGCCTCACCTGTGGCCGCCAATAACCACATCTATGTGGCATCGCATAATGGAAAACTTGTCGTTTTGGAAGCCGGTGATGAATTCAAAATTGTTTCTGAAACCAGTTTTGGAGAAAATATACTGGCCACACCGGCAATTGTCGACAATAAATTTTACATAAGGACCAGCGATCATTTGTATGCGTTTGGGGATTGAGTATTTATCTGTTTAATGAACAAAATATACTAGTGTTATGTAAAATATAAAAAGACGAACTTGTCATTTCGAACAGCGAGAGAAATCTGCTTTCAACATGACAATAAATGAGATTTCTCCTAACGTCGAAATGACATATTAACTTTTACTTAACATTAGTTGAATTCATGATTGTATCTAATAAATTAATGGTAGCAATTTCAATCAGTTTGGTTTTAAATTGTTTATCTACTTTGTTGTTGGCTCAAGATCCAGAGCAGGATTTTGACGCACGCATTTTTAAGGGTTCATCCGGGATTGAGCTGCCCTATCGGCTATTCATTCCAGAAAATTATATTTCTACTGTTTCATATCCAATTATCATGTACCTGCACGGTGGTGCCGGGGCCGGGAACGACAATCTGAAACAGATAAGTGGTGGTAATACGAACGGCACCCATGTTTGGATTACAGCTGAGAATCAGAACAACTATCCATGTTTTGTCGTGGCGCCGCAATTGCTCGGTTTCAATCGCTGGAACGATCCCGATTCCATTCGTTTGTCTCTTTATGCCCAACTTGCGGTGGACCTTCTTGAAACTTTAAAGAAAGAGTTCAATATCGATCCTGACAGAGTGTATTTAACCGGTCAATCCCGTGGAGGTTGGGGTACCTGGGATATGATCACAAAACGTCCGGATCTCTTTGCTGCTGCCGTGCCGCTTTGTGGAGGAGGTAATCCACGAGCAGTGCGGGCTATACAAAACCTGCCTGTCTGGGCATTTCACGGTGCGCTGGATACAACCGTTCCGGTTGAGAATTCGAGGGTAATGGTTGAAGCGTTGCGAAAGATTGGAGGTAGCATCAAGTACACAGAGTACCCCGATGTGGATCATGGAGTTTGGAATAAAGCATATTTTGAATCCGAACTTATTTCCTGGTTGTTTGCTCAGAAGCGTCAATAGTATTCACGTGAGAAACCCGGAAAAGTAGTCACCAATTTGATAATGGAATATTTTATATACATAAATTAAACATAGCTATGGAATCTATAAACCGACGTGGATTTATTAAAAAGTCAATGGTAGCATCGGCGAGTCTGGCAGCCGGAGCGCCTGCTTATATTAAAGGATTCGCAAAGAACAAACCAAATGAAATCATTAATGTGGCCGTGGTTGGGATCAGGAGCCGTGGTGGTTATTATTATGGAGGCACCGGGCATACGGCAAATTTCACAAAAATAAAAAACTCAAAAGTTGCCACGATATGCGATGTTGATGAAAATCTTTTTCCCCAGGCAATTGCAGATATAGAGAAGCTGGGTGGGGCAAAACCCAAAACTGTGGTTGACTTTCGGGATCTGCTTGATGATAAGGAAATTGATGCGATCTCTATTGCCACTCCAGACCACTGGCATGCTCTACAGACGATCTGGGCATGTCAGGCCGGCAAAGATGTATATATTGAAAAACCAATTTCATATACCGTAAGCGAGGGGAGAAAAATGGTTCAGGCAGCCAGGAAATATAATCGGGTTGTCCAGACAGGGACAGGAGGCCGTAGCAGCAGGATTGTCAGGAAGGCCATACAGTTAATTCATGATGGTGTAATCGGTGATGTCTACATGGGGCGTGGCGTGATATTTGGTCATCGACCAAATATTGG